>Ga0137418_10006379_pt1 | contig 10850 bp, 9 predicted proteins | sample CZODoug3_1_2_16f_FD_122242 | JGI IMG/M metagenome (GOLD analysis project Ga0137418, IMG submission 122242) | Vadose zone soil fungal communities from Angelo Coast Range Reserve, California, USA - CZODoug3_1_2_16fungal (Hybrid Assembly) | ecosystem: Environmental > Terrestrial > Soil > Vadose... | reverse complement strand
GTGAGACGGATCTCGCGCAGGAATCGCTCGGCGCCGAGTGCGGCGGCAAGCTCGGGGCGGAGCACCTTGAGCGCGACCAAGCGGTCGTGCTTGAGATCGCGAGCGAGATAGACCGTGGCCATCCCGCCGCGACCGAGCTCGCGCTCGATCGTGTAACGCCCCGCGAGGGACGCCCGCACGCGCTCTGATTGATCGACCATATGGAGTAGGTCTGTGGGACGAAGAATACAACCCAGCTGGAGAGCTAGCGAGAGAAGACCGATCCATCGCGACGCGCAGGGGTAGAGACACGCATGCGAACCCTTGGACTCGCCGCCGCCGCCGTCGCCATCGTTGGCTTGAGCCGCGCGGCAGCAGCGCAACAGATCACACTCGATCTGGGCTTCGTGAGCGCGTCCGGCAACGCGAACTTCACGAGCCTGAACCTCGGCGAAAAGCTCTCCGACAAGGTCGGCCGCGTGGTGCTGAGCCAGAACGCCAAGGTGCTGTACGGCAAGACGGATGGCGCGACGACCAGCGAATCGTACGATGCGGGCGCGCGAGCCCAATACGCCCTGACCAAGCGGATCGGCGCCTACGCGCTGCTCACGTTTCAGCGCGATCCGTTCGCCGGTCTGGCGTCGCGCTGGCTGGGCGGCCCCGGATTGGCGGTCGCCCTGGTCCAGAGCGCGCACGACACGCTCAGCGTCGAGAGCGGCGTGACGTCGACCCACGAGCGGAACACCGCCAACGTCACGCAGTCATTCGCCGCCGCCCGCAGCGCCGCCAACTTCAAGCACCTGTTCGCCGGTAAGGCGTTTGCGACTGAGGCCCTCGAATGGGTCGCCAATCTCAAGACGTCGGCCGACAGCCGGGTGAACTCCGAGACCGCGCTCACGGCGCCGTTGTCCCGGCAGATCGGCCTGCGCGTGTCCTACCTGGTGCGCTTCGATAATCAGCCGGAGCCGGGTTTCAAAAAGACCGACCGCGTTCTCACCACGGGCGTCCAAGTCGCGTTCTAAAGCTTCGGGGGATAGCTTCAGGGAGGACACACACCTCGAGGCAACATCATGGCGCTCCAGCTGGGCGATATCGCTCCGGACTTCGAAGCTCAAACCACCGAAGGCAAAATCCGCTTCCACGAATGGATTGGTGATTCGTGGGCCGTGCTGTTTTCGCATCCCAAAGACTTCACGCCGGTCTGCACCACCGAGCTCGGCTACATGGCCAAGCTCAAACCCGAATTTGACAAGCGGCGAACGAAAATCGTCGGACTGAGCGTCGACCCGGTGGAAAATCACGTCCGCTGGTCGAACGACATCAAGGAAACGCAGGGGTATGCGCCGAACTACCCGATGATCGGCGACACCGACCTCAAGGTCTCGAAACTGTACGGGATGCTCCCCGCGACGCTCGAAGGCAGCTTCGACGGCAGGACCGCGGCCGACAATCAGACGGTGCGCAACGTGTTCGTCATCGGACCCGACAAAAAGATCAAGCTCATCATCGTCTATCCCATGACGACGGGCCGCAACTTCGACGAAGTGCTGCGCGTGATCGACTCGCTGCAGCTGACGGCGAAGCACAAGGTCTCGACTCCGGTCAACTGGAAGCAGGGCGACGACGTCATCATCGCGGGCTCGGTCTCGGACGAAGACGCGAAGAAGGTGTACCCCAAGGGGTGGAAGTCCCCCAAGCCGTATTTGCGGATCGTGCCACAGCCGAAAGGCTAGGGTTTTCGCGTCACGCGCAGATTTGCAAAGATGCCGGCGGAGCCGTCCCCGACCCACAGCCCAATCGATCCGCGGGTCCGGTCGCTCAGTTCGTTGACGACGAGCGCCGGCGTGCGTGCGTCGTTCACGAACACACTGACCTTGGGCCGCTCCACCACGACGCGCACATGAAACCACTGATCGCCGTCCGGCTCGGGAGTAACGGGCGCTTCGTATTGACCGGGGCGCTCCGACCGGAGCTTTTGCCACGGGAAACCGGGGTGCGAGACGTACTGCACGGCGTGACTATGGCGGGTTGAATCCGCCGCCCGAAAATTGAACGGTCGGAAGTACACCGCCTCGTAGGTCTGGCCATCGGCGACGTGGAAGGCCACGCCCAAAAAACTGCCCTGCACCGGTTGCGTGCGGCCCAGCAGATCCGCCTCGATGGTGCCATCCCCGAAGTCATAACCCTCCAGCCAAACGAGACCCATGACCGGGGCGACTTCGATCATCCTCAAAGCATGCTTGCCGTTGGTGTCGAGCACCGCGGTAGTGCGGCCGGCAATCCGCCAGCGTGGATCTTTGCCGACGGTTGTTACGTCCAACGCCTCTGGGGCCTGGACGAGGCATGCAAGCAGCATTAGCGAAACCATGGCCGACCTCCCCTTTCATCCTGAGTAGTGCGAAACTCTGTCATGCTCAACGTGGGTCTCGTGGGATTTGGTTTCGCCGGGAGAGTCTTCCACGCGCCTGTCATTCGCGCGGTGGATGGGCTGTACCTCAGCACGATCGTGCAGCGCCACGGGCCGCCCGATCCGCGCTATCCAGACGTCGAATTCGTCCGCAGCGTCGAGGAGTTGCTGAAACGCAAGATCGATCTCGTCGTCGTCGCCACGCCCAACACGTCCCATCATCCGATTGCCAAGCAGGCTCTGCTCGCCGGCCGTCACGTCGTCGTGGACAAGCCGTTCACCACGACGCTCGCGGAAGCGCAGGACCTGGTGCAAGTCGCCAAACAGCAGCAGCGCATCGTCAGCGTGTACCAGGATCGCCGCTACACCGGCGATTTCGCGACGGTGCAGCAGGTGGTCTCCGAGGGTGCGCTCGGCCGCATCGTGCTGTTCGAATCGCACTTCGATCGGTTCCGCCCGGAAAGAAAGCCAAACGCCTGGCGCGAGGACGCCCTGCCAGGATCCGGGGTCTGGTTCGACATCGGGCCGCATCTGTTCGATCAGGCATTGCTCCTCTTTGGAATTCCGGAAGCGATCGGCGCCGATATTCGCATCGAGCGCGACGGCGCCCGGATTGACGACGCGTTCGACGTGACGCTGTACTATCGACACACGCGGGCGGTGCTGCGCGCATCGATGCTGGCGCCGCCCCCCCCCGCTGGGCCGACATGGATCGTGCACGGGACCAAGGGCTCGTTCATCAAGTACGGCATGGATCCGCAGGAAAGCGCGCTCAAGGAGGGCCGTACGCCGGACGAACCCGATTGGGACAGCGAGCCGGAGGAGCTGTACGGTCAGCTCATCACTGCTGATGAAACGCGCACAGTGCCGACGCTGCGGTCGAGCTTCACGCGGTATTATGAAAACCTTCGCGACGTGATGCTCGGGAAGTCCGAGCTGGCCGTTACACCGGAGTGGTCGCTCGACGTGATGCGCGGATTGGAATTGGCGCTCGCGAGCAGCCGAGCGCACTGCGTACAACCGTGGAGCCATGAAAAGACTGTGGACCTGGGTCTCTAGTCGTAGGGCGTTTTTGCTGTATTGAGGGTGATTATTGCTGTATGTTGTGTCGTTGGAATGACCCCAAACCCACCCGACGCCTGTTTGCGCTGTGGCGCGACTCTCGGCCCCGGGGCGCCGTTTTGCCCCCGCTGCGGTACGGGCATCCCGGTGCATCGACCGTGGTCGGGCCCCACCGTTGCCACGCCGTCCGGCGCGGTCGAACCGCGACCCGACGCGTCCGAGGCCCAGCTCGCGGCGCTGCGACGCGCGACCATCGGACAGTACGAGATCCTGGTCGAAGTCGGGCATGGCGGCATGGCCACAGTCTACCTCGCTCACGACCTCGCGCTCGACCGCAAAGTCGCGATCAAGGTGCTGGCGCCCGCCCTGCTCCTGATGGGAGAAGGGATGGTCGAGCGGTTTAAGCGCGAGGCACGCACCGCCGCGGCGCTCAGCCATCCCCACATCATCCCGATCTATGCGGTCAGGGAAAGCGATCAAGTTCTCTACTTCGTGATGAAGCATGTGCAGGGACGGTCGCTCGACCAGGTCATCCGGGACGTCGGCCCGTTACCGATCGCGATGACGCAGGCCATTCTCGCACAGGTCGGCGATGCGCTCGGCTACGCGCATCGCCATGGCGTCATCCACCGAGACATCAAATCCGCGAACATCATGCTGGACGAAGAAGGGTGGGCGGTCGTCACCGACTTCGGCATTGCGAAGGTGTTGCAGGCGCAAGGGCTCACCATGACCGGCGTGACGGTCGGCACGCCGACGTACATGAGCCCGGAGCAGTGCGCCACCGAGGAGATCACGGGCGCGTCGGATCAGTACTCGCTCGGCGTCGTCGCATTCGAGATGTTGACGGGCAGGCTGCCGTTTCAGGATGAGTCGATCATGTCGGTCATGTACGCGCATTTCAACCAGCCGCCGCGTCCAGTGACAGAGCTGCGCCCCGACTGCCCACCCAATCTGGGGGCTGCGGTAATGCGTATGCTGGAAAAAGATCCGGCACGCCGCTGGCCCAGCATGGACGACGTCGTGGCGGTGTGCGGGCGCCCATCGCTGCGACACGACGATCCGATCCGGCGTGAGATGATTACGCTGGCGCACGGCGGCGGCCAGCACGCCAGTGTGAAGACGCCGACCAGCCCGATCGCCTTGTCGCGGGTGCGAACGCGCCCTCCTGTGCGCCGGCGGCGCTGGATCTGGCCCGGGATTGCCGCGACAACCGCCCTCCTGGCGTTGGGATTGTGGTGGGCGTCACCGTGGTCCCCGCGCGCGCGGCAAGCGGGGCTGCCATCAGTGGCGGTGAGCGATTCGGCGCCGGCCGCCGCCGCGCGTCCCGAGCCACGGCCGAGCGCGCCACAGCGGGTGCCGGTCACCGCGGGACGGAGTCTCGCGGCACAACGCGACGACAGCCTGATTGCATCGCTGCGCGCGAGCGCGCTGCGGGCGGAAGAGCGCGCGGCGTTGGCGGGCGCTGCGCCGGCCGATCTCAGCGGTGGCCACGCGGCGTTCGCGAGCGCCGACTCGCTGGCTTCGGCGCGCCGGGTATCGGAAGCGATGATGCAGTTCGCCACGGCGGCATCGCTGTGGGCGGACGCCGAGCGCGGCGCGCGATCCCGCGGCGCGCGCGATACCGAGCCGCGTCGCGTCGCGGAATCCCCGCCACCGGCGCCTCCTCCCGCGCCACAGCCGGTCGCGCCGCCCCCGCCCGCCCCCCCCGTGGCAGTCGATCCGCGTCCGGATATTCAGAAGGTGATCGGCGACTACGCGGCGGCGCTCGAATCACGGGACATCGAGCAAGTCCGGCACGCGTATCCCGGACTCACGGCGGCGCAGCAGGGGAGTTGGCAGTCGTTCTTCGAGCGCGTCCGCAATCTCAAGGCCACGCTCAGCATCACCAACCTGAATGTCGCCGGCACGTCAGCCGATGCGACCGTGAGCGGCGTCTACGAGTACGACAACGCCAGCACCGGTCGCGCCGAGCGACGCCCGGCAACGTTTCGGGCGACGCTCGCCCTCGACGCGAACGGCTGGCGGATCAGCGCAATCCGGTAAAGACTAGACATCTAGCCGCCTGGACGTCTAGAAATTGTATTCCAGTCCGGCGGTCCAGAGCACGTTCGGCCGCAGTCCACCCCGGTTCAACGGCCACAGCGTGTTGGCCACGAGTATGACCCCGCTGTGCGTCACGAACTTGAAACCGAACGATCCGTTGACCACATCGTCGCGCGAGGTCGGGATGTTCGTCGGCTGGATCGTGCGACGGAATGGCAGATCGTAGGTCACCGGCCCCGGCAGCCGCAGCTTGCTCTCCCCGACCTGCAGCTCCGACACGAGATCGACCGCCATCGCCGCCCACGGCGCCATGACGTGATCGAACCCGACCGTCGCCAATACGGCGCTGTTTTGCGAGCTCCCACTCCGGAACAGATAGCCGATGTTGGCGTGGGGTGAGAACGCCCCGAATCGCGCCGACAGGACACCGAGTCCGCGCGCCGCGAGGTGGCCCGAGCCGAGGAGGTCATCCGCGCTGCCGGTGGGGAAGCGCACGTCCGCCAGCACGGAGAAATTGGTTCGCTCCGAGCGCGTGAGATTGACCTTGACGCGTGTCGCGATGTCTCCGACACCGGTGGCTGATCCTTCCACGAAGCGAGACGTGGAGAGCTCGGGGTTCGCGGGGGTGCCGCCGAAGAAATGTTGGGCCGTCGTGCCGCCAAACGGCACGATCTGCGCGTCGCTGGTCCCACGCAGGGATGTCGAAACGATCGGGATGGCCACACCGATGTCGACGCGATCGAGCAGCCCAAAGGTTACGAAGAACGAGGTCACCGTCATGTCGAGATCGAGCGCCAACCGCAGGTTGATCACGTCGTTTTCGTGCGTCGGGACGCCATATGGCGTACACGACGACCCGACGAGGCTGTCGCACGCCGGGCCGGTCACGTTCTCGTGCGTGAACGTCATCTCGATGTCGTGCAGGTTCACGCCGCGCAGCGTCTCGAAATGCAAGCGGTTGATGTTGGCGCCCACGAAGACGCGGCCGCGGCCGAGCGTCGTGGCGCGCTCACCGAACACCGCCCCGGGCGAGCCCGACGTCGGAACCGGGACTCCCGCCTCGAACCGGAAGGTGGATCCGCCGCTGGTCGCGCTGACCGGGAGGTTTCCGGCGTTCTCACTGATCGCCGAGCTGATGAATGAGATGAGGCTGCCGTTATCGGCATTGGCTGAGGGAACGAAGTGGCCGGCGTGCAGCGCGGTCGCCGAGTCGGAGCCGGCCGTGCCCCCCAGGAACAGCGGATCCTTGCCTGCCGTGAAAATGAACAGCTCGGAGATCTTGTCGCGGAGCCCCTGGGCGGGCAGCGGGGGGGCGGCCAGGGCGAGCGATACGAGACACCATAAGGAGCGCCGCATCGATTCCTCCAGACCGCAGATGAGTGATGGGATTCGACTTCGAAGAGACGGGATGCCGGGAAGCGCGTCAACCCCTGAGAGTGTAGAATCGAAGACTCAAATCGAACCGGATGGCCTGTGCCTCGTCCCTACATCCTCGCCGAGCTGACCTGGAAAACTGTGCGCGCCACGCGCTACGACGTTGCCGTGCTGCCGTGGGGCGCGACCGAGGCGCACAATTTTCACCTCCCCTACGGCACCGACAACATCCAGGCCGAGGACCTCGCCGCGCGCGCGGCCGAGCGGGCGTGGCAGCGGGGCGCCAAGGTGGTCGTGCTGCCGGGCGTGCCGTTTGGCGTGAATACTGGCCAGCTCGACATTCCATTGTGCATCAACATGAATCCCAGCACGCAGGCGCTGCTGCTCCGCGACGTCGCGATGTCACTGGCGGGGCAGGGGATTGGGAAGCTCGTGATCTTCAACGGACACGGCGCGAATGATTTCCGCCAGATGATCCGCGAGCTGCAACCGCAGGTCTCGCTGTTTCTCTGCACGGTGAACTGGTACAAGGTCGTGGATCCGAAGCCGTTCTTCACCGATCTCGGCGACCATGCAGGCGAGCTCGAAACGAGCGTGATGCAACACGTCGCGCCGGATCTGGTCCTGCCGTTGTCCGAGGCGGGGTCCGGCGCCGCTCGCAAGTTCAAGATCGCCGCGTTCCGTGAGGGGTGGGCGTGGGCGCCGCGGAATTGGCGCCAGGTGACCGACGACACGGGGTCGGGGAATCCGGCAGCGGCCACGGCGGAGAAGGGGAAGCGCTACGTCGAGGCAGTGACCGGGAAGATCGCCGATTTTCTGATCGAGCTAGCGCGATCGGACACGAGCAAGCTGTACGAGGACCAGTGACGCGTGACGTGCGTCACCATCGGCATGGGCACGCGAAAAATTGTGACTCGCGTCGCGGGCAGTTGTATTACCTTGTTCGGAGCATTCCGTTGTATCAACGAACTGGAGGGGAACATGCTTCGGAAACTGTTGGGAGTCGTCGTAGCGATGGCACTGCCGTCGCTGCTCGCGGGGCAGGCACCCGCGGCTCCCGCGCCCGCGATGTCCAAAGTCGCTCCTGCACATGCCATGGCAACCCAGGTTCAAGGCGAAGTGGTTGAGGTCGACGAACCGGATGGCATCAACAATCAGGAGGGCGTGGACGAATCGGACGGCCAGAACAACGACGTAGAGGACGGCGACGTCGATCAGGAAGGTGTCGACGAGCCGGACGGCTTGAACAACGAGGTGGACGCCGGCGATCAGGTCGAACAAGAGGGCGAGAACGAGGACGGGGACACCCCCGCGCCGCCCCCGCCCGCCACGGGCCAGCTCCGCCAAGTCGGTCGTCACCGGCCGTAACGAGACGTGCTGAGCGTAATTGCTCGACAGTGTAGGGGCGCAGCTGTGTGCTGCGCCCCTATGCGTTTGTTGGTAGCGGCACCGTTGCTCGCGGCGTTGTGGGCCGCTCCCGCGGCGGCCCAGATGGCCGTAACCCTTGGCGCCGGCGTCGGCACCGTGCGTACCGAGCGGGGATCGAGCTTCAGCGCGGCATCGTTGGCGCCGGTTATTCGCTACGCGAGTCCGACGTTTGTCGCGCAAGTATCGGGGCTGGTCGCCTCGCTCCCGCAAAGCGCGTGGGCGGAACACGGCCGGTTGCATTTATGGGGCACGACGCCGCGTTTGACTGGCCGCTTCCGGCTCGGTGCCGAGGGGATGCTCGCGGGGTCGTCTCGGACCGGCGGGTCGTGGACCGCTGCAGCGCATGGCCTGGGCGAGCTGCTCTGGTCCGCGCCGCGGTGGGGCTTTGGCGTCGGCGCCGGGCCCTCGTCAGGCTGGATTGCGAACGACCCCATCAGGTTTGTCGCGCTCCACACGCGCGCGCGCATGTGGTGGCGACCGCGCGGCCCGGAAGGCGCAACGGAATGGCAACTGTCCGTGGAGCCCACCCGTTTCATCGGCGCCTGGTTCACCGATGTGGGCGCCGGCGTCACGCTCCGACAACGCGCTGCCATCCTCTCGCTCTCCGCCGACGCCCGGGCGTCAAAGATCTACGGATCGACGGGAGCCGGGAGCGGTTTGCTGCAGATCTTCCTGGGACGGGCATTGTCGCTCGAGCTGGCCGGCGGCAGCTATCTGCGCGAGCCGTATCAAGGATTTCCTCGCGGACGGTTCTTTTCTCTCGGCCTGCGCGTCGGCGTGAGCCCCCCTCCCTCGTCTCGCGCCGCGACCCCGCGGGTAGTGCGCGCGCCTGCGCTGATTCCTCAAATGCGAGGTGACAGTGCTGTGCTGCGATTCCGGTTCCCCGGCGCCAAAACGGTCGGGATCGCGGGCAGCTGGAATGCGTGGCAGCCGCAGCCGCTGCGGTCCGCCGGCGCCGATCAGTGGGAAGGTGTGTTCGTCCTCGCGCGCGGGCAGTATCAGTTCACGCTGCTCGTGGACGGCCGGAATTGGGTCGTGCCCGCCGGCGTGGCCACTGTCCGTGATGAGCGCGGTGGCATGGTGGCGGTGCTGATCGTCCCCTAGCTCAAACGCTGAGCAACTGCTGCACCGCGCGGTCCGCTTCGCGAATCGAGTTCCGATGATCGCTCGCCCCGGCGAGATCCGTATTCGCAAACGCGATCCGCCCGTGCGGACGATTCCTCAGGATGTCCCTCGGCGCCGGCTGGCCATTGAGACCGAAGAAGAACCCCGGCTGCGGATTCACGTACGCGTGACCCCAGCGATTGAGAATGATGCCGGCGATGTCCCGGCGCGGATCGAATCCGCCGGGCGCGAACATGTCGGCGAGCTGCTCGCGGAAGGCGCGCTCGTAGTGCGGGAACGACGTGCCGAGCAGCAGCGCGCGTCCCCGGCTCCCCTGCTCGGCGATCGACAAGCCGGGCTGAGCGAAGAGGACCTTGATGGTGAGCACCGTCGGTGAGTCAGGACCGATGGTGCGGGGCTCGTTCCCGACGAGCGCCATTTTCCGGACCGAGAGATAGTCGCCCAGTCCCCCGAACCAGCGGCAGCCGGACAATCCCATCTTGTAGAGGAAGCGCCAGTTGCGAACGGCGATGTTCGCCATGAGGCAGGGCGATCGATAGAACTGCGCGTACGCCGCGCGATGGCCGGCGGGGAGGTCATGCACGATGTGTTTCGCCGTCCAGCTGCCGCCCGCCACGACGACTGATCGCGCGCTGACTCGGTAGAGGCGATTGCCCTTGGCGTACGTGATGACGACGTGCGGCGCGGTCCCAGGGTCGCCGGCGTGCGCGACACGAACGACCGTAGAATTCAGGCGAAGCCGTGTGGGTTGGCCCCCCCCCGCGAGATCGAGCGCGCGGAAGTTGACGCGATTCTGCCACACCGCGTCGAGGGTGCGCGGGCCGGCGAAGGCATCGGGGATGAGGGTCTTCACCATCAGTCGCGCGAATCCGCCGTTGCCGTCGGGAAACATCTGGTCGCCGAGCGCGTCGTCACCATCCTCCGGAAACTGGTTTGCGATCGCGTAGTTGCAGTACGCCGACAGCACGTCGGGACCAAGACCGTATCCGCCGCCTTCGACGGGCGACAGAAACGTGCGCACGGTCTCGCGGCTGATGGTGTATCGCGCCATCAGGTGATCTTCGAGCGTCATGGCGTCGAGCTGGCGCGAGATGGCGTCGCCTTCGGTCTGGGGACGCGGTTCGCCGCCGCCGCCTCCCCCGGTCCCCCAGCGCAGCAGCTCCGCTCGCGTGCTCTCACTGATGGGCGCGCCTGCGAGCTGCCGCCCCCACGGATCCATCACCCATGTGCCGGGCCTCTGCCCAAACCCCGGTCCGAAGTAGAAGCCGTAATTCGTCGGCGTCTCGTACGGCGAGTGCGCCAGCGGCATCTCGGGCGAGGGTCCGCCCCACGTCTGATAGGCGAACGCGGAGCGGTCCATGCCGATCATCTCGTAGAAGCGATCGGTATAACCGCCTTTCCCCGGGACGAGGAAAATCGCCGAACCCTG
>Ga0137418_10006377_pt1 | contig 10853 bp, 8 predicted proteins | sample CZODoug3_1_2_16f_FD_122242 | JGI IMG/M metagenome (GOLD analysis project Ga0137418, IMG submission 122242) | Vadose zone soil fungal communities from Angelo Coast Range Reserve, California, USA - CZODoug3_1_2_16fungal (Hybrid Assembly) | ecosystem: Environmental > Terrestrial > Soil > Vadose... | reverse complement strand
GTATTTCACGGTCCCGTCGCTTCGCGAGGCAGCCAGGTCGGTAGCATTGCCGCGCATCGACTCCAGTTCCAGCGAGCCAATCATCACCAGCGAATGAGGCGGCAGCATCGGGGGATCGCTGAAAAACAGCTTCTCCGCCGTCACTCCATGTGCGGCTCGCATCGGCGCTGGCGAGATGGCGATCAAGCCCGCGATTGGAACACGGGAGGCAATCCGCTCGGCGATGGCGCCCCCCATCGAATGCCCGGCGAGAATCGTGCGGTCGGGATCGATCATCCCGCGCGTGAGCAGTTCGCGAAGAAGCGCCTCGCCGCACTGTTCCGCCCGCGCGGGAGAAAACGGCCCCGGCGTGCGTCCGTGTCCCGGTAAATCCGGAACGTAGACGCGAAGGCCCTGCCCGGCAAAACCCCGGGCGAGGTAAGACATAATTTTCTTGTTGGCGGAGATTCCGTGGAAAAGCAAAACCGATCCTTGCGAGCCGCCAACTTGCTTTTCCACGATCGTGGTTTCGAGCCGGCAGCCCCCCGCGTCGATCAGAAATGTCCGCTCACGATAAGGCGTAGGGAGTGCAAGCCAGAGTCCTGCGGCCGAGAGCAGAACTCCCGCAATGGCACGAACGATTTGGGGTGATTTCATCGTGAGTCGCCGGCCCGCGGGCGACGGACCTCCCGCGCGTGATAAACTATCTTTTTAACCGATATCGCTTTGGTTCTTTCCGGTCCGCATGGAGACCCTTTGAATTCGGCAGTCCTGACACTTGAGGAAGCGATTCTGCAGTTTGGCCGCAAGAAACGCAACGGCCGCCGCGTCGTCTTCACCAACGGTTGCTTTGACCTGCTTCATCCTGGGCACATTCGCAGCCTGGAACTGGCGCGCGCATTGGGAGATGCACTGATAGTCGGGCTGAACAGTGATGCGAGCGTACGTCAATTGAAGGGCGAAGGCCGCCCGGTTATCTCTGAGCGCGAGCGCGCGGAAATTCTCGCAGCTTTGGAATGTGTGGATGCCGTGGTGATCTTCGATGACCTGACGCCCCGCGAAGTGATCGCCGGGTTGCTCCCGGATGTCCTGGTGAAAGGTGGCGATTGGCCCGGCGACCAAATCGTGGGCCGCAAGGAAGTGGAAGCTGCGGGCGGGCGCGTCGTCTCCATTCCCGTCGTGCCCGGCTATTCGACAACCGCCATTCTGCAGAAAATACACCAAGGGGCGCGCGCCTCTCGCGCGGAATCCTGATCAACCACGCATGATACTTCCTGCCGTTCGCGAGAGATTGGAGGCCGTCCTTCGCCATGCGGCGATGGAGGGCGCGCTGGCCGCATTGCGCTCCGGCGCGAGCCACATCTCGATCACCGGCTTGCACGACGTCGCGAAGGCTCTCGTTGCGTCCTATTTGACGCGCGAATTACGTCGTCCGGCATTTTTTGTGACGGATTCCAATCGCCGTGCCGAAGCGCTCGCGGAAACGCTGCGATTTTTCAGCGGCATTTTCCCGGGAGCGGCGGGCGGCGTCGCCACGCTCCCGGCCTTCGACAGACTTCCCTGGGAATCGCAAAGCCCGCACGCGGACATTCTCGAACGGCGCGCTGCTACGCTCTTTCGCGTCGCGGATGGGCAGATTACCCTGGTGATCGCCCCCATCGCCGCGGCGCTTTGGCGCTATCAAGATCCGGCGGCGTATCTCTATCTCACCCGGACTCTGGCAAAAGACACCGAAATTCCCCACGAGGATTTGATTACCCATCTAGGTTCCGTGGGCTACACGCGAACCGAAATGGTGGAGCTGCCGGGACAATTCGCCGTGCGCGGAGGCATCATTGATGTCTTCTCCCCTGAAGCCGCTCGTCCTGTGCGCATTGAGCTGCTCGGCGATAGCGTGGAATCGGTGCGCGAATTCGATGCGCGCACGCAGCGGTCGATTGCCCCGGTCGTGCGCACGACGCTTCTGCCTTTGACCGAATGGTCCGTGCCGGCGCCGGAAAAAGCGAATCTGAACGACGCCGCTTGGGAGACGCCCTCGTTTTTCGGGCCCACCGGAGAACCGGGGCCGAGCACGCTCTTTGAGCTGGCGGAAAGTTCGCTGCGTCCAATCGTGTTTCTCGATGAGCCGCAAACTCTGCGTGAAGCCGCGGCGAAGCATCTCGCCGCTGCGACGGAAAATTACGAGCGTCACGGGCGCGCCAACTCACCCGCCGCCTCTCACTACTTCTGGTCCGAAGAGGAATTTGCGGCCGCGCTGGAAAAAACCTCGCAAATTCACATCGAGCAGCTCGCGCTGGGAATCGGTTCCACGCCGCAGTTCGAGCTTTCCTCGCGGCCCAGCGCGCGTTTTCATGGGAATGTCGTGGCCTGCATGGGAGACGTGAAGTCCCAGCTCGCTTCCGGCGGAACGGTTTTCCTGACGGCCGCAAGCACCGGAGAGATCGAACGCTTTGCAGACATCTGTCGCGAGTATGAAGTGCCCTACGTGCTCGGCGAATCGGAAGATGCCGCCGCCGGCTTCACCGCCGAGGGCGCGCATGAATCCGCGGCGATGTTGTTGATCCGCGCGCCCTTCGCGGAAGGCGTCACGTTTCCTGACGCTCAGCTTACGCTTTTTGGCCACGCCGATCTTTTCGACGTCACACCCACCGTCGAGCGTCCCAGCCGCAAGATTCGCACTTCCGGTTTCTTCGGCGATTTTGCCGAGTTAAAGCCCGGCGACTATGTGGTACATGTCGATCACGGCATCGGGCAGTTCGAGGGACTTCGCCAGATCGAATCCGGCGGACACAGCGGCGAGTTCATGCTCCTGCGGTACGCCGACGACGCGCGCCTTTACGTTCCACTGGAACGCATGGACCTCGTTCAGAGCTATCGTGTTCTCGAGGGCACGCATCCCCCGCTCGACAAACTCGGCGGTACCGTCTGGAACTCGCGCAAGACGCGTGCCCGCAAATCCGTCGAAGACATGGCCGACCAGCTTCTCGCTCTTTACGCGCAGCGCAAGGCGACGGAGGGTTTTGCATTTTCACCGGACAGCAATTTCCAGCGCGAATTCGAGGATGCTTTCGAATTCGAGGAGACCACCGACCAGGTCACCGCCATCCGCGACATCAAGCGCGACATGGAACGCGCCGAGCCCATGGACCGCCTGCTTTGCGGCGACGTCGGCTACGGAAAAACAGAAGTCGCCATGCGCGCGGCGTTCAAAACCGTAATGGACAACAAGCAGGTCGCGATTCTCGCGCCGACCACCGTCCTCACCTTCCAGCATTTTGAAACGTTCAAGAAAAGATTCGCCGCCTTCCCCGCGCGCATCGAAATGCTCAGCCGCTTCCGCAGCGCCGCGGAGCAGAAAAAAATTCTCGCGGACTTGGAAGCGGGCAAGGTGGATGTGGTCATCGGCACGCACCGCTTGCTTTCGAAAGACGTAAAATTTTCCGACCTCGGTCTTCTCGTCGTCGATGAAGAGCAACGCTTCGGCGTCGCCCACAAAGAGCGCCTCAAGGAAATGCGCAAAAACGTGGACGCCCTCGCCCTCTCTGCCACGCCCATCCCACGCACCCTGCACATGTCCCTGGTTGGACTTCGCGACATGTCCGTCATCGAAACGCCTCCGCGCGACCGCTTGGCCATTCAAACCGTCGTCGCCCCCTTTCAGGAAGAGCTGGTGCAGAGCGCCATCGAAACCGAACTTGCTCGCGACGGCCAGGTTTTCTTCATTCACAACCGCGTCGAATCGATCTATTCGCTTGGAGCCATGGTGGCCAAGCTTGTCCCCAAGGCTCGCGTAGTGGTGGCCCACGGCCAGATGGCAGAAAAAGAACTCGAAAGCGTGATGTTGAAATTCATCCGCGATGAAGCGGACGTGCTGGTCGCGACGACCATCGTCGAGAACGGACTGGACATCCCCCGCGCCAACACCATTTTGATCAACCGCGCCGACCGCCTGGGGCTGGCGGAGCTTTACCAGTTGCGCGGCCGCGTCGGACGTTCCGCCCAGCGCGCCTACGCCTATCTCCTTGTCCCGCCGGACACTTCGCTCTCCGACATCGCGCGCAAACGCCTCGCGGCCATGAAGGAATTCAGTGAACTGGGCGCCGGATTCCGCATTGCCGCGCTCGATCTCGAGCTTCGTGGCGCCGGCAACATGCTCGGCCGCCAGCAGCACGGCCACATCGAAGCGATTGGCTTCGATATGTATTGCCAGATGTTGGAGCGCGCCGTTTCCAAGCTGAAGGGCGAAGAAGTCGCGCCGGACCTGCGCACCACACTCAGTCTGGGCTTTGACGTGCGCATCCCGCAGGACTACATCCCCAGCGAAAATCTCCGCCTGCGCACCTACAAACGCATCTCCTCGATCGCTTCCGAAGAAGACAAGCTGGATGTCCGCAAAGAACTCGAGGACCGCTTCGGCACACCGCCTTCCTCCGTGGAAAACCTTTTGGAGTACGCCGCCCTCAAATCCATGTGTGAGCGCTTGCGCATCTCCGCCGTAGAGCGCCAGGGTACCCGCATCGCGGTAAGGTTCCATCCCGAGACATTGCTGGACCCGGCCAAACTGGTCTCCGTGGTACGCTCTCGTACAGGCATCAAACTCGACCCCAGCGGCGTACTCTGGATGGAAGTCAAACGGGGAGAATCGATCCCTGCTGCTTTGAGAAACGTATTGCTCGGCCTTCAGGGGCAGGGCTAAACTTTAGAGGTGAGGGAATTGATGCGAAAACTTGCTGTAATCGCGGCGCTCTGCGCCGCCCTGCCGCTCGCGGCGCAGGACAAGCCGCAAGGTTCTCAGCCGAAACCAGCGGCGGGTCCCACTCTTGAGAAGCCGGGGATGGCCGCGCCCGACGCAAAATCGGAAAAGCCCGCGAAACCCGCCGCGCCCAAAACGGCTACTCCGGATAGCGGAAAAACCGTCGAGGAGATCATTGCGCGCGTCAACAATGAAATCATCACCCGCTCGGAGTACAACAAAGCGCGCCAAACCGCCGAAGAAGAAGCCAAGTCCGAATGCCAGAACCGCTGCACGCCGGAACAGTTGCAGATCGCTATCGAAGATCGCCAGAAAAACACCTTGCGCGACCTCGTCGACCAGTCTCTTCTCGTTCAGCGCGCCAAAGACATGGGCGTGAGCGTCGAGCCGGAGCTTATTAAAAAGCTCGATGCCATCCGCACCGAAAACAAGCTCGCCAGCATGGAGGAGCTTGAAAAGGCCGTTTCCGGGACGGGAATGAACTGGGAGGATTTCAAGAACAACATTCGCAGCACTCTGCTGACGCAACGTGTGATCAGCAGCGAGGTCGGCTCGCACATCACCATCAGCGATGAGGAAGTGACGAAGTATTACGAAGCGCACAAAACCGAATTCGTGCGCCCGGAGCAGGTGGCGCTGCGGGAGATCGTGGTTAACACCGAAGGGAAGAAGCCGGAAGATCTCCCCGACCTGAAGAAAAAGGCAGAGACCGCGCTCAAGCGCGTCCAGGACGGCGAGGACTTCGGCGAAATCGCCAAGCGGCTTTCCGATGGCAGCACCAAGAGCCAGGGCGGCTTTCTCGGCATTTACAAGCGTGGAGAACTTTCCAAGGAACTCGAGGACAAGGTCTTCAAGATGAAGCGCAAAGAGCTGACCGAAGTCATGGAAACCAAGCAGGGCTTTCTGATTCTGGAGGTCCTGGAGCACTACGACGAAGGCGAACAATCGCTCGCCAAAGTCAAAAATGAAATCATGGACAAGCTCTACGGCGGGCGCATGGAACCCGCGATGCGCGAGTATCTCAAGACCCTGCGCGAGCAGAGCTACGTGGTGATCAAGCCCGGTTTTCAGGACATCGCCGGCGGCGGAGGCTCCGAGATTCAGGAAGTGAGCGCCACGCCGGAAGTCAGCAAAGCCAAGAAAGGCCACAAGAAATTTCTTTTGTTTGGCAAGAAGTCAGGATCGGTATCGGGAACATGAAGACGCCGTTCGTCACCGATCTCAACTCCGAACAAAGCATCACTACGTTTTTCCTCGTTCGCGAAAAGGAGATTCGCAACACGCGCGAGGGCAAGCCTTATTTGCGCCTCGAGCTCGGTGACCGCAGCGGCACCATCGAAGCGCGCATGTGGGATCAATTCGACGTTGCGGTGAAGGACATCGGCCGCGACGATTTTGTCAAGGTGAACGCTCGCGTCGAAATCTACCGCAACCGGCCGCAGCTCGCTCTCCTGCAGCTTCGCCTCGCGAAACCGGAAGAGATTGACCTCGCCGATTTTCTCCCTCACACCAAGGAAAATGTCGAAAAGCTCTTCGCGCAGCTCCAGGAATTCGCCGCTTCCATCGCTAATCCCTGGCTGAACAAACTGGTCACCGGAATTATTTCGAATCCGACGATCGCCGCGAAGTACAAGCGCGCCCCCGCTGCCAAAGTCATGCACCATGCTTATCTGGGCGGCCTCATCGAGCACGTCCTGAGTCTGTGCGGCCTCGCGAAGCAAGCCGCCGCGCACTATCCCGAGCTCGACGTCGATCTGCTCCTCACTGCCGCGATTCTCCACGATGTCGGCAAGCTCGAAGAACTCTGCTACGAACGCGCCATCGGCTACACCGTCGAAGGCCAGCTCCTCGGCCACATCATGATGGAATTTGAAACCGTCTCCAAAGCCATGGACGCCATCGAAGGTTTTCCCGCCAACTTGAAAACCGTCGTCCAACATCTTCTCATCAGCCATCACGGCCAATACGAGTTTGGCTCGCCCAAGCTCCCTATGATCCGCGAAGCCCTGACGTTCCACTACATGGACGATCTCGATTCCAAGCTCGCCGCCGCCCGCGCCGCCCTCGCCGTCGACTCGGGCGAACCCGAATGGTCCGCCTACAGCGGCGCCCTCGGCCGCAAATTCCTCCGCCTCGACCAATTCCTGAAGTCGAATAGTGCCGAAGCGGAAGAGAACGTGCCCAACCCAAAGCTGTTTCAGTGATGACGATGAAATCCGGAAAAAGCGCACCCTGAAAACCGTAGGGGCAGCGTTAATCAGGGAGCGCCGGGTTAAACCGGCGTGTTGTAGGGAATGAAAGAGTCCCACAAGAAAGGAGACAGCGACTCCATCTTGGCCCTCAGTCTTGCAGGTGACATCGCGAGGTGTCGCTCGAAGCGTAGGCAGGGGTATCGGTGGGCCGGGCTATTGAACTTCGAAAAACGCAAAACCAGGACGCCGACTCTCTCCTGATTGGAGGAAGGCAACACGACTGTTACGCGATAATCGCGAGCGAGCAGTCGGTCCTGCGTAGTCGTAGAACCCGCGCACGCTGAGAAACAACATGCACGAGAACCGGGAGACCTCTGGAGCGCCTCGACCCGAAAGGGAACGAGGCCGGTCCGCGAAGGCGCAAAGCCAGAAGGCGGACGCGCACGCTCTGGAGGAGTCGGACCGCACCATACTATCGATGAACCAGACGAACAAAGAGGAGCGATCTTCGGCGGAGCCTGGGGAGAAAAGGGTGCGGGCCAAGGAGAACATCGTTCAACCCAACACTAACCCGACACAGAGCGGGGAACGAGTGTCCCAGGGATTGGGCGGTGTGCGAGAAGTAGCAAGGAAAAGGAGGCAAGAACGGTTCACAGCTTTGCTTCACCATGTGAGCGTGGATTTACTCCGGGACAGCTACTACGCCTTGAAGCGGCAAGCTGCACCGGGAGTAGATGGCGTGACATGGCAGGAGTATGAAACCGGATTGGAAGGTCGGCTTACCGATCTTCACAACCGGTTACACCGTGGAGTGTATCGGGCACAACCCTCACGAAGAGTCTACATACCGAAGGCTGACGGGCGGAAACGCCCGTTGGGCATTGCGGCGCTGGAAGACAAGATCGTACAGCAAGCCGTGGTGACTATCCTCAACCAGATTTACGAGGTGGACTTCCAAGGATTCTCGTACGGGTTCCGACCCGGTCGAAGCCCGCACCAAGCGCTGGACGCGCTGACGGTGGGCCTCCAAAGGAAGCGTGTGAACTGGGTGCTTGACGCCGACATTCGAGGCTTCTTTGACAATATGAGTCACGAATGGACGATGAAGTTTGTTGAGCACCGCGTAGCCGATCGCCGGATCCTGCGCCTGATCCAGAAATGGCTGAAGGCGGGGGGTATCGGAAGACGGCCAGTGGTCGGAGAGTAAGGTAGGAACACCGCAAGGAGCAGTGGTTTCACCGTTGCTTGCCAATGTGTACCTGCATTACGTCTTCGATCTGTGGATCGAGGCTTGGCGCCAGAAAGTGGCCAAGGGCGATGTGATTGTCGTCCGCTACGCCGATGATCTGGTGGTGGGCTTCGAAAACCGAATGGAAGCCGAGCGATTCCTGGAAGCATTTCGGGAACGACTGGCTAAGTTCGGACTGGAACTACATCCGGAGAAAACACGACTGATCGAGTTTGGGCGGTTCGCTGCCCAAGATCGGGAGAAGCGTGGAGTAGGGAAGCCGGAGACCTTCACGTTCCTGGGCTTTACGCATCACTGCGGGAAGCGCCGGAGCAACGGGTCGTTCATCGTCTGGCGGAAAACGGCGAAGAAACGCATGGTGGCGAAGTTGCACGCAATCAAAGCAGAACTGCGCCTCCGAATGCACGAGCCGGTTGCCGACGTCGGTGCATGGCTACGAAAGGTTGTGAACGGCTACTACCGCTACCATGCGGTCCCGGGAAACCTTGTTCGGTTGAGTGTCTTCGGGCAACGCTTGCGGCGATTGTGGCGGCTCATTCTACGCCGTCGCAGTCAACGACCAATGTCGTGGAACCGGACAACCCGGCTCTTCAAGCGGTGGATTCCAGCCCCACGCGTTTTGCATCCTTATCCTATAGCTCGCTTCCTCGCCACTCATCCAAGGTGGGAGCCGTATGCGTAGAAGCGCCCGTACGGATCTGTGCGGGGGGCGATCAGCGATGGTCGTCCCTACCGCGACCAGTAGCCATCGGATGGCTGACCAGGGTTGATCTCCGTGCCACTTCGGATGCTGACATTCTGAGTACCGATCATGCAAAATGTCGGGGTCACAAAAAGTGTAAGGGGGAATCATGCTCACAGTTACGTCCACCATGGCCGAGCTAAAAAAGAAGGGCAGCGAGAAGATGCGCAACATGTATGCCCGTCACGGGATGGCCACGGAGTGCATGTTCGGCGTCAGCATCGCGGACCTCAAGGTCATCGCGAAAACAATCAAAGGACAACAGGCTCTCGCTTGCGAGCTTTACGAAACGGGCAACCTGGACGCCATGTACCTCGCCGGGCTGGTGGCGGACGGGTCGCAAATGACTAAGAAACAGTTAAATGGGTGGGCCGAAGGTGCGGCGAATTTGCAGATGATTTCCGAATACACAGTCCCCTGGGTGACGGTTGAGAATCCGGACGCTCGTGACTTGGCGATTCAATGGATCAAATCGAAGAAGCAACGCGTCGCATCCTCTGGTTGGTGTACATATGCCGGACTCGTTGCCGTGAAGCCGGACGAGGAATTGGACGTCTCGGAGATCGGAGGCCTTCTCGGTACCATCGTAAAAGATATTAACGGCGCTCAGAACCGCGTTCGGTACACCATGAATGGTTTTGTAATTGCGGTCGGAACTTACGTCAAACCATTGTTGAAACAAGCGAAGGCGTCGGCCCGACAGATCGGCGCCGTCTCTGTGGACCTGGGCGACACGGCGTGCAACGTACGACCTGCCACCGCGTACATCGAAAAGATCGAGGCGTCCGGCCGGGTGGGTCAAAAGCGAAAGACGATCCGATGCTAGTTCGGAGATACACTAGACGCGGTCAACTCCCGATTGCCGGAGAAATGAAATCCGAAAAGCGCGCATTTTTGCTCAATGTGCGGTCCTCATTTTTGTTCCATGAAAATCACCGAGGATGTTCGAAAGTACGCAGCCGAACATGCGATTGATGAGAGCGCTGCGATCGAACATGGAATGAAGGAGAAAGCTGCAGAGTTCCAGCACAGTGGAGCAGAAATCTATTCGAAGCCTTGATGACTGCTGTTCTGATAGCGCACTTCTTCATCGCGCCGTAGCCTCGGCGGAGGTGGACGTTCGATGAAGATTACCGAAGACGTAAGGAAATACGCAGCCAAGCAGGGGATCAAGGAAAACGAAGCGCTCGAATCAGGAATGCAGCAAAAGGCGAAGGCGTTCGCTGAAAAAGGCGCTGAGGCTTACGCGAATGGGTAGCGCGCGCGTCTCGCGTGCTGGTTTCGGCGTCGCGCGAAAACGATCTTTTCCGTACTGCGCCCTGGGATGCGCCTAGTCTCACGAAAGTTCGCGATAGCAGAAAGCGCTCGCCAGTGCTCGGGAAGCGCACGCTCCCCGATACGCCGCTACTGCGTGTAAGGTGAACTCGTCTTGGCTAACAACCAGCCCAGCGCGTTGTTCAAATCGGCCAGCGCAGTGCCTTCGATCGGATCATTGTGATAAGCGCCGCGCAGTGAGATTACACGCTTCTCCCCTGCATAAGCATCGACCACGAGCCGGTGATAACGCGGCGCGACTACTTCATCTTTTTCTGCTAGCAAGAAGATCGCAGGCGCATGAATCGTTTTTGCATTTGCAATGCTGTCGAGATCCTTCGGAAGCTGTAACACGACAGGACCCGCCAGCAGCCATAGATTCCACCAGCCAAACCGTCGCAGGATCATTTCGCGCAACGGCGGAGGATTCTGCAGAATTAATCCGACAATCCCGGCAGGCCGGGACGCCGCTACGTGCAGCGCGGCAGTTACACCGATGCTTGTACCGAAAGGTACGATCGGCGTGTCGCCTGCGTGGTGTTTTAATTCATCAAACACCGCGAGTGCAGCCGGCCCGATCTTGGAAAGCCGCGCCGGCCCGGTGCTGCCGCCAAATCCGGGATA
>Ga0137418_10006375_pt1 | contig 10854 bp, 14 predicted proteins | sample CZODoug3_1_2_16f_FD_122242 | JGI IMG/M metagenome (GOLD analysis project Ga0137418, IMG submission 122242) | Vadose zone soil fungal communities from Angelo Coast Range Reserve, California, USA - CZODoug3_1_2_16fungal (Hybrid Assembly) | ecosystem: Environmental > Terrestrial > Soil > Vadose... | reverse complement strand
GCGGTTTAGAACCCGTATTTGCCTTGAAACTGGCGAGCCAGTCGCCAACGTTGTTGCGCATCGACGCTAAACGCCCACCACCGGAGGATTGATGGTTCGAAAGATTGCCTACTGGGGCAGCACAGGGCTCGCTTGCCTTGCACTGATTGGTTCCCTCAGTTACCTCACCGGCAGTGAACAGGTCGTCGCCGGATTCACCAAAGCTGGATACCCGCAGTACCTCCGGATAATCCTCGGCATCGTCAAGCCTGTGGCTGCAATCGTCCTGCTGTTGCCAGGATTTGCTCTGCTGAAGGAATGGGCCTACGCGGGAGTAACTTTCGCTTTGGCAATGGCGACCATTTCCGCCTACGTGTCGGATAGCGCCGGGAAATGGATCTTCCCGCTGGTGCTCCTGGCGCTTGTGGCCACATCCTACGTAACCAGGCCTCCGAACCGCCGGTTGGTTGGAGGCACTCTGTCCTCTGGGAATTCGAGCAGCGCGCACCCGGGGTAGCGCTTAGCTCGTATTTTTCCCCCGACTTATGAAATCCTCTTCGTCGTCAAGGAAGAACGTAAAGCAGGACGGGATGAAGGTGCGCGTCTACTTTGCATCGTTGCCGCCTGACGGCAGGAGGCGCCTCAAGCAGCTGCGACAGGCGATCCGCGCGGCGGCTCCCGACGCCACGGAGGTTATCAGCTACGGAATTCCCGCCTTCAGATTCAATGGGCGAATACTTGTTTGGTATGCCGCCTGGAAAAACCACAGCAGCCTCTACCCGATGACCGCGGCACTGAAGCGCGTGTTTGCCGCGGAGCTCGAGGGATACGAGACCTCGAAGGGAACCGTTCGATTTCCATTGGACAAGCCGTTGCCATCGGGTCTCGTAAAACGACTCGTGAAGGCGCGCGTCCGTGAGTTACCCCAGAAGAAGGGCAAGGCCAAATGAAGAACAAATCAGGACGATCAGCGAAAAAATCAGCCAAGAAACCAGCGACGAAGCGGGCGCGACGGAAGACTTCCCCCTCGCGCATCAAGAGTCATGTGCCGACGCGCGGCTTATACGGCTGGATCACGCACACGGAGCTCGCAAGCGCCGACCCTGCGGCAACGAAAGTCTGGTGCGCCAAGGTTCTGGGCTGGACGTTCAGACCAAGCGTTCCTATGCCCGGCGGCGTTGAGTATATGCTGTTTGCGTACTCCGATCAGGGCGGCGGGGGAATCAGGCCGACCAATCCGTCAGAGGCGCCGGGCAGCAGCTTCACCGTGCACGTCGCGGACACGCGAGCTTCATTCGAAAAAGCGCTGCGCGAAGGAGCCGAGGTGATACAACCGCCCACGCCGATCATGCCGGGTGTTACGATAGCGGTCGTGCGCGCGCCTGGCGGAGTTCCAGTCGGCTTCTCGGGTCCATAGAGACAAAGAGGGCCTGATGCAAATGCCCGATGCTGCAGAGCACGCAGCACCGGGCATTTGATTTTTTCAGAATCGCCTGCGTACCCGCTACGCACGCGCCGCGGCGGCAAGCTCGTTCGACTCCGCTGTCGTCGGATCGATTATCGTCGCCACTTCGAGCACTCGGTCAGCGGGGAATCCTCCGAGTCGGGCGTGCTCGCGGATGATGTCGGCGTTTGGGGCGATATAGATACAGGTGATCTTGTCCTCGGTCACGAAGCTCTGTACCCACTGGATGCTGGGACCCAGTTGCTTCAATACGTCGCAGGAACGCTGCGCGATTCCCTTCAAGTCCGCGGCGGAAATTGCCGCCGCATTCGGGATTTCGCGTTCGATCAGGTACTTCGGCATTGGAGCTCTCCGGTTAGGGTTCGAGTTTCGTTCAGTGGGCCATTGCGATGGCTTGAGTGGTGTGCTCGCAGTTGACTCGCGGATTCCAGTTTGCGAAAATGCCGCTCGGGTTCTCCTTCCATACCCACGCATGCAGGCCCCAGAGTTGGAAGACGTCATTCTGGATGAACTTCTGGCCAAACAGTCTCGGCGGAGCCGCATCGCGACTGTGGAACGTGTACGGGATAATGTATTCCACCGCCACGAGACGCAGACGTCCGTTCTCTTCGGGCTCGTACAGCAGTAGTTCCGGTTCGTCGACGCGAGCAGTTCCGTCGATGAGCTTGGTATTACCGTAGTGAAAGCCCATTCCCCCGGCGCCGCCGGGATCGACCATGCACGGCGTTATCTGCGTCCCCCATCCGGCGTGCCTTGCAGCACTGAACTCGTGGAATGGCGCGGTAACCCGGCGCAGCGTAGCGAGGTCCTTGCGCACAGAAGCGTTGTTCCCGTCGTCGTCCGACTCCGACCCCCTGCTCGCAGCGGGCGGCGGCGCTTGAATGCGCGCGGTGGCATTGGTGGCGACCGGCTCGCCACAGCCGGCCAGCAGCGCGACCCCGGCAACCAGGTGTGCAGCTCGTCTCATTGTGCCCTCTCTTTTTGGAAGTGATCTTGTACCCACGCGGAAGATGAGAGGGGGCGATTAACTGCTCCTTGCACCCGGAATTAGCCACGAATTAGCAGGCAACGAGACACGATGATCACGGTCCAACTTCTCGGGGGCGCGTCCCTGCGTTCCGGAGATGCTCCCCTCAGCGGGCCACCCGCCCAGCGTCATCGGATCGCACTGTTGACGCTGATCGTCGCTGCCTGGCCGCAGTCGCTTTCCCGCGACCGGGCGATGGCGCTGCTTTGGCCCGAACGAGACCTCGCCGGCGCGCGTAGGCTGCTAAACCTCGCCGTTCACGTGCTCCGCTCGGCGCTCGGCGAAGGCGCGATCGCGTCAACCGGCGACGCGCTTCTGCTGAACCCTTCCCGCTTGAATTGCGATCTGCACGAGCTGCGCAACGCGATCGCGGCGGGCGCACCGGAGCGCATTGTTCGGCTCTACGCCGGTCCACTGCTGGATGGCTTTCACCTCGATGATTCAACTGAGTTCGGGTACTGGCTCGACGAACGTCGAGGCGAAATCGATCACGCTTACGTTGGTGCGCTAATCGCGCTCGCTGAGCGCCAAGAGCAAGCCGGCGACATCCATGGCCGCGTGGGAACGTGCCGTCGGTTGGTGGCTGCTGATCCGCACTCGGGCGTGTATGCGCAGGCTTTGATGCGCGCACTCGACGCCGCGGGCGACCGGGCCGGCGCGATTCAGTATGCGAGCGAGCACGCGCGCCGCCGGCGCGCGGATCTCGACCTCGACGCGGACCGGGAAGTGGCGGCATTGGCGAAGCAACTGCGTGATGCACCGGCGCGGCCGCAGCCCGCGGTGATTCCGCTGGGTCGCGCCCGATCACGGTCAGTCGCGGTGCTGCCGTTCCTCAGCCTGAGCGCGGACGCCGAGAACGAGTATTTCGCGGATGGGATCACGGAGGACGTGATCGCACATCTCTCGAAGATCCGGGCGCTCAAAGTGATCTCCCGCACATCCGTGATGCCGTTCAAGCAGCGGCAACAGAGCTTGAAGGAGATCGGGGCGACCCTTGGCGCTACGACACTGCTCGATGGAAGTATTCGGCACGTCGGAGATCGCGTGCGCATCGTCGCCAAATTGATCGATGTAGAAAGCGACAAGCATCTATGGGCTGAGACGTATGACAGACAGCTCACGGACATCTTCTCGATCCAGACGGATGTCGCGCTTCAGATCGCCGCCGCACTCAAGGCGGAGCTATCGCCGGATGAAGACATTCGCGTGCGAAAGGAGCCGACGAGTGATCTCCAGGCATACAAGCTCTATCTGAAGGGTCGGCAGTGGTTCATCAAGTACAACACGGAAGCCTACGTGCAGGCGATCGAGTACTTCGATCGCGCAATCGCGCGTGACCCGACGTTCGCCCGCGCCTGGGCGAACCTCGCGATGGCGTACACGGAGTTGGCCGAGAGCGGCGTGGGACCACCCGACGTTTCGCATGAGCGCGCGGCAGAGGCCGCGGCGACCGCACTGAGACTGGATCCCGATCTGGCGGCGGCGCATTGCACGACCGCTCACATAAGGATGGTGCGCGAGTTCGATTGGTCGGGCGCCGAACGGGAGTTCAAGCGGGCGTTGGAGCTGAGCCCGAGCGACGACGATACCTATGATCTGTACGGAAGGCTGTGCGCTGGGCTCGGACGTTACGACGAGGCGATAGCGCTGCAGCGTCGTGCCCACGAGCTGGATCCGCTCGCTCATCGAATGGATATGGTGACAGCGCTCCTGCGCGCCGGACGGTACGAGGAAGCGGCGGTTGAAGCGAAGGATGCGGTGGAGCTCGAGCCGGGTTATGATCGCGCGCGCGCCACGTTGGGTTGGGCGTACTTTCTAAGTGGAAGGAAGGATGAAGGCCTGGTGGAATTGGAGGAGGCGGTTGCGATCTCCCCGGGAAACACGATGTGGCTAGGGCAATTGGGAGAGGCTTATGCAATGGCCGGCAACACGGCGAAGGCGCGCGAAATTTTGGGGGAGCTGGAGAAGCGGGCGCGCGTCTCATTCGTCTCGCCCTATCACATCGCGTACGTCTACACCGGCCTCGGCGAGTTCGACCGTGCGATGGATTCGCTGGAGCGGGCGGTGGCGGAGCGCACCGGGCCAGCATACAGCATCAAGGGATCGTTTCTGTTAACGCGGCTCCATGCACATCCGAGATTTCGCGCGCTGCTCAAGCGGATGAAACTGGAGTGATTGTTTCCGATTGCAGATGGATGTCGGCAGGTTGAAGCCTACCGAGCGCCGATTCGGTCACTCTCGAACGTGGTTCGCAGCCTTTCGCATTCTCCTGTGACTCTTCCAGACGCATAAGTGCATTGTTCGCCGCACGTTGTGGTCCCGACGTCAACTCGGAGAAAATGCAACATTGCATACGGCTTGCAGCTATTGCGTTTTCTCACAGTCTAAGCAAGCAGCACAAATACTAGTTAGGCGGCGCCATGAACAAACTCCTTCCTTCGATCCTTGGGCTCGCGTTGGGTTCCGTTCAGGCCGACTTCAATGTGTCGGCCAAGGCCAACGTGATCACGCCAGACCATCGACCGGCCAAGCGCTGCGCGGTGGCGATCACCGGATCCAAGGAGCCACCGCGCGAAGCGTATCGGTGGAGCGACTTCCGAGGTCATTTTACCAAGTCGCGACTGACGTCGTCGTACCTACCCGTGTACGTTCACGTACGCTGTCAGGAGTGGAGGCCGGTTGTGCGCACGCTATTCTATCGCCCTGGCCGGGGTTGGTCTGGGGACTCCGTCACCTTTATTCCTGGGTCGAAGCCAGTTGACTTGGGGACCATAACGCTACAGCCGCCTCGATAGGCGCTGCCTAACAAGCGCTTGAAAGCTGACGGTGCGCGTAGATTAAGGCATGAGTCCTTCTTCAGCGCGCCTCAGCTTAAGCTCGATCCCTTAGCTAGCCCCTGATTTCCCGGCACTCCTATTTTACGTTTCTATTGCCGTGGCGCGGTTCGCCAGAGGAAGGCCGTCGCAGTGGGTTCGAGTCCCACGAAGTTCACGGGCGCCGGAGCCTCCGCCGGGTTCGACTCCCGGACGGCATTTAAGACCAGATGCCCGATCGGATAATGACGATCAGCGGTTCGAACCAGCGCTATCTAACGAACGTTGCAGCAGACAAGCACTTTCTGGAGTGATGGATTCCAATTGCAGATGGATGTCGGCAGGTTGAAGTCTATCGAGTGCCGCTTCGGTCGCTCTCGAACGTCATCGTCAACAGAACCAAACAGGAATTGATCGCTCTTTGCATCGGGGCTCCGGACGACCAGCTGGCTCGTACACCTCTCCGGCTAATAAGCGCATTATTAGACTGCCAGCGCTTCGCAGCCTTTCCCATTTCTCCGTGACTCTTCCAGACGCAGAAGTGTATTGTTCGCCGCACCTTGTGGTCGCGACGTCAACTCGGAGCAAATGCAACATTGCACAAGGCTTGCAGCTTTTGCGTTTTCTCCGCAGTCTAAGCAAGCAGTACAAATACTAGTTAGGCAGATGAACCGAGTCTCTTGGAGAGTAATGTGAACCGCGATCAAGTTCTGTCGCATCTTTCAGAAGCTCGCGATGCCATTGCACAAACAGTGGAGGACATCCGCGTAACTCCGGACTACGATGATTCCGAGTATTGGGTTGACATGCAGCACATCTATCATCACATCAACACGGCGTGGAATTCACGCAACGCAACAGTAGCCGAAGTCGATCCAGTGACCGACGGAAGGTTCAATCGCTGGAGCCAATTCCCATCGGACCTACCGATGATTGAAGTAAGTCGGTAGCAGTGAGGCCCGGGAGCCGCGCTTCTTCCATGCACTGCCTAACGAACGTTGCAGCAGACGGTCGCGGCCAAGTCGTTGGGTTGTGTATCGTATAGGAGATCGCCCGCAGCTGAACTAGGGCGTTAGGCCGACATTCCCGACGTTTGCAAGACAGCTGACCACTCACCGCGAAACGTAACCCATGTCTTCCATCATCCATTCGCAGGCAGCAGACATTCCGGCCAACATGACAACGACCGGCTTCGACGTGCCTAAATTCCGAATCGTGGATAATCTTGGCGTGGTACGTGGTGTTGTTGTACGATCCCGATCGGTTTTCGGGACCGTCGGCGCCAGCTTGCAGACGATGTTTGGCGGCAATATCTCGCTCTTTACAGAACTCGCTGAGCGAACGCGCAAGCAGGCTTTCGACACAATGTTGGTTCAAGCGCATATGGCGGGGGCCGACGCAGTGATCGGCATCCGCTATGACGCGAACGAGTTAATGAAAGGCGTGACAGAGGTATTGTGCTACGGGACGGCCGTTCGCGTAGAGCCGCTAGAAGACTGAGGAACATCGGGACGCGATCTCGCCGCTATGCGAAGTCGTCGATTCCGAGTGCCCACCTTAATGTGTTCGGAATTAATCGAGTATCCAATGGTGTCGTTCGCGACTTCGATGCCACCGGTATCTTCTGAAAATCGGGTCGCCGGCGCGAACTCAAGATACCGTAATCCCGATCGCGCGGCCTAACAAACGTTGCTGCCGACGCGGTGCTTGGACTTATGAGGTATTGCCCCAACGGTCATCTCCACCAAAGCCGCAACGCCGGTCCGCGGTAGCGGATCGTCCATCCAGTTGGCCAGCTGAGTCTCCGGCGGAATTATTGCTCCTCCGCCAATTCCTGATCCTGCAACGCCATCCACGGCGTGAACAGCTTCGGGCCGCCCTTTGCGAGCTCCTCTTTCATATTCGCGTTCGGCGTTCCCAGCACTTCGCCCGTGACGGAGGCGGTGGCCATGAGCGGCTCCATCAAATGGCTGATGTTGGAAAAGTGCTCGATCGCGGCGTCGGCGTCGCGGTAGCGCTCGAACACCACCGCCTCGGTCTCATCCTCGTTGAAGAAGATTTCGTACTGGAGCGTACCGCTGTCCCTGGTTCGCACGATCTCCATGGCCTCTTCCGTCAGGCGCTTCCATTCCTCGACCTTGCCGGGATGAAACTTGACCCGTGCGATTCCTTTGATCTCATCCATTGTTGCTCCCTTTCGAAGTTCCCGGCTCAACTCGGGCGTTAGCCGTCGCTCCAAGCCCCGCTCACGTCTGGATGAGCAACATCCTCCGTGCCGCGAACTGGAGCCAAGCGCCGATGTTAGTCGCCGCCTCCACGCAGGTTCCGCTTCTCACGGTCGGTGAGTTCGGCCTCGGCGGTATCCCCACGGCTGTCGGGCAATTCTCGCCTTACCGCTCGCCGGGCCAAAGCGAGCGAACCAGAGGCGCAGACGGCGCTAGCAAGCGCGAACACGGGGGCGATTGCCAGCATCTCTCCCCAGGGAAGGGACACAGCGTTGGCCCAGAGGACCGATAGCAGAAGGCCGCTGATCGCACCCCAACCCGCAAAGCGCCGAATTGACATCTGATCAAAACTGCGACGGCCCTCGGCCAGCACGAGGAGCGCAGAGAATGTGACCCCGGCAATGAAGCCGAATACGCCGGAGACGAGAGGGATCGGCACGTCGGTAGAGACGCCAAACACCCAACGCGGCACGGAGCCCACAGCGAACAAGGCTGCGGCCCAAGTCAAGCCCATCCCGATTGCACCGCGAATGCGTCGCAGCCACTTCCCCATCATCGCCTCCGGCCCTGGGCCTGGCGCGCACCTGCTCAGCCTCACCTTCAGTCGAGGGGCCAAGTTCTTTGTACTGCAAAGTATCAATCGGGGAGGCGAGATTCAAGAGCGCTCATCGCCGGTCCGACGAGCCCGTGGCGCGAGCCGAGCGCGCGTCGCGATCGTCGCGCCCGCGACGCCTAACGTACGTTGCAGTTGACAAGCGATTTAAGGATTGCGAATGCTCGAATCAGGTCCTCCTATACGACGCGCTGAGCTCTTTGGGTCAAACGCACACGGTCAGGCAATACGGAAAGATCTTCGAGCATGGGAGTCGCGCTGGTAGATCGTTACACGGTTTCTTAGATGCCTAAATCATCCGAATGTGGGCTGCTGATTTCGTCCCGTGGATTCGCCCGAGTGATCTCGGCGCGCACGGCCTAACTCGTAGTCGCGAAGCAACCGCGGCAAGCAGCAGCCGACCAGGTGTACCGCGCAGTGCTGAAACCCGGCCGAATGGCCATCGTATGGGACAACCATATGAGGCCACCCTCCACCCGGGACACCAGTGAAGCCCAACACACTGACCATCGCATCCTTGCTCTCAATCATACTCCTGCCGTTTCACGTCGGCGGCGACGTCGCCCTCGGGTTCGACCGGGGAGGGTCTGGGCTCGTCTTCGTCGTGGTGCCCATCCTGCTCGTCGTGGCGTGCGGAACATTGCTGCTCGCCGAGCGGAGATCGGGGCATGTCATCATGTTCCTCGGCGGGCTCGCGGCGCTCGGCATGCCCATCATCCACCGAAACAACGGATTCACTGCGGCGGTCGCCAAGTCGCCCGGGGGCCTCTTTTTCATGTGGACGCTCATGGCGCTCGGCGTCACCGGTGGCCTCGCCATGATACTCTCGGCGCGCGGACTGTGGAACCTGCGTTCGCGGAAAACCTGATGCTCAGTCTCGTACGGGGTGCCACGGAAGGCTCTTGGGCGTCGCCCTTGTCGAGGCCTAACACACTCTGATGTTGACAAGCGATCTAAAGTTGTTCGCTGCGCTCGCGATGATATGATTCGCTTCCAGCATAGCTGAAGGCGTTAGGCTTCACCCGAACTATGTCACTAGTCCCGCCCGTGACCAGCGCTTGTTGCCCGAGTAGCCCCAAGTCGAATGTCAGGACTTGATTTCCAGCAACGCAATCTTGTCCCCGTCGAGCTCGAAGACATACCGTAGGTCCACCGGACTGCCGGGAAAGTCACCGGTCAGGCGGCTGGAGACCACGATCTTCTTGCCCTGTTTCTCGGATGCGAAGGGCTTGCTGGTATACTTGTATCGCGTCGACGTCGACTGCTTCCATTGCATGATCGCCTGGCGACGGGTGTAAGTTTGCTTTTCGTCGATTACGACGGCATTCTCCGTGAAGCATTCGGCAACGGCGCTGGCGTCACGCCGGTCCGCCGAGAAATACTCAGCGACTGGCTTTGGCAACTGCAATGTCATGGTCACCTCTGAGCCTTTCGGCGTTACCCTGTTTGCGGCGGGCATCGACGTCTGCCGCGCCCGACACTCCATTCATGTCGAGGTTGCTCTCCGTCGCAAGAACGCACCTGACAGTAGGGTACTTACCTATGAGTAAGCAGGAGCACACGCCCGAGTCCGCAGCAATTGGCGTCGAGCAGGCCATCACCAGCTTCGGAGGCCGCTGGAAACTGGTGATTCTGTTTCATCTCTTCGGCGGCAACGTGCTCAGGTTCTCAGACCTCGAGCGAGCGATACCTGCCGTTTCCCAGAAGATGCTCACGCAGCAGCTCAGACAGTTGGAGCGCGATGGCATGGTCAGGCGGATCGTGCATGCCCAGGTCCCGCCAAAGGTCGAGTATGAGCTCACTCGCTGGGGACAGTCTCTTTGCCCTGCCCTTGACGCTCTTCTGACATGGCGCGAGAAGCTCGGCGAGTCGTGATCTACTCTCACGGCTACGGTCTGACCAGGTTGCAGCCGATGAACCATGATCGAGCCGCTCAAGCGCGCGGGGTAATCCGCGTCGAGTGTAATCGGTGTCGCCGCTGCCCAACTTGCGTTGCAGTTGACAAGCGATCTGGGGATTTGCGCGGGCTTCGCCCCGCGCTCTCATGTGATTCGCTTGCAACTGAACTCTGGCGTTATGGAACACCCACGACTTTGATGTGAAACAAGCTGTTGAAACGATCGTGCCGTCTGTGAGCTCCTGGCGCGCGATGCTATCGGGCCCGCCGGCGAGTTGATCCGCGAAGCCCGCCTCCCGCATTGGCACTCGGGGTTCAATGCGCAACGCCGCGCACCTCTTCGACGAGCGCTTACGCGCCGCGGCTGATGCGGTCTCGGGCCAGCTCGCGGCGTGGCTGGACGGGCGAGACACCGCCATGGTGCCATCGACGAGGGCAGCCCCAGGAGAAGGGCGCAGGCCTGACCGCACTGACAACTCTTGCGGAGTCCGGCCCGTGTGCGTCCGTCCTGCCGTGGAACCCCGCCGTTCAACAAGGCACCGTCCGGAGGCTGCGCCGCCAGGGAAGCTTTCTTAGCTTCCAGGCGCGCGTCGCCATGGCGTGAAGGGGTATCGAGGGTCCAACAACGTGCTCCGGCGGTGGTGCCGTGTCGCCCTGTGGCGGACGACGACAGTCAGTAGTACCGCCGGTGATAGGTCAGCGCGAACACAATCGGCAGCGCAACGAAGATGCTCAGTGCGAGTGCCGGAGCGAGGAACGCGCATGCGATCCCCAGCAGCGCGACAATCAACTGAACAGCGAAACGCCGCACAATGTAGCGTCGTTGGCTGGCTGT
>Ga0137418_10006374_pt1 | contig 10855 bp, 10 predicted proteins | sample CZODoug3_1_2_16f_FD_122242 | JGI IMG/M metagenome (GOLD analysis project Ga0137418, IMG submission 122242) | Vadose zone soil fungal communities from Angelo Coast Range Reserve, California, USA - CZODoug3_1_2_16fungal (Hybrid Assembly) | ecosystem: Environmental > Terrestrial > Soil > Vadose... | reverse complement strand
GCTCGGATGAAGGTCGAGACTTCGACGCAGAAGCGCCTGAAGTTCGCCAAGCGGCTCAAGGTCGTCGACGCCTTTCGCAAATCGGGAAACAAGCCGGAGTGGATGATCCTGGACGTCATCCCGGTCATCCCGCCCGAGCTCAGGCCGCTCGTGCCCCTCGACGGCGGCCGGTTCGCGACCTCGGACCTGAACGACCTGTACCGGCGCGTCATCAACCGCAACAACCGGCTGAAGAAGCTCCTCGAGCTGCGCGCGCCCGAAGTGATCATTCGAAATGAAAAACGGATGCTTCAGGAGGCTGTCGACGCCCTGTTCGACAACGGGCGCCGCGGCCGCGTCCTGCGCGGCACGAACAACCGGCCGCTGAAGTCGCTCAGCGACACCCTCAAGGGGAAGCAGGGCCGGTTCCGCCAGAACCTCCTGGGCAAGCGCGTCGACTACAGCGGCCGCTCGGTCATCGTGGTCGGCCCGGAGCTGAAGCTGCACCAGTGCGGGCTTCCGAAGAAGATGGCCCTGGAGCTGTTCAAGCCGTTCATCTACAACAAGCTCGAGCAGGAAGGTCTGGTCTCGACCATCAAGGCGGCCAAGGAGATGGTCGAGCTGCAGAAGCCGAAGGTCTGGGACTTCCTGGAGGAGGTCATCCAGGAGCACCCGGTCCTCCTGAACCGCGCGCCGACGCTTCACCGCCTGGGGATCCAGGCGTTCGAGCCGGTGCTCGTCGAGGGGAAGGCGATCAAGATCCACCCCCTCGTCTGCACGGCCTTCAACGCCGATTTCGACGGAGACCAGATGGCGGTGCACATCCCGCTGTCGCCCAAGGCCCAGATCGAGGCGCAGGTCCTGATGCTGAGCACGCAGAACCTGCTGTCGCCGGCCAACGGGCAGCCGGTGGTCGTCCCGACCCAGGACATCGTGCTGGGCGTGTACTACCTGACCAAGCACAAGCAGAACGCGAAGGGAGAGGGTCGCGTCTTCGGATCGTTCGCGGAGGCGCTCCTGGCGCTCGATCTCGGTGAGGTCGAGCTCCTGACCGGAGTGCGCGTGCGCTACTCCGGCGAGCTGATGGACCTGACGACGGTCTACGACGATCAGGACATCCTGCATACGGAGATCCAGGTCGTCGAGAAGCAGCTCATCTCAACCACGGTGGGACGCATCCTGTTCAACGACCACCTGCCCGAGGGCGTGCCGTTCGTCAACGGCCTCCTGAAGAAGAAGGGGCTGGGCCAGCTCGTGCAGTTCTGCTACCTGCACTTCGGCAACGAGAAGTCGGTGAAGATGGTGGACGAGCTGAAGACCCTCGGCTTCTACTACGCCACCAAGGCCGGCGTGTCGATCGGCATCGACGACATGGTGGTTCCGGCCGAGAAGGGGCGCCTCGTCGACGAGGCCCGCAAGGCGCAGATCCTGGTGGAAAGGGAGTACACCGAGGGGGCAATCACGCCCGGCGAGCGCTACAACAAGGTCATCGCGATCTGGTCGGACGTCACGGAGAAGATCTCGGACGCGATGTTCAAGGAGATGCAGGAGATCGACCAGTCGGGCGGCGAGTTCAACCCGATCTACATGATGGCCGACTCGGGCGCGCGCGGCTCCAAGCAGCAGATGCGCCAGCTGGCGGGAATGCGCGGCCTCATGGCCAAGCCCTCGGGCGAGATCATCGAGACGCCGATCACGTCGAACTTCCGCGAGGGCCTGAACGTCCTGCAGTACTTCATCTCGACGCACGGGGCGCGCAAGGGGCTGGCAGACACGGCGCTCAAGACGGCCGACTCCGGCTACCTGACCCGGCGCCTGGTCGACGTGGCCCAGGACGTGATCATCACCGAGGAGGACTGCCAGACCATCGAGGGGATCCACGTCACGGCGATCGTCGAGGGTGGCGAGGTCATCGAGCCGCTGCGCGACCGCCTGGTCGGCCGCGTGTCCATGGAGGACGTCTACGATCCGCTCACCGGCGATCTGATCATCCGAGGCAACGAGGAGATCAACGAGGACATCGCCAATCAGATCCAGGCGGCGGGCCTCGAGAAGGGGAAGATCCGCTCGGTGCTCACCTGCGAGTCGCGCCGCGGCGTGTGCATCAAGTGCTACGGCCGAAACCTCGCGACGGGGCGGATGGTCGAGCTCGGCGAGGCGGTCGGGGTGATCGCGGCCCAGTCGATTGGCGAGCCGGGGACGCAGCTCACGATGCGGACCTTCCATATCGGCGGCACGGCGGCCGGCGGCTCGGAGCAGTCGCGCCAGGAGGCGAAGAACGCCGGCATCGTCACGTTCATCAACCTGTCGACCGTCCGCAGCAAGGGCGGCGACCAGATCGTGACCAACCGCGCGGGATCCTTGGTCATCCAGGACGCCAAGGGGCGGGAGAAGGAGCGCTACTCGATCGCCTACGGCGCCTCGCTCAAGGTATCGGACGGCCAGTCGGTCGATCCGGGCGCCCTGCTCGTGGAGTGGGACCCGTACACCCTGCCGATCCTGACGGAGGTGGGGGGGCAGGTCCACCTCAAGGACGTCATCGAGGGCGAGACCATGAAGGAGGAGGTGGACGAGGTCACCGGCTTCGCCCACCCGGTCATCCTGGAGTCGCCCGACGAGAAGAAGCAGCCGAAGGCGGTCATCAAGGATCCCAAGACCGGCAAGACGGTCAAGGAATATCTCCTGCCGGCGAAGTCTCACTTGATGTTGCAGGACAAGGACACGGTGTCCCCCGGAGTGGTCCTGGCGAAGATCCCCCGCGAGACCACGAAGACCAAGGACATCACGGGCGGTCTGCCGCGCGTCGTCGAGCTGTTCGAGGCGCGCCGGCCGAAGGAGCCGGCCGTCATCACCGAGATCGACGGCATCGTGCGCTACGGCGACGTCGTCAAGGGGAAGCGCAAGATCATCGTCGAGGACTCGGAGACCGGAGAGACCCGCGAGTACGAGGTCCCCAAGGGCGTGCACATCAACATCCAGGAGGGAGAGCGCGTGCGCGCCGGCGATCCGCTCATCGACGGGCCGCGCGACCCGCACGACATCCTGCGCGTGAAGGGAAAGGAGGACCTGCAGCAGTACCTGGTGAACGAGATCCAGGAGGTCTACAGACTGCAGGGGGTCAACATCAACGACAAGCACATCGAGACGATCGTCCGCCAGATGATGCGCTGGGTGAAGGTGGAGGAGGTGGGCGACACCGAGTTCATCGTGGACGAGCAGGTGGACAAGTTCCGCTTCGGGTCGGAGAACGAGCGCGTCCTCGGCGAGAACAGTCAGCCCGCGACCGGCCGGCCGCTGCTGCTCGGGATCACCAAGGCCTCGCTGTCGACCGACTCGTTCATCTCGGCGGCCTCGTTCCAGGAGACGACTCGGGTGCTGACGGAGGCGGCCATCGCCGGGAGAATCGATTACCTGCGCGGGCTCAAGGAGAATGTGATCATGGGCCGGCTGATCCCGGCCGGCACCGGCATGGAGATCTACCGCCGGCTGCAGATCGCACCCGACGGCCCGCCGCCGATGGAAGAGGTCGTTCCGGAGGGCGTCGAGACGCCTGCCCTGGAGGAGGGCCTGGAGCCCCGGACCGTGGAAGAGATCATCTCCGCCAGGCAGGACAAGGGAGTGGCCTAGGTCGTTTCCGGACTTCGGGAGCCGGGCGTAAGTTTTTGCAGCACAAGTTCTTGACAGCCCGGTGCCCCTTTGCTACTATCCGGCGGTTTCACCGCCAGCCATGTCCCACGTCGTCGGGTGCCGGGCGCACCTCCCGGGCGCCGGGGGCATGTTGCGGGCGGTTCGTTCTGTTTCAGAGAGTGCGGTTTGGAATCGAGGTTCCGGTGCCGACAGTCAGCCAGCTGGTGAAGTGGGGCCGCGAGAGGATGCGGGGGCGCACCAAGAGCCCGGCGCTCGGGGCGTGCCCTCAGAAGAGGGGCGTCTGCGTCCGCGTCTTCACGTCCACTCCGAAGAAACCGAATTCAGCTCTGAGGAAAGTGGCGCGCGTGCGACTGACGAACGGCATCGAAGTGACGACCTACATCCCCGGCGTGGGTCACAACCTCCAGGAGCACTCCATCGTGCTCATCCGCGGAGGCCGTGTGAAGGACCTGCCGGGCGTGCGCTACCACGTGATCCGAGGCACCCTGGATTCCATGGGCGTCGAGGGCCGCAAGCAGAGCCGTTCCAAGTACGGGGCCAAGCGACAGAAATCGTAGGGGCGCCGGAGCGCTCGAAGGGGCCGCGTGGAGATGTCCGCGCCCCTGGGTTGAAGTCGGGAAGCGGTCGTCTTCCCGGGAGGTTGTGGAGATCATGCCGCGACGGGCGATGGTGAGCAAGAGAGAGACGGTGGCGGATCCGGTCTACCAGTCCGTTCTGGCGACGAAGTTCGTCAACTGCATGATGGGGCGCGGCAAGAAGTCGGTCGCCGAGTGGATCTTCTACGGGGCAATGGACATCGTGAAGGACAAGACGAAGGACGACCCGATGAAGTCGCTGAAGCGGGCGGTCGACAACGTCAAGCCGCTCCTGGAGGTGAAATCCCGGCGCGTCGGCGGCGCGACCTACCAGGTGCCGGTCGAGGTGAACCCGGCGCGGCGGCAGTCGCTCGCGATCCGCTGGATCATTTCCTACGCCTCGCAGCGCGCCTCCGAGAAGCGCATGCTGGATCAGTTCGCGAACGAAGTGCTGGACGCCGCCAACAACCGTGGCGGCGCCATCAAGAAGAAGGAAGACACGCACAAGATGGCCGAGGCCAACAAGGCCTTCGCCCACTATCGCTGGTAAGACAATGGCGCGCCCGCATCCTCTCGATCGCTATCGCAACATCGGCATCGTCGCCCACATCGACGCGGGTAAGACGACCACCACGGAGAGGATCCTCTTCTACACCGGCAAGATCTACAAGCTGGGCGAGGTCCACGACGGCACGGCGACCATGGACTGGATGGTCCAGGAGCAGGAGCGCGGCATCACCATCACCTCCGCGGCGACCACCTGTTTCTGGCGCGACCACCGCATCAACATCATCGACACGCCGGGGCACGTCGACTTCACCGCCGAGGTGGAGCGGTCGCTCCGGGTGCTGGACGGCGCGGTGGGCGTGTTCTGCTCCGTCGGCGGCGTCGAGCCCCAGTCCGAGACGGTCTGGCGGCAGGCGGACAAGTACAAGGTCCCGCGCATCGCCTTCGTCAACAAGATGGACCGCCAGGGTGCCGACTTCGATCGCTGCGTCCGCATGATGAAGACGCGTCTGAACGCCCGCCCGGTGCCGATCCAGATTCCGTGGGGGCGCGAGGAGCATTTCGCCGGGATCATCGACCTGGTCGAGATGAAGGCGATCCGCTTCAAGGAGGATTCGCAGGGGGCCGATTTCGAGATCCTGGAGATCCCCGCGGAGATGAAGGAGGAGGTGGCGCACGCCCGCGAGCGCGTCATCGAGGCGGCCTGCGAGTCGTCGGACGATCTGCTGCACAAGTATCTCGAAGGGAAGGCGCTGGCGCCGGCCGAGGTGCGCCAGGCCCTGCGCAAGGGGACGATCGCCCTGCACTTCACGCCGGTCCTGTGCGGCGCCGCGTTCAAGAACAAGGGCGTGCAGCAGCTCCTCGACGCCATCGTCGACTACCTGCCGTCTCCCATGGACGTGCCTCCCGTGGAGGGCACCCTTCCCGACGGGAAGACGCCGGTGGTGCGGCGCACCTCCGACACCGAGCCGTTCTCCGCCCTGGTGTTCAAGATCATGACCGACCCGTTCGTCGGGCAGCTGTCGTTCATCCGGGTCTACTCCGGGAAGCTGGCCACGGGCGAGCGAGTGGTGAGCTCCACCAAAGGCCACAGCGAGCGCATCGGCCGGTTGCTTCAAATGCACGCCAACAAGCGCGAGGAGATCAAGGAGGTCTGGGCCGGCGACATCGCCGCAGTGGTCGGGCTGCGCAACGCCCAGACCGGCGAAACGATCTGCGACGAGAAGTCGCCGATCGTTCTGGAGCCGATGGATTTCCCGGAGCCGGTCATCAGGCTCGCGATCGAGCCGAAGACCAAGGCCGACCAGGAGAAGCTCGGGACCGCCCTGGGCAAGCTGGCCCAGGAGGACCCGACCTTCAAGATCAACACCGACCCGGACACCGCGCAGACCCTCATCTCGGGAATGGGCGAATTGCACCTGGAGATCATCACGGATCGCCTGGTGCGCGAGTTCGGGGTCGGGGTGAGCGTCGGCAAGCCCCAGGTCGCCTACAAGGAGACGATCCGCCAGTCGGCCAAGGCCGAGGGCAAGTACATCAAGCAGACCGGTGGCCGCGGGCAGTACGGCCACGTGAAGCTCGAGGTCTCGCCCCTGCCGCCCGGCAGCGGATTCGAGTTCCTGAACGAAATCGTCGGCGGGTCGATCCCGAGGGAATTCATCAAGCCGGTCGAGGAGGGGATCAAGGAGGCGATGCAGGCGGGTCCACTGGCCGGATACGAGGTGCGGGACGTCCGCGTGGTCCTGTACGACGGCTCCTATCACGATGTCGACTCGTCCGAGATGGCCTTCAAGATCGCCGGCTCGATCGGCTTCAAGGAGGCCCTGTCGAGGGCGCGCCCGGTCCTGCTCGAGCCGATCATGAGCGTCGAGGTCGTCGTTCCCGAGCAGTACATGGGAGACGTGATCGGCGACCTGAACTCGCGCCGCGGCAAGATCGAGCGCATGGAGCCGCGCGCGGGGACCCAGGTCATCACCGCCAAGGTCCCGCTGGCCGAGATGTTCGGCTACGCGACGGATCTCAGGAGCAAGACCCAGGGGCGCGCCAACTATTCGATGCATTTTGCGCACTACGAAGAGGCACCCAAGAGCGTCAGCGAGGGCGTGATCGCCCGCATCCAGGGGCTGGCCCGCTCGTAGGGGGCCGCTCGGAGGATCCGGAATGTCCAAGGAGAAATTTCAGAGGACGAAGCCGCACGTGAACGTGGGGACGATCGGTCATGTGGATCACGGGAAGACGACCCTGACGTCGGCGATCACGATGGCTTTGAACAAGAAGTTCCCGAAGATTCTGGTGCGGTCGTTCGATTCGATCGACAACGCGCCGGAGGAGAGGGAGCGGGGGATCACGATCGCGACGGCGCACGTGGAGTACGAGACGGACAACCGGCACTACGCGCACGTGGACTGTCCGGGGCACGCGGACTACGTGAAGAACATGATCACGGGAGCGGCGCAGATGGACGGGGCGATCCTGGTGGTGTCGGCGGCGGACGGGCCGATGCCGCAGACGCGGGAGCACATTCTTCTGGCGCGGCAGGTGGGAGTGCCGCGGATCGTGGTGGCGTTGAACAAGGTGGACGCGGTAGACGACAAGGAGCTACTGGACCTGGTGGAGCTGGAGGTGCGGGAGCTTCTGAAGTCGTACCAGTTTCCCGGGGACGAGATTCCGGTGGTGAAGGTGTCGGCGCTGAAGGCGATGCAGGGGGACGAGGCCGCCATGAAGCAGGTGTACGAGCTGATGGCGGCGGTGGACAAGTACATTCCGGTGCCGGACCGGCCGATCGACCGGCCGTTCCTGATGCCGATCGAGGACGTGTTCTCGATCTCGGGGCGGGGGACGGTGGTGACGGGGCGGGTGGAGCAGGGGAAGGTGAAGGTCGGGGAGGAGATGGAGATCGTCGGGATCCGGCCGACCTTCAAGCGCGTGGTGACGGGCGTGGAGATGTTCAAGAAGCTGTTGGACGAGGGGATGGCCGGGGACAACGTGGGGCTTCTGCTGCGGGGGACGGAGAAGGAGGAAGTGGAGCGTGGGCAGGTGGTGTCGAAGCCGGGGAGCATCACGCCGCACACGAAGTTCAAGGCGGAGGTGTACATCCTGACGAAGGAGGAGGGCGGGAGGCACACGCCGTTCTTCAACGGGTACCGGCCGCAGTTCTACTTCCGGACGACGGACGTGACGGGGGTGGCGGCGCTGCCGTCGGGGGTGGAGATGGTGATGCCGGGTGACAACGTGAATCTGCAAGTCGATCTGATCACGCCGATCGCGATGGACAAGGGGCTGCGCTTCGCGATCCGCGAAGGCGGCCGCACCGTCGGCGCCGGCACCGTGACGGAGATCGTCGAGTAATGCGCGATCTGATCACGTTCCAGTGCAGCCAATGCAAGCGGCGGAACTACGTCTCCACGAAGAACCGTAAGAAGACCACGGAGAAGCTGGAGTTCAAGAAGTTCTGTCGCTGGTGCAGGTCGCACACGTTGCACAAAGAGACGAAGTGAGGGGTCCTTCTCCACGTATGGAGGCGGTCCTCTCGCTCAGGCCAGTAGCTCGAACGGCTAGAGCGCCGGTCTCCAAAACCGGATGTTGGGGGTTCGAATCCCTCCTGGCCTGCCAGACGCGGGCAGGGAGTTGTTGACACGGGAGCCACATGAACTGGTGGACGAGGCTACGGACGTTTCTGACGGAGGTCCGGGGGGAGCTGAAGCGCACCTCCTGGCCGTCCGGAAGGGAGGTCCGCGGAACGACGACCGTCGTGATCGTCACCGTGTTCATCTTCGCGCTGTTCCTGTGGGTCGTGGACACGATGCTGTTCACCATGGTCAGCTGGGTCTTCAAGCACGCAGGCTGAGGGCGATGACCGGCATGTCGAAGCAGTGGTATATCGTTCATACCTACTCCGGCTACGAGAACAAGGTCCGCGAGAGCCTCAAGCAGCGCACCGAGGCGCTCGGGATGGACAACGACATCGGCGAGATCCTCATCCCGACCGAGGACGTCGTCGAGATGCGCGACGGCGCCAAGATCATCTCGAAGAAGAAGTTCTTCCCGGGATATGTGCTGATCAACATGGAGATGAACGACGCCACCTGGCACGTCGTGAAAAACACCCCCAAGGTGACCGGCTTCGTCGGCTCGGGGCTCAAGCCGACGCCGCTCACCCAGGAGGAGGTGGACCGCATCATCAATCAGGTCTCGGTCGCGGCGGAAAAGCCGAAGCCGAAGTTCCACTTCCAGAGAGGAGACTCGGTGCGCATCGTGGACGGCCCGTTCTCCAACTTCTCCGGTTTCGTGGACGACGTCAACCAGGATCGGGCGACCCTGAAGGTGATGGTGACGATCTTCGGACGCTCGACGGCCGTCGAGCTGGATTTCCTGAAGGTGGAGAAGCTCTAGGGTCCCCACGGGGACCGTCGAGGACGGCTCATGGCCAAGAAGATCACCGGATACGTCAAGCTGCACATCCCCGCGGGCAAGGCGACGCCCGCGCCGCCCGTCGGGCCCGCGCTCGGCCAGCAGGGCGTGAACATCATGGACTTCTGCAAGGCTTTCAATGCCCAGACCGCCAAGGCCGGCGAGGGGATGATCATCCCGGTCATCGTGACCGTGTACGCCGACCGGTCCTACACCTTCATCACCAAGACGCCGCCGGCGAGCATTCTGCTCAAGAAGGCTGCCGGCCTGGCCAAGGGCTCGGGCGTTCCGAACAAGGAGAAGGTCGGCAAGGTCACGATGAGCCAGGTCGAGGAGATCGCCCGCACGAAGATGCCCGACCTCAACACCGAAAACCTGGAGGCGGCGGTCCGGACCGTCCTCGGCACCGCGCGCAGCATGGGGATCGAGGTGACGACGTGAAGCGGCACGGCAAGAAGTACGAGTCGGCGAAGCAGCAGGTGCCCGCGAAGCCCTGCACGCTGGACGAGGCGATCCCCCTCCTGAAGAAGGTCAAGTACGCGAAGTTCGACGAGACGCTGGAGCTGGCGCTCCTCCTCGGCGTCGACCCGAAGCACGCCGACCAGATGGTCCGGGGCACGGTGATCCTGCCGCACGGCACCGGCGCCTCGAAGAAGGTCCTGGTGATCGCGACCGGCGAGAAGATGAAGGAGGCCGAGAAGGCGGGCGCCGATCACGTCGGTGGGGTCGAGATGGTGCAGAAGATCCAGGAGGGCTGGCTCGATTTCGACGCGGTGGTCGCCACGCCGGACACCATGAAGGACGTCGGCAGGCTGGGGAAGATCCTCGGACCGAAGGGGCTCATGCCCAACCCGAAGACCGGCACGGTCAGCTTCGACGTGGCCAAGGCCGTGCAGGAGATCAAGGCGGGCAAGGTGGAATTTCGCGTCGACAAGACGTCCATCATCCACGTCCCGTTCGGGAAGTCGTCCTTCGACGAGAAGAAGCTTCTCGACAACGCCCGGGCGCTGGTGGCCGCGGTCATGCGCGCCAAGCCGCCCACGGCCAAGGGGAAGTACCTGCGCTCGGCCTACGTGTCGAGCAGCATGAGCCCGAGCGTCCGCCTGGATCTCGGAAGCCTTGAAGAGCTGGCGTAGGAGAGAGGGATGAACAAACAGGAGAAGACCCAGGAGATCGAGGCGCTCAAGAGCGCGCTCGAGTCGCGGCCGCCGACGTTCGTGCTGGCGTACCGCGGGCTGAGCGTGAACCAGGTCTCCGCCCTCCGCAAGAAGGTGCGGGCGACGTCCTCGAAGTATCGCGTGGTCAAGAACCGTCTGGCCCTGAGGGTCATCAAGGGGACGCCGTACGAAGGGCTGGCCCCGCACTTCGAGGGACCGACGGCGATCGCCTACAGCAGCAAGGACCCGTCCGCGCTCGCCAAGGCGCTGGAGGAGTTCACCAAGGACAACCAGGGGCTGCAGATCAAGGCCGGGCTGATCGACGGACGCCTGGTGGACCCGCAGTCGATAAAGACGCTCGCCTCGCTGCCGGGTCGCGAAGTGCTTGTGTCCCGGCTGCTGTCGGTTCTCAACGGCCCGATGGTCCGTCTGGTGACGGTGATGAAGGCGCCGGCCCGCGACATCGTGCGGGCCCTGGATGAAATCGCCCGAAAGAAGGAGACGCAGGGAGAAGCACCGGCGCCCGGAGCGACGGCCGCGCCCTGAGGCAGGACGCGGTGCGGCGGGGTCGCCCGGACC
>Ga0137418_10006373_pt1 | contig 10856 bp, 6 predicted proteins | sample CZODoug3_1_2_16f_FD_122242 | JGI IMG/M metagenome (GOLD analysis project Ga0137418, IMG submission 122242) | Vadose zone soil fungal communities from Angelo Coast Range Reserve, California, USA - CZODoug3_1_2_16fungal (Hybrid Assembly) | ecosystem: Environmental > Terrestrial > Soil > Vadose... | reverse complement strand
GAGACGAGGATCACGAGGCTGGCGGCCAGCGCGATCGAGCGGCCGCCGCGATGCGAGCGCACGGCGAGCGGAAAGGCGACGAGCGCGAAGACGAGCGCGGCGATCGGAAAGGCGAACCGCTTGTGCAACTCGACCTCGTACGGGGCCCGGCCGTGGGCGTCGTGGGCGAGCTCGCCGATGCGGGCGAGCAGGGCGCCGATCGACAGGTTCTTCTCCGGCTTCTCCACGCGCGGCGCACTCTTGAGCGGCGAGTCCACCGAGAGGCTCATGTCGTAGATGGCGAAGTTCGTGAAGCGGTAGCGCGAGCCCGCGGCGGCGCCGCCCGTCGGGCTCTGCTCGACCCCGGGCAGGGGCGGCGGGGCGGCGGGCAGCACGTCCGCCTCGTTGACGGCGCCGTTGAGCAGGCGCAGGGTGATGCGCCGGTTCGCCTCGTCGGTGAGCAGCCGCCCCTCGCGCGCGGTGATGATGCGTGAGATCTTCGGGTCGCGCTCGTCGGAGACGAGCAGGCCGCGCAGCGCCACCTGCGAGGCGCTCACGTCCTCGACGTAGATGATGATGTCACCGAACGTCGCGTTGAAGACGCGCTCCTGCAGCCCGCTCACCGCGCGCGACCGGAGGATGCGGAAGAGCTGGCGCTGGAACTCCTCGTTGGCGAGCGGGTTCACCACCAGCGTGAGGACGGCCGTGGCCGCCGTGATGATCAGCGCCGCCACCACCACCGGGCGAAAGAGCCGCAGCACGCTGACGCCGGCCGCCTTGAAGGCGATGATCTCCAGATCGCCGGCCAGGCGGCCGCCGGCCAGCAGCACGGCCACCAGCAGCGCCATGGGGAGCGTGTGGGCGAGGAACGAGGGCAGCATGAAGACGAGCAGCTGGAGCACGAGGTGGAACGGCACGCCCTTGGTGATGACGAGGTCGGTCAGATGGTAGATGCGGTCGATGACGAGGAAGAACGTGAAGAGCGCGCCGCCGAGGCAGAAGGGCGAGACCAGCTCCCGGATCAGGTAGCGGTCGAGGACCGGCAGCCCTGGCGCCTTCACGCGACTGTTGTACCATACCCCCCGTGACGCGCCTTCGGCGCCGGACGCTGCTCATGGTCCTCGCCGCCCTCCTCGTCACGATCGCCGCGACGTGCACGCTGGCGGCGACGCGCGCGTGGACGGGGAGCGCACCCGACCGCCTCGAGCGCTTCCGGGAGCTGGCCGCCTCCCGCCTCGCCCTCGGCGACCTCGCCGAGCCCGACAATCCGGCCGAGGCGTACCGCGACATCTACGCGCTGCTCGACGACGAAATCGTCGACAGCCTGGCCTCCGGCGGCGTCTTCGCCTCCCCCGAGTTCCTGCAAGATCGGCTCGACGCGTTCGGCGAGGCCTGGGGCGGCGCGCAGATCCGGCTCACGCGGCTCGGCCGGCTCTTCGTCGGCGCCTTCCGCCTCACCGAGATGGGCGGGGGCAACAGCGTGCGCGTGTACGGCCCGCTGCGGGACGAAGCGGCGCTGCTGGCCACGCTCTATCGCGAGGGCCGGCCGAGCGTCACCCCGCTCGCGGGGGCGGGGGAGCCGCAATTCCTCGCCACCTGGGAGGGCGCGCCCTCCGGACGCGGCACGCGCCCGCTGCGCGTCGATCTGGTGCGCGCCCACGCCGACGGTGTGCGCGTCACCTGGTCGACGGCCACGCTCTTCCCCGACGGTCTCCACGCGCGCGCGTGGGCCGTGCGTCCTGGTGAGATCCGTCTGCGCTACGAGCTGCGCTATCCGGGTTGGACGCCGGGCTGCGACGGCCAGACCGAGCAGGAGGACGTGTACCGGCTGGCGCCGGCGCAGAGTACTCTGACCCGCGTGAGCCGTCAGCAGCACAACGCCTGGCACCGCGATCTGCACGCGGCGGTCGCGCGGCTGTTCGCAGCGCTCGCCGAGGGCGACGAGCCGGCGCTGGCGGCGGTCGTTCCCGACGCCGCCCTGCGCGCGCGGCTGCCGGCGCTGGTCCCCGAGCCCGCCTGCGACGCCGCCGACGGCATGCGGGAGACCGTCTCGATCGCGGCGACGAGCGCGGATCGACGGCCGTGGAGCCTCACGTTCCGCCGCGCCGGCGTGCGATGGCGGCTGACCGCCGCGTCCCCCGTGATGCAGTGACCGGACGTGAGGGGGCGAACAGACCACCCTCGGCTTGAGCCGGCCTCATCGCGCCCGCTACAATGACCCCGGATGACTGACCGGTCGAGCGACGCCCCCATCTCCGATCGCTACGAGCCCGCCGCCGTCGAGGCACGCTGGTATCCGATCTGGGAGAAGCACGGCTACTTCCGGCCCGAGGTGCCGTCGAGGAAAAAGCCGTTCTCCATCGTCATCCCGCCGCCCAACGTCACCGGCTCGCTGCACATGGGCCACGCGCTCGACAACAGCCTCCAAGACATCGTGGTCCGCCTGAAGCGCATGGACGGCTTCAACACGCTCTGGCAGCCGGGCACCGATCACGCGGGCATCGCCACCCAGGTGGTGGTGGAGCGCCAGCTCGCCGCCGAGGGCAAGAAGAAGGACGAGCTAGGGCGCGAGGCGTTCGTGAAGCGGGTCTGGCAGTGGAAGGAGGAGTCGGGCGGCGCGATCATCCGCCAGCTCAAGCGCCTCGGCGCCTCCTGCGACTGGTCGCGCGAGCGCTTCACGATGGACGAGGGACTCTCGCGCGCCGTGCGCGAGGTCTTCGTGCGCCTCTACAAAGAAGGGCTCATCTATCGCGACGACTACATCGTGAACTGGTGTCCGCGCTGCCAGACCGTGCTGTCGGATCTCGAGGTGGAGCGCGAGGAGCGGGACGCCGAGTTCGTGTACATCAAGTACGGCCCGCTCACGCTCGGCACCGTGCGTCCGGAGACGAAGCTCGGCGACACCGGCCTCGCCGTCCATCCGAAGGACAAGCGATACAAGAAGTACGTCGGCAAGACCCTCGACATCCCGTCGGTCGACGGCAACATCCGGGTGAAGGTCGTCGCCGACGCCGCCGTGGATCCGAAGTTCGGCACCGGCGTCATCAAGGTCACGCCCGGCCACGATCCCGTGGACTTCGAGATCGGCCGCCGCCACAAGCTGCCCGTCCGCACCGTCATCGGCTTCGACGGCAGGATGACGGAGGCCGCCGGCAAGTACGCCGGCATGGACCGCTTCGAGACCCGCAAGAAGATCGTCGAGGACATGCAGGCGCTCGGCCTCATCGACCACATCGAGCCGTACCGCCACGCCGTCGGGGTGTGCTACCGCTGCAAGACGGTGGTGGAGCCGCTGGTCTCCAAACAGTGGTACGTCAACGTCAAGCCGCTGGCGAGGAAGGCCGTGGCGGCCGTGCGCACGCGCAAGATCCGGATCATCCCGCGCGGCTGGACGAAGACGTACGACCACTGGATGAACAACATCCGGCCGTGGTGCATCTCCCGGCAGCTCTGGTGGGGGCATCGCATCCCGGCGTGGTACTGCGAGAAGGACGGCTCCGTGCACGTCTCGCGCACGGACCTCGCCGCCTGTCCGACGTGCAAGGGGCCCGTGCGTCAGGACCCGGACGTGCTCGACACGTGGTTCTCCTCCGGTCTCTGGCCGTTCTCGACGCTCGGCTGGCCCGACAAGACGCCGGAGCTCCGGATGTTCTATCCGACGTCCCTGCTCGTCACCGGCTACGACATCCTCTTCTTCTGGGTGGCGCGCATGGCCATGCTGGGCCTGCACGTGATGAAGCAGGTGCCGTTCCGTGACGTGTACATCCACACGCTCGTGCGCGATCCCGAAGGCCAGAAGATGTCGAAGACCAAGGGCAACGTCGTCGATCCGGTCGTCCTCATGGACAAGTACGGGACCGACGCCCTGCGCTTCACGATGGCCGGCATCGCGGTGCCGAGCGTGCGCGACGTGCGGATCGCCGACGATCGCCTCGAGGCGTCGCGGAACTTCGCCAACAAGCTCTGGAACGCCTCGCGGCTCGTGCTCAGCAACCTCGAGGGCTACGATCCGTCGGCGGCGCCGGCCGGCACGCCCGACCTCGCCGCACGCTGGATCACGAGCCGGCTCGCGTCGACCGTCGCCGAGGTCCGCGCCGCCCTCGACAGCTACCGGTTCAACGACGCGGCCAACGCGCTCTACCAGTTCGTGTGGAGCGAGCTCTGCGACTGGTACCTCGAGATCGCCAAGCCGGCGCTCTACCAGACCGACGACCCCGCGCGCCGGCGTGCCACCCAGCACACGCTGGTGACGACGCTCGAGACGACGCTGCGGCTGCTGCACCCGTTCATGCCGTTCATCACCGAGGAGATCTGGCAACGGCTGCCGCACGACGGCGACTCGATCATGATCGCGCCGTATCCGAAAGCGGTGCGCCGCCGGGTGGACGCGACCGCCGAGCGCGACATGGCCGTGCTGATGGGCGCCGTCGCGGCCATCCGCACGATCCGGGGCGAGATGCGCGTGCCCCCGGGCGTGACCCTGGCGGTCACCGCGAAGACGGCCGGGACCCACGGAGCACTCCTGCGCGAGCACGCGGCGCTCGTGCAGGCGCTGGCGCGCGCGACGCTGACCGTGGACCCGCGCGCCGCCCGCCCCCGCGCCTCGGCGCTCGGCGTGGTCGGCGGCACCGAGCTGTACGTGACGCTCGAGGGCGTGGTCGACCTCGGGGCCGAGCGACAGCGGCTGGAGAAGGAGATCCGCCGCGCGGAGGAGGCGATCGCCTTCGGCCGCGCCAAGCTCGCGCGCCCGGAGTTCGCGGAGCGCGCGCCGGCCGAGATCGTGGAGAAGGAGCGCGAGAAGCTCGTCGAGCAGGAGGCGCTGCGCGACAAGCTCGTCGCGAGCCTGGAATGGGTCGGATGAGCATCGTTCACCTGCCGCGCGTGGACTCCACGCAGGGCACGATCTTCGACCTCGCCGCGCAGGATGCGCCCGACCGCACGGTCGTGGTCGCCGACTACCAGGCCGCCGGGCGCGGCCGCCGCGGCCGCGCGTGGGAGGCGCCGGCCGGCACGAGTCTCTTGACCTCCATCCTCGTCCGCCCGCGCGCCACGCCCGAGCGCTGGGGCGGCTACTCGCTCGTGAGCGCGCTGGCCGTGGCCGACGCCCTCGCGCGCGTCGCCGGCATCAGCGCCCGGCTCAAATGGCCGAACGACCTCCTCGTCGGCGGCCGCAAGATCGCGGGCATCCTCCTCGAGAGCCGCACGCCCGCCGCCGGTCCGAGGGCCGCCGGCGGGGCGGCGGTGATCGCGGTCGGCATCGGCGTCAATCTCGGCCAGCGCGCCTTCCCGGCCGCGCTGGCGGCGCGCGCGACGTCGGTGGCGCTCGAGACGGGCCGCGCGGTGGAGCGCGACGCGGCGCTGACGGCGCTGCTCGAGGCCTTCGACGCCTGGCGCGAGCGGATGGAGCGCGACGGCCTGGCGCCCGTGCGCGCGCGCTGGCTGGAGCTGGCCGACACGATCGGCCGCCGCGTCTCGGTGGACGGGGTCACCGGGGTGGCCGTGGACCTCGACGTCGACGGCGCCCTCGTGCTCGAGGACGGCGCGCGGCGGCACCGCGTGGTGGCCGGTGAGGTGGAGGTCGTCTGACATGCTCCTCGTGCTCGAGGTCGGCAACACGAATACGAAGGTGGGCGTCTACGACGGCGCCATCCTGAAAGTGTCCTGGCGGCTCACGAGCCGGCGCGAGCAGACGGCCGACGAGTACGGGCTCTTCATCGAGACGCTGCTGCGCACGCGCGGCATCGAGCCGCGCCAGATCGACGGCGTTGCCATCTCCAACGTAATACCGCCCGTGCAGCAGACGCTCGAGTGGATGTGCGAGAAGTACTTCAACCTCGTGCCGTACTCGGTCGAGCCGGGCGTGGGCGTCACGATGCCGCTCGCCGTCGACCACCCGCGCGAGGTCGGCGCCGACCGGATCACCAAGTCGGTCGCCGCCGCTGCCCTCTACGGGCCCCCGCTCATCGTGGTCGATCTGGGAACCGCCACGACGTTCGACTGCGTGAATGCCGCCGGCGAGTTCATCGGCGGCGCCATCGCGCCAGGCATCTCCACCGCCACCGAGGCGCTCATCGCGCGCGCCGCGCGGCTGTACCGGGTGGAGCTGGTGCGCCCGAAGGAGGCGATCGGGCGCAACACCGAGACCAACATCCAGTCCGGCGTCGTCTACGGCTACGCCGGCCTGGTGGACGGCGTCGTGGACCGCATGAAGGCGGAGATGGCGGGCACGCCCAAGGTCATCGCGACCGGCGGCCACGCCACCCTGATCGCCAACGTCGCGCGCTCCATCGACACCGTGAACGTGGACCTCGGCCTCGAGGGGCTGCGCATCTTATGGACGCGCGCGCAGGGGCGGTGACGCGGCGCGGCGGCATTGACACCCCCCAGGGCCGTCGGTATACTGCACAAAATCTAGTGAGGGGTGGGCCGGGCATCCCCTACATTTGGGGATAGGGCCCGGCGGGGAACGCAGGCTAGCCGGGAGGGGCACGACATGGGGATGTGGGTCGGCCGGGGGCGCAAGGCCAGGGCTGCGTACGGCTTCGACGATATCGCGCTCGTCCCGGGCAGCCTGACCGTCAACCCCAACGAAGTCGACATCTCCTGGGAGCTCTGCGGCCATCGCTACGCCCTGCCCATCATCGCGGCCGCCATGGACGGCGTCGTGGGCCCCAAGCTGGCCACCGAGATGGGGCGCCACGGCGGTCTGGCCGTCCTGAATCTCGAAGGCATCTTCTCGCGCTACGCCAATCCCGACGACGTGCTCGACCGGATCGTCTCGGCCAGCCAGGAAGAGGCGACCAAGATCATCCAATCCATCTACAGCGAGCCGATCAAGGAAGAGCTCATCCACCAGCGGATCCGGGCCATCAAGAAGGGCGGCGGCCCCGCCGTCGTCTCCTCGATCCCGCAACGCGCGGAGCGCTTCGGGCAGATCGCGCAGGAAGCGGGCGCCGATATCTTCGTCGTGCAGTCGACGGTGACCACCGCGCGCCACATCGCGACCGAGTACACGCCCGTCGACCTGCGCAAGCTCAAGAAGCAGCTCGCCATCCCGCTCGTCATCGGCAACGTCGTCACCTACGAGGCGTGCCTCGAGCTGATGGAGGTGGGTGCCGACGCGCTGCTGATCGGCGTGGGCCCGGGCGCGGCCTGCACGAGCCGCGAGGTGCTGGGGCTCGGCGTGCCGCAGGTGACGGCCACGGCCGACGCAGCGGCGGCGCGCGACTTCCACTACAAGAGGACGGGCCGCTACATTCCCATCATCACCGACGGCGGCATGACGACGGGCGGTGACGTGTGCAAGGCCTTCGCCTCCGGCGCCGACGCCGTCATGATCGGCTCCGCCTTCGCGCGCGCGACCGAGGCGCCCGGCCGCGGCTATCACTGGGGGATGGCGACGCCGCACGCGAACCTGCCGCGGGGCACGCGCATCCGGGTCGGCATCGCGGGCTCGCTCGAGCAGATCCTCTTCGGGCCGGCCTTCACGGAAGATGGCACGCTGAATCTCGTCGGGGCCATCCGCACCTGCATGGGGTCGGTGGGAGCGCAGTCGATCCGCGAGCTGCAGCAGACGGAGCTGATCATCGCGCCCACCATCAAGACCGAGGGCAAGGTCTTCCAGCAGGCGCAGAAGCTGGGGCGTCCACGCTAGGGCCGCGCCGCCCGTGAACCAGATCGTCGTCCTCAACGCGGGTGGGCAGTACTGCCACCTCATCGCCCGCCGCATCCGCGAGCTCGGCGTCCACGCCGTCGTCGCCGACGTCAGCCGCCCCGCGGCCGACCTGCGCGGCGCCCGCGGCCTGATCATCTCGGGCGGGCCGGCGAGCGTCACCGAGGCCGCGAGCCCCTCGGTCGATCGCGCGATCTACGACCTCGGCGTGCCGATTCTCGGCATCTGCTACGGCCACCAGCTGCTCGCGCGCGACCTGTCGGGCCGCGTCGAGCCCGGCATCACCAAGGAGTACGGCCATTCCTCGCTGCACGCGGGCGACAGCCGCCTGTTCCGCGGCCTGCCGGCCCGCCAGTTCACCGTCTGGATGAGCCACGGCGACACGGTGGTCGACGTGCCGCCGGGCTTCGTCATCACCGGCGAGACCGACGACTGCAAGGTGGCCGCGATGGAGCACGCCGGCCGCCGGCTCTTCGGTCTGCAGTTCCACCCGGAGGTCGTGCACACCGAGCACGGCACGGAGATCTATCGGACCTTCGTCTTCGACGTCTGCGGCTGCCGCCGGGACTGGGACCCGCGCGCCCGCGTCGAGCAGGTCGTCGCCGACATCCGGCGCGTCGCCGGCGACCGCAAGGTCTTCTTCCTGATCAGCGGCGGCGTGGACTCCACGGTCGCCTTCTCGCTCTGCGCCAGGGCGCTCGGCCCCGAGCGCGTGCTCGGCCTCTACGTGGACACGGGCTTCATGCGCGAGGGCGACGCCGAGGCCATGCAGTATCTGACGAGCACCGTCGGCGCGCGCGCGGTGCGGCTGGCGGACCGCAGCGCGGACTTCTTCGGCCGGCTGCGCGGCGTCACCCATCCCGAGACCAAGCGCGCGATCATCGGCGAGACGTTCGTCGCGGTGCAGGAGGACGAGTTCACGCGCCTCGGGCTGCGCGAGGGCGACTGGCTGCTCGGGCAGGGGACGATCTATCCCGACACGATCGAGTCCGGCGTCGCCCGCCACGCCGCGAAGATCAAGACGCACCACAACCGCGTCGAGCGCATCCAGGCGCTGATCGACGCGGGCCGGGTCATCGAGCCGCTGGTCGACTTCTACAAGGACGAGGTGCGCGTGCTCGGCGAGGAGCTGGGGCTGCCGCACGACGTGGTGTGGCGGCATCCGTTTCCCGGCCCGGGTCTGGCCGTGCGCTGCCTGTGCGCCGAGGCGCGGGGCGCCGTCGCGCCCGCGACGATCCCGCTGCCGGCGGGTGCGGAGGGCTGGATCGTCCCTGTCCGCACCGTCGGCGTGCAGGGCGACGAGCGCAGCTACTCGCAGCTCCTCGCGGTGGCCGGTCTCGGCGATGCCGAGGCGGCCGGGGCGTTCGCCCGGCGCGTGACGAACGAGCACCGCACGATCAACCGCGTGGCCGCGGTGATCTTCCAGCGCGAGGGCGCCGCCTTCGGCCGGCTCGCCGTCCACCCTGCGGTCCTCACGCCCGAACGGATCGAGGTGCTGCGCGCCGCCGACGACCTCGTCACGCGCATCGTGCGGGCCCGTGGCCTTTACGACGCGATCTGGCAGATGCCGGTGGCCATGCTGCCGCTGGGCGACGCGCCCGGGCGCGAGACGATCGTGCTCCGGCCGGTGAACTCGCGCGACGGCATGACGGCGGATTTCGCACGGCTGCCGGCGCCCGTGGTGGCAGAGCTGGCGCGGGCGCTCGGTGGCCTGCCGCGCGTCGACGCCGTGCTCTACGACGTCACGAACAAGCCCCCCGCCACCATCGAGCTCGAGTAACCGCCCCGTCGTGCAGCACGCCGAATTCGTCCACCTGCACGTGCACTCGGAGTACAGCCTGCTCGACGGCGCCGCCCAGCTCGAGAAGCTCGTCAAGAAGGCCAAGGACCTCAAGTTTCCGGCCATCGCGCTCACCGACCACGGCAACCTGTTCGGCGGGATCGACTTCTACCTCGCCGCCCAGAAGGCGGGGATCAAGCCGATCCTGGGCGCCGAGCTGTACGTGGCGCCGGGCAAGCACACGGAGCGCGGCTCGCAGGACGGCGGCTATGAAGGCGCGAACCACCTCACGGTCCTCGTGCGCGACCTCGCCGGCTACAAGAACCTCATCAAGCTCGTCTCGAAGGCGTACCTCGAGGGCTTCTATTACAAGCCGCGCGTGGACCGCGAGCTGCTGGCCCGGCACGCGGACGGCCTGCTCGTGCTCTCCGGCTGTCTGAACTCCGAGGTCTCGCGGGCGCTGTCGGGCGGCGATTTCGAGAAGGCCAAGCAGACGGCGGGCTGGTACCAGGAGGTCTTCGGGCGCGACCACTACTATATGGAGATCCAGGCCCACGGCATCCCGGAGCAGGCGCGCGTCACCGCCGAGACGCTGCGGATCGCGAAGGCCATCGGCGCGCCGGTCGTCGGTACCAACGACTCGCATTACCTGGAGGCCGGCCACGGACGCGCCCACGAGGCGCTGCTCTGCATCCAGACGGGGTCCACGCTGGCCGACCCCAGCCGCTGGAAGTTCTCGACCGAGGAGTTCTACGTGAAGTCCGCGGAAGAGATGGCGCTGGTCTTCGCCGAGACGCCCGAGGCGTGCCGCAACACCCTCGCGGTGGCGGAGCGCTGCAACCTCACGCTCGACTTCGGGCAGTTCCACCTGCCGAAGTACGTGGTGCCCGAGGGCCACACGCTCGAGACCTATCTGCAGCAGCTGGCGCGCGACGGGCTGCGCAAACGGTACGGCGCCACCCCGGGCGACACCCTCGAGGCGCGGCTCGGCCACGAGCTGGCCGTCATCGAGAAGATGGGCTTCGCCGGCTACTTCCTGGTCGTCTGGGACTTCATCCACTACGCGCGGCAGGCCGGGATCGCCGTCGGCCCCGGGCGGGGCTCGTCGGCGGGCTCGCTCGTCGCCTACTGTCTCGGGATCACGAACATCGATCCCATGCGTTACGGCCTTCTGTTCGAGCGATTCTTGAACCCCGAGCGGATCTCCATGCCCGACATGGACATCGACTTCGCCGACGACCGGCGCGACGAGGTCATCCGCTACGTGGCCGACAAGTACGGGCGCGATCGGGTGGCCCACATCATCACCTTCGGCACCCTCGGCGCCAAGGCGGCCATCCGTGACGTGGGGCGCGTGCTCGGCATGACCTACACCGAGGTCGACCGCATCGCCAAGCTCGTGCCGAACTTCCCCCTCAACATCAC
>Ga0137418_10006372_pt1 | contig 10858 bp, 10 predicted proteins | sample CZODoug3_1_2_16f_FD_122242 | JGI IMG/M metagenome (GOLD analysis project Ga0137418, IMG submission 122242) | Vadose zone soil fungal communities from Angelo Coast Range Reserve, California, USA - CZODoug3_1_2_16fungal (Hybrid Assembly) | ecosystem: Environmental > Terrestrial > Soil > Vadose... | reverse complement strand
GGGATCGTGTAATCGCCGAACTCCTGATAATTTTCGTGTCCCTTGCCCGCAATCAATACAATGTCTCGGGGTCGGGCGAGCGCAACGGCGCGGTTGATCGCCTGAGTGCGATCAACTATTTTTTCGTAGCGGTCCGAGCGAAATCCTTTTTCGACTTCGCCGATGATGGCGTTTGGATCTTCCTTGCGCGGATTATCGGAGGTGATGATGGAGTAGTCCGCCAGGCGATCGGCCATCTCAGCCATCAGGGGACGCTTTTGCCGGTCGCGATCGCCGCCGCAGCCAAAAACGGCAATCAAACGCTGCGGCTCTAGTTCCCGAAGCGTTTTCAGAACGTTGCCGAGGGCGTCGGGCGTGTGCGCATAATCGACGAAAACCTGGAATTGTCGCTTCGCTGGAACTAATTCTAAACGTCCCGGCACTTGCGGCGACTTGGCAAGGCTAAAAACTGCGGTTCGCAGATTAATTCCGAGGGCGTCAGCCACAGTCAGCGCGGCGAGCGAATTTGTCACGTTAAACCGGCCAATTAATGGGAGACGAACCAGGTAACTCTTGCCGTGGGCGTCCAGCTGATAGGACGTGCCGCTGAACTCGGGGCGATAATTCGAAGCGCGGAAATCCGCGCGCGTCCCCATTCCGTAAGTGACGACTGCCACGCGTTTGTCGATTTTGGCGAGGAGTTGCTGGCCATAGCGGTCATCGATATTCACAACTGCGACAGGCTTCCGCTTTCTTTTCTGGTTCGCGAGTCCTGCAAACAGCTTCAGTTTGGCGTCGAAGTAGTTTTCCATTGTCCCGTGAAAATCGAGATGGTCCTGGGTGAGATTTGTAAAGACGGCAACGTCCCATTCGAGGCCGCGTGTTCGATCCTGCGCAAGCGCATGCGACGAGACTTCCATCGCCGCTGCCTTACAACCCGCGCCGGCGATCTGCGCCAGCAACTCTTGCAGATCGAGCGACTCCGGCGTCGTGCGGATGGCCGGCAGAAGCCGCTCACCAACCTCGTAGCGCACTGTTCCAATTAGTCCGCACCGCAAACCAGCACTCTCACAGATATGCTTGACGAGAAATGTCGTCGTGGTTTTGCCATTCGTGCCCGTGACCGCCGCCAGTTTCAATTTGCGCGCCGGGTATTCGTAAAAAGTCGCCGAAAAATCGGCGAGCGCAGTACGCGTGTTCTCAACGACGAGACAGGTAACGCGCGGATCTTTTTCCTCGCGTTCAGCGACGATCACGGACGCGCCTTTTGCGATGGCTTGACCGATGAATTGGTGGCCATCGACCTTCTCGCCTCGCAACGCCACGAACAGGGTGTTCCTTTGCACTCGCCGCGAGTCATACGCGATGTTTTCCACCGGGCGATCAAGTGGCCCGATGACCTGGCGAACTGGAGTCGCGGCGAGGAGAGTCTTGAGCTGCATGAGGCTTTAACATCCTGTGGCGGAGCATTCAATGGCGCGAGGCATTGGTTAAGGCGATTCGTTCCGCCGACGCGCTCTTGCGGACTCGCTCTGTCGGCATCGTTTTTTCCACTCGCTCCACGGGAATCGCTTTGCGAATCTCCTCATGCGGCTCAAGATCTAGATAGCGGGCGGCTTTCTCTGCGAGCCGGGCAAATATCGGCCCCGCGACAAGCCCGCCGTAATTCAACTCGGGTTTGCTCGTGTGTGCATCATCGAGCACCACCAGACCGACAAACTCGGGATGCTCGGCAGGCAAATATCCAGCGAACGAAACGACGTACTTTCCTTGTTCATACCCGCCTCGAGGATCAACCTTCTGCGCGGTTCCCGTTTTCCCGGCAATGGTAAACCCTGGCACGGCAGCGGCAGCCGCTGTGCCGTTATCGCTTACCACTCCTCGAAGCGCATCACCAATTTCTTTGGCAGTTTCAGAAGAAATGACCTGGCGCAACACCACTGGGGAAAGTGAGCTGACGGTCTTGCCCTCGGACGTCCTGATTGATTTCACTATTCGCGGCATGACCAGTTTGCCGCCATTGGCAATCGTCGCCATTGCGACTGTCATTTGCAACGGCGTCACCCCGATCTCGTGCCCCATCGGAATACGGGTGATGGAGATTTTGCTCCAGGATTGCGGAGGCCGCAGGAGCCCATTGATTTCGCCTGGTAGCTCAACTCCCGTGCGCTCGCCAAATCCGAAACGTCGAATGTACTCGTAGAACTTCTGTTCACCCACAGTGAGCGCGAGTTTAGCCGCTCCGATATTGCTCGATTTAATGAGAATGTCGCGCACGCTCAGGTACGAAAACGCCCGATGATCGTGCAAGGCGGCGCCGCCGAAGTTCCAGAGACCGTTCTCGCAAAAGATGCTCGAATCAGGCCGCAGTTTGTGTTCATTGAGAACTGCTGCGGCCGCGACGATCTTGAAAGTCGAGCCCGGTTCCATCATGTCGATGATGGCCCGATTTTTCATGTGATCGGGCTTCGCTTCCGAGCGGAGGTTTAGATCAAAGTGCGGCCGATTGGCCATCGCCAGGATTTCTCCTGTCTGGGGCCGCATGAGAATAATGGTGGCTTTTTGCGGCGAATATTGCTGCATCGCGGCATCGATTTCATTCTCGACAATGTTCTGCAGTCCAAGATCCACCGTCAGATGGACCTCATAACCATCGCGAGGAGCGCGCTCCTGTCCGCGATAAGGTACGATCTCCTCTCCAGCCCGGTTGTGTTCGATGAAACGATAGCCGTCCTGCCCATGAAGGTATTCCTCCATCGAGGCCTCCACGCCCTGGATACCGTGATGATCAAAGTCGGTAAAGCCAATAACGTGACAGAGCATGGAGCCATTTGGGTAAATTCGCGTGGCATCATGCTCGAAATAAATTCCGCGCAAATTGCCGGCGCGAAGTTTTTCACGCAGCGCGTCTGCAGTGTGCTGGGGCACTTCGCGCTTGATCACGATGTAACGGCGATCGCTGTCTAATTTTTCCGCAACCTGCCTGGACGGGATGCCAAGTTCGTCGCTCACCAAATCAACGATTGCTTCGCGGTTGTTGAGATGCGTGGCGTCGGCCACTACCGTTTCCACAGGAATGTTGTGCGCGAGGACCTCGTTGTTCGCGTCGAGGATCATGCCGCGCTCTGCGTAGATGATTTGCTTGTAAACGTGTTTTTCAGCAGCAAGCCCGGCGTATTCGTCGTGTTTTATGGCCTGCAGATAAATCAAACGAAACGAAAAGATGCTGAAGAGTCCGATAAAACCAGTGCACACCAGCACGCAACGACTTCGGCTATTTGGATTCATCTTGCGGCAGAGGGGTTCACCACGGGTTGGATCGCGTCTTCGTCTGATCGTGGAGGAATAGTCAGCCGCACGATGTTTGCCTCCGAAATGGGGACCATTTTCAGGTAGCCTTCTTTCAATCGGCGTTGCAATGCCGAGCGTGAAGTGAACGCCGCGATCTGCGCGCCGGCTATATCATTTTGAGTGCGCAGACTGATAAGCTCGTTCTCGACTGCTTTTCTGCGCTCGCCGAGATGGTAAAGCTGCAGCGTCAAGTAAACGTAGCTCAATCCGGCCAGTGCCAGAAAGGCAGTCATCACAATCCAGCGCGCGAGCGAAGCCGCGTTTACCGCATTACAGTTTCTTCGACGCGAACGGTTCATTTATCCTTTCGGCGACGCGCAATTTTGCGCTCCGAGAGCGGGGATTTGCGCGCTGTTCCTCATCAGCTGGCTCCACCGGTTTCGGCGTAACCAATTTGAGATTGTAATCGGGATTGCGTTGTGGCTCGGGCCACTCCGGCTTGTCGAGCCATTCCCGGCTACGATCGCGGAAGAAATTCTTCACGATCCTATCCTCAAGTGAATGAAAAGTAATCACCGCGATACGCCCGCCCCGCTCGAGCCGCGCAGTGAACACTCGCAGGCCCTCTTCGAGCGCGCCAAGCTCATCATTTACCTCCATCCGCAGCGCTTGAAATACCTGGGTAGCCGGATGATGACGGCCGTGACGGCCGACCAGTTTTTCGATCGCGCGCGCCAGCGGCAGAGTTTCGCGAAACGGTATAGTTTTTCGCATCTTTACAATCAGGCTTGCGATACGACGCGCTGCCGGCTCCTCTCCCAGTTCGCGAAACAACCGCGTCAACTGCTCCTCGCTGTATTCGTTTACGATCGTGGCAGCGGTCAGTTGAGCTCGCGGATCCATGCGCATATCCAGGGGACCGTTTCGCATGAAGCTGAATCCTCGCTCGGCGTTTTCGAGTTGCCGGGAAGAAACGCCAAGATCAAGAAGCGCGCGCCCAATCGTCCGAATTCCAAGCTCATCGAGGAGGCTGAGTGCGCACCTGAAATTCGCCTGCCGTACGGCAAGGCGTTCGCCGAAGCGTGCCAGTTGCCCAGCGACGTATTGGACCGCGTCGGGATCCCGGTCCAGCGCCAGGACATTGGCCCCGCTCTCCAAAAACGCTTCGGTGTGGCCACCGCCACCGCATGTGGCATCTACGACGAGCGAGCCCGCCTTCGGTTCGAGTAATTCCAGCACTTCACTCTCGAGCACTGGACGGTGATATATAAATTCCTCCACTTCGGGTGCCTCCTCTTCGGCAGTAAACGGATCAACGGCCACCCACAAAGGCCGCTCAAACCAAAATGTGTTGATAACGTTTTGACCAAGCATCTGATTATAAGCCAATGACGTTTGCCACATGTTGGTAAGTAGCCGTTTCCTCCTCGTGCGCCCGTTTCCAGCGTTGCAGATTCCAAATCTCAAAGCGCCCTCGGTTACCGACCAAGGCAACTTCATCTTTCAGTCCAAGTTTTCGGCAAAGCTCTTCGGGCAAAACAAGACGCCCCTGCCGGTCCGCGCTCGCGTGCTGCGCGCGTGAATGCAGGTGGCGCAAAAAAATCCGGCGATCCCGCGCGGAAACGCCCTGGTTTGTTTCTGCCGCCGAGCCCATTCGCGCAAACTCGCCTGGCGACATGACGAGCAGAAACTGATGCGTTGCTTCCGGCAAGAGAATGAATTCCTCTGCCTTGTCCCGACGCCAGCGAGAAGGAATCGTGATTCGATTTTTCTCGTCGATGGAATGCCGGAACTCTCCGGCATAGAAGCGTTCGGGTGGAGAATCGTTGTCCATGTTCGAGTGGAGAATTCGTCCATTTTCCTCCACTTGACCCCACTTTTAACCACCTTCCCACTGCGTGGTCAATAAAAAACTTCAGCCCGTTTGCGCCTGTTCACCTCAACCGTAAGCTCCTCGGATCATGAAATTTTTCCAGGCAGGGCTGACAGTGGCTTGTGCGCTTGTGGTCTGTGCTAACGAAATCGGATTGAGCCAGTCTCCGGAACAACCTCCAAGTGATGCCGTGCGGGTCACTGTTTCAATGCACCCAGACGGCTCACGCACAGTCTACAAGTTCGACAACGCGCAGCACAAGGCCGTGGCGACAACCACCGATCCAGATGGCAAACTCCGCGAGACGATTCATTTCGAACTGGATGAGGCAGGACGTTTTTCCAGTGGCGAAATCTCCGGACCTGATGGCCGCTTACGTTTCAAGAGCCGCTACAAGTATGACGATGCGGGCCGTCTTTTGGAAGAGATCCAAAGCACCGAAGGCGGCACGCTTTTGCATAAGATCGTTTACAGTTACGACGCGTCTGGCAAGCAAATCGGTTATTCCGTGTTCGATGCGTCCGGCAAACTGGTGGGTGGCAACAGCGTTGCCAAGGTCCGCCCGTCTTCCTCTCCCAAAGCTCGAGAAAAAAGCTCCCGGTAAGCGAAGCCATTTGGGAAATCGCGAAATGCTAACTGTTGCATTGAGCGACCGATCGCATCAACATGTGGTTGTTCGCTTGCCACAGCCCGTAAAGAAGACTACAAAACCGGCGTGATTGATTACATTCAAAAGGGCGGCCTGTTAATGTGGCCAATTCTAGTGTGTAGCATCATCGCGATCGCGGTCTTCGCCGAGCGCCTCTTTTACTTTCACCGTGCAACAATTCATGTCGGCGAATTCCTGAAGGGACTGTCGAATCTGATTCGGCGACGCAATTTTGCAGAGGCGCTCCATGAATCAGCCGGGACTCCAGGCCCGGTAGCACGCGTGATTCATGCAGCGATCATCCGGCACGACGCACCTCGCGCAGAATTGCGCGACATCGTGCAAGAAGCCGCCCAACTCGAAGTGCCGAAGCTGGAACGATTTCTCCCGGTGCTCGCTACGATAGCTTTCCTGGCGCCGTTGCTCGGGTTGCTGGGAACGGTTGCCGGCATGATCGATGCGTTTGCGACAATCACCTCAAGCGGCGGCTACGCCACCGTGACTGAGCTTTCCGGCGGTGTGTACAAGAGTTTGCTAACCGCTGCAGCTGGTCTGGTTGTAGCTACTCCGACTTTCGTCGCATTCAGTTATCTTTCTTCCCGCGTGAATAACATGCTCCATGACATGGAGCGGGCAGGGATCGAGATTGTCCACATGTTGACCGAGAGCCGGCCGATCAGCGGGATTATCAGCTTTCAACCAGCTAATGAGGCGGCACGTGAGGTTGAAGCACGCCGGGATCTGCAACAATGACGAAGCACGAATGCCGAAGGACGAAGGAAATCCGAATGACGAAGCCCGAACAGGTGTAAGACTCCGATCCGTTTCACGCCATTCGAGCTTCCTCATTCCTTCTTCATTCGTCATTCGGATTTCGGCATCGATAATCGCTTGCAGGTGAACAACGTCTTAGCCCTCGCATGAAACTCACGCGAACGATTAACTATAACTTCGGCTGGCTTGTGCTGGTGGCGCTGGTGAACGTCGCCTTCCTTTTGGTTTTTTTTCTGTTGCTGAGTTCGAATTTTATTTTGCAACAGGGGATTTCCGTTTCAATGCCGTTCTCTCGTTTTACGCTTGGCCCACAAACTAACCAGCAGATCATCAGCATCACCGGTGGCGCAGTTCCAGCCATCTATTACCGCGACCAGCGCGTCACCATGGAGCAACTCGGGCCGTTGTTGGACGCGGCCAAGCGCGAAGGCCTATCAATCATCATCAAGGCAGACCGTTCCACTTCTTACGAAACGGTTGCCGAAGTAACAAATGCTGCTCTTGAACACGGCATCACATCGGTGTCACTTGCCGGCGCTCCGCCGCGATGAACAATCTCAGTCTCGAGCACGAACCGCTGGTTTTCAGTTGGGATTCACCTCGGACACAAAAGGCAGCGCTCCTGGCCTTTCTGGCGCTTTCCCTATTGGCACATGCCGTCTGCTTTTATATTTTCCAGGTGGTTTATCCGCCGGCAGTCACGCTCCTACCGCCGCCGGCCCGTGTCGCTTTGATCACTCCTGCATCTGAAGAGGGCCGAACGCTGCTTCGCTGGATCGATGCAGAAGATCCTGCGGTTGCTTTTACTACCCATCGTCTGCCGGAAGCGAGGTTCCGCGCTTTGCCGAAAGTTGAGCATATTCCGTCCTATCACACGATCGAACCAACTCTGAAGGGACTTCCACGCTTCGAAGTCGATTCGCGTGCCCCCGACTCTCAGCCGCCGGGCCCCGTACCGTTTATGCGCCAACAAAGCGCTCTTGCTGCCGCCCCGATCCCAACACTCGTTTCGTTTTCAAGCGAGCTGAACGGCTTAGGAGTTGCGACATTGCCGCCGCTCACGTTCAATGCTTCAACTGGAGAAACGCCTGAAGCAATTCGTTTTCGCGTGGCCGTAAGCAGACTTGGAGAAATTCGGTTTTGTTTTCCTATGAATTCCTCAGGGGATCCGGCACTGGACGAACAAGCGCGCCTTTATCTCGCGCGTTGCCGTTTTCCCAAAAGCGTTCCAGGTGACGCCAAGCCTGATGCGCTTTTGACCTGGGGGATCGCGACAATTGAGTGGGGCAGCGACATTACGCGTCCGCACGCAAGGCAACCAGGCAGCGCTACGCCGTGATTCGAGTTAGTCTCGCCGCCCTGGTCACGATTTATTTGCTGCTTTTTCTTGCGGCGGTTTTTCTCCTTTGGATAGTGGGAGAATGGAATCGCCGGCGGCGGGAGCGACGGGCTCTGCAGTATCGGCTGCGCTGCGTGATGTGCGCGTTCGAATTTGAAGATCGAACGGACGCCCTGCTTCCCCGCTGCCCGCGCTGTGGAAGCTTAAACGAACGATTTAGAATGGAGCAAATTTAACATGGGAATGTGGATAGGCCGGAATCGCAAAGCACGCGTGACCTACGGATTTGATGAAATCGCGCTGGTACCCGGGCGCGTGACGATCAATCCGAAAGAAGTCGACATCACTTTCCGCTTATCGCGCAGAGAAGCGCAGCCGCTCGAATTGAAAATTCCCATCCTTGCCAGTGCCATGGACGGAGTTGTCGATGTCCGCTTCGCCATCGCCATGAACAAATTGGGCGGTTTGGCCGTTTTGAATCTTGAGGGAGTGCAAACGCGCTACAAAAATCCGCAGGAAGTGCTGCAAAAAATCGTCGAAGCCGATAAATCCGAGATCACTGCGCTGCTGCAACGAATCTACCAGGAACCCGTTCAAGAAGATCTCATCGCGGCGCGTGTGCGCCAGATTAAAGACGGCGGTGTATTGGCGGCGGTTAGTTCCATTCCGCAGCGAGCGGCCGAATTCGGTAAGATCGCCCAGGAGGCTGGCGCGGACGTTTTTGTCGTGCAAAGCACGGTTTCGACGGTGCGACACATTTCGTCGGAGTACAAGTCGCTCGATCTGGAAAAGTTTTGCCGTGAGATGCGCATTCCTGTGATTGTAGGAAACACTGTAGGTTATGACGTGACTTTCGAAATTATGGAGTGTGGGCCGGCTGCGGTTTTGGTCGGGGTCGGCCCAGGGGCGGCTTGCACTTCACGCGGTGTGCTTGGACTGGGTGTTCCGCAGGTCACTGCGACAGTCGATTGCGCGGCGGCGCGCGACGCTTACTTCAAAAAAACATCGCGCTACGTGCCAATCATCACTGATGGCGGAATGAGCAGAGGCGGCGATGTTTGCAAGGCACTTGCCTGCGGAGCCGACGCTGTCATGGTAGGAAGTGCCTTCGCCAAGGCGTACGAAGCGCCCGGCTGTGGATACCATTGGGGAATGGCCACGCCGCATGCCAATCTTCCTCGAGGGACCCGCATCAAGGTGGGCGCCACGGGCTCGCTGAAACAGATCCTGTTTGGTCCGGCCGAAGTTGACGATGGCAGCCAAAATTTGGTTGGTGCGATTACTACCTGCATGGGCAACGTTGGCGCTCGAAATATTGCCGAATTTCAGCAAACGGAGATTATCATCGCGCCTTCTATCAAGACGGAAGGAAAGCTTTTTCAAACGGTTCAAAGCGTTGGGATGGGAACGAGCTGACGTTTTAACGTTTCAACGCTTCACGCTTTAGCAATTCACCGCCATGACCGATCGCAGAGTTGTTATCACTGGCATGGGCGTCCTCACGCCGGTCGGGAACGATATAGAAACGTTCTGGTCCAATCTCAAGAACGGCGTCAGCGGCATTCACACAATCGATGCATTCGATACGACGGCGTACGATTGCAAAATCGGCGGCCAAGTCCGCGGCTTCGATCCGAAGCTATTCTTCAAAAATCCGAAGGATGTTCGCCGCACCGATCGATTTTCGCAGCTTGCGATGGCAGCGGCAAAAATGGCTCTCGCGGACAGCGGGATTAATTTGGCGAACCTGAAACAGCGAGATCGTTTCGGTGTCCTCGTCAGCAGCGGAATCGGCGGACTGAAAACACTTCAGGATCAATTAACAATCCTTTTGACCAAGGGACCCTCCCGGACTTCGCCGTTCACGATTCCAATGCTGCTCAGCAACATGGCGAGCGGCCTCATCTCGATGGAGTTCGACCTGCACGGGCCTAACATGTGTATCGTTACCGCCTGCGCGACATCAAACAACGCGATCGGCGAATCCTGGCGAATTATTAAATTTGGCGATGCCGACATTTTTCTCGCCGGCGGGTCGGAGGCGTCCGTCGTTGAGATTGGTCTCGCTGGATTTTCTGCCATGAAGGCGTTGAGCACGCGCAATGATGAACCTGAACGCGCCTCGCGCCCATTTGATCGCGACCGGGATGGTTTCGTTATCAGCGAAGGCGCAGGAATCGTTGTGGTGGAGGAATTGGAACACGCCAAAGCCCGTGGAGCGAGGATTTACTGTGAACTTACAGGATACGGTCTTTCTGCCGACGCCTATCACATGACGGCTCCGCCCCCGGATGGCGAAGGGGCTGCGCGTGCCATGCAGTTGGCGTTAGAACATGCACGTCTATCGCCCGATCAGGTTGATTACATCAACGCACATGCTACGTCGACTGATATCGGCGACATCTGCGAGACGCGGGCGATCAAACAGGTGTTTGGAGACCATGCCTACAAGGTCGCGATCAGTTCTACGAAATCGATGACCGGCCACTTGTTAGGCGGCGCCGGCGGAATCGAAATGGCCGCTTGTGCGCTCGCTATCCGCGATTCGGTCGTCCCGCCAACGATCAATCTGGAAAATCCGGGAAAAGAATGCGACCTCGATTACACACCCAAGGTCGCACGCGAAAAGAAGGTGCGCGTTGCTTTAAACAACTCATTCGGTTTTGGTGGCCACAATGCCACTCTTGTTGCGGCTGCATTCGAGCGGTAGGGCGCCGCCAGGCGCGCCGCAACCTGTGGCAATCACTTTGACTATTCACCGGTCACCAGTCACTATTTACTCGCAAGCTTTAGGACTTCGCTTCCACACACGCGGGCATAGCTTAATGGTAAAGTTCCAGCCTTCCAAGCTGGCCATGCGGGTTCGATTCCCGTTGCCCGCTGATTTACCTATGAAAATTCCAGGTAAATACCCCGCTTAGTCATAACAGTGGTGAGCTAAAGTCATAACACT
>Ga0137418_10006370_pt1 | contig 10861 bp, 8 predicted proteins | sample CZODoug3_1_2_16f_FD_122242 | JGI IMG/M metagenome (GOLD analysis project Ga0137418, IMG submission 122242) | Vadose zone soil fungal communities from Angelo Coast Range Reserve, California, USA - CZODoug3_1_2_16fungal (Hybrid Assembly) | ecosystem: Environmental > Terrestrial > Soil > Vadose... | reverse complement strand
CCCGTTGCCGTAACCAGGCGCGGCGAAACTCTCGGCGTCTACGTTCCAACACCTCGCAAGCGTCCCAACACAGCCGAAATTTCCGAACTGAAGGCCGCCGCTGACCGGCTCGCCAGTGCGCTGTCGGATGCTGATGAAGAAGAAATGGTAGCCGAGTTCAAACAGCTGCGTCGCGGGAAGCGTTCATCACGCTGAGATGATCGTTCTCGACGCGAACATCAAGCGATCGATTGTGTGCGTGTAATAGCGGCCGCGGACTGTCGGGGGCGGTTTTCGGCTTTTTAGCAGCGGTGGTCCCGAACCGCCATGCGCGTTAGACTTATCCCACAATGTCCGAAGATATCGATGAACTGTTCAGGCGAACGCTCTCCGGTGATTATGATGACGAAACGGCTTGGGATGCAGTCGGCGCGCTACGACGATTGGGCACCCAAGAAGTATTTAATGTTGCGGCAGAATGGTGCAAATCCGAAGATCCTCTGCATCGAGCCCGCGGCGCCGATGTGCTGGCGCAACTTGGTATAACCGTCGAGCATCCGCACAACAACTTTCCTCAAGAATCCTATTCGACAGTCCTTTCTATGTTAGGGCGCGAAACGGAAGAACTACCTTTGAGTTCCGCAGTCGCCGCCCTGGGACACATTGGTAACCCGGCAGCTGTCCCCGCGATTTCGAAACATGTATCGAATAGCAGCCCGGATGTTCGGTTTTCGGTTGCATCCGCATTGGGATGTTTCGCGAACGAATCGAACGCAATAGCCACTCTGCTAGCAATGATGGAGGATCTCGATCCGAAAGTACGCGATTGGGCCACATTCGGTCTGGGTGTGTTAGGTGACTCGGATTCTCAGGAAGTTAGGGATGCGCTCTTTCGCAGATTGCAAGACACAGATGAAAATGCGAAAGGGGAGGCAATGGTAGCGTTGGCCAAGCGCAAGGACAGCCGGATTTTGACTCCACTGATCAAAGCTTTAGAGCAGGGGATGGGCCGCCCCAGAATCGTGGAAGCGGCGGATTTGATTCTCGGCCTCGACAATCATGGAAAATGGAGTGAACAAGAGTGCGTAGCAGCTTTGAGGCAAAAACTCCGTTGAATTGCTACGGGTGGGTCATTTCTTCAGGACGAACTAGCGCGTCGAATTCTTCGCCTGTCAGAAATCCCAGCTTGACTGCCGCCTCGCGCAAACTGATGTGCTCATGATGAGCCGTGTGCGCTACATTCGCCGCATTGTCATACCCAATCTTCGGCGATAGCGCCGTCACCAGCATCAGCGAATTCTTTACGTACTTGTCCACCTGCTCGCGGTTCACTTCAATTCCCTGCACGCAGTGCTCGACAAAGCTGTTGCAAACGTCCGCCAGCAGCTCCACCGAATGCAAATAATTGAAAATCATCACCGGCTTGAACACGTTCAGCTCGAAATTTCCCTGCGACCCCGCAAAGCCAATCGCCGCGTCATTCCCCATCACCTGCACTGCCACCATGGTCATTGCTTCGCACTGCGTCGGATTCACCTTGCCCGGCATAATCGAAGATCCCGGCTCATTTTCCGGCAGCGTCAGCTCACCCAATCCACAACGCGGCCCCGAAGCCAGCCACCGAATATCATTCGCAATTTTCATCAGCGAAGCCGCCAGCGTCTTCAGCGCCCCGCTAGCAAACACAATCTCGTCATGCGCCGAAAGCGCGGTGAACTTGTTCGGATGCGACCGGAAGGGCAGCCCGGTCAACTCCGCAATTTTCCGCGCCGAGCGCTCCGCGAATTCCGGATGCGCATTCAGCCCGGTGCCCACCGCCGTCCCGCCAATGGCCAAATCGTACAGCCCATCCAGCGCCACGGCGATACGCGCGCCATCGCGATCCAGCATGTTCACCCAAGCCGAAAACTCCTGCCCAAACGTCAGCGGCGTAGCATCCTGCAAGTGCGTCCGCCCAATTTTCACTATGTCCGCAAATTCCAGCGACTTGGCCAGCAGCACATCGCGCAATTTCTTCACCGCGGGCAACAGCCGCCGCGCCGTCTCCGTAGCTGCGGCAATTGACATCGCCGTTGGAAAAGTATCGTTCGACGACTGGGACATGTTCACATCGTCATTAGGATGAACGGGCTTCTTGCTCCCCATCTGCCCGCCGGAAATCTCGATTGCCCGGTTTGAGATCACCTCGTTGACGTTCATATTCGTCTGCGTCCCGCTGCCGGTCTGCCAGATGCGCAGCGGAAAATGCTCGTTCAGCTTCCCCGCGATCACCTCGTCCGCGGCCTGCGCAATCAGCCGCGCCTTGTCCGCCGGCAGTTTCCCCAAGTCCTGATTCACCAGCGCCGCCGCCTTCTTCAATATCCCAAACGCCCGTATCAGCTCCGGCGGCATCGTGTCTTTGCCAATCGCAAAGTGCACCAGCGACCGCGCCGTCTGCGCCCCGTAATACCGGTCCGCCGGCACGTCCATCTTCCCCATGCTGTCCGTTTCCGTGCGCGTCGGCCCGTGCCCAGGTGTCGTCTCGGGGATGGACGTCGTCCCGTGCGTAGAACCCGGCTCGTGGGTGGATGCCGCCGGTGTCAACGGTGGAAGATTCGACTTGGCCCGCCCAACTTCCGACATAAGCCCCCTCTATGACCGCACCCAAATCTTACAGCAACCGGTGCTGGGTAGTGCCGGCATCTTGTTTACCCGGAGCCACGGAAGGGCCGGCGCGTGTAAAACCTACCACAATTTTCTATTTACTATTGACAAAACAAAGCTGCTCTGTTACTCTCTTATATGCTGGCCCATCGAACCCCGCAAGTTCTTTCCTTCTTATTACATCCGTGTAAGCCCTGCAGTATCAAGCGATTGCGCACTTTTTTGCGCAACGGGAATCCGCTATTCCATTTAGTTTCAGTGGGTTCCGCATTCTTTCTATCGCAACGGGGGTGGGGGGGGTATGAGACGTCGGGGATATCTCAACAAAGGCTTGAACGCGCGTCAGCCGCGGAAGTCGCGACTGTGCTGCGCCCACCAAGCTCGCCAGGCGGCAGCATCCGCCGCAATCGAGGCGCCGGTGATGTCCCGCAGCGCTTGGAAGACCCAGCCGTGCGTCGAGTCGTCCAGCGTCTTATCATCCGTCATCTTAAGCAAGTCCGGCACAGCGCGCAGGCGCTGTTCGCGCGTAAGCATCCCGGACTGCGCCAATCCGCACCCGCCGCGCTCCCGAACCAGCGGCGAAGGATCGGTGCGGAATGCCTCGAGCAGCGGAGCCACAGTCTCATCGGTGCCCAAGAGCGACAATCCCTCCACAGCCCAATACCGCGTCTGCTCATCCGGGTCGTGCCGGTGGTCCATCAGCGTAACGAAGGCTCGCCGACTCTCGACACCGCGATTCCCCAGCACGCCAAGCATCCAGAGCGCCCAAGGACGCGCCGCAGGCTCCCGCCGGATCCGCTCAATCAGGTTGTCCGTGCTGTCCGCTCGTTTCGGCAGGTTGTACGCTGCAAGTTCGATTTCAAGAGCCACCGCGCGAACATGCAAGTCATTGGAATTCAGCGCCGTAGTCAGGAGGCTGGGGAGTTGCCCCTGTAACTCCAACTGACCAAACCAGTTATCGACGGATTTGCCGATCAGCTCGAGCGCTCCATCGTAATGATTGATCGCGCGTTCCAGCAGCCGCTCCGCCTGCTGCTGCGCCGGCAAATTGGCCAGCTCTTCGATTTCGTGGTCGGAGAGCTTGGAAGGCGAAGCAGAATGCGGCTCGCTTTGCTGCTGCAATTGCATCCGGAGCGAGAATTCGTCCCAGGCCGCCCGAATCGGAGCAGGAATGGCAGCAGCAAAGAAGATCAGAACCAGCGCCAGGCTAAGAACAGCCATCAAGCTCTTGGCGCCACGCGGTTCGGTCAAGCGGGTAGAATGGTCGCCGGTACGACATTGGGACAGCGATTCCTGGCTATCCGGCCGAGTGATTTCGGCTATCGCCGTGGAATCATTGGAATTAGCAGTGAGCTCGCTGCTCATCAGGTTTCGGCTCCATTTCGAGCGTAAGTACCTGATAAGCAACGAACAATAGTACGGTGGGACAGGCGTGCCTTGCGTCTAACTGGGTCATGTATAATTACGTGAGGGGAGTTTTTCACGGTCAATGGGTGGGGATACCAATTCAGCGATGAATTCGACGCAGCCTTCTGCTTCGGTGCGAGCTTCCGCCGCGGTGCGACCTTCCGCTTCCGTACGCGCCCGGAAACGTCTGCGCTTCCTGCGCACGCGCCTGCGCGAGTTGCGCATGATTGGGAAAGCCCTGGTTTCCACCAAGCACCCCATCCTGGTGCACATTATCCCGAACCGGCGCTGCAACCTTGCGTGCACGTACTGCAACGAATTTGACGATTTCTCCAAGCCCGTGCCGCTGGAGGAAATGAAAAACCGGCTGGATATCCTGGCCGGCATGGGCACCTCGGTGATTACCATTAGCGGCGGCGAGCCCCTGATGCATCCTGAAATCGACCAGGTAATCCGGCACATCCGGAGCCACGGGATGATTGCCGGGATGATCACGAACGGTTTCTTGCTGGACAAGAAAACCATTGAAAAATTGAACGCTGCCGGCTTGGAGCACCTGCAAATCAGCATTGATAACGCCGTTCCGGACGAAGTGTCGCTGAAAAGCTTAAAAACGCTGGACACGCGCTTGGAGTGGCTCGCGCAATACGCGGTATTTCAGGTGAATATCAATTCCGTGCTGGGCAGCGGCGTGAAAAATCCGGAAGATGCGCTGAAGATTGCTCACCGCGCGATTGAACTGGGATTTACAAGCACAGTGGGAATTATTCACGACAACAACGGCCAGCTAAAACCGCTGGGGCCGCGCGAAACTGAAATTTTCGAAGAGATCATGACGCTCGGCAAGCGTTCGTTTTCGCGCTTCAACGATTTTCAGCACAACGTGGCGCGCGGCCGCGAACACAATTGGCGCTGCCGCTCCGGCTCGCGGTATCTCTATATTTGCGAGGATGGCCTGGTGCACTGGTGTTCGCAGCAGCGCGGCTATCCCGGCATTCCGCTGACGCAGTACACGCCGGAAATGCGCCAGCACGAATATTTCACGGACAAATTCTGCGCGCCGCGCTGCACGGTTTCGTGCGTGCAGCAGGTCGGGATTCTGGACAATTGGCGCGACCCGCAAACCCGCAAACCCAAGCCCATGGCTCCCACACCCGTTCCCGCCGCGCAATTGGTGCAAATCGGCTCCGTCCGTAGCGACAGTTAGAAACAACGGCCAACACAGTCGGCTGACGTCGATGTTTTCACGTTAATATTTCCTTTCAATGCACAGCAGCGCATCCGGTCGATTGACGCTGACTTTTAGCTTCTTGAAAATGTGACTATGGCAACCGCGGCGATTGAGATCGAAAATCTGACCAAGGATTACCCCTTCGGTTTTCTTCACCTTAAAAAGAAAACCTCGCTCGAAGGGCTGACCATGAGCGTGGAGAACGGGGAAGTTTTCGGCTTCCTCGGGCCGAACGGGGCGGGAAAATCCACCACGATCAAATTATTGATGGGGTTGATCTTTCCGACAGCCGGCACCGCGCGCATCCTGGGAAAGCCCATCAGTGATATTTCCATGCACGCGGATATCGGCTATTTGCCGGAGCAGCCGTATTTTTATGATTACCTTACGGCCGCGGAGCTGCTCGATTATTTCGCGCGCTTCCATGATTTGTCCGCGCAGGAGCGCAAGGCGCGTGTAGACCTAATGCTGAAGAAAGTTGGACTCGAAACGGCGCGAAAGATCCAGCTGCGGAAATATTCGAAAGGGATGTTGCAGCGCGTGGGGCTGGCGCAAGCCATTCTGCATGACCCCAAAGTGGTGATTTTGGACGAGCCGATGTCCGGACTTGATCCGGTCGGGCGCCGCGAGGTGCGCGACATCATTCTGGAGCTGAAGCAGGCCGGAAAAACGGTGCTGTTTTCCACGCATATTTTGTCTGATGCGGAAACGCTTTGTGACCGTGTCGGCGTGATTGTTGGCGGGAAATTGCGCGGCGTGGGCGCACCCGATGAGATTGTGGGGATAAAAGCACAGGGCATGGAAATCCTGTTCGAATACACGGGTGCTTCCGATGCGTTGCGGGGCTTGCTGAGCAAAGCAACGCAGACGGGGACTCGGTACCGTATGCAGGTTTCAGAATCAGGCTTGTACGCAACCATGCAGCAGCTTTGCGGCGCGGGAGCGAAGGTTCTTTCGGTGTCGCAGGTAAGGGCCACGCTGGAGGAATATTTCATGCACCTGGTTGAGGAGGACCGCGCGCAGGCGCCGGCGGTGGAGGTGAGCGGGAAATGAGGCGCGTGGGAATAGTTGCGCTGAATACGTTTCGCGAGGCAGTGCGCGATCGCGTGCTGTACAACCTGGTTTTTTTCGCTCTGGCAATGATTGCGGCGTCGATTTTGGTGGGCCAAATCTCCATTGGCATCGAACAGATGGTGATCGTCAACCTGGGCTTGAGCGCAATTTCGGTGATCGGATTGTTGATCGCGGTGTTTATCGGCGTGGGCTTGGTTTCGAAAGAGATGGAGAAGCGTACGCTGTACGCGCTATTGGCAAAGCCGGTGCGACGCTGGGAATTTTTGCTAGGGAAATTCGGCGGTCTGTTGCTCACGCTGACGGTGAACACCGTTGCGATGGCTGTCGGTTTGTTTCTAGCGCTGAGCATAGTCAAGCAGAACGACGAGCACCCGGAAGCGGCCGTGCTCGTGGCTGTTTATTTCATTTTGCTCAAGCTCGCGCTGGTCGTGTCCCTGGCGCTGCTGTTTTCCTGCTACACCACACCACTGCTCGCGATTTTGTGCACCGCCGGGCTGTACATAGCGGGATTATTCGTCAAGGAAATGCGCGGTTTTCAAAGCGAAACGATGTCGCGGGCCCTGCAATCGTTTTTGCACGGACTTTCATACGTCTTGCCGAACTTTGAGAATTTTGACGTGATGGCTGCCGCGGCACACGCGCGCGCCATACCCAGGGCCTTGATTGCGCAGAACACGATTTACGCGGCGTTATATTGCGCTGTGGTACTGGCCGCGGCTGCGGCGATTTTCACCAGGCGAAACCTGAAATGAACACGAGGGCTTCGCTGACGGTGCTGTGTGCCGTTCTGGTGGTTGGCTTGGCCGGCGTATGGCGACTGCAACATGGCATTGATGCCCAGCTAGACAGCACCCACCAGGAACAAGATGATCTAGTGTTGCGCTCCGGTCCGCTCGTGAGGGCCATGAGTCTGGAATATGCGCCGCTGGCCGCCAACCTGTATTGGACGCGCGCCGTGCAGTATTACGGTAACAGGCACGCAAATCAGCGGGCCAACCTGGATCTTCTCTGGCCTCTGCTCGATGTGACTACCACTCTGGATCCCAACCTGATCGTCGCCTATCGGTTCGGCGGAATGTTCTTGAGCGACTCGCCGCCGCGTGGAGCAGGCCAGCCTCAACGGGGTATCGAGTTGCTACGGCGAGGGATTCGCGCCAACCCCGAATACTGGCGCTTCTATGAAGATCTTGGTTTCATCTATTACTTTGAGCTGCACGATTATCACAACGCGGCAGAGGCCCTAATGGCCGGAAGCAAGGTGCCGGGTGCCATGGTCTGGATGAAAACAGCCGCGGCAAGAATCGCGGAGAAAGGCGAGTCACTCGAGATCTCGGCGAAACTGTGGAGCGAAATTTATAACTCGACGAACGAGCCATCCATCAAGGAAAACGCCAAGGTACATTTACAACTGCTTCGGGCACGAGCCGATTGCGGCGAACTGAACAAGCTGGCGGCGGAATACAAGAAGCAAACGGGTCGACCGCCGAAAGAAGTACTCGACCTGGTGAAAGGCGGCTTGCTTCCCGGTTTGGCGGTGGACCCTGTCGGGGTAGTGTATTGGTTCGATCTCGAAGGCAACGCACAAATTAACCCGGCGAGCCCGCTCTTCAAAGAACTGCGCCTTGATGAAAAAAGACCCTAGGGACGCTGTTAGTCACTAACGCAGAGGAGAGTCATCCGAGGATCGATCGTGATCTTATTGGGCGCCGACTGGGTGGCGAAGTGAAAGCTGGTTTCCGGGCCAGCGGCGACCACAACTCCCAATTGTGTCGAATGGCCACCTGTATTGGCATACAGGGGCACCGGGGCAATGAAGGAACGGGGTACACCGGTCTGGAATAGTTTGCCGCGCACCACGAAACCTTTTTCGGAGTGGTGTACGGAAAACTCCACACGGTAGTGCGGAACGCCGGTGCCCCGCACCCAATCTTCGAAAAACCACTCCATGGAATGTCCGCCCTCGAGATCCATGCCGGGAGTCATCACCGCTTCAATTTCGCGCTGCAAATCCGCGCTGGAAAGAGCGCGATAGGCATATTTGCCAGCGAGGGTGTGGAGCAACGCGACAAAGCGCGCATCCGGATCTTTTGTTCCAGGCTGGCGCAGCATTTCGCGCAGCATGTGAATCACCCAGGAGCCCTTGGCATAAATGATCTGCTCAAAACCTTCCGGCGATTTCGAAGAGGTCAAGCGATTGCCCAAATCGAGAGCGCCGATTTCCGAAGGCGGCTGCTCCGCGCCCGGCAATTTCTCGACCAGGCGCTGACGATAGCGCGTCAGCCAGACGCGCAGGGAGTGATTGGCATTCTTCTGGTTGTCGGCGAACAGCAGCGCCATATAGTTGGACAGGGCTTCATCAATCCACTGATCGCGATACGCGCTCCAGCCCACGACATTGCCCCACCACTGGTGAGCCACTTCGTGAAAGGGGACAAGCTCGGTGAAATGTTCCTGTCCACTTTCTGACAATCCGGCTCGCTGTTGCATCGCCGGAGGAAGAAAAGAGAAGGTGGAGATGTAAAGCAGTCCCGGCCAACCCTGGCCGAAGGTTCCGGGAATTTGCGAGACGCCGAGCTTCTGAAACGGAAAAGGGCCGCTGTAGTTTTCGTAGAAGCGAATGGAAGAGTCGATATCGCGGCCGAGTTGCTTGAGCGCGTCCGCGGGGCTCGGCGGCACGGTGGGAAGGATCTGCATTAATTTCGTGGCCCGCTGGCCCTCGGGACCATACGGCGAAGGCATACTCGGAACATCAAAGGATGAAGACCCCAAACGATTGTTAAGCGCCTGCTCCAGCATTCGGTTGGCATAAACCTCCACCGAATGCCCTCCTGCTGCAAAAACAGCGAACGCATAGTCACCCAGATTGAAGCCGGCGACGGATGCGGGCTTCTCGGTGTGCCAGTGAGCGACGCGGAAGTCGCCATCTTCGCGCTCGTCGAGCTTTGTGCCGGTGGCGACCAAGCGCAGCTGCCGCGGCCAGCGCATCGTTAGGTCGTAATTAGCAAAGTCTGCGCCGTCGCCGAAGTGCGGGTACCAGCTTTCGCGCGCGCCCACGTAGAGCACGCCGTTTCCCGCATCCTCAATCACGTTTCCACGATAGCGGAAGCGTAGGGTGAACTCAGTGCCTCGGGGCGGAGCTGACGGTAACACTACATAGAGGAAGTCGTTGCCGCGGGTGCTGCGCTCGCGGAGGGTCATGCCCTCATTCTGAAAGTAGGTGAGAGCTTCGCCGTGTTCACCGTTGACCTCTTCCATGTTCATCATGCGCGAGAGCTGTAGAGGCAGGACGCGTTCGCCGCCAGTTTCGGAGCGAAAGCGCACTTCTGTTTTCGCTTCCAGAGAATTGTTGGCGAGAATCGATGTGTCAATCGAGTAATGCAGCGCACGGAACGGAACTGGGACAGGGACAGGGAGGGTGCCCGGCGCTCTGTACGAAGCCCAAACGTCGTAAAAAGTACGGCCGACGCTCTTCTTGGTTTGGCCGAGCAGGAAAGACTCCGGACGCAGAGGGTCCAAAAACAAATCGAAGGGCCCGGTCGCGACGCCGTCGATGGAGCCGGCGAAGTATGGCCTTGGAGTTTGCGAAAGCGAACCGAACAGGAGGCGAAGCGACTGGCCGGGATTCAATGTGGACAGGAGCGAATCCCAGCGGGCGGCGAAAGCGGAATCTTGCTGGGGCGAAACGGCGGCTGCGCTGAGCTGCCTCTGCAGATCGGTGGAGGTATCGTCGGTAAAGCGCAGGCATGCGAAAGTAAAGTCCTGGTCCAGAACCGGCGCCCCTAGAAAATGCGCCATCTGCTGCTTTTCGACGGGATCTCGGGGCGCAGCGAGGATGTGACCACGGCCAAGAAACACGGCGCCGGTGACGCGGCCCTCGAACGGTTGTAGGAACGCGAGTTTGCCCTGTTCGAAAGAGAGCCGGACGTCGCCGCGGCGAAGCTCAATGCGATTGGCGGGGTCAATTTCGTAGAGCGTGGCGGAATCCACGCGCAGGGCAGTCAGTTGGTCATAAGCCTCGCGGGCAGACTTCTCCGCCGCCGAGACTTCCAGAGTCAGCGAACAACAGAGCGCGAGGACCGCGACCCGGAACTGCATGCCTGAGTGTAGTCACTTTCGGCATAGCGGTACAAGGAGTTGGGTAGGCGCGGTGGATACGGGAGCCTAAAATGAAGGGATGCGGCTTTATGTCTGTCTCGCTGCCGGTTTGTGCCTGCTCGCGGCAAAGAACGCACGCGCGGACACGATCGTTTTGAAGAACGGCCGCCGTATCGAGGCACTCAGCGTAGAGGTGCAGGGCGATAAGGTGCGCTACCTGACTGCGGCGGGCGAACTGGCGTTGCCAAAATCGATTGTCGATCACATTGAAAAGGGTGGGATAGCGCAGATGCCGGCTTCGCCTGCGGCGGGGGCAGCGAATCTGGCGATTACACCTCCCAGCATTGAAGCCACCGGCGTCAGTGCCGCGGCGGTGCATGATGGCGCTGTGGACCGCGACTTTCTGGCAGAGGTCGCGACCGAAGCGCGATC
>Ga0137418_10006369_pt1 | contig 10861 bp, 9 predicted proteins | sample CZODoug3_1_2_16f_FD_122242 | JGI IMG/M metagenome (GOLD analysis project Ga0137418, IMG submission 122242) | Vadose zone soil fungal communities from Angelo Coast Range Reserve, California, USA - CZODoug3_1_2_16fungal (Hybrid Assembly) | ecosystem: Environmental > Terrestrial > Soil > Vadose... | reverse complement strand
CAATGGCCGCCCTTTGTCTAACGACTCCCAGCCATTATTTCGGCTGCGCGGATTGCTCCGGAGTCGGGGGAGTCTGGTTGGTGGGGGGAGTGCCGCTGGGGGTGCTCGGGTTAGCGCTGGTGGGCACCGAACCGTTGGGCTGCACCGGCGCCGCTTGGCCGCTCGAGGACTCATTGCCCTTGCCGGTCACGGTGATGCGGTCGACAACCTTACGATTGCCCGCGTACGACTGCGCGATGCGCTCGGCCGTCTGCTTTTCCTTGCCGGTTGAAACCGTTCCGGAAAGCTCGATGGTCGAATCGGTCACGTTCACGTTGACGTTGCTGCTCGAAAGCAGCGGCTCGCTCTTCAGCTTGTCCTGGATCGTGGTTTGCAGCGTCGCCGAATCAGAAGACGCTGGTTGATCGCTCGCCGGCAAGCTGCTCGATCCGGATGCGCTCGTGCTGGACTGCGTCGAAGCACCGGCCGAAGGAGCAGTTGTCCCGCTGCTGGTCTGGGTTCCTGAAGCAGCCGAAGTATTCCCGGCGATGCTTCCCGCCGCGCTAGGAGCGGCTGCGCCACTGGCCGTGGTGGTGGGAGTGGTGCTGGTGTTGCCACCGGTCGAGGTAGACGCGCTGGTGCCGGACGCGTCTTTCGCAGGCGATCCGCTCGCGTTGGGGTTGATGCCCTGCTCGCCGGCAGCGTTCTTGTCGACGTCAGGCGTTGTGTTCTTCGCTTCCGCGGTCGAATCCGCATGAGTTGAAGGCATTGCCGCAGCGCTGGTGCTCGCGACCTTCAAGCGGTTGCGGACAGACTTCACACCGTCCACCGACATCGCCAGCTCTTTTGCGCGCGCGACTTCGTCGGCTGAATCCACTTTGCCGATCAACGTGACCACGCCTTTGTTGACGCGGAATTTCACGTTGGCGAGTGCCGGATCAGAGGCGAACTTATCGTGCAGCTGTTGCTTTAAAGCATTCTTGCCAGCCTTCGCCTTGGACTGGCCTTCTGCCATGTCCTTGCTGCTGGATTCTTTATTGGCGGATTGAGCGCCGGTCGTGTCCTGCGCCGGTGCTGTGCTCTTGTCGTCGGGTTTAGTCTGCGCGGCCGGATCGGTCTGCTGGGCCGGGTCCTTGGGAGTAGCTGTCTCTTGCGCAAAGGCGAACGTCGCTGCAAGAGCGAATGCAAATGCCAAAAACAGGTTCTTTTTCATTGGGACTCTCCGTGTTAAGAATCTGGCCAGGTAAGATAAAGCAGCGGTTCGAATGAAAACGGACGAATTCATGCTTCCTACTGCAAGCGACGTGCCGCTCCAGAGCTGCTGGATACCGAAGGGAAGTCGTTGAGAGTAGCTGGACTAGCGCTTCTAAGGCGGCGTTTTTACCCAAAGGTTGAGAGTACCTACTGCTCCCATGTGAGTACCTGGATTCCACTGCTTGGCCTGATATGACACAAGCCGTTGCCGGCGGAACGCACGCAGGAACGCTGGTAAACTCATACATTCGCGATGCATGTGCACTCCCATTCCGGCGGCCGAAATCCGGTGGGAGTCCTGCGATTCGCCCTGCTGCTGACCCTTGGCTACATCGTTCTGACCGTGGTCGCCGGTATTCGTGCCCACTCGCTGGCGCTGCTCTCGGAGGCTGGTCACAACGTCTCCGACTTCCTTGCGCTGGCGTTGTCCCTCGGCGCCATCTACCTGCAGGCGCGTCCACCGAACCCGCACAAGACCTTCGGATATCAGCGCGCGGGCGTGCTCGCTGCATTCGTGAACGCAGCCACTTTGGTGATTATCGCCTTCTTGATCTTCTATGAAGCCTGGCAGCGATTGATCAAACCCGTGCCGGTGGGAGCCCCGCTCATGATGGCGGTCGCCGCCGTTGGCGTGGTGATGAACGGCGGCATTGCCTTCCTGCTGCATCGCTCCGGCGACGACGTCAACATCCGCAGCGCGCTTGTCCACATGCTGGGGGATACCCTCTCCACCGCCGCCGTGATCATTGGCGGCTGGGCCATCCTGGCCACCGGCCAGACCTGGATTGATCCTGCGCTCTCCTTCGGCATCGGCGCGCTGATCCTGTGGTCCTCTTTCGGCATCATCCGCGAGACCCTGAACATCCTTCTGGAAGGCACCCCGCGGGGCGTGAATATGGAACTGGTCACCGCCGAACTGATGAAGGTCGAAGGCGTGCGCGACGTCCATGACCTCCACATCTGGAGCCTCGGCTCGGAATCACACGCGCTCTCCTGCCACATCGCCATCCAGGACATTCCGCCCTCGGTCAGCGAGCGCATTTTGCGCGAAGTCCAGGGCATGCTGCGGGCGGAGTTCAGCATCCAGCACACCACCATTCAGTTCGAGCACGTGGTGTGCGACATCGAGCACGGCTGCGTTGTCGTCCCCGACCGGCGCCAGCGCGTCCGCTAGCGGCTGGCCTAAGCTGCTAAAATAAGAGGGTCTCGCACCCACTAAGGCTCGGGAAACATCTAATTTCACGATGAACTATTTGCGGCAAATCTGGCGGTTCTTGGTCACCTTGCAGCTGCTCCCGGCACTTGAGAGCGGCGAGGAGACCCTCGTCGGCGGGCAGGCCGTCCTCGAAGGCGTGATGATGCGTTCGCCGCACGCGTGGGCCATTTCTGTCCGCAAGCCGGATGGCGAGATCACCACGTACCGCGAGCCGCTGGAGAAGATCTCCGAGAAACACAAGTGGCTGGGATGGCCGGTGGTCCGCGGCGTTGCGACTTTGGGGCAAGCGATGAGCCTGGGCGTGCGTGCCCTCAAGTTTTCCGCTAATACCGCGCTCGACGATCCTAACCAAAAGCCGGAAGACAAGGTCCAGATCAGCAACTGGATGCTCGCAGTCAACGTGCTCCTTTCTGTTGGCTTCTTCATCTTCGCTTACAAGTTTCTTCCGCTGCTGGCCGCGACCGAACTGAAGAAGGTGACTCCCGTCTTCGGCGGCTCTTTTGCCTTCAATCTTCTCGACGGCGTGATTCGCATCGCCATCTTCCTGATCTTCATCTGGGCTGTCTCCAAGATGAAGGACATCCGCCGCGTTTTCCAATTTCACGGCGCCGAGCATAAGACCGTATTTGCTTTTGAAGACCGAGCCGACAAAGAATCGCCCATCGCCATCGCCGATGCGCAGAAGTATTCCACCTTTCATCCCCGCTGCGGCACCAGCTTCCTTATGACCGTGATGCTCATCTCGATGTGCATCTACATGCTGTTCCCGGTACAGACCTTCTGGGCCCGTTTCGCCATCCGCATCGCGCTGCTGCCGGTGATCGCCGGCGTTTCCTATGAACTGATCCGCTTCGCCGCCAAGCACGGCAAGTCTCTGTTCGCGTTGATGACCAAGCCCGGACTCTGGCTGCAACGCATCACCACCCAACCCTGCGACGATTCGCAGGTGGAATGCGCCATCCACGCGCTCGACCAGGCCATGCAGCTCGAGAAGCAGCGCGGCGGCGAGCTGGTGATCGCATGAGAAGAGCATTCAGCCATCAGCCGTCAGCCATCAAGAAAGCCCTGCATTAGCACCCTTCTGCTTTAGGCAACGGCTCCCATTACAATTTTGAAAGGACTGAAGGCTGACAGCTGAATGCTGACAGCTGATTCACGATGTTTGACCGACTAGAACAGATCGAGACTAAGTACAACGAGCTGACCCAGGCGCTCGCCTCGCCGGAGATCGTCAACGACTCCGCGCGCTACCAGAAGACCGCCAAGGCACACAGCGAGATCGCCAGCATCGTTGAGAAATTCCGTGAATATAAGGACCTGAAGCGCGGCATCGCCGAGAGCAAGACCATGGTCGCCGAGGAATCGGACGCCGAGATGCGCGCCATGGCGCAGGAAGAGCTGACTTCGCTGGAGTCGCGGCTGAAGGCGGTTGAAGAAGACCTGAAGTTCCTGCTGATCCCGAAAGACCCGAACGATGACAAAAACGTCATCCTTGAGATCCGCGCCGGCACCGGCGGTGACGAGGCGTCGCTCTTCGTCTCCGAGATGTTCCGCCTGTACACTCGCTTTGCCGAACAACAGCGCTGGAAGGTGGAAATTCTTTCGAGTTCTGAATCCGGTGTTGGCGGATTGAAGGAAGTTATTGCGCTCATCGAAGGCAAGGGCGCCTACTCAAAACTGAAATACGAGAGCGGCGTGCATCGCGTGCAGCGGGTGCCACAGACCGAGACGCAGGGTCGCGTCCACACCTCCGCAATTACGGTAGCGGTACTGCCGGAGGCGGAAGAAGTCGATGTCAAGATCGAAGCCAAAGACCTCCGCATCGACACCTTCTGCTCTTCCGGACCCGGCGGCCAGTCGGTGAACACCACTTACTCCGCCGTCCGCATTACTCACCTGCCCACAGGAACCGTCGTCAGCTGTCAGGACGAAAAGTCGCAGATCAAGAACCGCGAAAAGGGTATGCGCGTCCTGCGCTCGCGCCTTTATGAGATCGAGCAGGAGAAGCAGGCCGCCGCGATGGCCAAGGAACGCAAGACGCAGGTCGGCTCGGGCGACCGCAGCGAAAAGATCCGCACCTACAACTTCCCGCAGAACCGTGTCACCGACCACCGAATCGGCCTGACCATCCATCAACTCGAGCAGACCATGGACGGCAAGCTTCAACCCTTCGTGGACGCGCTCACCACTCACTTCAACGCGGAAAAGCTGAAACAAGAAGCCACGGCGTAAACTTTCAGAGGCTATGGACCTGAAGACAGCGCTCGAACACGCCGTCGGTGTATTAGGCAGCCGTGACGTCGCCTCGCCGCGACTCGCCGCTGAGGTCCTGCTGATGCATACCCTCGACTGCGACCGGGCTCATCTTTTTGCCTATCCGGAGCGCGTACTCACCCCTGATGAGACGAATCAATATCACAGCTTTATTCACGAGCGCGCCGACGGCAAGCCCACCCAATACATCACGGGGCATCAGGAATTCTGGGGACTAGACCTGCTTGTGACAGAAGCCGTGCTGATCCCTCGACCCGAAACCGAGCATTCCGTCGAAGCGGCCCTCGAGATTGCGCGCTCCGATTCATCGATCAAGAAGATAGTCGATGTTGGCACCGGCTCCGGCTGCATCGCTCTCGCATTGACCAAGGAGTTGCCGCAACACGAGATCCACGCCACTGACATCTCTGAGGTCGCTCTCGCTATCGCGCAGGAGAACGCCGAACGGCTCGGATTGGATCGCGTTCGACTCCGCCGTTGCGACCTGCTCAGCGGCGCCGCAGCCAACAGCTATGACCTGATCGTCAGCAACCCGCCCTACGTCGGCAAAGACGAACCCGAGAAGGTCCAAAAGATCGTGCGCGATTGGGAACCCGAGGTTGCCGTCTTCGGTGGCGCAAGCGGGCTAGAGATCTACGAGCGCCTGATCCCGCAAGCCCTTGAGGCATTACGTCCCGGCGGTTGGCTGGTGATGGAGATCGGCTACTCCATCGAGCTGTCTATACGAGATCTATTAGTTGGATGGGCGGATGTAGAGATCAAGCCTGATTTGCAAGGGATTCCTAGAGTAGCTGTAGCACGAAAGTGATGCGCCTACGACCGTGGAACCTCTTCCAGCACACGTACCTTCCAGCGGTCTTCACCGACGGTCAGCAGCGCCAGATAACTCTGCGTGACTTGCTCGCGATGCACCACCGAGCTGCCGTCAAGGTATTCGATCTCAAGCTGTGCCGTGTCGCGGACTTGCAATGCCGAGCCCTCCGGCGAATAGAAGATGGCCTCCAGCTTGTGGCCGCGGTCGATGATGCGTGTCCTCAGGTTCGAGGTCCGCTGGTCTTCGACGCGTTTCTGAAGCTTGTCTTGCGCGATACCGGCGAACCCCCCGCCTAGTTGGTCGGTGCGGTTCTCGTTCAGTGCCGTCTCCATGATCTTCCACGCGTTGGAGTAGTCGCGCGTGATCGCCTTTTCGGTCACGTCTTCCACCTGCCGCGGCTGCGCGGCACTGGCATTCAACTCGACGCTTGGGCCGGCTTTTTCCGCTGCGTACGCAATAAACAACGAGGCCAATAGCACTACAACGATCCAATTTCTCATTGCCCGCCTCCGATGTGAAGCTCGTTACCGGTCACCACGCCCGACGCGACCGAGATCGTTCCGCTCGCCGCCAGCGGAAGTTCGGCCTTCGCTGTGCCCCGCTTGATGCGCGCATCCACCGTGCTGCGGCCTTTGTCTGTGACCTCGGTGAAAGTGACGATGGTGCCGTCGGGGACCGCATTCCCGGAGCAGTCCTTAATGGGGTCGGTCTCGACCACGATCGCCTTCTCCGTCTTCTGCGCTTTCATGTGCAGATCGCAGGCATCCGACGCAACCTGCTGCACCACCCGTCGCACCGGAGTCCCTCCCGGCACGGAAGCAACGAACTGGGCAGCGCCTTCCTTGGTGGCAGAGGGCATGCGCGTCCAGGCGATGCCGTTCTTCGTTTCCACCGAGCGGATGGCTGCGGCGCTATTCTTTACCGATAGGTCGAACTTCACCGCCGCAGGCTTCTGCACCAGGTTCTGGAAGTCGTCGAAGACAAATGCCACCCCGCTGATCGCATCCGGATGCGAGACCGGGACGCGCGACGGCCGTGCCAGGAAATTCAAGGTCGAAGGCTTGGCAGCGACCACGTAAAAATCTGCGCTTGAGTCACCCATTACCGCGAGGTAGTGCCCAGCCGCGCGCATATCTTCACCTGGAATCTGCACCTCGCCAGCAGATACTTTGCGCTTGCTCGCTCCGCCTGGACCATAGAGCAGGAGTTCGCCGCCGTCGCTCGCGGTGATGGTGATGCCTTCGCCCGCAGTGGCTTGTTTAGGGGCCTTCAAGTCAGCGAATGCGAGCGCGCCAAGCAGGATCACACAAAGCATCGTTAACGCGATGCGCACCTTCATCACAGCCCACCCTTATCGAGCGAATAATGGTTCACGGTCACGCGATAGCTCTGCACGTTTCCCGCTTGGTCATCGCGCAGATCCACGGCGAACGGCACCGGCGTCTGCGGCAACAGCGCGCGGTCGATGTATCCGTCTGATACCCAGATCACCTTACCGGCATTGTCGTAATACGTCGCCAGCACGTGGGGGATGTTCACCGTTTGTCCGCTTTGGTTGATCAGTTCGCCGCGCAGCATGCTGTGCCCGCGTGCGTCTTTCTCGATGCGCTGGTTCAACACGCCGATCACAGGGTCTGCCGACGCCGGCACCAGCAGCGAGTTCGGCGTCATGCGCACGTTCTTCACGTCGGCAAGTTTCACGCCGGGGAAGTCGATTCGGAACGGCGAGACTTCCTTCGGCAACAGCACGTGCGACACTTTGTCAAAGCTGCTCTCTTCGCCCAGCGTGTCATTGTTCGCGCCGAGCAGCGTTGCGCCAACGCTGATGAAGCCAGGCACGGTGTCTTCATTCACGATCTCGCCCATCACGATGGTCCGGTTGTCACGCTCGATAGCATTCATCGAGATGATGCGTACCTTGGGCGCTTCTGCATTCTGCGCGCCCCAATCTTCCTCAGGCCCGCGGCGGATGATGTCCCAACGCAAGTAGTTGACGGGAATCACCTGCGGCGGCAGGTTCTGTTGCTTTTCCGTCGGCCAGAAGACCTTCCAGCTTCCATCCTCCTTCACGACTTTGACATCGCGCGAACTGTTCGATGCGCCGACTGCCGTAGACCATTGCAGATTCGCCCGCACCAGCGCTTCCACATCGCTCTCGCGCAGCACTTTGGTCTGTATCTCCTGCAGTGTCGAGTACGTCCGCAAACTGCCGTCTTTACCGCCGAGTTCGCGCTGTAGCGATGCCTGGTCCGTGTTGCTCGAGGGCGAGACATAGGAAAACGCGTTCGACCAGTTGCGGCTCTTCACCTGCTCAAAGAACGAACGTACCGCCGCATCGGGCGTGCGCGCCGGAGTGAACTTGCTCGGCGAGACGCTGGCCACGGCCACCAGGACCACCAGCAGGATCGCCATCAGGATAGGGATTGTGCGGCTCATCAGTTGGCCTCCCGGTAAACGGCTTCACGGCTTGGGAATTCCACCACTTCAACTCGCTGCGTGCGCTCCCGCTCCGGAAAGAGCAGGACCAGAAACATCGCGAACAGGCTGGTCGCCACGGGCAGGATGCCCCACAGCACACCCTCCATCGGCGTCGGCGCAGCGATGGAGTCTAGCTTGCGCGCCGGCGGAACATCGTCCTTCGACCACAGCTCTACGTTGCCGTTGTCGTAGGTTTCGATCTGCCGCCAGCCCGCGAAGGCAAGCAGTGGCTCGTAATAGCGGTCGCGCACGAACACATATTTCAGTCCGTACTGGTTCGCATGCTTCAGCATGGCGCGTAGCGCTTCCATGCCGGAGGCGCCGAAATATTTCGCGTTATACAGCTGGCCGATGCCGGATTGCGTAAGTTCCGGCAGTAATCGCGCGGAGTTGTAATCACCGTCCACGCTGCTCGCATTGGTATAGGTTGCAACCTTGGAGAATTGATTTCCAAAGCCCAGCGTCAGGTAACGGAACTTGTCGTGACCGTCCCGGTTCAGGAACGAGATCACCTCATCCACCTTGAATGGGGACGTGGTGATCGGGCGCAGCGCCGTCCAGCCCAGGGCGATGCTGATAGTCAGCACCGCGAACACCCAAAGCACTGCAGCGCCTTTGCGTTGGAACCGTTCGACGATCCCTTCTGCCAGCTCGCCCACGATGGGCATCGCCATCAAGGTGGCCCAGAATGTGAAGCGCTCAAACGTGAGCACCTCAAATGCGTTGCGTCCGGTCAGCGCCTTGAGCACAGTTCCAAGCAGCATCGGCGCCGCTGGAGTGGTCGCGCCGAGTCCAAACAGCATGGTGATAAAAAATCCGAAGAATAGCGGACGCAGCCGCCGGCTTCCGCCTCCCCGCAAAAAGATGAACGGCATCGCGATCAGCAGCGCGCCCATGGGAATGAGCCAGAAGTTGATCCCGCTCGCCGGGTTCAGGATGTAGTTGTCGCGGCTGCCGTGCGGGATGGGCGTCTGCGAGATCGGATTCGCCTTCAGCGCCAGGAAGTACGGCGCGAGTACGACTGCGATCGCCACCAGCAGGATCACTGCGAAGATCACGGTGCGGCTGATCACGCCTCCAAAGCTGGCTGACTCTTCACGGCTATCGTCACGGTCTATCAGCGCCAACCAGATCACCGGGAAGGCGAACAAGACCGAGCCAAACAGGAGCGTCGCGTGGTGGGCTACCGCTGCCGTGGCTCCAATGGCGATTCCCTTCAACAGCGCGGAGAACCTCGCATACCGCATCCACCCATAGAAATAAGGAAGGGCATTCAGCGTCAAAGCAGCGGCGAAGGTGGTCGGCAACTGTCCAGACTGGTAGATAAGCATGGCCAGCGAGCCCAGGAAGATCGACCCGATGGCGGCGTAGCTGGCCGCGCGCTCACTCACCCACAATTTCGCGAATCGGTAAACGCCGATCACCAGCAGCACGATCCCCACCAGCTGAACGAACATATAGGCGAAATTCAAGCCGAGCACGTGCGAAAGCAGCCCGATCCACTGGTGCGTCAAGGGCGGATAGGTGGTCTGAGTGAAGCCGCCGTACCACTTGTCATTCCAAGGATTGAACCAATGGTTGGCGTAGTGCGACGCGAAGAAAATGTGCGTATTGGCGTCGTAGGAGCCGAGCGGGATCTGCATCAAAAGTAGCGGCGCATGCACTGCGATCGCCAGCAGCACAATAGCTGCAAGCGGGATGGCACGGGTATGAATAGGGGAACTTTGCATTTTCAGGGAAACTCCTTCGGAGTTTTCGATTCGAAGGGCAGCAGCTTACCTTCAGGTCATGTTCGATTCCGAAATCGCTGAGAGGGTTTGCCCAGGTACTCTGGACCATCCATAGGCCTATTTCTCACGAGAAGTGGCACCCGTCAGGCAACACGCGGCAGCTAACTTCCTTCATAGAGCAGAGCTGCTGTATCTCGAATGCTGGAAGGGCACGCGCATTCTGGCGGCGAACCTGCCGCAGTTTGGAATTCGATCTGCACATCGAGCCGCAGCTACACCCATTGTGAGTGTTCCCGTGAAACGAACCCTGGTTCTCATGATGTCCGTCGTTGTGTTTTCCCTTTGCGCGCCTGCATTTGGGCAGACCTTTTCAGTTGAAGGACAGTCGCCCGAGAAGAAAAAACAATCCGCAAAAGCGCCCAAGGGAAAGGCCGCACCCGCTGCTCCGTCGAACGGGATCGGTTGGGGCAGCAGCATCGAAGTCGGACGCATGGCCCGCGCCGCTCAGCAGGCGTTGAAGAAGCACGACTATGCCGCCGCCAGCGACTTTGCCCAGCGCGCCGTCAACGCCGCGCCGCAAAATGGCAAGCTTTGGTTCCTCCTGGGATACACATCGCGCCTCTCCGGTCGCTATCAGGCTTCGGTGGACGCCTATCAAAAAGGTCTGAAGCTCGAGGGCACGTCACCTGAAGGCATCAGCGGTCTGGCGCAGACTTACGGCAAAATGGGCCGCGTCGACGAAGCCAAGCGCATGTTGATGCAGGTGATCAACGCGCATCCTGACCGTATCAACGACATCCTGATCGCCGGTGAACTCTATATGAAGACCGGCGAGCCGCAGACCGCGCTCAATCTTTTGCAGCGCGCCGAAGCCAAGAAGCCTAGCACCCACGTCGAGCTGCTGATGGCGATGGCGTATCTGCGGATGAAGCAGCCGCAGCGCGCGAAAGCGTTACTCGATCGTGCCAAGGCGCGCAATCCGAAGAACGTAGATATCTTCCGCGCCGTCGCCACCTACTATCGCGAGACCCACGACTACAAGCAGGCCATCGCGACGTTGAAGGCGTCGCCGCGGATGACGCCCGAGGTTCTCGCAGATCTCGCCTTCAGCTATGA
>Ga0137418_10006368_pt1 | contig 10862 bp, 10 predicted proteins | sample CZODoug3_1_2_16f_FD_122242 | JGI IMG/M metagenome (GOLD analysis project Ga0137418, IMG submission 122242) | Vadose zone soil fungal communities from Angelo Coast Range Reserve, California, USA - CZODoug3_1_2_16fungal (Hybrid Assembly) | ecosystem: Environmental > Terrestrial > Soil > Vadose... | reverse complement strand
AATCAGGTTCTCCAGGATAGGATCGGGTATCTGCTCAAGCGCCCGGTCGGTCGCCCTCCGAACGAGGTGCGACGGTTCTACGCCAACTTCACCTATCAGGCGGCAAGCTGGAGCAAGCCGCGCCGGGTAATCGCCGAGGTAGAGTGGCACCCGGGAGAGCTTTATCCCCGTGTCGGCTTCATTGTGACGAACATGAGCCGTCCGGCCGAGCGGGTCGTCGCGTTCTACAACAAGCGTGGCACATGCGAGCAATGGATCAAGGAGGGCAAGGGCGCGATCAAGTGGACACGGCTGTCATGCCGGACGTTCGCAGCCAACGCCGTGCGGCTCCAGCTTCATGCACTCGCCTACAATCTCGGTAATTTTCTTCGCACCCTGGCAGCGCCAAAACCGATCAAGGACTGGTCGCTGACGAGCTTGAAGGAGAAGCTCATCAAGATCGGCGCGAAGGTCGTCAGCCACGGCCGCTACATCGCCTTCCAGATGGCCGAGGTCGCCATCCCACGGCAAATGTTCCAGGAGATTTTGCGGCTGATTGCCGAACTACGGCCGCAGCCTCCGCCTGCGCCAGCGTGAGACGCCGATGCTCATGCGTTCAAGAGCAACCGACGGGAGGAGTGCGTTCAAATATCACGGAAAATGGCCGGATCAGCCGCTCGACAACCGTTGGGTCTGCCCAAGGTGACGGCAGCCGCCCGCGCCGCCCGCCTGTCTTGCCGGAACGCGGGAACAGCGCGAATATTCGCCGCTGTTCGGGGTTCATCTGGAGAATCCCGGCTTTATAAGATTCCTATAACTGCGCCCCTGCGTCCCTCTCGAATCCTTATACGACCAGTGACACCTAGTCGTGCGGACTAGTCGCGCACGCGCGTCAAATCGTGCCGCGGCCAGTAGCGCGCGCTGACTCGCTTCAGCCCTTCGGAGCATCCCATGTTAAGGCCCAACTCTTCGAGTTCGCACGGCGCTATCGGATCGTTCCCGGATCAGAGCGGAGATAGTCTCGACACGCCACGATTAGATTTCGAGGCGTGGCGGGCTTTGTTCCGATCGAATTGCGGGGGCGAGGTGGAAGTCACCGAACCCAACGCCTTTGCCGGTTGGATGCGCCCCCTAAGCGTAAGCGGGCTCGCGGCCGCCGCGGTGAAGATCCAGTGGGACAGTGCCGTAGTGGATCTGGGTTGCAACGTTCACCGGGTCGAGCGAAACGCAAGGGACGTTCGCCGCAATGGCGTGGACCATCACCTCATTCTCTATCAGATCGCTGGCCAGTCAGCCCTGACCCAGAACGATCAGGCTGTGCGACTCGCTGTGGGCGATGTTGCACTCGTCGATGCGACCCGCTCCGTCACATATTCCACTAATTCCAGGAGCGTGCAGTGGCTTAGCCTTCGGCTGCCGCGGAAGTCGGTGGTGTCCCACCTTGGCTTCGAGTTACAGGGTGGTCTTGGTAGGCAGGGAACACGGGCCGGCAGGCTACTCTTCGACCTTGTTCGGGATGCCGACAAAGATGACGGATCGGCGTCCTTTCGGGCCGATTCGTACATGCAGCTCGCGGTTTATGATCTCGTCGGCGCGCTATTCGCGCCGTCCGATCCGTGGCCCGTCTCACGCCATGCGGACAAGTTGTTTGCGCGTATCCGCGGCCTCGTCAAGGACGGCTTCGCCGACCCGGATTTCGGCCCGCGCGAGGTAGCGGCCGTCGCCGGGATCTCGTTGCGTTACCTCCAGAAGCTTTTTACGGCGCGCGGCACGACCTGCAGTGAATTCATATATTCGCTTCGCTTGGATCACGCCGCGCACTTGGTGCATCGCCGGGCACTGGGCACAGGCCAGCCTCTCAGCGAGATCGCCTACGCCTGTGGCTTTCGCGACTACCCTCATTTCGCGCGAAAATTTCGCAATCGGTTCGGCTGTGCACCCGGTACCTACCGCACCTCATGATCGACGCGCCGACAACGCAACAGTGCGCGCCAGTACAGGCGAAAGGGCGCCACTGGCACACGACGTCTGGCCTCTGGTTGTTTAGATCCCTCTTCGCAAGATCGATCCCGGTCAAGCATCATGGAGGACAGTCATGTCTAACAATTTAGCGCCGTTCCAATCTGACCCGACGTCCGCCGGCGCCGCCGATGCGGCCATCTATGTTCAGACGAATCTGGTCTCGGACATCGCCGGACTCGCCATGGCAACCGACCCGCATTTGGTGAACCCTTGGGGCGTTTCGTTTATTGTGGGCAACCCCTTCTGGATCTCGGACCAAGGCTCCAATTCGACCACTCTCTACTCGGTAGACAGCACCGTCGTCAATTCTCCCGTTCCCGTTTTCACAGTGAACATCCCGCCCACCGGGGGACCCGGCCCCACGGGACAGGTCTCCAATACGAACGACTCGTCTTTCCACCTGACCGCCCCCGGCGACACGAGCGCCGCCCTCTTCATCTTCGCCGATCTCAACGGGACGATCTCCGCCTGGAACCCCGGCCTCGGGTTTAACGGGTCAACCGCGCACGTCGAAGCGACGACGCCGGGCGCCGTCTATACCGGATTGGCGGTCAACCAGGCTCATACGATGCTCTACGCCGCCAACGACAGCGCCGGGACCATCGACGTCTTCAACAGTACCTTCGCCCCGGTCGACCTAGGCGATCATGCGTTTCGGACCCCGGGCGAGATCGCGGCCCGGGGGCTCGTCCCCTTCAATGTGACGGACATCGGCGGCGATGTGTATGTGACCTATGCGCCTTCCGGGCGTGCGGCGCAGACAACGGCCGGCCTAGGCGACGGGGCGGTGGCCATTTTCACCGAGAGCGGCAAACTCGAGCCGCATGGAGTGCTGCTCGGCGGCCCTCACACCCCTCTCGCCGCTCCGTGGGGCGTCGCTATCGCTCCGAACGATTTCGGCCAGTTCAGCGGCGACCTCCTGGTGGGCAATTTCAGTTTCCTGCACAGCGAAATCAACGCTTTCGATCCCCAGACCCACAAGTTGGTAGGCACGATCCCGATCTCCGCCGGTTCGGGACAGACGCCGGGCGGTCTCTGGACCCTGACTTTCGGGGGCGGCGGCAGCGGCGACGGCAGCCCGAACACCCTCTACTTCACCGACGGCATCGACGGCGAGCATCATGGTCTGTTCGGCGCAATCACGAGCGTGCCGCTAATTGGGGCATCGACGCCGACGCATCATTCAGAGGTTTTCGCATAAGCCCTGAGGCGGCGGCCTGCGCAGCGGCCAGCGGTGATGCGATTAGCGCCATCGTAGAGCGTCACGTTGTTGTCCTGATCGAGGCGGGCGTGGCCGATGACGCCGCCCAGCCGCGATAGGGGTTGGCGGCGAGGGAGCTCGTCTCGAGCGAGCTGCAAACGGCTGATCGGGTTTTAGGCCGCTGAGAACGGAAACGTTCACCTCGTCACCTGCCCCCTCGCCAAGGGTAATTGTGTTCCTGCCGGCTTCCCCAAGGTTCACCCGGTCAACCTCCCCGTTGCCAAGGGTGATAGAGACGGCCGGCGTTGTGCAAAAACTCAAATTTGTAGACACGGCCGGGCCATTCGGGCTTGCAGGTGAGGAGCAATGGCAGCAGTACGCAGTCCGACCCCTCTCAACGACGCCGTCAAGGCGGCGCGCGCGGCGCTTGTGCCGACGGCAATCTTCAGTCTGTTCATCAATTTGCTGGCGCTGGTCAGCCCGCTTTACATGCTGCAGGTCTACGACCGCGTGCTCGGCAGCCGCAACGAATGGACGTTGGTGTTTCTCACCGTGATCGCGGTATTTTTGTACCTCGTTTATGGCAGCCTGGAAGCGTTGCGAGCCCGCGTGTTGATCCGCGGCGGCGCGCGATTCGAGAACATGCTGCGCAGTCCGCTGTTCGAGGCAAGCTTCATGGCGACGCTGGGCCGGCGCAGTGGCGCCGGCGACGCGCAGGCCTTCCGTGATGCCGACGCGGTGCGGGAATTTGTCACGGGCGCGGCGATCCTGGCGTTCTTTGATATGCCCTGGGTGCCGCTGTTCGTGGCAGCCGCCTTCCTGCTGAATCCGATCTTTGGCTGGCTGGCGATCGGCACCGGCATTCTCACCTTTATGATCGCGGTCGCCAATGAATACTTGACCAGGCGATCGTTGAGCCGCGCGACGCAGTCGTCGATTTCGGCCCACGCGGATGTGGCGGCGACGCTGCGCAACTCTGAGGTCATGCGCGCTATGGGCATGGTTCCCGGCCTGAAAGAGCGGTGGGGACAGCGCCGCGACGAGCAGATTGCCTGGCAAGCGGTGGCAAGCGACCGCGGCTCGGCACTTACCGCCAGCATGAAATCATTTCGGCAGATCACGCAGGTGTTTATTCTTGGCCTCGGGGGGTATCTCTGCATTCAGGGGGACTTATCGGCCGGCGGGATCGTCGCGGCCTCGATCATCGTCGGCCGTGCGCTGGCGCCGATCGAAATTGCCGTGAGCCAGTGGCGCAATTTCCAGAACTCGCGCGGCGCATGGAGTCGGTTACAGGACCTCTTCCGTGCCAACCCGCAGGATGTGAGGCGGATGGAACTGCCGGCTCCGCAAGGAACGATCATGCTCGAGCAGGTTTTTGCCGCGCCGCCGGGCGCCCGCGCTCCGGTATTGCGCGGCATCTCGTTCCAGCTTGAAAAGGGTAAGACACTTGCCATTATCGGCCCGAGCGCCGCCGGCAAATCGAGCCTGATCCGTGTGCTCTTGGGGGTCTGGCCGGCGGTGGCGGGAACCGTCCGGCTCGATGGTTTCGCGGTCAATCAGTTCGATCCAAACGAGCTTGGACCGTATGTCGGCTACCTTCCTCAGGACGTCGAGCTCTTTTCCGGCACGGTGGCGCAGAACATTGCCCGCTTCCGCGAGGCCGACCATGCCGGGATCATCTGCGCCGCCCGCCTTGCCGGGGTGCATGAGATGGTCCAGCAGATGCCGAATGGGTACAACACCGAGATCGGCGACAGCGGGCAGTCGCTGTCGGGAGGGCAGCGGCAGCGGATCGGATTGGCGCGGGCGTTGTTTGGAAATCCCTCGGTGGTTGTGCTCGACGAGCCCAACGCCAACCTCGACGCGGCGGGTGATACGGCCCTGACTGAAGCGGTCCGACATCTCAAAGCAGGTGGCACGACCGTGGTCTTCGTCACCCACAAGACCAACATGCTGCAGCTTGCCGACCAGGTCCTGCTCATGGACCAAGGCACGGTTCGCCTCTATGGCGAACGCGACGAGGTGATGGCGCACTTCAGCGGACCGAAGGTGGTTCCAACCTCGCCGCATCCGCACGTCGCCGCCGTACCGACGCCCACGGTCCAGGCCCCGGCAGCGGCAAGTTGAGGGTGGGGCGCTATGTTCCGCTTGATTCGCTCATCCGAGTCCTCGGCGCTAAAGGCGCCGCGCGGGGTTGAGCGGGTGAGCGCAAAAAAGGATGAAGAGGGTAGGCGAATGGCCCAGGCTCTGCCGCGGGTAAGCGATGATCCGCGCGTGTTCGCGCGCATCGGGTACCTGGTCATCATTGTGACGTTTGGCGTGGTCGGCGGTTGGGCGGCTTTTGCCCCGCTGGCCAGCGCGGTTGTCGCCACCGGCGTGGTGGCGACCGAGGGGAACAAGAAGACCATTTCGCACCTCGAGGGCGGAATTGTGAAAGAGATTCGCATTCTCGAAGGTGATCATGTCGAAGCCGGCGACACGCTTATTCGCCTCGACGACATCTCGCCGAAGGCCAATCTCGAAATCACTCGCAATCAGCTCTATGCGGCGGTTGCCCGCGAAGCTCGACTGGAAGCCGAGCTCGAAAGTCGCACAGCAATCCAGTTTCCCGAGGAGCTGATCTCAGTCCGCGCTGATGCGATCGCCGCCAAGGCCATGTATGACCAGGCCAGCCAGTTTGCAGAGCGAGGCGCCATGATCGCGGGTCAGATTTCGATCTTGAACTCGCGTGCTGATCAGTTGCGCAAGGAGCTCGAGGGCCTCGACCGCCAGCGCGCGGGAAATGAGGAGCAAGTCAAGTTCATTATCGATGAGCTTGATGGCGTACGGCAATTGTATGAAAGAAACCTCGTGCCAAAGTCCCGCTGGGCGGCCCTTGAGCGGGAACGGGCACGGCTGGAGGGTGACATCGGGAAGGCGATCGCCGACCATGCGAAGGCGGAAAAAAGCATCGGCGAAACAGAACTGCAAATCAGTCAGACCAAGCAGAATTTCCTGGAGCAGGTAAGCCGGGACCTGGTCGACACGCGCGAGAAGCTGCGCGACTTGCGCAACAAGTTCGTGGTTGCGCAAGACGTCATGCGCCGGCTTGACATCTTAGCTCCTATCACCGGTCGGGTGCAGAACCTAAAGGTCTATACCATCGGTGCGGTGGTGCGTGCCGGCGAGCCGCTGCTTGAGATCGCGCCGGACCAAGACAAGCTGATTATCCAGGCGCATGTTTCGCCGCTCGACATCAAGATGGTGGCGGCGGGCAATTCAGCGGAGGTGCGGTTTGCCGCATTTCACGAGCGCTCGCTGCCGATCATCCCGGCGACTGTGCTGAGCGTGTCGCAGGACCGGCTGATGGATGAGGCCAGCAAGCAGCCGTACTATCTGGCGCTAGTCAATGTTCCAGACAACAATCTTCCGCCCCAGTACCGCGGCAAGCTCACTGCCGGCATGAATGCGGAAGTGGTGATCCCGACCCGCGAACGCACGACGCTCGACTACCTGATCGAGCCGCTGACTGCCAGGATGCGCACGGTGTTTCGCGAGAAGTGATCTGAGGTCAGGGCATATTCCGTTTTCGTCATCTCGATTGACCAACGCGATGCGAAAGCGAAGAGTCTGCTAGACTTTTGCGACATGTACGCGCGTGCGCGCGTCATGGGGTTTTACATAATTTTGCGAGCGAGGAGGCTTAACTGGTGAACTCCATTGTTTCGTGAACGGCATTGGTGTCGGCAGCTGTTCGAGCGCGGCCTGTCGCACAGAGGGCTGCCTTTGAAGCGCAAATTCCGACCGAGGTGCTGCGCCAAGACGCGAGCCGGAGTCCCGTGCATCACGAGGGTAGTGCCGGGAAAGCGGCGCTGCCGGTTCCGCCCGGATAGCAGAAGTGCAGCGACGGCGTTGGAAGGCATTTCGCGGTGTTGCGAGGCTTTCTCAGATTCCGAGTAAGACCCCATAACGCACGCGCGCGCGTACATGTGAGGATATTGGCAGACCTCCATGAGAACTACCCAGCGGATGTTGAACTGACCCCGCCAACAGGTGGCCCCGCTTGGGGCGGGGTCCTTCGTGCTGACATTACTACGCGACCGTTCGCGAATCGATTGACGGCCCGTTGGCGGCTGCTGACGATTGAACGAAGCGGCGCGAGTTCATCGCGCTTGCTGGCGTTATGGCCCCCTTCGACAGCGAAATTCTGGCTCAGCGCGCTCGCACAATATCTCCGTTGCCGTCGAGTAGGACGCCACCGCCTTCGTCGTATGCAAGCTGTCGAGCAAACTCGTCGTGCGGCTGACCATCCACGGTGATAAGGATCGCCGGCTGGAAGTTGGCCCCTGGTCCCTTGACGTCGTGGCTTATGTGGTCGCCGTACTTCTTCGGCGCGAGTCTGGCTGCCGCCCACTTGCGGGCATCGACACGAAGCCGCGAACGCTGGATGTTTTCGTGATCGACGATCCTCTTGCCGTCGCTGGTCGTGACATAGTCGCCGCTCGCGTCATCCGCAATTTCAATGATTTCCTTAAAAAACTTGTCCGCCTGCTCCTCGCGCGCGCACTCGAGAGGTCGGGCGACGTGAGCGCGGCCGAAGGCGCGTACGCTGAGGCGCTGAAGGTTTTCCGCGGCGAGGAAGCGAGATATCGGTACGCCGCGATGCTGAAATCGCTCGGCCAGACCGAGCGTGCGAACGTGCTGTACCGGGAGCTCATCAAGAACGCAGAACGCTCCCCGCGGTTCTATCAGGACGCACAGAGCGACTGGATAAAGGCGGCCAAACGCGATCTGGCCGCCTAAGCTGCCTGCGTACAGGCAAGCCCGGTCAGCGCCGCCTGGGTTCGCGCAGCTTCGGGTTGAGCTTGTCCAGATCGGCCTGGACCTGCTCGCGGCTGCGCTCGTAGACGAGCTCGCGCCCCCGCACGCTTCCCGCGTAGGACAGGCCCATCCGGGTCGGGGTCAGCTCGCACTTGACGTTGTGAATGCCTTCGCCGAGCACGATCTCGATGCGGTCGGCGCGCTTGCTGTAGACCACGACGTCCAGGAGCTGCCCGGTTTCGGTCACGCGTACCTTGATTCTCTCGGCGTCCATAGTCGCTACGCCTTCGCTTCGTCGAGCAGTTTCTCGAAGCGCCGGTCCGGGGCCAGCCAGATCGCGGCGACCAGTACGTAGAGGCCGCACGCGATCCACGGATGCACGAAAGCGAGCGGAAGCGCGGCGACGTAGATGACGAGCGAGATCTTCCCCTTGAAATCCTTCCCCAGCGCCTTCGCGAGCGGCGAATCCTTGGTGTGCGCCGCGAGCAGCACGCGCGTCAGGATGGTGTAGGCGCACGCGGCGCCGAGCAGCACCATCCCGTACGCCGCGACCGGCAGCGCCGCAAAGTGATTTTCGTCCATCCACCCCGTGACGAACGGCACCAGCGACAGCCAGAACAGCAGGTGCAGGTTCGCCCACAGGATCGCGCCGTTCACGTGATGCACGGCATGGAACATGTGGTGGTGGTTGTTCCAGTAGATGCCGACGAACACGAAGCTGAGCAGGTAGCTGAGGAACACCGGAATGAGCGGGGCGAGCGCCTTCGGGTCGGCATCGTGCGGGACCTTCAGCTCCAGCACCATGATCGTGATGATGACCGCGATCACGCCGTCGCTGAACGCTTCCAGCCGTCCCTTCGTCATGCGCCGCGCCTCGAGTTCATAGGCGCGGAGTATGTTCCGCGCTCGCCCGCGGTGCAAGCCGGCCGGCGGTGCTAGCATTCCTTTTGATTCGGATCTCTTGATCGACGAACCGGAGGACGCCGCGATGCCTGCCCGATGCGCTCATTTGAATTCCGTGAAAACGGCCGCGCCCAACACAGACGGCTGCGAGGAATGCCTCGCGACGGGAGACACCTGGGTGCACCTTCGCCTGTGCCGGGCGTGCGGTCATGTCGGATGCTGCGACAACTCGAAGAACAAGCACGCCACCAAGCATTTCAAGAAGACCGGGCATCCGATCATCACCTCGCTCGAGCCGGGGGAGGGCTGGAGCTGGTGCTACGTCGACGAGATCGACATGGAGCTCGGATGAGCGTGGAAACCGAAGGATGACTGACTTGTTTCTACAAAGGGGATCGACATGTTCGGATTGACACAGCTAGGCGTGATTCATACGGCGATCAGCCTGATCGCGGTGGCCGCTGGACTTATCGCGCTCCTTCGCGACAGGGAGATTTCTCCGAGGAACACGCTCGGGAAGGTCTACGTGATCACGACCGTTCTCGTTTGCCTGACCGGCTTCGGGATCTTCCAGCACGGCGGCTTCGGCAAACCTCACGTACTGGGCATCATCACGCTCATCGTGCTGGGGATCGCGTACGTGGCGGGTTACACCAAGTTCTACGGGCGGTTTTCGCCTTACATCGAGACGGTCAGCTACTCGGCGACCTTCCTCTTCCACCTGATTCCCGGGATCACCGAGACCACGACCCGGTTGCCCCTGGGAGCGCCTTTGCTGCCGAACGCCGACGCGCCCGCACTGCAGGCGGCGAGCGCGGTGCTGTTCGTCTTGTTCCTGATCGGTGCAGCCCTTCAGGTGCGGCGCTTGCGCGCCAGGCTCGGACACAGCGGCGCGTAGATGTCGGAAGAGATCTTAGGGCTTGGCGGCGTAGAAGTAATACGTGGCCTTGTAGGGGACTCGCGCCGCCTTGCCGAGCTGCGCCTTGCTGCAGCCTCCCGCGGGAGCCTTCCCGCCGACGGTGTAGAGCCGCTGGATGCTTTGCGTCCGGCTGAAGACGCCGTTCCCCGAAGGGGATTTTGCCGCGAGCAGCAACCACGGGATCGCGGTGGCGGCCGGACCGTCGTCGCGCGCCTTCACTTCGCCGGCCACTTTGCTTCCGTCGTTCGCTTCCCAGGTCGGACCCGCGTAGTGTTTGCCGATCTTCTTGCCCGAAAGGTCGAACAATTCCGCTTCCGGCGCCTTGAAGACCCACTCGAACCGCGGCGGCTCGGTCTTGAGGGCGCCGCATTCGTAGATCTGCACGCCCGTCGCGGGTGACACGAGCGACAGGGTTTGACCGGCCGGAACCCTGAGGTTCTCGGGGACCAGGGGATTCGTTACGACGCTCGAGGCGGCGCAGCCCGCAAGGATCGCCGCGAGGGATGCCGTCGCAGTTGCGTAGGGGTTTTTCATCGTTCGAGTTCCCGATCTTCAATCGGCCTTGATGCCGGCTTCCTTGACCACTTTCGCCCAGCGCGCTTTCTCGCTGACGATGAAAGCGCCCAGCGCTTCCGGTGTGCCGGCGCGCACCTCGGTGCCCTGTTTCGCGAGGAACTCCTTCATGTCGCCGGTATTCAGGACCCGGGTCAGCTCGGCGTTCAGCTTCGCCACGATCTCGCGCGGCGTGCCGGCCGCGGCGAGCACGCCCTGCCAGGAGCCGGTCTCGAAGCCCGGAAGAGTCTCGGCCACCGTCGGCAGCTCGGGCGCCGAAGGCACGCGCCGCGCGCTCGACACGGCGAGCCCTTTCAGGCGGCCGGCTTTTACCGACGGATAGGTGGCGAGCATGCCGTTGAAGAGCACGTTCGCGTTGCCCGCGATCACGTCGGTGACCGCCGCGGAGCCGCCCTTGTAGGGGATGTAGGCCCACTGCACGCCGGTGCGCGCCGCGAATTCGACGCCCGCGAGGTGCGGCGCGCC
>Ga0137418_10006366_pt1 | contig 10863 bp, 9 predicted proteins | sample CZODoug3_1_2_16f_FD_122242 | JGI IMG/M metagenome (GOLD analysis project Ga0137418, IMG submission 122242) | Vadose zone soil fungal communities from Angelo Coast Range Reserve, California, USA - CZODoug3_1_2_16fungal (Hybrid Assembly) | ecosystem: Environmental > Terrestrial > Soil > Vadose... | reverse complement strand
TACGCATACCCCGAGCCAATTAGGCGTGCTCCCGACGTGCAAGCCGAAGCGGAACCTCGCAGTCTGCCGTTGGGCAGCTTCGAGCGGATCTTCGCGGTTTCCGTGTTGTTCTATTCCACGGGTGCCTTTTGGCGTGTTCTCCAAGGTTCTCGCGATATGGAATCCGGGACTTGGACCGGCGCCCTGCTTACGAACGCCTTATGGATACTGGTGTATTTGACCGCGTTTTGGCTTCTTAGGTGCACGTGCGTAGTCCCGTGGCATTTGTGGAAAAGTGGCATCGTTTTGTTGCTTCCGGTACCGGTTGCTGTCGCGTCGTTGCTTTGGTCTCAAGATCGCGGCCTCACCTTCCTACGTTGCGGAGCGTTGATCGGGACAACCGTCGTAGCGCTTTACTTCGCACTCCGCTTCACCACTCGTGAAATTCTGCATTTCGCATCTTTTGCGCTGGGGCTTGCGGCAATAAGCAGCGTGATCGCTGCAGTTTACTTTCCGGGCTTTGGAGTAGGTACGGGCGAGTTTCAAGGAATTTGGATTGGCGCTTTCGCCCAGAAGAACGAGCTAGGCGAAATGATGACAGTTGGATTCTTAGTAAACATGGTGCTGTTCTGGCAGGAGCGATCGCACCGTCTTCTCAGGCTTAGTCTGGCTGCAATCTCGTTGTTTCTTATGCTTAAAGCAGACTCCATGACCTCATTTACCATCTGTTGCATTCTTCCATACCTCTTCTGGGCATCGAAAAAGATACTGACAAAGAAAGGCGACGCCATCGTCCGAATCTTGCAATTCGGACTACCCGTACTCATTCTCGCTGCGGGAGTGACTCTGGAGTTCGAGCGCATTTTAGAAGTCATGGGAAGGAGCGCGGATCTAACCGGTCGCACCGTCCTTTGGGCCACCGTCGCCCCAGCAATCCTTGACAAACTCTACCTAGGGTACGGGTACGAAGCCTTTTGGCGCGGTTATCAAGGGGTAGCCGGTGAAATATGGGCGCAAATGGGGGACTTGTACTCCTATTCCCATAACGGTTTCCTTGAAGTTCTCCTTGGTTTGGGACTGGTAGGCCTCGTTTCGATGTTGACCGCGCTAGTCTTCTATTCCAGGAGTGCCTTTCAAGCATTGCAGCGGCAGGGGAATGATGCGATTGCTGCATTCTGGCCATGGGCGTTCCTGATGTACCTGCTCCTTTCTAATCTGCTGGCAGGCAATCTGATGAAAAGCAACAACCTTCCTTGGCTGCTTTACATGATTACCGCACTGAGTCTTTGCTTCACTCCGGTTCGGAGCATCGCTCTCTCAGGGCGGCACAAAGAGGCAAACCAGGTAGACAAACTGTCCAGATCATTCGATGGACGTAGCGCCGGGGCAGTCGGCGATGTCCCCGCATAACTTAGGTTATTGCTTCCAACGACAGGGACGAACGTTCGCAGTGAAGCCAAAATGAAGACTGACTCAGGATTGCCATCGAGGTTCAAAATGTCAGGGATTGCGAATCTCGCGCGACGCGGCCGTTGCATGACACGGGCCCTCGTTGGACGTGACGTGTATTACCATCCTCAGGTTCTTACAACGAAAGAATTGCATGGCGGGCGCCCTCTCAGCGGCTACGGGTCATGGACCATCTGTCCGGACGGAATCACTCCCAAAAGCATCATCTACTCGGTAGGGGTTGGAGACGACATTTCTTTCGAGGTATCGCTGATTCGATCATTCGGCCTGCACGCATTATTTGCGTTCGACCCCACCCCGACAGCGATCTCGTGGCTTTCTGGCCAGCACGTGCCCAACGAGTTCAGGCTGTTCCAATATGCGATTGCCGACCACGACGGCATTGCGAAATTATTTCCCCACGACAATCCCGACTTTGTGGCACATAGCCTGATACCCCGCAAAGCGACGGCATCGCAGGCTGTGGAGGTACCGCTTCGGACTCTGCGGACGATTATGCTCGAGCTTGGACACGATCATATCGACCTGCTCAAAATGGATATTGAAGGCGCTGAGTACGCTGTAATCGAGAACTTGCTGCGCGAGAAAGTTGACATCCGTCAACTCCTGGTGGAGTTCCATCACCATGACCGACACACAGAAGGTATGAGCGCTGGGCGCACCAGGGAAGCCGTTAAGCGGCTGAACCAAGCTGGTTTCAAGATTTTTCACGTTACGCCTCGTGGCGAAGAGTATTCGTTCATCAAAACCTGAGTAATTGGCCGAGTCCACAGCATAGCGATTGTGAGTGGGAGCGTTGCCAGAATGTCAGCAGGGTCGTAATGAATGACAAAAGGACACAAGCTCTAACGCCATAGGGAAGGGGTACTGCAAAATGAGCAGTGGAAAACATGCCGCCGCCGTTGCCGCCAATGCCGCGGTGTACCGGGAGGAGACAACTCGCAACTTTATCGGTGGATCTCCTCATCTTAAGTATTCATCTATGCGTCGCTTGTGTTCGCAGCTCGCTGCTGAAGTTTTTGCTCATGCGCGAACGCATGCAGAAGTGCCAAGGGTGCTTGATCTTGGAGCTGGCGAAGGCTCAATAACCTCACTTCTTCTTGAACTAGGCGCACGGGTGACTGCAGTAGATGTTTCCGAGAGCCAGCTGGATGAACTTGTGAGGAAGTGTCGAGCTTTTCGCGATCGGTTAAGTGTTAGAAAGGGGGAAATCGGTGAGGCTTTACTTGGCGCTGAACGCTACGACATCGTGGTTATGAGCTCGGTGCTTCACCACATTCCGGACTACATGGCAACGATCCGCTCAGCGATCGAGGTTCTTACGCCGAATGGACAATTCTTTTCCTTGCAGGACCCCATCCGTTACGACTCTCTAAATGCGTTTGTCCATTGGTTCAGTAAGTTCGGCTATTTTTCATGGCGGGTGTTTCAGGGAGATCTTCTCGGGGGATTGTCGAGACGATTGCGGCGTGCCCGTGGCATTTATCTGGATGACTGCCCCCAAGACAATGCCGAATACCATGTGACTCGCAACGGCGTAGACCAGGATCAAATTGTCGAGTTTCTTGCCGGAAGAGGTTTTGACTGCAAACTAATCGTTTATTTCAGTGCCCAGGCCCCTCCGTTTCAGTTCTTTGGGTCGGCGCTTGGCATTAGTAACACCTTCGCTCTGATCGCTCGCCGAGGGGACAATTTGTCGGCAAATCAGGTGGCTGCTACTGAGCCCGGTTCCTAGGGACCCTAGGTGACGGTCCAAAAGAACGCCGTGTCTACCTGTAAGGTCGCATTTATCAGCCATAGCTGCATAGAATCTTCCTCACGAGGGAAATTAGCCTATTTGGCCCTACGAACGGAGTTCCGACTGATCACACCATCGTGGTATCCGTGGCCGTTCGGGCGATATGAGGCCGACTTCGAGTTTAACTCTAAGGTGCCTGTACGGAGCTACCCCATCAGTTTCCTGAACGTTAGGCGCACGTCAACGAGATGGTTTCTTCGCAGCCGCGATTTGGGTTTTGCAGAATTTCAGCCCGACATCATTCATGTGGAGAATGAATCCCAGAGTTGGATCGTGTGTCAGGCGCTCCTATATCGGAAGCTGTTTGCTCCGCGAGCCAAGCTCATCAACTTTTCTTGGGAGAACATGACTCCGCAGGAGCAGGGTAGTAAGGCCCGGGTTTTAGAGTACCTCGCGCGGTTTAACCGGCGATTCATCAATTTCTTCATTTGCGGCAATGTCAGTGGGAAAGACATTCTCGAGGCTAAAGGAATTCCGTCCGAAAAAATCGCAGTTATTCCACAAGTCGGGATAGACCCAGAAGTCTTCTTTCCGTATACGCCGGAGCGACAGCACTCGTGTCGCCTTGAGTTGGGAATTTCATCGGGGGAATTTGCCGCTGGCTTTATTGGACGGTTCGTGGAGGAGAAAGGGATTCTCGACCTGGCGGAGGCGGTTGGGAGATTAAAAGGCGTTTCAGGGCGGGAAGTAGTTTTGGTGTTAGCAGGGAAAGGGCCGCTGGAAGGGACAGTGCGGCGCCGGGCCGAGGAGCTTGGCATCCGGCTCGTGGTTTTGCCTCCGCGTAAATACCAGGAAGTTCCAGGAACGATGAACGCGTTGGACGTGCTAGTGCTTCCCTCGCGAAGCAGGCCTTTCTGGAAGGAGCAATTTGGCCACGTACTGATTGAAGCGATGGCGTGCGGTGTCCCCGTGATCGGATCGGATTCGGGCGAAATTCCCAACGTAATTGGAGATGCGGGCCTGATCTTTCACGAAGGCGACGTGGAACAATTAACCGAGTGCCTCCAATTGTGCTGTGACGATGTGGACTTGCGATTGAGGCTTGGAAGACAGGGTTTGCAGCGAGCACTGAAGAATTTCACGAATCAGGAAATCGCACGCCGCACTTTGGAGATTTATGAACGGGTCATCGAACAACCTGATTTCTGCGTCGCCTAAGCGGGCGAGACATCTTTGCATTGTGGAGGACGTGTGATTCGCCTCCTTGTGAATCCGATTCGTCTACTTTCTATGTTGTCGGGGCGTCCGCGTGAATTCTGGGCCCGCGCGTCCGCAATCGCTTCAAGCCGATGGGAGGCATCCAGAGGCAACCAAGGCTCGTACAGGGCCACCGATGCGAGGGACGCCCAGCATGCGCTCTCTGAAGTATTGAGTCCCGAATTTCATGAGAGATTCTTGGAGCCAGCACTTGCGGAGATCAGTACGCACGTGCGCGAGGGGCAATCCGCCTCTTCGCCTGGCCCATTTCCTGCGATTTACAACGGTGATTCGGCGCTGGCTGCCTTTTGTTATGCGGTCACTCGCACTCTGCATCCGAAGCACGCCGTGGAAACGGGCGTTTGCTACGGAGTTACTTCCGCCCACATTCTTAAGGCCATGGAAATGAACGGGGAAGGACATCTCGACAGTATTGACGTGCCTCCTCTCGGCAAAGATGCCGATAAACACGTTGGACGTTTTATTCCCGCGGAACTTCGAAGCCGTTGGACTTTGCATCGCGGCATGTCCACGCGGCTGCTTCGCCCACTGTTGAACCAGTTGGGGTCCATCGATCTATTTGTCCACGATAGTCTGCACACATACCGGAACATGCGGGACGAATTTGCCGCCGCTTGGCCGCTGCTTCGTCCGGGTGGTGTCCTGATTTCGGACGATATACAGGGTAACTCGGCGTTTCAGGAACTAGCTGATAAACCGGATGTCTCGGCATGTGCCGTGGTAGAAGAGCACGGAAAGCGTGCCCTTTTTGGCCTGGCAGTGAAACACACATGAAAAACCTGATGGTCCAAAACGCCCATCAGCGACACGGCCTGCCGAGGCTTGCAGGCAGCACGAATATATTTTAGAAGAGACGAGGGAGCGCACTGAGATGGCGACGATTTTGGTGACTGGCGGTGCAGGGTACGTGGGTTCCGTCTGTTGCTCACAACTACTGGACCGTGGGCATAAGGTGGTCGTTGTAGACGATCTGTCTACGGGACATGCCGGGGCAGTGCCGCACGGAGCGGTTCTCCGTCGCCTGTCTATTAGCGACAGGGATGCACTGGCAGAGGTCTTGACAGCAGATCGTTTTGACGCCGTATTTCATTTCGCCGCCAAAGCGCTGATCCCAGAATCGGTAGCGAATCCAGGGGCATTTTTCGACTCGAATGTGGCTTCGAGCATTGCGTTGTTAGAGGCTGTTCGGGCAGCGGGTATCCGAAGATTTGTGTTCTCTTCTTCAGCCGCGGTGTATGGAAATCCGCAGTCCGCATCAATCGACGAAGATGATCCGAAAGATCCAGTGAACTCTTATGGAGAAACGAAGCTAATGCTGGAGCGGATACTCCGTTGGTATACGTCGGCATATGGCTGGACGGTTGCAGCTTTTCGTTACTTCAATGCATGCGGCGCGACGACAACGGTCGGGGAGGACCACCGTCCAGAGACGCACATTATCCCCTTGCTGTTGCAGACAGCAACGGGTGAGCGCGATTTCTTCGAGATTTGCGGCCACGACTATCCAACACCAGACGGCACATGCTTGCGCGACTACGTTCATGTCGTCGACATCGCACAAGCCCACTTGTTGGCTCTGAGTGTGCTTGAGCGGCCTGGGATGTCGGTTTACAACATCGGAACAGGAACCAGTCATTCGGTACGGCAGGTGTGCCGAGTTGTAGAACAGGTTGTAGGCGCAACTCTGAGGGTCAGGGAGGCAGGGCGACGCCCAGGCGACCCGGCCATTCTTTGTGCGAGCCCGCAACGACTGATGCGGGAGTTGGGGTGGCGTCCAAAGTCCTCGGATTTGCACTCCATTGTTCGCAGTGCTTGGGAATGGAAGCAGAGACATCCTCGAGGATACGAGGCGGACCAAGCGAGCCTGACGATTTCCTCAGCGCATTAGCCCGACACGCAGGCCGGTATGGGTGTCTGAGATGCCGTCCACAAACTGGGCGCATGCCCTCTGGAGTTGTGAAACGCGTTCTTCTTTTGTGAATTATCAGAATATGCCGAAGTCTTCCCTATTAATAATAGGACCGACGCCACCACCGGCCCAAGGCGTTGCAGTGTTTACGCTGGCCCTGCTTCGCTCGAACCTACGGTCGTCGTTCCGGATCGTCCATTTGGATACGTCCGATCGGCGGACATTGTCCAATGTCGGGCACTGGGACTTTCGAAATATCGTTCTCGCTCTCCGGCATGGACTGCAACTCCAATGGCTGATCCTAAGAGAACAGCCGGATTTGATCTATATGCCTGTCTCTGCGAAGACGCTTGGATTCCTTCGCGACTGCCTGTTCCTGGCTTCTGCGAAGCTATTCCGGCGCCGACTTGTAATTCACTTGCATGGGGGTTGCCTCGATTCGCTTTACGCCAAAGCTAATTCGGCCCTCCGATGGCTCATGCGGTTCTGTCTCGGCCATGCGACGCGAGCAATTGTCCTGGGCGAATGCTTCCGGCAGGATTTCGACGGATTGTTGCCTCGTGAGCGTATCCGCGTAGTGCCGGTCGGTATCGCGCCTGGTATTTGGGAGGCTGCACAAGAAGTAGCGAGCGGACGCAAAGCTGGGAAGAAACAGATTCTCTACCTAGGTATGCTGGTTGAATCCAAGGGCTTCTGGGACTTGATCCGGGCCGTTCCTTATGTACTCCAGGAAACCAGAGACGTCGAATTCCGCTTCGTCGGTGATACCTCCCTACCCGAAGCACACGCAGCAAAGGAATGGGTCCGAGGACATTCGCTGGACCCCTATGTGAAGTTTCTTGGACCCAAATGGGGCGAGGAGAAAACGCAGCTTTTGCTTGAAGCGGACATTTTTGCCTTTCCAACTTGGTATCCGCTGGAAGGTCAGCCAGCTGTGGTGCTTGAAGCCATGGCCGCTGGACTGCCCATAATTACGACGCGGCACGCGACGATTCCGGACATGCTCGGAGAAGAGGGCGCACTTTACGTGAGACAGCGGGACCCAAAAGATATTGCCGAGAAGTTGTGTCTGCTTCTTCGAAGCGAAGACGTCCGACGAAAGATGGGGCTGATAAACCAGAAGCGATTCGTGCAGTGCTACACGCTCGAGCGTTTTTCACAGAACATGCGTGACGCATTTGTGGAAGCGTTGTCGAACTCGTGACTGGTGCCCTCCGAAGGTCGGTCAATCAGGTACGTCATCTAGGGGAGGGAGGACCGCGATGAGTGACAGGCGTGTTCTGGTAATAGGTGCTAGAGGTTGCATCGGTCACCACTTGGTCGGAAGCAATGCGCGTTGGCAGCCACGCGGTCATTCATGAACGCATTTGGTAGCGGCCCTGCAGGGACCGCTGTCTGTTCGACTGAAGGGAATGAACCATGCCGAAGAGAGCTTTGATCACAGGTATCACCGGACAGGACGGATCGTACTTAACGGAATGGCTTTTGTCGCATGACTATGAGGTGCACGGGATCATCCGGCGCGCGAGCAGTTTTAATACCGGGAGGCTGGATCATATTTATCAGGATCCGCATACGGCGGGGGCGAGATTGTATCTGCACCACGGCGATCTGTCGTGTGGCGAGCAGTTGAACAACTTGATTTACAACGTGGAACCAGAAGAGATCTACCACCTGGGGGCGCAGAGTCACGTCAAGGTGAGCTTCGAGGTGCCGGAGTTTACCGGGGACGTTACCGGTCTGGGGACGACCAGGATTTTGGAGGCGGTTCGTCGGAGCGGAATCAAGGCCCGTTTTTACCAGGCGAGTTCTTCGGAGATGTTCGGGAACGCACCAGCGCCGCAAAGCGAATTGACGCCGTTTCAGCCGCGAAGTCCTTACGCGGCGGCGAAAGTTTACAGTTATTGGATGGCGGTAAATTACCGCGAAGCGTATGAAATGTTCGCGAGCAACGGCATTCTGTTTAACCACGAGAGCCCGCGGCGGGGCGAGACGTTTGTGAGTCGAAAGATCAGCCGCGCGGTGGCGGGGATACTTGCCGGCAAACAAAACAAACTGTATCTGGGGAATTTGCAAGCGCGTCGCGACTGGGGGTACACGCCCGAATACGTTGAAGCGATGTGGCTGATCCTGCAGCAGGCTGCGCCGGGCGACTATGTTGTGGGGACAGGGGAGACACATTCGGTGCAGGAATTCGTGGAAGAAGCGTTCGGATACGTGAACCTGGACTGGAAGGCGCATGTGGAGGTCGATCCGAGATACTTCCGGCCCACGGAAGTGGATTACCTCCAAGCCGATGCGAGTAAGATGCGTCGCGAAATGCAATGGGAGCCCCGCGTAACATTCAAGGAATTGGTACGAATTATGATCGATGCAGACATGGAGGAATCGGGATTGACGCCGATGGGGGAGGGAGTTCGCATCATGGGGACCAAGTTTGGAAAGTGGCACCGGTGGAGGAATGCGGTTTCTGATGTCGTAAATGCGGCCCCGGGTGCTGCGATCGCACCTTAGGGCTGGGAGAATTCAATGAGTTACTGGATAGGAAAGCGGGTTTTGGTCACCGGTGGTGCGGGATTTCTGGGACACTTCGTTGTAGAAAAACTGCTTCAGCGCGGTTGTACCGAAATTGTTGTTCCACGTAGCGCAGAAGACGACCTGAGGGACGAAGCTACAATCAAGCGCGTTCTGGCGGCGAATCGCCCGCAGGTTCTGATTCACCTCGCTGCAGTTGTAGGCGGCATCGGCGCAAACAGGACAAATCCAGGTCGCTTCTTCTACGACAACGCGATTATGGGAATCCAACTCATGGAGCATGCTCGTAGAGCTGGTGTAGAAAAGTTTGTGTGTTTGGGAACCGTGTGCGCATATCCTAAGTTCACCACCGTACCTTTTAAGGAGATAGATCTGTGGAACGGCTACCCAGAGGAGACAAACGCTCCGTACGGGTTAGCGAAGAAAATGTTACTCGTTCAGGCACAGGCCTATAGGCAACAGTACAGTTTCAACGCAATTTATCTTCTGCCTGTGAATCTTTATGGACCGAGAGACAACTTTGACCTGGAATCTTCTCACGTCATTCCGGCACTTATCCGCAAGTGCATTGAAGCGAGAGAGAGTGGCCAATCGCGAATACTTGCCTGGGGCACCGGAACAGCGTCACGTGAGTTCCTATATGTAAAGGATGCAGGCGAGGCAATCGTCTTGGCGGCAGAAAGATACAATAAGGCCGAGCCGGTCAACTTGGGTTCAGGTGAGGAGATCAGAATTCGCGAACTAGCGGAGTTGATCAGTGAGCTGTGCGGATTCCAAGGTACGGTTGTGTGGGACTCGAAGCAGCCAGATGGCCAACCCCGTCGTCGCCTGGACACACAGCGCGCCCGGGAAGATTTCGGCTTCTGTGCCTCGACCGCGCTGCGTACCGGAATCCGAGAAACCATCGAGTGGTATGAGGATGTCCGTCGAATCAATGGAGTGAGTGTGGGAGCGCGCTAAGTAGTTTTTCGGCTATCGCGTCGCAACCGTCTTTAATCACCGATTTACAGCTTTGGCATACGGCAAGCCTGGGCGTTTGCATTTGGACGTCTAAACCGAATGGGGAGCACTGTGCACCAGATGATTCCGGCATTACCAGTTCCTCGTCGAGTGAATGTTCTCGGTGTGGGGATTAACAGTCTAAATCTTCCGTCGGCAGTCGAATTGATGGAGTCAGCAGTCGTAAGCGGAAGGCGAGGGTATGTTTGCGTGACCGATGTTCGCGCCATAATAGAGGCGCAAGACGACCCCGCATACCTACAAGTTCTGAACAGCTCCTTTCTAACTGTCCCGGATGGACGCCCTTCGGTTTGGGTAGGTCGTGCTCAGGGATTCAGTCGAATGGACCAAGTAGCGGGACCAGACCTTATTTTGGAATTTTGCAAACTCTCTAGCCAAAAAGGATACACCCAGTTTTTCTATGGAGGGGTGCCCGGAGTGGCGGAACAGTTAGGCGATGTTCTTAGCAAGCGTTATCCCGGGTTGAAGGTGGTTGGTACCTATACGCCTCCCTTCCGGCCTTTGAACGGCCAGGAAGAGAAAGAGCTCACCGAGCTTCTTGCCCGGTTGAAACCTGATGTCACCTGGATTGGTTTGGGTGCCCCTAAACAAGAACTTTTTATGGCGGAACATCTGAACCGATTCGATACAACCCTTTTGGTCGGAGTGGGCGCCGCCTTCGACATGCATACTGGCCGAATTACTGACGCGCCACAGTGGGTAAAGCGGGCCGGCTTCGCATGGGTCCATCGATTAATTCAAGAGCCGAAAAGGTTGTGGAAGCGTTATCTAAAGTCCAATCCCAGATTCATCTGGGCGATTACTCTTCAGCTGTTAGGCCTGAAAAAATACAACCTCAAAGATAGCGAGTAACAGCGGCGCTGGGAATTCGTATTCCCTGCATCGCGATTGATCACATACATGCACCGTACTGATGAGGTTGGCCAATTCTCTG
>Ga0137418_10006365_pt1 | contig 10863 bp, 14 predicted proteins | sample CZODoug3_1_2_16f_FD_122242 | JGI IMG/M metagenome (GOLD analysis project Ga0137418, IMG submission 122242) | Vadose zone soil fungal communities from Angelo Coast Range Reserve, California, USA - CZODoug3_1_2_16fungal (Hybrid Assembly) | ecosystem: Environmental > Terrestrial > Soil > Vadose... | reverse complement strand
TGACGTTACGCGGACGCGGCCCGCTCGTCGCACAGGAGGCGGTGCAACAGGTCGGCCAAGCCGACCGGATAGACGATCGCGTCGGACGAGCGCAGCTCGGCGATGGTCCACCAGCGTTCGCCGACCAGCACCGACCGCTCGATCTCGTCGACGCCCTGCGCGACGAGCGGCGTACCCGGCTCGAGTCGGTGCACGAAGTAGTGGTTGGTCTGGTCGTACCACCGCCCGTTGAAGGTGAATTGCTCGCGGTCGGTGTGTTCCGGCTCGGCGTCAGGCGGCAGCTCGATGCGGATGCCCAGCTCCTCGTGCACCTCACGCACGGCAGCCTGTGCCGGGGTCTCGCCGGGATCGGCACCTCCACCCGGGGTGATCCAGTGCGTGGACGACGCGCCGATATCGACGATGTTTTCGATCAGCAGCACCCGGTCGGCATCGTCGAGCAACAGCACCCGGCCCGCGACACGCGGCGCAGCCAAGGCCCGGGCGACCAGCTCGGCGAGGTCGGCCGGCTCGAACGTCTCGGCGCTGGCCCGCAACTCGTCGAGCGTCCACCACCGCGGCGCGATGACCAGGCGCTGCTCGTCGTCGGTGAGAGCGACCGGCTGCGCGGCCCGCGCCGTGGCCAGCCGAGCGAGGAAGATGTGGTCGACCTGGTCGTAGCGGACATCGCGCAGGTAGTCGGTCCAGAAGCGTCGGTAGGTGTGCAGCTCGACGGCTTGGTCCGCCTCGACGACGATGCCGGTCTCCTCGTACGTCTCCCGGACGGCAGCCTGTAGCGGCGTCTCGCCCGATTCGACGCCGCCGCCGGGGACGAGCCACTCGGTCGTCGTCGCGCTGACATCCAGGCGCTCCTCGATGAGCAGCACCCGATCGCCCGGATCGACAAGCAGCAGCCGCCCGCCGACCCGCGGCACCGCGTGCACTAGAGACGCCGGCGGCGCCGACGCAGACCGAAGATGGGCAGCACCAGGAAGGCGCCACCCAGCGCCGGCATCGCGGCGTCGGCCAGGTGCTTGAACGTCGGAGGCGTGCCGAGCGTGCGCCACCGCGACGGTGGCCACGCGATGAGCGCAGCCTTGCCGATCACCTTGTTCACCGCGACCGTGGTGTTCGTCGTCTCGCAGACGTGGTCAGCCGGTGACTCCTCGATGCAGTGGTACTTCGAATCGGCCGAGTCGCCGCGGTGATCGCCCATGACCCAGATCCGGCCCTTCGGGATCGTGACCGGACCGAACGTCCGTTGATCCCCGCCGCCGGACACGATATGGCCCGGCTTGTTGCGCGGATCCCACGGACTGTCCTGATAGATGTAGGGCTCGTCGAGCGAGTGCCAAGGTCCGTTGGGCCCGCTGGTACTCACCTGGACACGGCCCTGCGGGTCGCAGCACTGCACGGTCTGCCCGCCGACGGCGATCACCCGTTTGATGAGGTCCTTCTCGTCCGGCGGCACGAATCCGATCAGCTGGCCGAACCACCGCACGCCCTTGACGATCGGGTTCGACGGCGACTTCGGGGTGGGTTCCTCGTCCCAGTTGGCCGGCGCCCGGAACACGACGATGTCGCCCGGATGCGGATCGCGGATGTCGAGGATCAGCTTGTTGACCAGCACCCGGTCGCCGGAACATCCGGGACAGCCGTGCAGCGTCTTCTCCATCGACTCGGACGGAATGTAGAACGGCTGGATCAGGAACGTCTTGATCACCACGGCGACCGCGATCGCGACCGCGATCAGGACGGGCAGCTCCCACCAGGGTGCCTTCTTGTGCTTCTTCGGCCGGTCGCCCCGCCGCCAGAACTGCCACCGACTCGGCGGCGGGCCGGTGCCTGTGCCTCCGCCGCCGTCGTCGGCCTTGGTCTCGGCATCGGGCGGGTTGTCAGTGGTCTCGGTGGCCGTGACGGGTTCGGCAACGCTTGTCGTCTCGGCAGCGGGCGCTACGTCTGGCCGCTCGCCGTCCGGTGTCGACGCGGCGTCCAGCGCGAGCGATTCAGCGATGTCGCCGTTGCGCACGGCGGCATCGGACTCCAGCTGGCCAGCGTGCCGGCCGGAGGGATTGGCTGGGGAGTCGGCGAGATGGGCGCTGCGCTGCGCCTCATCGTCAGTCATCCGATCGTCGCCGCGGGTGCTCAGCGGGCGACCGTCTCCCGCTTCTCCTTGATCTTGGCCGCCTTGCCGCGCAGATCGCGCAGGTAGTACAGCTTGGCCCGGCGCACATCGCCCCGGGTCACGACCTCGATCTTGTCGATGATCGGAGTGTGCACCGGGAACGTGCGCTCGACGCCCACACCGAAGCTGACCTTGCGGACGGTGAACGTCTCGCGCAGCCCGCCACCCTGGCGGCGGATGACGACGCCCTGGAAGATCTGGACGCGCGAGCGCGAACCCTCGACCACCCGGACGTGCACCTTCAGGGTGTCGCCGGGGCGAAAGTCGGGCACGTCAGAGCGCAGCGACTCGGCATCGACGGTGTCGAGCGTGTTCATCTCGGTTCGCTTCCTTCAAAGTGTGGTGCTCGTGGTCGGCGCGCGAGTCTGCGGTGCCGACGCGTACTAAGCCTGCCAATGGGGCCGCCACAGGCCGGATGGGCGCTGGGCAACCACTCGATGGTGCCATATCAACCACCGCGGCGCGAAACCGGGATCGTTCAGGTCAGCAGATCGGGACGGCGCTCCGCGGTGCGCGAGCGCGACTGCTCGGCTCGCCACCGCGCGATCTCGCCGTGGTTGCCCGACAGCAACACGTCCGGCACGGCGAGACCGCGCCAGACTCCCGGCTTGGTGTACGCCGGCCCCTCGAGCAGGCCGTCGCTGAACGAATCGTCGGCGGCCGAGTCCGCGTTGCCGAGGACACCCGGCAGGAGCCGGCTAACGGCCTCGACGATGACCAGGACTGCGGCCTCTCCCCCGGCGAGCACGTAGTCGCCGATGCTCACCTCGTCCACGCGCATCCGCGTCGTCGCGTACTCGGCGACCCGGGCGTCGATGCCCTCGTAACGCCCGCAGGCAAACGCCAGCCAGGGCTCGGCGGCCAACTCGTGTGCGAGCTCTTGGGTGAACGGCCGCCCGGCCGGAGAGGTGATGAGTAGTCGCGGTTGCGCCGGCGCGTCGGGTGGAGCGATGTCGTCCAAGGCGCGCCCCCACGGCTCGGGCAGCATGACCATGCCGGGGCCGCCGCCGTAGGGGGTGTCGTCGACGGTGCGGTGGACGTCGCCGGTCCAGTCACGCAGGTCGTGCACGCGGGCGTCGATCTGACCGCGCTCGATCGCCTTGCCCAGCAGCGATTGCCGCAGCGGCGCCAGGTAATCCGGGAAGATCGTGACGATGTCGAGCCTCATACCAATCGGCTCTTCGCGCGAGCGCTCATCGCGCCGCTCAGTCTCGCTCGCTGTTCGGGGCCGGTGCCGCGGGCGGCCCTGCGATGCTCCCTCGCTCATAGCTCGAACAACCCCTCGGGCGGGTCGAGGACAACGCGTCCGCCCGCGACGTCGACAGTGGGCACGAAGGCGGCGATGAACGGCACGAGGTGTTCGCGCCCGTCCACCTCGACGACCAGGTAGTCCGACGCCGGTGAGTGGACGATGTCTCGCACCGGCCCGAGCGGCTCGCCCTCGACCGTGCTGGCGGCGAGCCCGATCAGGTCGGTGTCATAGAAGTCGTCCGGACCCTCGAGCGCCGGACGGCTCGACGCCGCCACCCGCAGGTCGGTGCCGCGCAGCGCTTGCGCCTGCTCGCGGTCGGCGACGCCCACGAACTGCACGACCAGCCGCTTGCCCTGCCAGCGCGACGCTTGGACGGTGAGCGGCTCGCCAGCAGTCAGCAGCACCGCGTCGGCGGCGAACCGCTCGTCGGGCGCGTCGGTGAACGCGTGCACGACGACGGCGCCGTGCACACCGTTCGGCGGACCGATCCGGCCAACGACGAGAAGATCGTCACGATCGGGCACGGCTCAGTGTTGGTCGACGTCGACCACGTCCACGCGAATGCCCTTGCCGCCCACGCCGTTGATCACCTGGCGCAGCGCCTTGGCCGTGCGACCACCCCGGCCGATGACCCGGCCGAGATCGTCGGGATGGACACGGATCTCCAGTCGCGCCCCGCGACGGTTGTTCACCATGTCGACCTGCACGTCGTCCGGATGGTCGACGATGCCGCGGACGAGATGCTCGAGGGCTTCCTCGAGCACGTCAGCTCTCCGCTGGAGTGTCTGCGCTGTCCGCGGCGCCGCCCACCTCGGCCGTCTCGGCGATCTCCGCGGGGGCGCTGTCGGCCTTGGGCTTGGCCGCCTTGGCGGCGCGCTTACGCGGCGTGGTTGCCTCGGCCTCCGGCTCGCCGGACACCTCGGCCAGGGCGGCGTTGAAGCGCTCGAGCTTGTCGGGCTTGGCCGGTGCGACCTTCAGCGGTTCCGGGGCCGGCAGCCCCTTGAACTTCTGCCAGTCGCCGGTTGCCTTGAGGATGGCGGTGACGGCCTCGGTCGGCTGGGCGCCGACGCCGAGCCAGTAGGCCGCGCGCTCGCCGTCGAGCTTGATGACCGACGGGTCACTCTTGGGGTGGTACTCGCCGATCGTCTCGATCGAGCGGCCGTCCCGCTTGGTACGGGCGTCGGCAACGACGATGCGGTAGTGCGGCTCGCGCATCTTGCCCAGACGCATGAGCTTGATCTTGGTGGCCACGGGTGTTTGTGCTCCAGAGGTTGCAGTGACGCGCGGCAGCCTCGGGTGGGGTTCGCGAGGATGCCAGCGACAGGATGGACTGACTCGAAGGCGGAGAGAGGGGCCGCCACCAAGCCGGTACTCAGCGCCACATTCTGCCACGCCGACCGCGCGGCTTACGAACTGCCCCTGATAACGCGAGATTCACCGCCTGGCCAGCGAGCCTCCACCGCATCCCGGACGTCGACCGGTAGAACCGAAACGCCGACCCCTCGAAGTATGAGTTCGAGGGGTCGTACCAACTCCGGGCGGCGACCCGGCAAGCACGACCCGCGACGGTTTGGTCACCAGGCGTCATATACGCGGCTGGACGACCGAAACCGCAAAGAGCGCTCGCCCGGTGATCTTGGGGTTGTGGCTACATAGCGACCACAGGTCCAAGATCACCCGCGGATCAGGTCATCGGCGATGAGCGCTCGCGCGAAGAGCCGCCGGCCGCGACGCGGACGCGCCGAAGGCGCGTTCGGATCCGTGATTGTCCCCGAAGCGAAGCGAGTGGGGCGAGCGCGGATCCGACTCCGGCGGACAAAAAGGTGTCGGCCCCTCGAAGTATGAGTTCGAGGGGCCGACGGTCGATCACAAGCTCGTGACGTCTCGCGATCTTCCCGGAAGTTCCGCCGGCCTCACACGTCGTCACCCGTGCTGCTCGCCGAGTCTCCCCGGGCGAACCGGACCGCTTTCGCTTCCGTTCCCGCCTCGCCTTGCGGCTTGGCGTAGCGCAATGTCTACTCGCTCGTCACCCGCTATGCAAGACGGATTCGCAAGATCTTTCCCCCGAGTCCGCAGGCGTACATGGACCACATGCGGGCGGCGCCGATCCTGGCGATCTTGATATGTATGGCGGGTCATGGCAGGCCATGCGTATCAAGATCCGGACGAAGACAAAGGCGAACCGACACGGGCCGATCTCCGTCGGCTATTACACTGCGGCGCACAGTAGGCGTGGCAGGAGGTACACGTGGCGCTGCGCCGTCGTCCGACCGACCGGCCACCGACACTCGAGGTCGTCGCGGCCCGGGCCGGAGTCTCGCGCGCAACCGCGAGCCGGGTGCTGCGCGGCGCTACCAACGTCAGCCCAGACGCGCGCGAGGCCGTGCTGCAAGCCGCCCGGGACACGGCCTACGCACCCAACCGCGCCGCGCGGTCGCTGGTCACCCGGCGCAGCGACTCCATCGCCTTTCTCGTGGCCGAGAGCGAGGATCGGCTCTTCACCGACCCGTACTTTCTCGCGATGCTGCGCGGGGCCCACGCCGAGATCGCCGCCGCCGGCCTGCAGCTGATCTTCGTCATCGCCTCGACGCCGGCCGAGGCCGATCAGTTCGAGCACTACGCGGCCGGTGGCCACGTCGACGGCGTACTGCTGCTCTCCCTGCACGGTGACGACCGGTTGCCGCAGTCGCTCGAGCGGATGGGCGTGCCGACGGTCATCAACGGTCGGCCGCTGTCCGGTGATCCGTCGCTGTGCTACGTCGACTCCGACAACGTCGCCGGCGGGCGAATCGCCACCGAGCTGCTCATCGAGCGCGGCGCGCACCACATCGCGACGATCACCGGACCGCAGGACATGTGCGCCGGCCAGGACCGGCTCATCGGATACCGCGCCGCGTTGCGGGACGCCGGGCCCGCTGCGGGCGACGAACTGGTCGCCGCCGGCAACTTCACCGTCGAGGGCGGCACGCGGGCCATGCATGAGCTGCTGGCCGCCCGTCCGGACGTCGATGCCGTGTTCGCGGCGTCGGATCTGACCGCCATCGGGGCCATGCGGGCGATCGAACAATCCGGACGGCGGGTGCCCGACGACATCGCCGTGGTGGGGTTCGACGACCTGCGCGAGGCCGCGCTCACCGTTCCGCCACTGACGACCATCCGCCAGCCGATCGCGGACCTGGGCCGCACCATGGCCCAGCTGCTGTTGCAGCGCATTGCCGGCGAGGAACCGGCTCGAGCCACGGTGCTCCCCGTCGAGGTCGTGACGCGACACAGCGCCTGAGCCGCTGCCGGACGTAACGATCCGGGGTGCGAATCGCGGGGCATCCCTTGACATCGACCCGTAACGTGCCCGACTCTTTGCCCACTCTCGTGAGAGCGCTCTCACGTCACTCGGTCACGCCTCACGTGCCAGCGCCCCACCATGCCTACTAGGGAGGCAATCGATGCGCCACAGATTCACTCGAGCAGCGCGAATCGCGGGTGTGGTCGCTACGGCGGCGGTACTCGCAGCCGCGTGCTCGTCCAGCAAGAAGTCTTCCGACGGTGGCACCGGCAATGGTGGCGGCGACAAGGTCACCCTGCGCATCGGGCTGTTCGGCACGTTCGGCCTCAAGGACGCCGGGCTCTACGCCCAGTACTCGAAGCTGCATCCGAACGTCAAGATCGTCGAGGACGACGTCGAGCAGTCCGCGGACTATTACAAGGCTCTGCAGACGCACCTCGCGGCCAACAGCGGCCTGGACGACATCCAGGGCATCGAGATCGGCTTCGTCGCCGACATCGTCGCCAACCACGCCGACCAGTTCGTCGACTTCAACACGGTGCCGAACGCGGCCCAGATCAAGTCGACGTTCTACGACTGGAAGTGGGGCATGGCGACGACCCAGGACGGCAAGACCGTCGGCCTGGGCACCGACGCCGGTCCGGAGGCAGTGTGTTACCGCCCAAGCCTGCTCAAGAAGGCCGGCCTGCCGACTGACCGGGCGAGCCTCGCCAAGCAGTGGTCGACGTGGGACGACCTCGTTGCATTCGGCAAGAAGTACGAGTCGGCACCAGGCAAGCAGGCCAACAGCCACTTCATCGACAGTGCCAGCAGTATCTTCAGCGCGGCTGTATACCAGGGCCAGACCGCCTACGACGACGCCGACGGCAAGCCCATCCCCGAGACCAGCGACGGCATCAAGTCGGCCTGGCGGTTTGCGAGCCAGGCGGCCCAGACCAAGCTGACCGCCGGTCTGGACCAGTTCACGACCCCGTGGAACCAGGCCTTCGCCAACGGTGCGTTCGCGACGATCTCCTGCCCGGCGTGGATGCTCGGCTACATCACCAGTGAGGCGGGTCAGGCCGTATCCGGTGACTGGGACGTCGCTCCCCTGCCGGGCGGCGCGGCGAACTGGGGCGGTTCCTGGCTCGGAGTCCCGAAGGCGTCCAAGCACCAGAAGGCAGCCGAGGATCTCGTGACCTGGCTGACCGCACCCGAACAGCAGGTCGCCATGTGGACCTCGCAGCAGCACTTCCCGTCCAGCTCGACCGCCGCGGCCGATCCCAAGGTCGCCGGCGCCAAGAGCGAGTACTTCAACAACGCGCCGATCGGCGAGATCTTCGGCGAGTCGGCCGGCAAGTTGAAGCGGACGCCGATCGGGCCGTACGACACCCAGATCCAGCAGGCGTTCACGACGGCTCTGCTCACCGTCGCGAACAACGGGAAGTCGCCGGACGACGCGTTCAAGGATGCGTTGAAGAACATCAAGGAAGTCGTCGGAGACTGACCGCGGACCTCGTCCGGCGGCCCGGCCACCCTGCGCCGTCCCGCCGGACGAGCCGACGAAAGCAGGGTTATGACGGTCACGACCAGGCCGCCCACGGCGGCCGAGCAGGCAACTCCAGGCCCATCGAGTAGGCGGCCGCGTCGGCGGCGGCGCTCGGCGCTGGGGAGCCGAGCCGCGTACGCCTACGTCGCGCCGTTCTTCGTGCTGTTCGCCGCGTTCAGCCTCTACCCGTTCATCTACACCGCCTGGGTCTCACTGCACGAGGTGAACCTCAGCAACCCGGACCAGATGAAGTGGACGGGCTTCGGCAACTACACGAAGCTGCTGCACAACGAGTTCTTCTGGAACGCGCTGAAGAACACGATCACGATCGGCATCATCTCGACGGTGCCGCAGCTGTGCATGGCGCTCGGATTGGCGCACCTGCTGAACTACAAGCTGCGGGGCCGGATGTTCTTCCGGGTCGCGATGCTGATGCCCTTCGCGACGAGCATCGTCGCCAGCACGCTGATCTTCGCCCAGCTGTTCGGTCGCGACTACGGGCTGCTGAACTGGGTACTGCAAGAGGTGGGCCTGCATCGCATCGATTGGACGAGCGGGCACTGGACCAGCCAGATCGCGATCTCGGCCATCGTCACCTGGCGGTGGACCGGCTTCAACACACTGATCTACCTGGCGGGTATGCAATCCATCCCGACGGACCTCTACGAAGCCTCGACTATCGACGGGGCATCGCGCTGGCAGCAGTTTCGCCACGTCACCATCCCCGGGCTCCGCGCGACCATCATGTTCACCGTCGTGATCTCGACGATCGGAGCGACGCAGCTGTTCGGCGAGCCGCTGCTGTTCGCCGGCGACGGGAAGACGACGGGCGGGGCGTCGCACCAGTTCCAGACGCTCGGCCTGCTGATGTACCAGCAGGGCTGGACGAACTTCCACCTCGGGCAGGCGGCGGCCACTGCCTGGATGATTTTCCTCGTCATCATCATCGTCGTGCTGATCAACGCCGGGCTCGCGCGCGGCCGGACCCGGGGAGAGACCTGATGGCCCGACGCAGCGTGCTCGAGGGCGGCCGGGTCGCCTACACGATCCTGATCCTCACCGCCCTGATCTCAGTGCTGCCCCTGTACTGGACAACGGTGATCGCCTCGCACTCGAACAACGAGATGGCGCGTACGCCTCCCCCGTTCTGGCCGAACGCGAACATCTTCCACAACATCCGGCTGGCCCTGGACCAGGCGCCGATCATGAAGTCGCTGGTCAACTCGCTCATCGTCTCCAGCTGCATCGCGCTGGGTACGACGCTGTTCTGCACGCTGTCCGGATTCGCGTTCGCCAAGCTGAACTTCCGCGGCCGCCGCTCGTTGATGGCGTTCACGATCGCGACGATCTGCGTACCGACCCAGCTGAGCATCATCCCGTTGTTCATCCTGGTCGCCAAACTGCATTGGGTGAATCACCTGCAGGCGGTGATCCTGCCGACCCTGGTGAGCGCGTTCGGGGTGTTCTTCATGCGCCAGTTCCTGGTCCAGGCGGTGCCCACCGAGCTGCTCGAGGCCGGCTGGGTCGACGGCGCGTCGACGTTCCGGATCTTCCGCTCGATCGTGCTGCCGATTGCGCGACCGGCCATGGCGGTGCTCGCCATGCTGACGTTCCTCATGGCGTGGAACGACTTCTTCTGGCCGATCGTCGCGCTCACCACGCAGAACCCCACCGTGCAGGTGGCGCTGGCCGGGCTCGGCACCGGGTACGTTCCGCAGCAGTCAATCATCATGGCTGGGACGCTGGTCGGCACCGTGCCGGTACTGATCGTCTTCGCAATCCTGGGCCGGCAGATCGTCGGCGGAATCATGCAAGGAGCGATCAAGGGATGACTACCACCGAGACGCAAGAGGCGGCCGCCGCCTCGCTCGACTTCCCGCCGGGATTCGTGTGGGGCGCGGCCACCGCGGCGTACCAGATCGAGGGTGCCGTCACCGAGGACGGGCGGGCGCAGTACATCTGAGACACGTTCAGCCACACGCCCGGCGCGATCCTCGACGGGGCCGCCCTCGCGCTTCTCGCCTCGATGGGAAAGACCTCGGTGCGCGTCTCGCGGCAACCGCGCATTCTGCATGTCACGACCGGCGACGAGATTGTTGCGCCCGAAACCACTCCGGCGCCCGGCCAGATTCGCAATAGCAACGTAACGCTGATCGCCGGCCTTGGCCGGGAATGCGGCGTTGATGCGATCACTCATTTCCACGCGAAGGACGACATGGCATCGCTGGTGCGGATGGTTGCGGAGGCAAAATCGGAAACCTTCGATGTCATTCTGGTTTCCGGCGGCTCGGGGAAAGGCGACTACGATTTCAGCGCGGAACTATTTCGCCGGCTCGGCGCGACGATTCACTTTCGCGAAGTCAACGTGCGGCCCGGCAAGCCGCTGATGGTCGGCCGCTATCGCGGAACGCCGATGGTCGGATTGCCGGGCAGATGCCGCGGCAGAAACTCGGCGACCAGCCGACCATAGATGTCGTAGCCGCCGCCGGGACCGTAGCCGATCAGCATGCGCAAGGTCTTGCCGCGATAGAAATCCGCGACCGGTTGAGCGCGAGTGGGCACAGCCGACAGCAGGATCGCGGCCGCGATCCCAACCGCAAGGCCGCCTCTTGTTGCTTTGCCCATCGCTTGTCCTC
>Ga0137418_10006364_pt1 | contig 10863 bp, 10 predicted proteins | sample CZODoug3_1_2_16f_FD_122242 | JGI IMG/M metagenome (GOLD analysis project Ga0137418, IMG submission 122242) | Vadose zone soil fungal communities from Angelo Coast Range Reserve, California, USA - CZODoug3_1_2_16fungal (Hybrid Assembly) | ecosystem: Environmental > Terrestrial > Soil > Vadose... | reverse complement strand
ACACGATGTCTATAGGGAACGCGGAGTAGGCAAAATATCGCCTTTCTTCATCCCGATGTTCATCGCCGACATCGCCGCCGGAATCGTCTCGATGCAGTTCAATGCAAAGGGCCCAAACTACGCCACCGTATCAGCTTGCGCGACTAGTGCTCACGCAATAGGTGATGCGTTCAGGACAATCCAGTACGGTGATGCCGACGTCATGATCACCGGCGGTGCCGAAGCCACCGTGACCCCAATGGCGATCGGCGGATTCGCCAACATGAAGGCACTCTCGGAGCGCAACGACAGTCCGGAAAGCGCGTCCCGCCCGTTCGACGCGACTCGCGACGGATTCGTGATGGGAGAAGGCGCCGGAATCCTGATCCTCGAGGAGCTGGAGCACGCACTCAACCGCGGCGCCACCATTTACGCCGAGATAGTGGGTTACGGCGCAACGGGCGATGCGTATCACCTGACGGCTCCCGCGCCGGATGGCGAAGGCGCCCAACGCGCCATGAAACGGGCGCTCAAGGACGCCGGACTCGAGCCCAAGGATATCCAGTATATAAACGCTCACGGGACCTCGACGCCCGCCAACGATTTCAACGAGACCCGCGCGATCAAGGCGGTCTTCGGCGAACACGCGAAGAAGGTGAACGTGAGCTCGACCAAATCCGCCACCGGTCACATGCTGGGCGCCGCAGGTGCGGTCGAGGCCGTCGTCAGCGCGATGGTCGTCGGCAATGGCATCATTCCTCCGACGATCAACTACCAGCATCCGGATCCTGAGCTCGACCTCAACTACACTCCCAACAAGTGCGTCCAGCGCGACGTCAGCGCTGTCCTCAGTAACAGCTTCGGCTTCGGTGGACACAACACCACCCTGGCCATCAAACGCTTCGAGAGCTGAGTCTATGAGCCCCATTCCGGAGATCTCGCTCGACCTGGGGAAGATCGCCGATCGGAAGCTCAGAGCGGTCGGCGAGAAGATCGCCTCCCACACTCGGATCTCGAACGCAGATGCGCAGGTTCTTTTTACATCACCTGATCTGCTCGGATTGGGACTGCTGGCCGACTACGCCAATCGCCGCAAGCACGGCGACGTCGTGACGTTCGCGGCGAATCAGCATATCAATCCGACGAACGTCTGCTACCTCCGGAAGACCTGCGTCTTCTGCTCCTTCGCGCGACTTCCGAAGGAGGAGGGAGCATATCACTACACCCTCGACCAGGTGTATGCAGAAGCCGAGGTAGCGGACAACGGCTTGACGAAGGAGTTCCACATCGTCGGCGGGCTCGACATGAAAGCGGGCCTCGAGTACTACAGCGAGATGTTCAGAGGCCTCAAGACGCGCCACCCGCAGGTTCACATCAAGGCGCTTACCGCAGTCGAGATCGCGCACATCGCGCGCATTGATAAACTTTCGATCGAGCATGTCCTCACAGCCCTGCGCGAAGCCGGACTGGACACCTTGCCCGGCGGCGGAGCCGAAGTCTTCGGCAAGGGCGTGCGCATGACGATCGCCGACAAAAAGCTCGCGGCCGAGGACTGGATCGATGTCCATCGGACCGCGCACCGGCTCGGGATTCGATCGAACTGCACGATGCTTTACGGACACGTCGAGACCATTCAGGACCGCGTCGAGCATCTCTCGATGCTTCGCGATCTCCAGGACGAGTCCCGTGGCTTCCTCGCGTACATTCCGCTCGCCTATCACCCCGACAACAACGAGCTTGGAATCGAGCTCGGCCGGCAGGGGACGGCGACGACCGGTTTCGATGACCTCCGGAATCTCGCCGTCGGCCGGCTCTTCCTCGACAACTTCGAGCACATCAAGACCCATTGGATCATGGTCACTCCATTTCTCTCGCAGACCTCTCTCGCGTTCGGAGTGAACGATCTCGAGGGAACGGTAGTGCGCGAGAAGATCTATCACGAAGCGGGCGCACATACCGCCCAGGGTCTGAGCCTCGACGATATTCTCGATCTGATCAGATCGGCAGGAAAAATCCCGGCTGAGCGCGACTCCTTCTACAACACTCTGCGCGTCTTCGACCGGACAGCGGCAGCGGCGGTCGCGGCCTGATGAAGATCGGTCGAATCCCGTACATCAATTGCTACCCGGTTTACGGCGCGATCGACCGCGGTATTGTCCCGCTCGATGCCGAGCTCATTGATGGAGTTCCGACGGATCTGAATCGCCGCATGGCCGCTGGCGATCTCGACATCAGCGTCGTTTCCGCAGTCGAGTACGCGCGCGACTCCGACCGCTACCTGCTGCTCCCGGACCTTGCCATCTCGTGCGACGGCCCAGTGCGCAGCGTAATGCTTTTCTCCCGCCGTCCCGCAGGCGGGCTGACTTCGAGGAACGTCATCGTCAGCCGGAGCTCCATGACTAGCGTCGCGCTTCTCGAGCTGCTCTTCGAGAACGTCTGGCATGCCAAACCTCGGTTTATCGCGGGCGACGCCGAGGTGCGCGACGTAATCGAGTCGAACGATGGCGGCGCGGATGCCCGCCTCGTCATCGGCGATGCCGCGCTCGTGCTAGGATCCAACCACCGCGAACGCTATCCACACGTCTACGATCTTGGACAGACGTGGAAGGATTGGACCGGACAACCTTTTGTCTTCGCGGTCTGGGTCGCGCAGCGCTCGACCGATGTGAAGGAAGCTCTTGTTGCCCACGCCGGGCTGATCGCGTCGCGCAATTGGGGACTCCACCACCTGGCGGAGCTTGCCGAGCAGGCGCACAAAGCAACGGGCGTAATGACGGAGACCTGCGCGGAGTATCTTTCAGGCCTGGACTACGGATTGTCGTATTCGCACCTCGCCGGACTCACAGAGTTCTACCGCCGGCTGGTCGAGCGTGGACGCATTCCGAACGGTACACTCACGTTTCTTCCTGCCGCATGAGCGAGACACGCGAATATCTCGATTTCTATACGAATGCCTCGCTCCTCGAGCTCGGCTCCGAAGCGGATCGTGTGCGCCAGCAAAAGCATCCCGGAAACACGGTCACGTACATCATCGATCGCAACATCAACTACACAAACGTCTGCGTAGCTGACTGCGGTTTCTGCGCTTTCGCGCGTCGACCCAAGCACGGTGAAGGCTACACGCTCTCCTTCGAGCAGATCGGTGCGAAGATCGATGAGCTCAAGTCTCTCGGCGGTGTCCAAATCCTGATCCAGGGCGGACACAATCCGTACATCCCGTTCGAGTGGTATCTCGACTTGATGCAGTACATCAAGCGTAACCACCCCATCCACATCCACGGCTTCAGTCCGAGCGAGATCGACTTCTTCGCCAAGCTGTTCCGAATGGATGCGGTTGAAGTGATACGTGAGCTGCGGAAGGCCGGACTCGACTCGATTCCGGGAGGAGGAGGCGAGATTCTCGTGCAGCGTGTTCGCGACATAGTAGCACCAAAGAAAGCGGGGGCCGACCGCTGGCTCGAGATCATGGAGCTCGCCCACAAAGAGGGAATGAAAACTTCCGTCACGATGATGTACGGCCTCGGCGAGACGCTGGCGGAAAGACTGGAGCACCTTCAGCGAGTGAGAGAGGTACAGGCGCGCACGGGTGGATTCACGGCGTTCATTTGCTGGCCGCTGCAGCCCGAGAATACTCCGACGATGTCGAATCAGCCGAAGACAGGCGCCACCGAGTACCTGCGTACAGTCGCGTTCGCCCGGATCGTTCTCGACAATGTTCCCAACCTCCAGTCGAGCTGGGTGACGATGGGAATGAAGATCGGACAGGTCGCGCTCCGCTTCGGCTGCAACGACTTCGGCTCCCTCATGATAGAGGAGAACGTGGTGTCTGCCGCAAACACGACGCACCGTACATCGACCGACGAAATGGAGCGCCTGATCCGCGACGCCGGGTTCACACCCGCCCGCAGAAAGCAGGACTACACTCTCATCGATCCCGCCCCAGCGATCCACGCGGATGCCGCGTGACGCCGACGCGACTGTCCGCGTCGGCGTCGGTTACGACTCCCACCGGTTCGCCCCGGGCCGCCCCCTAAAACTCGGGGGCGTTTTAATACCATCGGATGTCGGCCTGCTGGGCCATTCCGACGCCGATGCCATCTGTCACGCCGTCACCGACGCCATCCTCGGCGCCGCCGGGCTGGGTGACATCGGGGAGATGTTTCCGGACACCGATCCCGCCAACAAGGACTGCGACTCGATTCAAATGCTCGAAGCTGCTGTCAAACGAATAGCGACGGCCGGCTACCGCGTGAATCAGGTCGACGTGAGCGTTGTCGCCGAGTCGCCGCGGATCGCGCCCCATCGCGAGAAAATCCGGGCTCGGCTTGCCTCCGCGCTCGGTATCGATTCCGCGAGCGTGAGCGTCAAAGGGAAGTCGAACGAAGGCATGGGCTGGATCGGGCGAAAGGAAGGACTCGCTTGCATCGCGGTCGCCACCCTGAGAGGGAATCGCTAGCGAATGCTCCATTCACTGACCGCGTGGCTGGGAGACCTGCCTCTCGGATCTCTTTACCTGGCGATCGGCGTGCTCTCGGCGTTCGAGAACTTTTTTCCGCCGTTCCCGTCCGACGCTGTCATTGCATTCGGAAGTTTTCTTGCCGACCGGGCTCATGGATCGGCGATCACCGTTTTCCTTCTCGGCTGGTTCGGCAACGTTGCCGGAGCAGGCATCACCTACACGCTAGGACGCAGGTTCGGCTCAAAAGCGTTTCTGCGTAGAATCGAGAAGTATGCGGGCCCGGACGCCGAAGTCCGAATCAAGCGGCTCCACAAGAAGTATGGTTTCACGGGGTTGTTCGTCAGCCGTTTTCTCCCCGGTGTCCGCGCGATCGTTCCCCCGTTCGCCGGAGCAATGCGGCTTCCCGCCTTCAAAGTGATGCTCTCCATCGCTAGCGCGTCTGCGGTATGGTTCGGGCTCATTACGTTTCTTGCATTCCGCGCGGGCGACAATTGGGATGTCGTTGAACACTATATCGTGCGCTCGGGTAAAGTCGCGGGGATGATCGCGATCGCCATTGTGGTCCTCGCGGTGGGGATTTGGCTATGGAAGCGCCAGGCAAAAAAACGTGAGTGACCCCAAGCTGGATGACGCCGTGGCCCGCGCGTTCTACATCGAGCGGTTCGACGATTTCCTCGCTCTCGAGCAGGGTGCTTCGGTACAGACCAGCCGTGCCTACAAGCGGGACATCGCCAGGTTCGTCACCTATGCTAGCATCAAGGGCGCGTCGTCTCCGACCGGGATTGGAGCACGCTTGCTCCGCGAATTCGTATATCATCTCAAGGACCTCGGACTGTCTCCCGCATCGATCCGGCGGAACGTATCGGCGGTTCGCACGTACTTCAAATTCATGCTCGGGGAGGGATACGTCGTGCGTGATCCCAGCGAGCGGCTCGAAACGCCGAAGAAGTGGCGCACGCTTCCGGAAGTGCTCGGGGTTGAAGAGGTCGAGAAGCTTCTTGCCGCTCCTTCGCTCGACGAGCCGCTGGCGTTTCGCGACAGGGCAATGCTCGAGCTTGCCTATGGTGCCGGACTCAGGGTCTCGGAATGGATTTCGCTCAGCGTTCGCGACGTGATGCTTCAGGACCACCTCGTCCGCGTATTCGGCAAAGGCGCCAAGGAGCGCCTCGTTCCCATCGGCCGCCGCGCGATCGGAGCGATTGCGATCTATCTGCGCGAGCTTCGCCCAAAGCTGGAAAAGGGCGAGGGCAAGGGAATCCTGTTCCTCAACGCACGCGGACAGCCATTGTCGCGCATGGGGGCGTGGAAGATCCTGCGCAAATACGTGAACCAGGCCGGAATCACCAAACCGGTGTCGCCCCACACGCTGCGTCATTCATTCGCGACGCATTTGCTGGAGGGTGGCGCGGATCTCAGAGCTGTGCAGGAGATGCTCGGGCACGTCGACATCTCGACCACGCAGATCTACACGCACGTCGACCGCGAGTACCTGCGCTCGGTTCACAAGCAGTTCCACCCGCGCTCGTGATCGAGATCGCGTAAGATTACCCATGCTCCTCGTCCTCGATAATTACGACTCGTTCACTTACAATCTCGTTCAATATCTGGGTGAGCTCGGCGAGAGTCCCGTCGTTAAGCGCAATGACGAGATCAGCGTCGACGACATTGGAGGTATGGGCGTCACGCGCATGGTAATTTCGCCCGGACCCTGCACGCCATCCGAGGCGGGAATCAGCGTCGCCGCGATAAGGCGCTGGGGAAAGTCGATTCCGATCCTTGGCGTCTGTCTCGGCCACCAGGCCATTGGTGAAGCCTACGGTGGAAAAGTCGTGCGCGCGCGAACCTTGATGCACGGTAAGACTTCAAGCATCACGCACGACGGCAAGGGGATATTCCGGAACGTTCCCAGTCCACTTGAGGTGATGAGGTACCACTCGTTGGTGGTCCAGACCGACTCGCTGCCAGCCGAGCTGGAGGTCGTTGCGCGGGCGAAGGATGATGCCAGCGAGATTCACGCGATCAGACACCGTGAGCATCCGGTATGGGGTGTGCAATTCCACCCCGAATCGATCCTTACCGAAGGCGGTAGGGAGATTCTTCGAAACTTTCTAACAATCGGACGATGAAGGCTCTTGCCATTGCTCCATTAGTCATCGCCGTCGTGAGCGTCACGTCCATGTTGCGCGCTCAAGACACGACAAACGCGGGGCTCGACACGACTTACGCTACGTATAACGAGTCGCCAATATCGCTCCCGCTTGGTTTCGGACTGCGAATTCCCTCGTACGATCGCGTGAATGGCCTCGCTCTTCCGTGGGGTCCGAAACTCGAGCTCGGTGATGGCCGGCTCGATGTCGATGCGCTCGTCACCTACCGCTCGAACCTGGGTAAGTGGGATCCTTCGCTCGAAGGCAGTATCCGCCCGGGCGACGAGAATGAGCTAAGGTTTTTTGCAGGACGGGGGACTTTCACCAACGATGCGTGGATTCGTGGCGATCTCACGAACTCGGTGGCAGCCTTTTTCGCGGGGAGCGACTCGCGTAACTATTATCGAGCCGATCGCGGGACCGCCCGTTTTGCGCGCACGTTCACGAGCAATTCCGTCACTTTTGCGCCGTTCGTCGGCGGAAACATCGAACGCGATTGGTCGACGGGGTCCCTCGCACTCACCAAGTCTCCGTGGAGCTTTTACGGACGAAAGGGTGACCTGAAGATGCGGAGGCCGAATCCACGCGTGGCGCGGGGGAGCATCACCTCAGTGGTGGGCGGAGCCGCTCTCCAAGTCGTACGAGGGGACCTGGAAGGGAAGCTCGATGCGAATTTGGAGCAGTCCGTCCGCACGGCACTCAAACCCGACTGTGCAGGTGTACCGGCCTTTGGCCTCTGTTCCCAGCCGCAACCAGGAGATTCCTTTACCCAGGCCACACTCGATGGCCGCGTCTCCTTTCCGACCTTTGGCACCCAGACATTCGCGTTCAAGGGCCACGCTGTAATGACTGGGGGCTCAGGAATCACTCCAGTTCAAAGGTTCGCTTACCTCGGCGGCTCGTCTACCCTCGCAACGGTAAATCTGCTGGCCCTTGGTGGTGATCGCCTCCTTTTTGTGCAGGGCGATTACATAGTTCCCATCGACCAGATTCAGCTTCCGTTCGTCGGTAGCCCTTATGTCGGACTCAGATACGCCGCGGGCAACGCCGGTGTGGGAGGACTTCCAGCGCTCATCCAGAATCTTGGTGTTGGCTTGGGCGCGAGCTTCTTCCGGGCGGATTACAGCATAGATCCGGCGCAAAATCGCTCGCCATTCTCCCGGAAATCGGCGTTTTCGCTCGGAGTTTCGCTCTCGCTCTGAGCGAGAAAATCAGTTTGCTCCAGTTGTGCCCCGTTGGTATATTACTGAGCGTGACTTTTGCATCGTGTCGCGCTAAAACGGGCGGGTAATGGGGACGCTAGTAGTAATTCCGGCGCGCCTTGGCGCCATGCGCCTTCCCCGCAAACCACTCCGTCTCCTTTCCGGACTTCCCCTTATAGTCCGGGTCTGGCAAAGAATCTCTCAAATGAACGTAGCTGATGCCGTCGTCGTTGCCACCGACGACGAGTCGGTTGCGTCCGTGGTCCGCCGGGAGGGAGCAGAATGCGTCATGACCAGCGACAAACACACGTCTGGAACCGAGCGCGTAGCAGAAGTCGCAGCTCAGCAGCGATTTCAGAGGTACACGACGATCGTGAACGTTCAGGGAGACGAGCCTTTCATCGGCCCCGGAGCGGTGCGTGGAGCGGCGGACCTTGTTTCGTCCGGCACGTTCCCCCTGGGGACCGCGGCCTCGCGGGCCAGCAAGGAGGTACTCGATACGCCAAGCCTGGTTAAGGTTGTTGTAGCCGATGACGGACGGGCGATGTATTTCTCGCGCGCGCCGATCCCTTATCTCCGCGACCAGGCGGACCGGGCCAAGCTGGCGCAGAGGACGTTGCAGCACATTGGAGTGTACGCTTATTCGCGGGAGGCTCTTCGAGAATGGGTGTCGTTGCCTCCCCATCCGCTTGAAGAGATCGAGCGTCTCGAGCAGCTGCGGCCACTGGCTGCCGGCTTGCCCATTGGGGTCGCGATTACCAATGAGGCGCCCGCGAGCGGGATTGACACTGAAGAAGACCTGGCGCACGCCAATGAGCGCTGGGATGCCTTTATGACGGGAGCCGTGACAAATGCAGGGTAATTCCAGCCAGCAGGCGCGCTACATCTTCATCACGGGCGGGGTTGTTTCCTCGCTCGGGAAGGGAATTGCGGCGGCGTCCCTCGGACGGCTTCTCGTCGAACGCGGAATGCGCGTGACGATCATGAAGTTCGACCCATATTTGAACGTGGATCCGGGGACGATGTCACCGTTCCAGCACGGCGAGGTGTTCGTCACTGACGACGGCGCCGAGACGGATCTCGATCTCGGTCACTACGAGAGGTTCATCGATCGCTCGCTCGCACAGGCGAACAACATCACCACCGGCCGCATTTACCTCAACGTGATCACGAAAGAGCGACGCGGCGAATACCTGGGATCGACGGTGCAGGTGATTCCGCACGTCACCGACGAAATCAAGGGCGCGATGAAGCGGCTTGGCCCCGAGAGCGATGTCGTCATCGTCGAGATCGGGGGCACCGTCGGCGATATCGAGTCGCTGCCGTTTCTCGAGGCTATTCGCCAGTTCCGTCATGAGATTGGACGTGAGAACGCCATCTTCATTCACCTTACACTCGTGCCATTCATCGCCGCTGCCGGCGAAGTAAAGACGAAGCCGACGCAGCACTCGGTGAGAGAGCTGATGGAGATCGGAATCCAGCCCGACATCCTTATCTGCAGAACCGAACGGGCTCTTTCTGAGGAAGTGAAGCGCAAGATCGCGCTTTTCTGCAACGTCGAGTTCGGTGCTGTGATCGAGAGCCGGGATGTGCCGACCATTTACGAGATACCGCTCCTGTTTCACGAGCAGGGACTCGACGAGCGCGTGATGCACAAACTCGGATTGCTGGGGCGACGCGCCCCCGATCTATCCAATTGGCGCAACATGGTGGAGCGCGTGCTGCATCCGAAGGGGCGAGTGAAAATCGCCGTCATCGGCAAGTACACCGGCCTCGTCGACGCCTACAAGAGCGTGCAGGAAGCGCTCATTCACGGCGGAATAGCGAACGATGTCGGGGTCGAGATTTCATGGCTTGCGAGCGATCTCTTCGCCAACAGGGAGAAGACGCGCGAGCTCCTCGCGGATTTCCACGGTGTGCTGGTTCCGGGAGGATTCGGAGTGCGAGGTGTCGAGGGAATGCTCGAAGCGATTCGCTACGCACGGGAGTCGGGTTTGCCGTTCTTTGGAATCTGCCTGGGAATGCAGACGGCGATAATCGAGTTCGCCCGCAATGTGATCGGTTTGGCCGACAGCCATTCGAGTGAGTTCGCGCCCGAATGTGACAATGCCGTGATCTCGCTGATGGAAGACCAGCAGCACGTCACTGACATGGGCGGCACGATGCGCCTCGGCGCGTATCCGTGCAAGCTCGGACAAGGAACGCAGGCCGCCGCGATTTATGCGGCGCCACAGGTCAGCGAGCGCCATCGGCATCGCTATGAGGTCAATAACAAATACCGCGATCAGTTCATCGAGCACGGACTCAACCTCAGTGGTCTTTCGCCGGATGGATCGCTGGTCGAGATGGTGGAGCTGCAGACCCATCCGTGGTTCATTGGCTGCCAATTCCACCCCGAGCTTCAGTCCCGCCCCACACGTCCGCATCCGCTCTTCGCAAGCTTCATCGGTGCGGCTGTGCAGGCGAAATCGCCAATCAGAATCAGCCGTAAGCGCGCGCCCATAGAAGCGGCGGAATAGCGTGGCGGAACTCTTTCCGGCAGACAAGCTCTTTCTGATCGCCGGTCCATGCGTGCTGGAAAGCGACGAGCTCAACCTGCGCGTGGGTGAGGCGCTGGCAAAACTCGCCGAAAAGCTTCCCGGCGGCATCATCTACAAGGCGAGCTTCGACAAGGCGAACAGATCGAACCGCGGCGCCGCTCGCGGCCCGGGACTCGACGCTGGCCTCGAAGCACTCGATAGAGTGCGCAGGGCAACCGGCCTCCCAGTGCTCACCGACGTCCACACCCCGGAGCAATGCGCTCCCGCCGCGAGCGTAGTGGATGTTTTGCAGATTCCTGCCTTTCTCTGCAGACAGACCGACCTGCTGGAAGCCGCCGGCGCTACGGGAAAGCCCGTCAACGTCAAGAAGGGTCAGTGGCTTCAGCCGGAGGGCATGCGCGGAGCGGTGCAGAAAGTCCGCGGCGGCCCAAAATCGAATGGCCGCTCGCGGGACATCGCTGTCACGGAGCGGGGAACGTTCTTCGGATACGGTGACCTCGTCGTCGACATGCGCTCGTTCGCGCGACTCCGCGAAG
>Ga0137418_10006362_pt1 | contig 10865 bp, 10 predicted proteins | sample CZODoug3_1_2_16f_FD_122242 | JGI IMG/M metagenome (GOLD analysis project Ga0137418, IMG submission 122242) | Vadose zone soil fungal communities from Angelo Coast Range Reserve, California, USA - CZODoug3_1_2_16fungal (Hybrid Assembly) | ecosystem: Environmental > Terrestrial > Soil > Vadose... | reverse complement strand
AGTGAAGTGCTCGTATTCCATGCGCCCGCTGCGGTCGTACTGGGCCATGTTAACCTGGTAACGATCTTTGACCGCGCTGCTGAAGCTGAGTTGCAACGGAATGGTTTCGCCGATGCGAAACTCCCGCTGGTCATTCGCAATCGATACTTTTAGGACAACATTGGCGTCGACCGGAGGCGTGGATTGAGCGCAGGTATGCCCGACGGCCATACCAACAAGCAAGAGGGAAGTAAGGAGACGCATATTCTTACATTCGCAGAACGATTAAACATCAAAAACTTGTTAGGCGCACGAGGGGCCACGGTCAAAGTTGACGCTACCGATGATCACGTCGCCGTCGTGCTGCTCTTTAGCCATTGGTGAATGGGCAGAGAGCAAGTTGAGCAGGATTGACGATGGCCTACCATCCCCGCGGCCTCAGCCAGTCCAGGCCGATGACGGCTCGACTGGATTTGATGACGTTTTTTATCAACGAGGAGAAAACAGCATGAGATTCCGGCGATTGCCTTCGGCTCTGCTGGTCGTACTCGCTGGCAGCCTGTTCTTGACTGCGTCCGTCGCCTCCGGGCCGAAGGAGGACGTTGCCGCCGCGACAATGAAATGGGCCAAGACTTTGGGACAACACGATCCTGACAAAGTTGTTCTTCTCTATGCCACTGATGGAGTTCTCTGGGGGACGCTCTCTCCAACGGTACGATCGGATCGAGCGGCGCTGCGTGATTATTTCGTCACGGCCTTCAAAGTCTTGCCGGCACTCAAGGTCACGTTCGGTGAACAATTAATCCGCGTGTATGGCGACACCGCCGTCAACACTGGCTACTACACGTTTGCATACGTTAGGGACGGGGAAACGAAAACGCTGCCGGCGCGATATAGCTTCACATTCGTGAAGGACGGCGGGAACTGGATGATCGTGGATCATCACTCATCGGCAATGCCCGCCCCGCCTCGGTAACGTGGTGCTCGCCCGCCGCATCTGTGGCCTGTGCGGCCGCGCCTTCGCCCTCGTGAAGCCGCCGGATGAGGACGAGACTGAGCGCGACAAACTGTGTCCGGCGTGTCTGACGTTACCGCCAGCACCACAGGGGACGGACGATCAGCCCGCGTGAGGGAGCCCTGCTCATCGAGCCTGATCTAATTAGAGCGAACTCGCACGAGCCCGGCGGCACTGCTGCGGCTCAGGTGGACGCGTGATAAGGGGCCGACCTTCGGCGCGATGGTGCTGCGTCACATGCTTGTGCCGCATGTACGCGATCACAACGTCGCTGGGTCGCGGCCGACTCTCACCGCACAGGGCGCAGGTCGACTGGAAGCTCTCCACGGCTCCGCTGGGCCGCAAGGCGCGTGCTGACTTCGCGCGCGAGATCTGGACTTGCCCCGGTTTCGTAGACACCTGGGTTAAGTTGCCACCGCTTCCTGTTCGCGCCGCCGCTCGAACGCCCGCGGGCTGAGATAGCCGAGCGCCGAATGCCGCCGCTGCCCGTTGTAGAAGACCTCGAGGTAATCGAACAGCTCGGTGCGCGCCGCCGTCCGCGTGGCCCACGTCGCGTCGTGGACGAGCTCGACCTTCAGCGTCGCGAAGAAACTCTCGGCCACGGCGTTGTCCCAGCAATCGCCCCGGCGGCTCATGCTGCACACGATCCCGTGCTGGGCCAGGACGCGCTGGTAGTCGCCGCTGGCGTACTGACTGCCGCGATCGGAATGATGGAGCAGCCCCTGCGGCGGGTGCCGGCGCGCCAGGGCCATCCCGAGCGCGTCGAGCGTGAGGTCGTCCGTGATGCGCTCGTTCATCGCCCAGCCGACGGCGAGGCGCGAACAGAGATCGAGGATCACCGCCAAGTAGAGCCACCCCTCGCCCGTCGGAATGTAGGTGATGTCGGTGACCCACGCCTGGTCCGGTCCAGTACGCTCGAATTGCCGCGCCAGCACGTTGGGGGCGATGGGAAACGGATGCCGCGACTGCGTCGTGACCCGAAACCGGCGGCGGCGCCGGGCGGCCAGCCCGCGAACCCGCATGAGCCGCGCCACGCGCTTGCGACCCGTCCGGCACCCGCGCTCCCCGAGCTCCGCGTGAATCCGGGGGCTCCCGTAGCGTTGCCGAGTCTCCGCATGGATCGCCGCGATCTCGAGCCCCAGCCGTTCGTCCGCCCGCGCGCGCGGCGCCGGCGGGCGTGCCTGCCAGGCGTAGAAGCCCGCGCGCGACACCTGGAGCGTGCGGCAGAGCACCCGCACCGGGAAGACGGCCTTCTCCGCGGCGATGAACCGGAATCTCACGGATTCTCCTTCGCGAAGAAGGCCGTCGCTTTTTTTAGGATGTCACGCTCCATCCGCAGCGTCCGGTTCTCGCGCCGCAGCCGCCCGAGTTCCTCTCGCTGCTCGGTCGTGAGCGCGCCCGGCGCCCCGATCTTCGCGGAAAGCGCGCCTGAGGGCTCATGATCGCGCGGGTACGCCCGGTTCCAGATTGTGCTTGAGACAGACACGAACCTTTGCTTGATTAGCCGCAGCCGAGCGGACGCTCACGCAGCGGGCTGGCCAATCCAGCTCTCGTGCCCTAGGGCCGTCACCCGTGAAGGCACGCGGTGAAGGAAGCGCGAGGCGTGGTCACCGTCCACTCGGTTTATGTTCGTCTCGGGAGGGTCGGCGACCTCATGGGTAGGCGGCTTTGCGTCTTCTGCCAACAGCCGAACAAGAGCTCCGGTGAACATCTTTTCGCTGAATGGACCGGACAACTCATCAACGCCGAAGATATGAATCACCAGTTCGCCGTTGACAAGAATGAGCCAAAGAGATGGAAGACCGCCGGCATCACTCATACAGTGACCGGGCCGTGCAAGCCATGCAACGAAACATGGATGAGTGACATAGAGACGGTTGTTACTCCTGTGCTCGGTCCGATGATCCTTCACAGCGCCGCTACCGCCTTGGATCGCAACTCGCAAGCACGGCTGGCCGCGTGGGCCACCAAGACGGCAATGGTCGCGGAGTTCATGCGTCCCGCGGAATGCACCGCCGCCATACTACTCGGCCGAAGAACGTAAATGGTTCATGAGCATTGGTACGCCGCCTGACGACACTTGGATCTGGCTGGCCCATCGTGACCATGGCACGTATTGCGACGTCTTATTTGAGCACTTCGGGTTTCTTTCGCATGTGGACGGTACGGTCGTTCCTGCCTGTCTTGCGACCATCGCCATTGGCGCCGTTGTATTTCAAGTTTTCTCGTACCGACGCCACCTCGCCGAGACGGACTATGTGCGTTTCCGCAATGGCCCATGGGACGCGACGCTTCTTCGCGTCTGGCCAGAGGAACACGCGACGCTGTTCTGGCCCCCATCGGCGACGCTGAGCGTTGCCATATGGCCGATCTTCCAAGATCGCGCTGTCGCTCTCGCTGACAAGCCGCGCGCTCGGTAACTTCATTCTCCGGCCACCTCTTTGACGCATCTTCTCTCTTTCTTTGATCGGCGAGACCATCACGCTGCTGCCTTCGTCGGAACCTGAAGCCTGGCGCCCACGTCTCCGCCGTCATCACCACGAGGAAGGGCGTCGGCTGCCCCTGGCCCGCCCGGCGCTTGAGAGGAGCCCCCTCAGTACACCTGCGCAGGAACCATCACCCACGGTTCCGGACAGGTCGGCGCCTGCGGATAGTAGGCGCTGAAACTCTGGCAGAAGTACCAGTAGCGTTGCGGTGGCGCTACGTAGACCGGCGGCGGCTGAACGATGACGGGCGGCGGCGCGTAGGCGTAGGCAGGCGGCGGGTAATACCACCACGGGTCTGACCAGACCGGCCCAACGAAGAACCGAGGCCCGCCCCCGTGGAAGTGACCGTGCCCACCGTGGAAGGAATGGCCGCCACCGTGGCCGCCGTGTCTCCCGGCGTGGCTCGGCAGCGGCGTGAAGAGCAGCAGGCTGACCGCGAGGAGTAAGGTCCACCGCCACCTGTTCATAGCGAAGACCTCCCTGGCTCTTTGGAACGACGACGATGGCGATTTATTCGCCGCGTTCGCGGATCAGTTCCGCCTCCTGTCCCGTTGCCGTCAGGTCGCGGCCGAAACGTCATCGCCGGCGTCTCGCGGCGCGCCCGAGCTGGCTCCGGCGGCGCCTCGATTGTGGCGCGCTGCGGTGCCGTTCAGATGAGGGCCCGAAGCGCTTCGCTCGACCTGCCAAGCGTGAAAGCACGCGACGTGAAAGTGCAGATCACGCGTGACGGCGTCCGAGGGCACGTCCATCGCCGGCTCCGTAGGCCCGACCACGAGCGAACACGCGTCACAGATTCCCCCTTGGCCTGGCCCGCTCCAGACGCGCGGGCCCTTCTCCTGTGGTAGGTGGCCGGCAGCCAGTCTCTGGCGAATGAGAACGCGGAGAACTTGTGGGTCCATCGCGAGAAATCGTACCCGCCGTCTATGTGCGGCGGTATTGGACCTTGGGCCCTCCAGGAGACTACGCGGACGACGTTCCCGGATCTGCAGGGACCGCCTCCGGGCGTCGCCTGCGCGCTTGCCGCTGGCTCCGACTGGAACGGAGCACTTACTGCTCCGCGGCTCCGGTGTTGGCTGGATAGCGCTGGCCGCCGAGCAGCCGTGGACGCAGGAGCCGGTACGGCGCCAGTCACGCGCCCCCGTGCCGGTGCCAGCCGGCTAGGACTATAGTGACGGTCAGGACATAGCGTGTGTCCAGAAACTGATCACGGTATGCTCGCTTCGTGCCCGCGCCCCTGATCGGCGTCTCGACGTCCGTCACCATCGACGAGTACCCGGAGCGCGCCTACGTCAATGCCGCGTACCTGCGCGCCGTCGAGCAGGCGGGCGGCGTCCCCGTGTTGCTGGCGCCGCAGCTCTCGCCGGCCGCCCGCGAGGCGCTGTGGGCGCGGCTCGACGGGCTCGTGCTGACCGGCGGCGGCGACGTCGAGCCGGCGCGCTTCGGCGAGGCCGCGCATCCCAGGACCGCGCTCGTCTCGACCGACCGCGACGCCCTCGAGCTGGAGCTGGTCGACCGGGCGCTGCGCGACGACGTGCCGGTGTTCGCGATCTGCCGTGGGCTGCAGGTGCTGAACGTCGCCCTCGGCGGCACCCTGCACCAGCACGTGCCGGACGTGTTCGGCGACAAGGTCCAGCACAGCCAGCCGGACCGGCGCCACGTGGCCACGCACGACGTGAAGCTCCAGACGGAGGGCACGCGGCTCGGCGCGATCGTCGGGACCTCCGAGCTGCGGGTGAACAGCTTCCACCACCAGGCCGTCGACCGTCTCGGGCGCGACCTGAGGGAAGTCGGCTGGGCGCCCGACAACGTGATCGAGGCACTCGAGCACACCGACCGCCGGCGCTTCGTCGTCGCCGTGCAGTGGCATCCGGAGGACCTCGTCGGCCACGACGCGGCCGCGGGAGCACTTTTTACCGCCGTCGTCGACGCCGCGCGCGCACGCGGGAGAAACTGACCGCCTCCCCGGAGAAATGCCCGGGCGCTTCTCGGAGAGCCGCGAGAGCGGTCACCAGGGCGCGTAGTTAGCGCGTATCAGGTCTGGCAGCGACGTTGCTCTTGACCGGCACGTGCATCGTCCAATCGCCGGCTGGCAGCTTCCGTATCTGAGAGTCGCGCTCATCCTGCGACACCTTCACCACAAGTCGCACGAGGGCCTCGAGACCTACCTCATCCGGCGCGAGATCGCGAACGTCGAGCGCGTGCGCGGCGAGCTCCACCGCGCGGGATGGTTCAATTGAGCCGCCTCGGTCCCGGCGTGGCGCTCGCCGCCGTCACCCTGCTCCTGCTCACCGGCGGCACCGCGCGCGTGGCCCCGAGCACGGCCGCCGCGGGCGTGGCCGGCACCACGGCCGGCGTGCAGGTGATCGGCGGTCCGCGCACGGAGGACATCGAGCGCGTCGTGGACATCCTCACGCAGGACCTGGGGCTGCCGCTGCCGACGGGCACGCGCGTCCACGTCTACACCACCCGCGAGGCGTTCCGGCGGGGGCTCGTGAAGGACGCGGCCATGGGCGAGGAGGGCGCGGACGAGCTGGCGGCGTTCGCGATCGGCATCGCGCGGCCGGGGCGCGTGCTGCTCAACGGGCGGCTCGCCGACGGCGGCGGCGAATGGCTGCGGCTCGTCGCGCACGAGCTGACGCACGTCGCGCAGTTCGAGCTGGCGGGCGGCGAGGGACGCGCCGAGCAATGGCTCGCGGAGGGGATGGCCGAGCACGTCGCGTTCCAGGCGCTCGAGCGCCTGGACGAGGGCTCGCTGGCGATGCACCGTCGGGTGGCCCTCGTGCGCGTGCAGCGGCAGCCGGCATTCGCCCACGGGCGGCTCGATCTGAGCACGCTGGGCTCGCCGCGCGACTTCACGCTGCGCCATCAGCGCGAGGGCTCCGTCGAGACCTACCACCTGACGTTCCTGCTGGCGGACTACCTCATCGAGCGGCACGGCTTCGGCGCGATGGTGGAATACTTCGGCCGGCTGAAGCGCCAGCCCTCGGAGGCGGCCTTCCGGAGCGCCTTCGGCTATTCGATCGCGGCCTTCGAGACGCAGGCCCTCGCCCACCTCCAGGCCGTTACGGCAGCCCGGTAACGTGGGGGGCCCCGAAATGGCCCCCCACACCCGATAACTAACGTGGGGGGCCCCGAAATGGCCCCCACACCCCCCAGCGTTCGGAGCGCCCCGGCACAGCCGGGTCGCTCCTCTAAACCCTCCAGCGCGAGGGGCGGTCGGGCTGCTTGTCCTCGTGCGCGCGGCCCTCGCGCGCGAGCTTCTTCAGGTGCGACTCCACGGACAGCGCCGCCACCGGGTGCAGCGCGGGCGCCACGTCCACGTAGATGCGCGCGACGATCGCGGGAATCGTCTCGACGCCGTCGGCCAGGGCCTCGAGGATCTGCCGCTCGCGCAGCATCCGATGCTCGAGATACTCGGCGATCTTCGCGGGACCGTCCTCGATGACGGGCCCGTGCGCGGGATAGATCCGCCGCACGTCCAGCTGCTGGAGCCGCCGCAGCGAGTCGAGATAATCGAGCAGGTCGCCGTCGTCCGAGGGGATCACCGTTGTCGAGCCGCCGAGGATCACATCACCGGTGAAGAGCGCCTTTTCCTCGACGAGGTAGTAGCAGAGGTGATCGGAGGCGTGGCCGGGCGTGTAGACGGGCACGAGCGTCACGCCCTCGCCGTGCACCGTCTCGCCGGCGCGCAGGTCGTCGATCGGTTCCGGTAGGTCCGCATCCTTGTGGCGCATCTTCGACACGCGCAGCCCTTTGAAGCGCGCCCGGAGCGAGCCGACGCCGCCGAGGTGGTCGCGATGGCGGTGCGTGAGGATCACGCGCGACGGCTGCGTCCAGCCGCGCTGGCCGAGGTAGTGCTCGAGCAGCGGGACGTAATCGGGCACGCCGGCGCCGGTGTCGATGAGGATCGGATCGCGGCGGCCGACGAGATAGGTATTGGTGCCCGGACCCGTCATCATCCCCGGATTGAGTCCGAGTACGCGACCGACGAGGTCGCTCGGCGTGGCGGTGGTCGGAAAAGGCACGGCCATCAGCATTGGATCATACGCCGAGGTAGCGATGCTGCACGTCCGGGCGCGCCCGGAGTTCCACCGAGGTGCCGTCCCACACCACCCGCCCCTTCTCGAGGACGTAGTGATGATCAGCCAGCCGGGTCACGGCCTCGACGTGCTTGTCGATCAGCAGAATCGACAGGCCGCTCTGCTTGAGACGCTCGAGACAGCTCCAGATCTCGGCGCGGACGATCGGCGCCAGCCCCTCGGTGGCCTCGTCGAGGATCAGCAGCGCGGGGTTCGTCATGAGGGCGCGACCGATGGAGAGCATCTGCTGCTCGCCGCCGGATAGCGTACCGCCGAGGCTGCGAGCGCGCGCTGCCAGGTGAGGAAACAGGCCGAACACGCGCTCGACGGTCCACGGCTCGGCCGCGCGGCGCCGGTTGGCGGCCGTGGCGACGAGGTTCTCGCGGACGGTGAGGTTCGGGAACACCTGGCGGCCTTCGGGGACGAGGCCGAGGCCCGCCCGGGCCACGCGATAGGGCGATTGGCCGTGGAGCGGGCGTCCGTCGAAGTGCACGCGGCCGGCCTGGATCGGCACGATGCCCATCACGGCGCGGACGGTGGTCGTCTTGCCCATCCCGTTGCGGCCGAGCAGCGTCACCAGCCGGCCGGACGGGACCTCGAGGCTGATGCCGAACAGAACCTGGCTCAGACCGTAGGCGGCCTCGATGCCCTCGAGCCGCAGCGTCACGCCGGGATCTCCTCGCCGAGGTAGGCACGGCGGACCTCGGCGTTGGCGCGGATCGCCTCCGGCGCGCCGCTGGCGATGACGCGGCCGTAGACCATGACGCTGATCCGATCGGCCAGCGCGAAGACGACGTCCATGTCGTGCTCGACCAGGACGATCGTGTGCCGGCCGCGCAGCGCGCGCAGCAGCTGCACCATGCGCTGCGACTCGTCGGCGCCCATGCCGGCGACGGGCTCGTCGAGGAGCAGCAGCCGCGGCCGCGTGGCCAGTGCCATGGCGATCTCGAGCTGCCGCTGCTCACCGTGGGCCAGCGTTCCCGCCACGACGTCGGCGCGAGCGCCCAGCCCGACCCGTTCGAGCGTCGCGCGCGCCGGCTCGCGCAGCGCTCGCTCCGCCCTGGCCGGCGTCCAGAAGCGAAAGCTGTGGCCGGCGTGGGCCTGCACGGCTAGGGCGACGTTGTCGAGCGCGGTGAACTCCGGAAAGATGCTCGTGATCTGGAACGAGCGCGCGAGGCCGCGCTGCGAGCGCGTCGGGCCGGGTAACCCGGTGACGTCCTCGCCGGCGAACCGGATCGTGCCGGCGTCGGGAGCGAGGTCGCCGGAGAGCTGGCCGATGAGCGTCGTCTTGCCGGCGCCGTTGGGCCCGATGATCGCCAGCGTCTCGCCCTCGGCCACGTCGAGATCTACGCCGTCGGTGGCCACGAGACCGCCGAAGCGCATGGTGAGGCCGCGCACGGCCAGCAGCGGCTCAGCCATCGCGCGCGATCGCGCCGGGCAGCAGGCTCCAGAGGCCGCGGCGCGCGTAGAGCACGACGAGGACGAGCAGCGGCCCCAGGACGACCTGCCAGTGCACTGTCCACGCGGAAAGGAGGTCCTCGAGCAGGAGGAAGACGACGGCGCCGAGGACGGGGCCGTACAGCGTGCCCATGCCGCCGAGGATCACCATAACCATGATGTCGCCCGAGCGGGTCCAGTGCATGTAGCTGGGCGTCAGATACTCGGTCTGGTTGGTGAGCAGCGCCCCCGCCAGTCCGCCCACGGCGCCCGCGATCACGAAGGCGGCGAGCTTGTAGCGGAACGTCGAGAATCCGATGGCGCGCATGCGCGGCTCGTTGGACTTCGCGGCGCGGATCACGACGCCGAAGCGCGCGTGGACGAGGCGGTGGCCGAGCGCCAGGAGTGCGACGAGCACGCCGAAGACGACGTAGTAGAAGACGTAGCCGTTCGTCAGGTCCACCACGCCGCCGAACTGGCTGCGCCGCGCCAGCCGCATGCCGTCGTCGGCGCCCCACGCATTGATGGAGATGCCGAGGTAATAGAGCATCTGCGCAAACGCGAGCGTGATCATGATGAACGACACGCCGCTCGTCCGCAGCGACACGGCGCCGATGGCCAGCGCGGCCAGCCCCGACAGCGCCATGGCCAGCGTCCACTGCACGAGGCCACTGTGGATGCCGTAGAAGGCCGGAATCGCGACGGCATAGGCGCCGATGCCGAGGTAGGCCGCGTGGCCGAAGCTGACCATGCCGCCGAAGCCCAGGATGAGATCGAGGCCGACCGCCGCGATGGCGAAGATCATGATCCGCCGGAACAGATCGAGATAGAAGGGCTGGTTGGCCAGCGCGGCGACCACGGGCACGAGGCCGAGCACCATCAGGCCGGCCACCAGCGTGAGCGCGCGCGCCCGGGAGCGCATCAGCCGCGGACGGCGGGGAACAACCCTTGGGGGCGGAAGAAGAGGACGGCCGCCATCAGGATGTAGATCAGCATCGAGGCGAGCGCGGGGCCGGCGTTGTCGGCGGCGGAGGGCCCGATGACGCTGCTCAGCGTCGGCTTGAGGAAGGCCCGCCCGAGCGTGTCCACCATGCCCACCACGACCGCGCCCGCGAGCGCGCCGCGGATCGAGCCGATGCCTCCGATGACGATGACGACGAAGACCTGGATCAGGATCTCCTCCCCCATGCCCGGCAGCACGGTATAGATGGGCCCGGCCATGAGACCACCGAGCGCGGCGAGCGCGGCGCCGAAGCCGAAGACCACGGTATAGAGCAGGCGGATGTTGACGCCCAGCGCCGCCACCATCGTGCGGTTGCTGGCGCCGGCGCGGATGAGCATGCCGAGGCGTGTGTGGGTGACGACGACGTAGAGCAGCAGCGCGACGGCCAGTCCGACCAGGATGATCACGGCACGGTAGGCCGGATACCGGATGCCCGGCAGGAGCTGGATGTGCCCGGACAGCGCGCGCGGCACCGTCGTGAACAGTGCCGCCCGCCCCCACACGATGGCGACGGCCTCGTTGAAGAACAGGATCAGCCCGAAGGTGGCGAGGACCTGGTCCAGATGATCACGCTCGTAGAGCGTGCGGAGCGCGATCACCTCCACCAGCATGCCGACGACCAGCGTGGCCGCGAGGGCGAACACCACCGCCACCAGGAAGGACCCCGTCCAATTGAAGGCGGCAGTCGCCAGGTAGGCGCCGACCATGTAGAGCGAGCCGTGGGCGAGGTTGACGAGGTTCATGATGCCGAAGACCAGCGTGAGGCCCGCGGCCATCAGGAACAGCATGACGCCGAACTGCAGCCCGTTGAGGCATTGCTCGACGACGAGAAGCCAGTTCAACGGGCGAGTACGCCTACCATTTCA
>Ga0137418_10006361_pt1 | contig 10865 bp, 9 predicted proteins | sample CZODoug3_1_2_16f_FD_122242 | JGI IMG/M metagenome (GOLD analysis project Ga0137418, IMG submission 122242) | Vadose zone soil fungal communities from Angelo Coast Range Reserve, California, USA - CZODoug3_1_2_16fungal (Hybrid Assembly) | ecosystem: Environmental > Terrestrial > Soil > Vadose... | reverse complement strand
ACGAAGCGCGGAATCGCATCCTGCAGACCCAATGAAGCAAAGATTCGGAAAAAACTGACCACCGCCAGTCCATAAGCTAGCTCTCCGAAATCCCTTGTCGAGAGGTAGCGCACCATCAGCACTTGGGTAACGAAATTGATGCCGAGGGACAGTATGCGACCAAAAAGTAGAAGGCTCGAGCCTCGAATCTGCTTTCGGGTCGCGTCCTGTTCGCTGAGCGTTTTGACGGGGGCTGCTACGGCTACTTCCATTTTATTGGGCCGCCTTGAGTTGACGTAACTGCGAAGGCTGAACGTTGCTTGGTGCGATGCTCTTTAAGGCTTCGGGGACTCGACTCCTCCCCGTTCGGCAGTCTCGGCGGTCACGAGTTTGCATAAGGGCCGAATCGCCTGATAAAGCTCCGGGAACAAGTGCGGGTATGGAAGCCGGACGACGTAGGTCTCTTTCTCATTTAGCGCGCGGGCAAGCATTCCGAACGAATATTCGGCCGCGCTTTCTATGAACTCATTCCTGCGACAGGGAAACGCAAATCGGTAGACAGCATAATGCTGCGGGAGCGGCGTTAGCTCGTGTTGGACCAGAAAAGCCAGGCGGCGGGCCAGCTCGAAAGGAGCGATAGGCTCCACTTCGATTCTGTGATCTTCATGGTTGACGAAAAGAAATACCTTGTCCACCTGGGCGCCTGCGGAGCGAATCCTCTCCCCGAAGATTGCTGAAGGCGCCACGTTCGGCCTGAGCCGGTTCTCGACTGCAGCCGAGGCTCTCTGCAGGCTCCGGAACACAAGACTGCTTCGAGTCCTTTCGCCAGCAATCATCTTCTGCAATCCTTCCAGAACGCCGATTCCATGGGACGCGCAGCGGTTCATGAGGCTCACCACGTTCCGCACGTGGGGCAAGCTGGCAACATGCCAGTGCGAAAGTTCCAACGGCCTCACGAGCCCTTGCATTTTTTGACCGTTGCCGCTCAGAAGCACCCAATCTTCCCCGACATACTCCGCCCCCCTTGAAGCGAATCCCAGGAACGCGGTGGTTTTCCCGCAGTGTGCCCACCCGGCCATTAATATGCCCACGCCGTCGTGTACGACAGCGGAGGCGTGAATTGGGACGCACTCTCTCTTCAGGGCAGTCAAGCTGACGATGGGAATCAATAGCGGCACCGATCCGATTCGACGCTTACAAACAATCTCGCACGGTCCTCCAATGCCGTCGAAAGGGATTCGAGCCTTGACTCGTCTCGTTCCTTCCTGCAACAGAAAGAATCCGTCGTCGCTAAACGCATCCTGGTCCGTGCCCAAAAATCTTATTCCGCGGGTGGGCAGATTCTCCACAAACCGTACAGTGATGTCGGGGGCGATCAGGGGCAGTTTGGACGGGCATCCGAGCAGTTTGCAAGCCGCTCCAAGGTCGCTTGGCGAGGGATCGATCAGGCGGATTCCCACCACGCCGTGGATGTCGAAATCCACCTTTCCAGGATATTCAATAGCTTTAGTGTTGGGACGGTCCATCTCTCGCCTAGGAAGATCGTTCCTCCAATTTCTTCCTGATAACCATGACTGCACTTATTGAGCAATAAAAATAGGCGCTTTTTTGTAGCAGGTGTTGCTCGTTGGCGCTAATTGAATAATTTGCCGAGTCTTTCTAACCGAAACCGCAGCCCGCGGCCGGCGTTCGCTTGCATGTTCCGGTATCCTTGCTCAATCAGCCCGCTGACTTCGGCATAGACGACATCAAAGGGCCGGGTGGCGTCGATCCGGATGAAGTTCTTCGCCCTGCCCCCGAGCTGAAGAAACGCATGGCGGCGACGCTCCAATTCCTTCAAAGTCTTTTCACCCTTGCGCGCGAAAAGCACCTCCGCCGGCGCATCCAAATAAATTGTGAGGTGAGGTCGCGGATAGCAATTTTCCAGGAGCCATCGGTGCAAGCGCTTGTCGGCAGGTTGTTTTTCGCCATCGATTCCGTCCAGCGTGAAGTCGTAGAGGAAGTGACGGTCATATACAACTGCGTAGCCCCCAATTTGGTATCCCCACGACAGGAGTTGCCGGTAGCACTCTTCTAAAAGACGATTGATCAAACGGCCGGTGGCCCACAGCCAGCCACCCAGATCTCGCTTTACGTTTCCCCCTCCGGAAGGCGAGTCATACCCGCTGCGACGCACTCCGGATTCTGAATTTTGTCGGCGCTTGAAGTATGCAATCAGGCGGGAAGTCGGCAGGGCGTGATTGCTTGCCTCGATATTTATCCCCATGTACAAGCATTTGATTGGGATCCCGGAAGACTGCTGGAGTCGAGCGGTTAGAGTCGTTTTCCCGGCACCATCGGGCCCAATCAACGCCACGCTGAACATACGCCCTACCCTTTGCTCTTTTCGCTCTGTCCAGCAGGAAATACGGTGCGAGCCGCAGCGGAACAACCCTTGGCGCGCACCATGGCTGAGACAATGCCGCTCGGCGTTCGGCTCATTTTCCAAATTCCTGGGCAGCCCGTGCCGATCGCGCTCATTTCACTTCCGCAGAGCTCAATGCGCCGGTCGCGAGTGCCAACTGGCTTGCGGTAGTGTTGTTCAAAAGTCTGAAAGACCCATTCCGTGAATAAAAAGGGGAAAATTCGGAAATACCCGCCGCCGGCCGCCGGAAAGTTGAAGCCCGCGATGCGAACCGTTGGCGGGGGAATCTCCGTTAATTCTTTCCCGTTCTGACATTGGTAGACGAAAGCAAATCTTGGCGCGTCAGGGAAACCGTATAAATCGTGGTGAATCGGATAAATACTGGAGTCGTAGCGGAAGCCTTCTTCCGCGAGGATGTCCAGCGCCCACAAGGAATCCTTGGTGATTGACCACGAAGGAGCCCTATAGCCGTAGACCGGAACTCCTGCCGCTTGCTCGATTGCGTCTTTGCTTATCCGCACGTCTTCACGGAATTCCGACGGTGACAACGTACAGACGCGGCGATGCCAGTAACTGTGGCAGGCTAATTCATGCCCTTGCGCTTGTACTTCCCGAACGAGATTAGGAAAACGGTCGGCTACCCATCCCAGAAAGAAAAAGGTCCCCTTCACACCGTGGCGCTCAAAGAGATTCAGAAACTTGCGAGTATTCTCAACCACTCTTGAAGGCCAAATCCCCCACGCGCGCCGCGGAACCTCATTGGCGAACGCTTCGACTTGGAAGTAGTCCTCCACATCAACACTCAATATATGTCTGATGCGCGGGCGTTCCTTTGCTGCGTTTGGGGTCTGCAAATTGTGTAAGGCCGGTTCCGGCCGTTGCGAAATCAGGGACCGTCGTCTCAGTCCTGAACTCTGCGAAAAGTTCTGAAGCGAATTGTTCACAGATTTGCCGCCCATGGAGACCCTGAACGAAGATTCCCGATTGGCACTTGTCTTCCCCGGATAGTGTTTCACCCTGCGTTCCAGCTTCTTTCGCGCAGGAAATCCGGCAGGTTTAGCTATTTCGCCCCGCGACCGAAAAGAATCACGTTGAAAGTTGCCAGGATGATTGCCAGGTCGAGTTTGAGGGAGAGGTTTTTAATATAATACAGGTCGTATTCAAGCTTGCGTTCCGTTTCTTCAATCGTGGATCCATATTGATATTTTACTTGCGCCCAGCCTGTGATTCCCGGCCTGGCACTGTGCCTGCGCCAGTACATCGGAATCCTTTCATCGAGCATCGCGCATAGTTGCGTTTGTTCCGGACGCGGTCCCACCAGGCTCATCTCACCGCGCAAGACATTGAATAGTTGCGGGAGTTCATCCAGCCGAAATTTTCGCAATAGCTGCCCGACGCGGGTGACACGCGGGTCGTTCTTCAGAGCCCAACTCGGGCCCCCCGCTTCCGCGTCCTGGAACATCGAACGGAACTTCAAGATGGTGAACGGACGTTGACCCAACCCGACGCGTTCCTGCCGGAATAGGATGGGAAACCCCGTTTCCAGCCAGATAGCGGGGGCGATCACTCCCATCAACGGCAACCCGAGGATAATTCCAAGCAAGGACACCACAATGTCTATGCATCGCTTCGCGGCCAGGAGAGACCTAGACTTGCGAAAGCCGGAGGAGAGGAACAACCAACTCGGCGCCAGGTTCGCCAGCAGGATTTTTCCCGTCACCTTCTCATACATGCTATGCGCGTCCTCGACCTGCACTCCCGAGAACTTCAATTGCAGAAGCTGTTCGACAGGCGTGCAACCTCGCCGTTCGTTCAGGGACAGGATCACCCGGCTGACCCCCTTTTCTTTCACAATGTCACTCACCTGGTTCACGGAACCAATGATGGAGGGGTTGACGAGTGATTTCCCGATGTTCTCCCCCTTCTCATCGAGAAACCCGACAACCTTGAGGTTAAGTTCGGGGCGCACGATGAGTTCCCGCACCAGGGTAATCCCCGCCTGTGCAGTGCCAACAACGAGCACTCGCTCCTGATCTTTCATAATTCGTCTCTAAGTTTGTACGTTAGGGGATGGGCATCAAAAAGGGTCAGTGTGAGGGCCTTCCTTGCGATTGGAATAGAAATGCAGTGCGCGCCTCGCCGTTGCCGTTGTGCTTCGGCAGAGTGGCCAGTAGCGGAATTTCGAGATATTCCTTTACCTCTTCGGGCGTCCTGAATGACGGGTCGAGATATTCCATCAAGAAGCCGAATCCCATGCTGGCCAGGATGGCGATCACCACGGCCAGGAGCAGTTTGACGCCTGTCGGCAGACTCGCCGGCACCAACGGCGCCACCGGTGCCTCCGCGACCGCGGCATTGATGATTTTCCGTTGGTCAAGAGCATCCGCGATGCGGGCTTCTTCGCGCTTCCGATGATAAAGAAGGTAATTCTCCTCATTGGCTTTGGCGGACCTGAGCAAATCCTGCTGGAATACCGACTCGCCCGCCAACCGGTGAGCTCTGTTCTCAAGAGTCTTCAACGCGCCGGCCATGACCGAGGCGCGTGCCTGCAAACCGATCAAGTCCGCCTTGGCTTTCTCCATCTCTGTTTTGACCCAGGCATGCGCAGGGTCCTGATCCGTTGTCTCTTCTCGGATGCCGCGTCTCTCGGCCTCGGCGATGGAAGTAAGAGTCTCGGAGATCTTTGTTTCCACTTCCTGAACCAGCGGATAGCTCGGATCATATCGTTCGAGAAGTTCGGTTCGCTTGAGTTCCAGGTCGAGGAGCGTCGTTTTCAGGTTGGCCATGAGCTGAGGATTGTCCGCCACTTTAATCTGTGTGGTGACGCGCGCGGGGACAGCCCCATCTTCCGCCTCGAGCGTGCGAAGCCGCTTCTCCGTTTCCGCGATTGACGCAAGTGTCTGTTGCAGGCTGAGATCGAAATCGTTTACCTTCTGGAGTGTTACCTGTTTCTCGAAATCAGCCGAAACAACTCCCGTTTGTTGCGTGAAACGCACCAACTGCGCTTCCGAGGCCGCCAGTTCTGTCCTGTATTGCTGTGCTTGTAGCTGAAAGAAGTCCGCCGTCCCTTGTGGCCGGCGGACTGCCGTGTGCTTGGCTAGGTACAGATCCCCCAGTTCCTTAAGCACCTGCGCCGCGAGTCGCGGCGATTCGGATTGATAGGTGACTTTAATGATATCGGAGGCGTTGAGCGGGATCACCTGCAGGTCTTTCGTTTCCATTTTCAGAACTGCCTTGTAGATCCTCGTCTCCTTGTCCGGCGCCAGTCCTAGGGCTCCCAGCACCCGCAGCTCGATGGCCCCAATGGACCACGGGTTTTTGGATTCATACAGCCCGCAATCCACTACTGTCTTTTCCAGAGAATCGCGGCTTTGGAACAATTCGACTTCCGACGTAATCTCGTCCAATGTCAGATTGCGATCGGACTGGCTGACGTTCGGTTCGGTGGACACCACAGGGTCGACGCGTTCTCGTTGCACAAGGATCTTCATTTCGGCCTCATAGGTCGGAGGCAGAATCAAAATGGCCAGGATGAATCCTGCCATCAGCCCTGCGAACGCGAGGATGATCACGCGGCGGCGGCGGAATGTCATCCCCACCAGATCACGCAGCGTAAAAGAATGTTTCGGCTTCCCGTTGCCGTTTCCAATGCCGTTTCCGTTTCCATTGTGTGAGCTGTGTTTCCCGGAATTCACATTTTCCATTTGACTCCCTCCTACGCTCTCTGTGTTCCCGACCGCCAACCCTAGAACCCATTGAGACCCAGAAGCGTCCCAACGGTGGCCCCTGCGATTAGCAGGGAGATTTTTGCAAGCGCGCTCTTCCCGGCATAGAACCGGTTGACGCAAAGAAAATCAGTTTCCATCTGGTATCTGCGAATTGTTCGATTACTCTAAAAAGCGACAATTGCTGGTGGAATGTGGCCTTCGGAGTCCAACTGGCCATCGTTGTCCACTCTCTTTGATGGGCTTGCTAGAGCCTTTTGTAGAGATTTTCGGGAATGGAAAACGTGTGGTTGTTGAGCACAGCGCCTAGTATCTTCACATTTGCAGCGGTCAGATCTTCCTTGGCCGTTCGCGCAGTCTCTCGACGTGTAACCATGGACTCCAGAATCAGAATAACGCCGTCAGCGATCTGGCCGAGGAGCAATCCGCCCATATGTTGACTCGCCTGCGAGCTGTAGACCAAAACGTAGGAAAACTCGCGGCGGAGTTCTGCAATGCGGGAGCGCAAGCGCTCGGAATTCCACCCAGCTTGCAACTCCCCGGAACGAGAGCCGCCCGTGAGCACCGAGAGGTTAGTTTTCGGAGAGCAGTGAACGAATTCTCGAATCGGCCCGGATTCGAACAAGGCATCTGAAAGCCCCCGCAAGTTCTCCACACCAAAATGTTTATGAAGAGAGGGGGAATGGAAGCCTCCTTCGACGACACACACCGACGAGCCTGTCTGGTCGGCCAGAAGTTGTCCCGCACGAACACAAATACCGCCGGCTCCATCGGTCTGACCAACTCCGCAGAAGGCCACCACACGCGGCACATCATCAGGGGACAGCAGGAACACGCGTTGAACCAACTCGGCCTCTCCCGAACGACCAATAGGTTCAATGGGCACGGGCGGACGCCTTACTTCTGAACTCTCTTGGGGAACGTTTTTTGACCAGAGCAGAGCGGTCGCTTCTCTGGCTCGCAAAAGTACTTCAATGTTTTTGCTCATACGTCATGTCTCCCATGGTCTTGTCCTGACCATTTCGAATTCAGCGGATCCTTCTACACCAGGAGCTGAGATGGATCAGCACTGCCTCCACACTCCGCTTGCTGCAGCACAGCCAGTTCGTTGGCTGTGTCTGAGCCAAGCATCTCCATATCCAGGTCCTCAAGCACCTCGTTCAGAATCGATGCATCGATTAACTTTTGTCCATTCGCGAACCCCAAACTGCTCGTTACTGAATCTGATTACACCACATTCCCTCCGACTATCGCAGTCAACCCGGTGGAAAAATACCGACCGCATCCCCACAATTCGAACGCACACGCACATGTACAATATGATGATTTGGTGGAAGAGGCTAACAAACAAATCGGCAAGTCAGCCCTCCAGATTGTCATAGTTCCCCGTGGAGCATCAGTGCAGAAATATTGGATGGTGCGACCAGTCGATCTACCACCTGCGGAGCCACACCAGGAACTCACAAGACAAGACTTTGACATGATCAAGCTCTAGGGAGCTCCAAAATACAATGTCCAATGGATGGTCAGAAATGGGGATCTAGACATATGTCACTCTAACAATGGTCTGACTCATTCAATTATTTATGTACTTCCCTCCCACACTGCTATTTAAACAAGATTCATATTTTGTCAAAAGAGTGGTAATGGTGCCATTTCATCTAAATATTACATGTAGTGGTATCATAGTGTGTACAAAATACATCAGGAAAATCGGCATTTGACTTAATGGTAACTTAACTTAATGGGACTTTAAGTGAAATAAGGATAAATAAGTGCAAATTAGGGCTGTCTGAGTATGATTATATTATGATTTTCATCATAATATATTGTAATCATATCATATTAGTGACTCAGATCCCTGTATGTATTGGATGCATATTAATATCATATTGTAATCTGCTATATTCATAGATAATCATAATTTAATCTGATTACTTTTGAATACAGAAAAGGTCAAGATCTTTTCTGTTTTCAATGCGGACAGAGCTGTCAACAAGGTGATAAAATAATGCTCAGGATCTCTCAAGATAACAGAACATATGTTTGGCTGAGCTCTGCAATGCTTAGTACAGTACTAATTCTATAGCCTTATATTGGCTTATCCACACCACATGGCAAACCAGCAGCACATATAAACATGAGACATATCCTTCAAACTATTTAGAATAGTCACATTAATAGGCATATTTATTGCCATATTAGATTTTCATGGCAGGTATTTTATTTCTAATGTGCAGAAACTGCCTATTAATTTAACTATGTATTCTAAATATTTTGAAGGATATGTCTTGTTTTTATATTACCCTCAGTCTGCCATGCTAATTAACTAATCCTTGAGAATATTCCAACAGCACAAGCTCACTAATTGTAACTCTAACACAAAGATCAGGAATCTCACAGGGTGTATTTGCTACTGGAAAATGCCCAGTCAGCAAAATACCTTGCAAATGGGTCATCTTTTGAACCACTTGTGTAACGAGAGATATTGTCTGTGACATTCTGTAGATAGAGGAACAAGTGGAGAAGATGGATTTTCAAACCACTAGCAATGTGCTCAGTTCCTCAGAATTCTCAGATGTGTTTGTTAGAAGGGACTTTTACAAAGTAGAATTAAATCTACACATGTGAGCTACAGTATCCCTCCAAATATACAAGATGCAACACTCTGTACTCATTTAGGAAGCCTGCTTGCTGTGTTGGATGTTCTATAGGGATTTGAATCAAGGTCTCAAGTAGGGAGAGCTGACTCAGACCCATTTAAATATCACCTATTATTATGATTAAATATGACCACCATAACATATTGTAATCATAATGTAATCATATTGTAACTGGTTGTACTCACAAAAGTTTGATTACAGCACCAGCATATTATAATAATAATCATGGCCAGCCCTACTCATGGCGAGCACACTTTCAGTTGGTCGAGACTTGCTAGATGACGATCGAGGGTGTCTCCTAACCAATGTGCATCGACACACAGACCAACATTCACACATGGTCAATGCACAACGATATGATCCCCAAGAGAAGCAGGACATAGTAGGCCTGAAAAACACGTCTAAGGAAATAATCTGATCTATTATGCAGGAGAAACTTCTGATTGACCTCGGGCTCGCTCGCTCATATTTCAAGTTGGACGACATTTCGAACATTGCTTGGTGTAAGTTTGATGTCCAAGGTGACAACAATGGATTGACATGGCTTTTTGCAACTGCAGTGGATGCAACTCTCCACATCGCCATGGACAACTACGACATCTTTGCAATTACTGTTTCTTTGAACTACGGGAACAACATCCTTGCTTTTCTGGAGGAGGATTTAGTGAACCGACAATCAGTGATGGACGAAACAGGTTGTTCGTTACCAAGAAATTTTCAGGCAAGTTGGATTTCACCTTTACTTTTCATGTCGCTCATGTCAGTCCAGTATTTCCTTTCAACCAAGTTTCAGCCTGTAGTTCTGCACCTGGACCAGCTTCTCCCCCATTGCTCCACACTGTTACGGCACAATTTGGACGATTCTTATACACCATATAAGATATCTAATGACAAACTTCTTCAACGAGCTGATCCACCATCCACCCTATTTTTGGATCCCCCTAGTGTCACAGCACCACCATTTCCACCCTTCCTTCATCAAACCACTTGATCCCTACCACAGACAGACCTTGAACATCTATTTTGTTCTCCTCAATGCCGAGGTCAAATTCCAACGGTTCGCAAAAAACTTTGGCCTCAACAAGCTGCACCCCGATATGAGGGCCATAGCCGAGCAAACTATTAGAATTGTTGATTTAATGTATTCTCAACCAGTGCATTCGGGAGCTCACATTGCCATTAAAGAAGGTGAATGTGAACCCTGTACGTCAACTCTGTTGTGGACATAGCTTTGACCGAATGGACGCTATGTGCAGTACCCTTCTCTTGGGACACACTATCCCACGAAGAAAGGAAGGTGCTCAGGCAGGATCTCTTCTCCAGAGGGAGTGGTTAGTAATCTATCACTCTGGTTGTCCCCTAGTGACTGAATGCTGACTGGACCTCATTGCATTAGCTTTCTACTGTCGTTCTACACCAGACAATGAGGATGACATATCAGAGATTCATACACCTGACAAAGGCACCCACCCCTTGCTTCTGCCTATCGCCCTGCATCATCGCAACAAGGAGATCCGGGATTGGACTGAAGGTATCGAGTAGCCAATGGGACGAGAAATCCCAAATTTTGATACAACTTTCGTAAATGGTGAACGATCACGTCTACATTGTTTATACATATTATCTGACACTGTCCATTCGATAAGTGATCTCTCCTTCCCCAAATACTACCAAAGTCACAAAGCGCATTCTTGACACTGTATCTTTCTTGGAGCGGTTTCCCAATTTCCAATCCAGGCCAAGTGGGTGGGCTGATACTCGCTCGATTCAGATGGCGTAAGCGAGAGACACTTGCATGTGGTCAACTCAATGGGAAGGAAGGGCTGAAATGTTTAAGAAGAAACTTATTTCCAGAGGCTGTCGAGCATGTGCGCAAGATACCGTTGTGGTCATTCTCATAATAACAAATGACAGTGTTTCGGAGGTGTCCATTCCTTCATATGCAAGATTCTCGTTGGTCGCCAACGTGCCACCCAAAATCAATGTGTCCCAGAATTCATGGGGCTGCCACCCGCTCCGGAACAGGGCGTGCCTTTGAACCCATCCTTAAGTCTTTACTGCCATATCGTCTGATGTGCCCCCAAGCACTCCCAG
>Ga0137418_10006360_pt1 | contig 10866 bp, 11 predicted proteins | sample CZODoug3_1_2_16f_FD_122242 | JGI IMG/M metagenome (GOLD analysis project Ga0137418, IMG submission 122242) | Vadose zone soil fungal communities from Angelo Coast Range Reserve, California, USA - CZODoug3_1_2_16fungal (Hybrid Assembly) | ecosystem: Environmental > Terrestrial > Soil > Vadose... | reverse complement strand
GAAGTCGGCGAGCTGTCCGCGCCCGTGCAGGCGAAGCTGCTTCGCGCGCTGCAGGAAGGGGAGATCCAGCCCGTCGGGGCGGGGCGGGTGGAAAAGGTCGACGTGCGCATCGTGGCGTGCACGAATCGGGACCTGGCCGCCGAGGCGAAGAAGCAGCGTTTTCGCGAGGACCTCTATTACCGGCTCGCGGTGGTGGAGCTGGTGGTTCCGCCGCTGAGCGAACATCGGGAAGACATCCCGTCGCTGGCCGCGGATTTTGCGCGCCGCTACGGCGACCGATTCGGAATGGAGGACGTGCGTCTCTCACCCGCGCTGGTCGAGGCGCTGCGCAGAGCGAACTGGCCGGGCAACGTCCGGCAGCTGGAGAACACGGTCGCGCGGCTGGTCGCGCTGCAAGGCGGGAGCGGCGAGATCGGCGCCGAGGCGTTCACGGCTGGCGCCCCGTCCAATTCCGCGGACCAGCCTGCCGAGTCGACCTTCGATGCCAGCCTTGGCTTGCGCGAGCAGGTCGAAGCCTTCGAACGAGGCATCATTGCCCGCACCCTTACCGCGGTCTCCGGAAACCAGTCGGAGGCTGCGCGCCGGCTGGCTCTCAGCCGAAGCTCCTTCGTCGATCGCTTGAAGAAGTACGGATTTTCGGGCGGCGGTCTGGATTCCACGTCGTAGTCTCTCGCCATCAGGCCCTTCAGTCTCTAGGCACTGCCGGATCCTGCTCCAGGGCGTTGCGTGACGTCCTGACACTCGGCATCCGGCGGGCATGAACGCTGCATAGCTCCGGTCCAGACCCCGGGCTTCGACCCGGTGGCCGGGAGACAAGGCTGATGCTCCGTGAGATTCCGGTGAAGCGCGACTGTTTCCGCTGCGGGCGTGTCGAGTTCAGCGCCGCGGTCAGCGTGATCGTCGTCTGGGCGCACGGTTTGACCATCGCGGTCCCGATGATTCCGAAGGACGAGCTGCGGGTTTGCGGGTCGGGGAACTGCGACGCGGCCCATCGGCTCATCTCCCGCGCGTTCGAGGTCCACCCGGAGACGCAGGTGGCCGTCGGCCCCTGGAGGCGAGCGCTGATCGTCTTCGAAGACGGCAATGGCGTCGAAATCCGGAACAAGGGCGCCGAGAAGCTGGCGGTCGCATAGGCCGAGGGCATCAACTGGCCTCGTCGGATGCTTTTCGTCCGGTACCGGCGCATGGGCCAGGAGCTTGCCGAGGAGCGAAAGAAGCTGGGCATGAGTCAGGAGCGGCTCGCCAAGACACCGGCATCGACCAGGCCGAGATCAGCCGCATCGAGCGCGACATCGTGGACCCGAGGCTCGGCACCTACGTAAAGCTGCTCGAGGACGTGGGCCTTGGGTTCCGAGTCGAGCGCGTGCACAAGGGCGCGATCTCGAAACCGCGCCAGGTGAGCGCGCGTCGGGTCGGTCGGTAAGCTCGACAATGGGAGGCGCGGGTGCAGCACTTCGGGTCAACAAGAGCTGCTCGCGCTGGACGATCGCCTCCAGCGCCATGCCCCCATCGAAGAGCCTGAAGAGCCGCGCGACCAGCTCGGCGCTGGGGCTCGCTGTCACTTTGCCAGCCATCGCGCCATTGCCGGCAGTCGCGCCGACAGGCGTGCCGACGGTGGCGATGGCAGTGGCACTGCCGCTTGCGGGCGCCGGAGTGTCGACTCGACCGCGACCTGCGCACGCTCGCACATCGGCGAGCCGCACCAGTGTGACCCCGTCCTCGACCTTGGACGCGATGGCGTTTGACCTACGCCAGCGGTACAGAGTTCGGGCCGGAACGTTCTCTTCGCGTGACGCTTCAGCTATGGAGACCCATCGACTTTCTGCTTCGTTGTCTTCGCCCATCCCGCCACCCTTCAATCTGCTCGCACCCGTGGGAGTAGTACGAGGATGGCGAGCGCGTCTTCGGCCTTGTCGAGCTGTTCCCGAATCTGGTGGAGCGCCTTCGCCAGCTCCGCGCGTGCGCCGGCACGCCGGTCGCGCACGGCGGCGATACGGCACGCCTCGCGGCAAGGCCAGAGCCGCCGACAACTCGACCGCCAGCGGCTTCAGGACGTCGCGATCTAGCGAGAGCGGTCGGCAACGCGTACGAGGGGGCAGCGAAACCTGCGATAGCTGCCAAGCCGTAGTTCGTCGGTGGCAGCGCCACCGTATCTCCTCCCGCCAGGAGAAACCGAGTGCAGTCGCTTCGTGCATCACCACGCCGCGGTTCGGTGCGCGCGCTCGCGGCAATCGGCCCCACCAGACGGAGTGCTTTCGGACGCCGGTTCGATTCCCGCCGCCTCCACCAATTTGCTGCTCTGCTCTTGGCCGGTTGGCCGACGGGATGGTGCTCGTTGCCATGGAATTGCCATGCCGATGGCCGTTCTGCGTCACTGCCAGGTGCAATACCCCGCCGCGCAAATGAGCTGCCTCCCTAATGGGAAGATCTCCGCGTAGCTCGAGAACGGCAGGCCGCCCGTGCCGAGCTTGGGAAAGCAGTCGTCGCCCGACGCGGTCACGGTGCACGTCGTCGTGCAGATCTTGCGCCCGAGCGCGTCGGCGCGGCAGACGAGGCCCGTCGCGCAGTCCGCGTCGGAGGTGCAGAAGTCTCCCAGGAACCCCGCGCACGGACGCGTCGAAGCGGCGTTGCAGACCGCGCAGCTGGAGCGGAAAACGGCGTCGCCGCCGACGCAATCGACGAGATCCTGCGACGCCGAGCAGTACCGCGAAATTCCCGCGGGGCAGCTCGCGTCCGGGGCGGCCGCGGCGGGAATGCACTCCGCGTAGCCGTTGCCCGTGTCAATGCATTGGGGCAGCATCGCGTCGGCGCCAGTTCCGCAGGGCGACCGCGCGACGGCGTAACCGGCGAGGCACCGGATGCTAGCGTTGCCGTCGCACCAGGAGATCACGCCAGCGCAGCGTGGCTCGGAGGTCGCCGACAACACGCACAGCGCCCCTTCGGACGGCGTGACGACGCAGGCCCCGGACGGAGAGCAGACGCTGGTCTCCCATTCGTACCAGCAACCGAAGTCCGAGCAGGAGTTCCGGCAGTTCTGGGCCTCGACGGAGGCACCCGTCGTATTGCAGCGGGTCGCGCCCGACGCGCACTGGTCGGGCGGAACGCATGCAGACGCGAGCCCGGACACGAACACCGTGACGAGGAGACGGTTGGTCATGGAGTCGCGCAGAAGCGCTGTTCGGGAGACCAGGTGGGGCAGGCGTTCGAGGCGATGACGCCGCTCGCTCGTCCGGCCGCCAATGCGCTACACACCGCCGGGGGAAACGAGACCGTGCCGCCCGTCACGCTCCATCCTTCGATCGGATCCATGCGCAGCGGAGCGATGCACGACGTGGCGGTGCAGACGCCCTCGCTGCCCGCCGGCTTCACGACGGCGAAATTGGTCGCGTCGCTTGCTGCGGCGGTGCAAGTCGCGAGATCGACGTTGACCGTGGAGCCGGACGCGCTGCAGGTCGCGACGTCGAAGCAGGCGGGCCGGTGCAGCGGATCCCACTCCGGCAGCGGCTCCGTCCTGCGGTCATCGCTCTGGCACACACCGGCGCGGCAGCTCTGCCCGGCTGGGCAAGTGGACGCGACCCGGCCCGGCGCGACCTCGCTGGCCGTGCCGGCGCACAGCCAGCTCAGCGAGATGCGCAAGACGCGGTAGCCGGGTTGATACGGGATTGAGGCAGTCGCGCGGGCCACCGTGAGGGGAGAAGCGCCTTTCCACGCGGTGACGGTCACGTCCAACGTCCGGTCCGGAGGCTTGCCGATCTCGCTGGCCGCGAAGATGATCCCTTCGCCCGTGATGGTCCTGGGCAGCTGCACACCGGCAGGGCCAAGCTCGAACAGCTTCGGAAACAATCCCACGACGTCCAGTCCGACGACGTCCACCCGGATGCTGTCGGCGTCTTTCGGAACGACGAGGTCGGAAGTCAGCTCGACGTCGAGCTGCGAGATCTGGTCGGCTCCGTAAGCGTCCGGTGGCGGGCGGCCGCGGCCGCACGCGAGGACGAGGATGGACGCAGCGCAAAGCGAGCGCGGTAGCAAAGGGCCCCCTCACCTCGATGATCTGCTGGACGACCAGCCCCATCCAAGGGTGGCCACGGGAGCTTCCTGCACACATTCGCCGCCGTTGGTACACCAGCCGGGCCCGCGGTAGCTCCATGTGAAGGGGACCGTGCATGACCGTGCTTCGGCGTACCTGCCTTGACGGGTCTTGAAGGGTGCTTGACGGACTTCCCCAGAGAGAGACTCACTCTTCTCGACGGGCTCAAAGGGACTGAAAATCGCCGTGTCGGTGGTTCGATTCCGCCCCTGGGCACCACTTCCGCGGACGTGGACCGAGTTGCCGAAGTGAGCGCACCGGGGCGCGATGGCACGACAAAGCGTGTCGCCGGGCGCGGATCAGCGGGAGGACTGCGCCTCTGACGGTGTCCCAGGCGGCGCGGTTCTGCGCACTCCGCTCGCCTGACGACCGTCCACGCTACTCGCCTCCGCATTGCTCGCGGACCATGCAATTACTGTCGCGTCGAGATCACGGTTTGGCGCTTGCTTGCGATCGGGCAGAGCCGGGACGCTTTGTCCTTTCCTCGTCGAACTCCTCGGCCTCCAGGCCCGCGACACGCGACATTTCTCGACGATGCTCCAGCCATCGCCAACGTCCGCGTGAGGGTGCGAGGATGATCTGTTGCGTCACTTACCTTCGAACTTGAAGGAGACCTTCACCTTTGCCCGGTAGGCTTTCACTTTGCCGTCCTCGATCTGCAGATCGAGCTGGGCGACCTCAGCGACGCGCAGATCGCGGAGCGACTTCGCCGCGCGCTCGATCGCTGCCGTCGCCGCCTTCTCCCACGACTCACTGCTAGTCCCGACCAGCTCGACAATCTTGTAGACGCTCTCCGGCATGGGGGCTCCTTTCTCCGACTGTCCTTATCGCACAGGTGGGGCTGCCGCGGTCCGGGTGTCCCGGTTTGCGGCGCCCCCTGTCGAGCTGAAACAGCCAAGCCGTGCCGAGTGACGATGCACAACTGGGAGCATACCTAATCAACGTGCCACGCAGTGCGCGAGATCCCCACGCGGTGGTGAAGAATGAAGCGCTGCGTTACCATCGTCGCTCCGGACCGCGCAAGCGCTAGCGGGGCGGGACGCCGACGTGCGCGCTGCTCGCGCTCCCAGCAGAACCGATCCGGACTCCTGAGTGGGGCTGCGACAGTTCAAGGATCTCGGGATTTGCGTCATCATGACGGCAGACGATGATAGAGCGGCGAACCCTGGCGATCGTTTGAACGTCAAACACTCGGCCGTCGAAATTGGCTTGGTGCCAAAAACGACATGAACGGTACCTCGCTCCGTCTACTTCGCGTAGATGCGTACCGGAATCTGGTACGCGTTGCTCGTCGGGCACGCCTCGGTACCCGCGTTCACGATGCTGTGCGAGTCGTTGTAGAGCACTTGGCCCGCGCGCTGCGTGACCTGCATCGTCACGGGCCCGGGCGGAACCTGCAGGCCGCCGGGGAAGTGGAAGCGCAGTACGTTCGTATCGAGCGCGTTGGCCACCCGCGACCGGCCGAGCAGCGTGTAGGCACCGTCGCGCCACGCATAGACGCCGAGCTCGAACTCGTTGAACGGCGTACCGAGAGACACCTGCAGGTCGAGCTGGACCTCGGTGACAGTCGTCACGGCCGCGCTGAAGACATCCGCGAAGTCGAACAAGGAAGCGGTGTGACCTGAGCCCCGTTGAGCTGGCTGCGCAACTGGTCCTCGTCTTCGTCCAGCAAGCGCAAATACTCCTGACGGTTGCAACTGGGCCGCAGTGCGGAGCGCGGTATTCACAACGTGCTTGAATCCGCTGCACCGACTGCATCGTGTTCCGCGTTCCACCGGAACGGCGCTGGAGGACGTCGTACCCGACGGCGTCGAACTGTGCGACGCAATGGTCGGAACGCTCGCTGCCGTATACCCGCCCTTCGAGATGAGGCTCGCGGTACGATGACGGCATGGACGAGCGCATCGCGCATCTGGTTCGCTTTGTCCTGGACGGACAGCTATGTCACATTCCACGGAGGCGAGAACAGGTCAAAGGCGAACCCAAAGCTTCGCTGACGGGGCTCGATGACGAAGCCGATTCTGATGGCGGTTCACGAGCACCCTCGCGAGCTCGCGACGATCCAACGGGAGTTGCTCGGCCGGTACGGCGCCGACTACCAGGTGATCGCTGAGGCGTCGGCGACGGCTGCGCTGGAACGGCTGGAAGCCCTGCGAGGGACGGCAGACGCGCGGGTGGTCGTTCTCTTGGCGGCCCACGCCATGACCGGGATGACCGGCATCGAATACCTGCAGCGGGCGCACGCGCTCCATCCCCGCGCACAGCGCGTCCTGCTCCTTCCCTGGGGGAACCGTTCCGCGATCAAGCCGATCCTGAAGGCCATCTCCCGGGGGCAGGTCGATCGCTACGCGACCCAGCCCAGCCGCCCTCCCGACGAGCGGTTTCATCACCTCGTCACTGAGCTCCTCCGGGACTGGCAGGAGCAGCAGCATGCGCAGCCCGCGGTGGTGACGGTGGTCGGCGAGCGCTGGTCCCCCCGGTCCCATGAGGTCCGGGACCTGCTCCAGCGCAGCGGCGTGTCCTTCGACTTTCACAACGCGGATTCGCACGAAGGACGGGGGGTGCTGGAACGCGTCGCTTGCCCCAGGGGTCCCTTCCCGGTGCTCGTCCGCTTCGACGGGCAGGTGCTGACCAATCCCACCAACGAGGAGGCAGCGGTCGCCCTCGGCGCGCGTCACAGCTCCGAGGAAGGTACCTTCGACCTGGTGGTGGTGGGTGCTGGACCGGCTGGATTGTCGGCGGCGGTCTACGGCGCCTCGGAGGGATTGCGCACCATCGTCGTCGACCGGAAGACGATCGGCGGCCAGGCGGGCACGAGCTCGCTCATCCGCAACTATCTCGGCTTTCCGCTGGGCATCGGTGGCGCCGAGCTCTGCATCCGGGCCCTCGACCAGGCCTGGTCATTTGGAGCGGAGACCTCGGTTCTGCGGCCGGCCACCGGCGTGCGTGTGGAAGGCGGCATCCGGGTCCTGGCGCTGGCGGATGGGACCGAGATCGCCGCCCGCGCCATATTGCTGGCCACCGGGGCCCACTACCAGCGCCTCGGGATCCCCGCGCTCGAGGCGCTCGTCGGTTCAGGCGTCTTCTACGGCGGCGGCGTCACCGAAGCGCAGGCGATGGAGGGAGAGCACGTCTACGTCATCGGCGCGGGCAACTCCGCGGGCCAGGCGGCCATCCATCTGGCCAAGCATGCGAAGCGCGTGACGATGCTCGTCCGCGGCGGTGCACTCGGGGCGAGCATGTCCGACTACTTGGTGACGGTGGTCGAGGCCAATCCGATCATCGACGTGCAACTCCACACCGCGGTGATCGACGGCCAGGGAGCGGGGCGGCTGGAGAGTCTGGTGCTCCGCAACCAGACCACGGGCGAGACCCGGACCGTGCCGGCGGCTGCGCTGTTCGTCCTCATCGGCGCCCAGCCTCACACCCAATGGCTGCCCACGAGCATCCAGCGCGATTCCCATGGTTTCATTCTCACCGGCCAGGACCTCGCCGTCGCTGCTGGGGAGGAACGGCCAGCCCGTCCACCGCTTCCGCTCGAGACCAGCCTGCCCGGCGTGTTCGCGGCGGGGGACGTGCGGCATGGCTCGATCAAGCGCGTGGCCTCCGCGGTCGGAGAGGGCGCGATCAGCATCCAGCTGGTGCACCGGTACCTGACCCACCTCCGCTCAGAGGCGAGATGAAATCTTGGACCGGTCGCCCATCGCGCCGCCCCGGGAAAAGGAACCGCCGCCCTGCGCGGGGAGGGTAGTGTGCCCTCCCGCCGCGCTCGGCTAGGCTAGTCGCGAGGAGGCAGGAGGAGGCGAGTGACAGAGGTTCGCTTATCCGTCCTTCCTGCGGCGCAGCACGACGAAGACTCCGTCCGCCCGCACCCGCGCAGATCGATCGCGTACGCGCGCCATCCCGCGGGAAGCGAGTCCAGTACGGGTTTCCACCAGCCGTCGAGGCGAAGTTGCCACGCAAGCCAGGACGAGCACGTTGCGACCTGAGCCGGCCTGCTCGTAGTGGACGCGCAGCGTCTGGAGTCGCGAGCCAGCGGATCAGTTTCGGGCAACCCGCGACGACGACGCGGAGCCAGCCGCGCATGGTCAGCTTGACGAGGCCGCTGTGAACCTTCACGAGGATCTTCTGGTCCGGCTCGTTCGCGAAGATGTGCTGGAGGAACAAGACGGTCAGGTCGCCCACGTCGGCCGAAGACTTCCCGCAGACGTCGTGCACCGCGCCCGGAAAGAGCGTCAATTCGAAGTCGGGCTCGTCCGCCTTGCCCGGCTCGAATCGCGGTTTTCCGTCGACAGCGTGGAAGCGGAAATCACCCGGCACGTCAGTGAACCGGACCCCGACGGAGACAGCCTTGCTCAGCGAGCTCGCGGCCTTGCGGCCTGCTTCGCTCGTCTCGAGTAGTTGGCGGAGCATCTCCGCCAGCTCTGAGCAGGCGCCGATGCTGGCTGCTCGGCTGGCATGCCGCCTCAGATAAGCTGACCACAGTGCCGGCGCAACCTGGACACGCTCGCACGCTCGTGGAATGATCGGGTGCTCACCAACCGGGTTTCAGGGCAACATCATCAGTGCCTGCGTATACCGCGCGCCGACGCGGAGCGTTGCGAAGTCGCGCCGGTCCGCGGTCAGCACTCGGTTTATGCGCCGGCGCTCGGCCACAGCCGCGACCACGCCATCGACCAGACCAAGTTGCAACTGCTGGAACTTGGCATCGAGCTGGGCTGCGCGAGCGAGGTCGGCGGCCGAGACCGGCTCCAACTCGTAGGTCGTGGCGGGATCGACGATCTCCCGGATCAGCTTCCGCATCGCCGCCCTCTCTGCGCGGAGGAAGTAATCGACCTCGGCGAGGATGAGGCCAGGGACGATGACCGCCGATGCCTGGGTGAGAGCGCGTTCATAGTCCGGCCATGCCGGACGGCCATCCGGGCGGCGCGCCAGCGCGCGCAAGAGACCGCCGGTGTCGGCGACCAGCGGGGGCGTCACTTCTCCAGATCCCGAAAGAGCTCCGATTCATCTCCTAGCTTGGTGTCGACCGAGGTGAAGAGCCCAGTGGTGGGCGGTCGCCGCCCGTCGTAGTACTTGGCGGCGGCGACGCGAAGCCCCCGACGGATGAGCTCGGAGGAGGAAATCCCGTCCTTCCGCGCGCGCGAAAGGGCGCGGAGATCCTCTGGATCGAGGCGAATCGTGGTGGCACGTTTGGACGCCATACATGCGATATACATCAGTCGGCTTCTTCGTCAAAGTGTGGCAGCGTCAGAGGTCGTGTCGGAGTGACCGTGCATGACCGTGCTTCGGCGTACCTACCTTGACGGGTCTTGGCACGTGCTTGACGGACGTCCCCAGAGGGAAGCGCGCTTTCTCCGAGGGGCAGAAAGGGACTGAAATCCCCGTGTCGGTGGTTCGATTCCGCCCCTGGGCACCAACAAGCCCGCGAGATTGTTGACCGTGCGTAGACCCAGCGGTCGCTTCAATGCCGCCGACCGTGCTTCGCGGTACCTCGCCGATGCAAGCACCGTCGCGTCGAGATCACGGTTTGGCGCCTGCTTGCGATCGGCCGACGCGGGGACGCTTTGTCCCTTCTTCGTCGAACTTCCCGGCCCTCGAGGCCGTGACGCGTCATTTTCCGCGACGAACTGCAGGGCTCTCCCCGCAGCGTGAACTGAACGACGTGCGGCGGGGTCCGTGGCAGCGCCCGCACGCCCACGCTATCTTGGGGCGCATGGGGAAGCTGGACTATTACGCTGTATTGGGCCTCGGGCGCGACGCGACGAGGGAAGAGGTGAAGGCCGTCTACCGACAGCTTGCGCGCGCCTTCCACCCGGACGCGAACGTCGACGCCGCAAAAGCCGAGGACTTTGCAGCAGCCGAGCACTTCAAGAAGATCACCGAGGCGTACACCGTCCTCAGCGATCCCGAGAAACGCGCGCTCTACGACCACTACGGCGAGTCGTGGCGCGAGGCGAAAAAGAAGGGCCGCCGCTCGCCGGCACCTTCGCGCGCCCGCTTGGTACCGATGAGTAAGCCGCGCCGCAAGCGCAGACTCCAAGATGACCTCTTGGAGCACACCGAGCGCCGTCTCGACGTCTCTGTCGCTGGCATCGAGCTGATTGGAGTGGGCGTGACCGTGGACGTACGCACTGGCATGCCCGACGAGGAAGAGGCTTCCGATGGACCCCCCGCTCAGCCGACCGCGCGGCAGCTCCCGCCACGGAAGGGCTGAACAGTTCTTGAAGAGCGTCGATCATCTAGGCGAACCAGACCGGGCGCTCCGGACCTTCCGTCGCGGCGAACTCGACACCCGCTGGCACGACCTCGCGATCCACGAGGTCTCCGCGCAGGCGAGGCAGAGAGCGGTCCTGGCCCCTCCATCACGAGCAGGTCCCCGCTCTCCTGGCATTTCGCGGCAGGTCCAATCGCTCAGCGGAGAGATGACGACCAGTTCCTTCACGTCAGGGGCGATGACAAGCGAGCCCGGTGAGTGACCTCCTCGAAATCGCGCTTTCTCTGGCTTACCGGCGCACAACCTGCACGCGGCAGTGGATCAGGCGCATCGCGGTATCATCCGGATTGTAGTGCGGGTCGCTCGGGACGAACTTCTCGCCGGTCGAGCGGACCTCCTGCATCTTGCCCACCAGCCAGAGCTTCCCGCTGGAGGCCTTGAGACGGCCCGAGCGGCTCGCGCCCGCGATCTGGATTGCGCGCAGGACCTCGAAGCCTGTGGTGCTGATCCCGTGGCAGTAGGGCTCGACCACGCGAGCGAGCCCCTGGTAGACGAACGCGAG
>Ga0137418_10006358_pt1 | contig 10867 bp, 14 predicted proteins | sample CZODoug3_1_2_16f_FD_122242 | JGI IMG/M metagenome (GOLD analysis project Ga0137418, IMG submission 122242) | Vadose zone soil fungal communities from Angelo Coast Range Reserve, California, USA - CZODoug3_1_2_16fungal (Hybrid Assembly) | ecosystem: Environmental > Terrestrial > Soil > Vadose... | reverse complement strand
AGCTACCGCGACAACACCCTCGCCGGCCAAATCTCCTTCGGCCGCGCCTTCGCCTGCGGCATCCTGATCACCCTCATCACCACCGTCTGCTACGTCGCCATGTGGGAGGTCCTCTACTTCAACTTCATGCCCCACTTCATGGACAGCTACTTCGCCGCGCAGATTCACAAGGTCCAGTCCTCCGGACTTGACCCCGCCACCACCGCCGCGCAGGTCGCTGCCATACGGCGCTCTCAGCAGCTCTACCAGAACCCCTTCGTCAACATGGCCTACACCATCATGGAGCCCCTGCCCGTCGGCCTTATCATTACTCTCATCTCCGCTGCCATCCTCCGCCGCAAAAATCCCCGCGCCCCCGAAAACTAGTCAATAGCGTCAACCCTCTCCCTTGTAGGGGCGGAGCTCGCTCCGCCCTCTTGGGTTACTCTCACCTGCGCACCCGCCCAGTCCGCGGCTGAGGGATCTCCTTTTCTCTTCCTCCACTCTTCTCAGCGAACTCAGCGCTCTCAGCTTGCCCTGAGGGCATTTGCGAAGGGCGACCTCTGCGTTAATCCTTTTCTTTCTCCCCGTCCAAATTCCAACATTTGTCCCCCGCCCTCCTGGGTTACTCTTCCCTGCAATATTCCCCGCGCTCATCCGTCTTCACCTGTAGATGGACGCAGCGCTGAGAAAACAGTGGCGAATGGCAGATCAGGATCAGCGAATCTCCCAGGTCGTGGATCGCGAGCGCGCCCGGCTTCTCAACTTTATCCGCCGCCGCGTTCCCGACCCGCGCGATGCCGAGGACATTCTGCAGGACGTCTTCCACGAACTCGTGGAAGCCAACCGCCTGCTGATGCCCATCGATCACATCACCGGCTGGCTTTTTCGCGTGGCCCGCAATCGCATCATTGATCTCTTTCGCAAAAAGAAACCGGTGAACTTCAGCGATGCATCCATCGAGGACGAAGACGACGAGTTGCTCCAGTTCGAAGACCTGCTGCCTTCGCCCGATGCCGGCCCCGACGCGCTCTACGCCCGCAGCGTTCTCCTCGCTGCCTTCGAATTGGCGGTGGACGAGCTGCCTCCCGAGCAGCGCGAAGTTTTCGTCGCGCACGAAATCGAAGGGCTCAGCTTCAAGGAAATCGCCGCCCGCACCGGCGTTGGGCAGAACACGCTGCTATCCCGCAAACGTTACGCGGTGCTCCATCTGCGCGAGCGATTGCAAGGCATTTACGACGACTTTACGAAAACGTGAGGAACCGAACATGGCCAGAAGATTGCTAAAAATGCTTTTCATTATTCCACTCGCGATTGTGGGAATGCTTCTCTTTGTCTTCATCGGCGGCGAGATCGTCCTGCACCTCTGGAATTGGCTCCTGCCGTCGCTCTTCGGTTGGCGTGAAATCACCTTCTGGCAAGCCGTGGGACTCCTCGCACTCTGCCGCATCCTCTTCGGCGGTTTCGGATGGCACCGTCCCCGCCGCTACAGCTTCCGCAATCGCATGGACGACCGCTGCGGCCGCATGACCCCCGAAGAACGCGAACGCTTCCGCCAACGCATGCGCGAACATTTCGGCTTCGGCCCCTCCACTCCCAAGCCCGAAGAACACTGAAGCCGTCTCCTAAATGGTTCCAGGGGGGTCGGAGCTTTAGCTCCGACATTTGAGCCCCAAAAAACCGGGCTTTCGCGCATTTTGCGTCCGCCGGCCTTTTGGCGGAAGCCCCTGAGGACACTCTTCCTTCATCCGAACTTCAATTATGTGATAAGGTCCGTCCAACCGGACAATCCCATACTGTGCTCTTTTGCACACATGGGCCCAACAGCGCGTGTTCTACTTCAGGTGTCGCCGCGCTGCCCTGTCTCCGGCGGCGGAGGTATTAGCATGTCTCTAAAAATAACCAACAGCGAAGTGGATGGTGTCTCCTTGGTAGCACTCAGTGGCCGCATCGTTCTGGGCGAAGAGAGCAACGCTCTCCGCGAGAAACTCAAAGGCCTCATCGCCGCCGGAAAACACAAGATCGTTCTGAACATGGCCGAAATCGAGTACATTGACAGCTCGGGCCTCGGCGCTTTGGTCGCCGCGCATCTCAGCGCAAAAAATGCCGGTGCCTCCATACGCCTCTGCAATCTCGGCAATAAATTCCACGAAGTCCTGCAGTTGACCAAGCTGCTCACCATCTTCGACGTCTACGACACCGAAGCCGCCGCCGTCAGCAGTTTCCCAACTTCCCTTGCCGCCAACAATTAGCGGCGCCCTTTAACAAGGGTCCAGCCAAACTTCTCCGCACCCGTCCGAATGGCCAGTGCTATCCGATTCGTGACCCCTGCCCCTCAACCGCCTCGACGCGGATTTTCCGTTGGAATATGCTTTACAAATGAACCGAGAATGCCGTGGCCTAAGATTTTCGTTCAATGCAAACGCTGAGATCGCTCCGGACACCTCTCCGAAAGCCATCGTCCCCGGGCGTGTAACCGAACTGAGCTTGCAGGGCTGTTTCCTCGAAACATCCGCCTCGCTCGAGTTGCACCGCCAAGTGTTGCTGAAGATTCACGATTCCAGCGAATTTTTCGAAGCCGAAGCCGTCGTCCTCTACACCAGGCCATCAGGCCTCGGCCTCATCTTCCGCGAAGTAAAGCCCCGCTACCGCGACATCCTCCAAAACTGGATCATCAAAGCCCTCGACCGCCAACTCGAAGCCCAGCAAATTCCCAGCTAGCCCGCATTTTCCGCCACGTTTTCATCCACAAGTAGCGGCCACCTTCAGGTGGCCCCTCTAGCCCTTGTAGGCCCGCCCGCTCTTCGTGTAGGGCGGCTTTACGCCACCCTCTTGTTCTTCTCGCCTTCGTAGCGGCCGCCGCCTGCCCTGAGCGTAGCCGAAGGTCTGCGGCGGGCGCCTTTCCCTGCCGCTCTCTTATAATCTTGGCAGGAGCCAAGGAGCCACAATGCCCGACCTGGAGCGCAATAAGCAGAACGTCATGGCTTTCTACGACCTGATGTTCAACCAGTGCCGCCCTCGCGATGCGATCGAGCGGTACGCAGGCGAGCAATACATCCAGCACAATCCCGGCGTCGCCGACGGCAAGGAAGGCTTCATCGCCTATTTCGAGAAAGCCGCTCGCGATTACCCCGGCAAGCGCGTGGAATTCAAACACGTAATCGCCGAAGGCGACTACGTGGTCCTTCATTGCCGCCAGGATTGGCCCGGTGATCACGTCTGGGCCGGAATGGACATCTTCCGCCTCGATGCTCAAGGCAAAGTCGTCGAACACTGGGACGTCTTGCAAATCGTGCCCGATCAAGGCGTCAATTCCAACGGCATGTTCTGATTCCACTCGAAGTTCGGTCATAGTTCAGTCCCGGGCAATCCGACTTGCCGGTCGCCGGCAATTCATAGGACCATCAACCGCACGGCGTTTGCCGCCGGCCTATTTCCAGAAGTAGACAATCGCTGCACCACTGAGTATCAATATTCCTCCGACCAGAACGCCCGGCCCCGGTACATGTCGAAAGAACACATAGTTGACGACTTGAAACGCGATGAACAATGACGCGAGATAAATCCCAGTGGCGTTTGCAAATTCTATGGGCGCAAGATTGAGGGATGCGCCATACATCGCGAGTAGCACGGTTGCGGATGCGAACAGCAGTATGCGCCCCGGCATCCCCTGGTAGTGAAGGGCGATTCTCATCACCGCGTCGCCGACCGCCTCGAATATGGTTGCAGCAACGATAAATGCGAGCACTTTCATGATTCAGAAAGAGTCTCACGAGTTGTTCGCACGGACAATCCGTTTCCATCTCAGGAAAACGGGAATCATTGAAGAGCCTTTGGTAATCCCGAATCCGGAGGCTATTATGGATGCATTCGCGAATCTGGGTAATGACTTGGGGAGGCAAACCATGGCTTTGGAAATAACACAGCGTGAGATGAATGGAATCTACCTTCTGGCGCTCAAAGGGCGTCTTGTGCTCGGAGAAGAGAGCAGTGGGTTGCGTACAACGATCGACAATCTCCTCGCATCCGACGCCACGCGGATTGTCATTAATCTGGAGCAAGTCAATTATGTTGATAGCGCGGGGCTCGGTGCACTCATCGAAATGCATCGTAAGACAAAAGCCAAAGGCGGAGGCCTCAAGCTTTGTAATCTCCGCCCGAACTTGAGGCAAGCGTTGGAAATTGCCCGGCTGCTGCCAATATTCGAAACGTGTCCGACCGAAACTGCGGCTGTTGCAAGTTTCTGACGACGGCGGACGATGCCATAGTCCGCATTGGCATTTGCAACCACGATCGAGTCAGGTCCTGGTAAACGCAAATCGGATAAGTGAGTACTTAGCCTGCCACTCGGAAACCCTCGCTCCACCCTTCACTTCTCTTGACTTCTCTTCTCTCAAAAAGTACATTGCCTCCTGTTTAGCCGCGGCCGGTTCCCTTTTACCAGCCGCCCAGAGAGTTCGGGGTTTGTCCTTATGGACGTTACGACCCACGACGTTCTCTTGGTCGGAGGTGGTGGTGCTGGCCTCCGCGCCGCCATAGCTGTATCCGAATTTAATCCCAACCTCAAAGTCGCCGTCGTCTCCAAGGTCTATCCCATGCGGAGCCACACCGTCTCCGCAGAAGGCGGCGCCGCCGGCGTCATCAAAGCCGACGACTCTCTCGACGAACACGCCTACGACACCATCTCCGGCGGCGACTGGCTCTGCGATCAAGACGCCGTCGAAGCCTTCGTCAAGGAAGCTCCCCAGGAACTTCTCCAACTCGAACACTGGGGCTGCCCCTGGAGCCGCCAGGAAGACGGCCACATCGCCGTCCGCCCCTTCGGCGGAATGAAAAAGATGCGCACTTGGTTCGCCGCCGACAAAACCGGCTTCCACATGCTGCACACGCTTTTTCAAACCACCATGAAGTACAACGCCATCTTCCGCTACGACGAATGGTTCGTCACAAAACTTCTCGTCGACGATGGCCGCGTCCAGGGCGTCGTCGCCATCGAACTAATGTCCGGCAAAATCCAAGCCATCACCGCCAAGTCCGTTATCCTCTGCGCCGGCGGTTGCGGCCGCGTTTTTCCCTTCACCACCAACGCCAGCATCAAGACCGGCGACGGCATGGGCCTCGCCTATCGCGCCGGCGCTCCCCTCAAGGACATGGAATTCATCCAGTATCACCCCACGGGCTTGCCCTTCACCGGCATCCTCATCACCGAAGCGGCCCGCGCCGAAGGCGGCTACCTCGTCAACAAAGACGGCTACCGTTATCTGCAGGACTACAACCTCGGCACACCCACAGCCAAGCCCGTTCTCCGCTCCATGGAATTAGGCCCTCGCGATCGCCTCTCGCAAGCCTTCGTGAAAGAACAGGAAAAGGGCCGCACCATTGACGGTCCCTACGGCCCCGTCGTCCATCTCGATCTCCGCCACCTCGGCGAAAAATTAATTAACTCCAAGCTCCCCTTCGTCCGCGAACTCTGCACCAAATATCAAAACGTAGATCCCGTCCACGAAATGATCCCCGTCCGCCCCGTGATTCACTACATGATGGGCGGCGTCAGCACCGACATCAACGGCGCCACTCCCCTCCCCGGTCTTTTCGCCGCCGGTGAAGTCGCCTGCGTCAGCATCAACGGCGCCAACCGCCTCGGCTCGAATTCCCTGCCCGAACTCCTTGTCTTCGGCGCGCGAGCAGGCAAAGCGGCCGCGGAATTCGCCTCCTCCGCGAAACCCATCTCCAATGCCGTCCTCGCGCAAGCCTTCGACGAGCAGCGCCGCATCGAAAACCAATTCCTCCGCAACACCACCGGCCGCGAGCGCACCTCCACCCTTCGCGAAGAAATGCAAACCACCATGGAGACCAGCGCCGGAATCTACCGCACCGAATCCTCGCTCGCCGCCGGCGCAAAAACCCTTCGCCAGCTCCAGGAGCGCTCCGACAATCTCGCGCTCGACGACCACTCCCTCACCTTCAACACCGATCTCGTAGCCGCCCTCGAGCTTTCCTTCATGCTCGACGTCGCCGAATCCATGGTTCAATCCGCCCTGCAGCGCACCGAATCCCGCGGCGCACATCAGCGCACGGACTTCCCCAAGCGCAACGACGAAAAGTTTCTCGCCCATTCCCTGGTTTTCCGCGCCGCCGATGGACGCCCCCGCGTTGAGTATCTCCCCGTCAGGATCACGCGGTGGCCTCCCGGCGAACGCGTTTACGGACAGCCTGCGCAGAAAGCCGGCGCAAGTTAGGACACCATGGCCGACACCATCAAACTCGAAGTCTCGCGCTACTCTCCGGAGACCGACGCAGCTCCGCATTTCCAGAGCTTCGAAGTTCCCTTCCGCCGCGATTGGGTCGTCCTCGACGCGCTTAACTACATCAAGGACAAGCAGGACGGCTCCCTCACCTACCGCTGGTCCTGCCGCATGGGCATCTGCGGCAGTTGCGGCATGTTGGTCAATGGCGAGCCGAAACTAACCTGCGCCACCTTCCTCGCCGATTACGCGCCGTCGCCCGTCCGTATCGAGCCGCTACGCAATTTTCCCGTCGTCCGCGATCTCGTCATCGCCATGAACGACTTCATGCGCAAACTCCAGAAGATGAAGCCCTGGCTTATCCGCAAGGAAGAAAAGCCCGTCTCCGAAGGCGAGTATCTGCAAACTCCCGAAGAGCTCGACGCGTACAAACAGTTCAGCATGTGCATCAACTGCATGCTCTGCTACGCTGCGTGCCCCGTTTACGGCCTCGACCCGCTCTTCTCCGGCCCCGCAGCCATCGCGCTCGCCCAGCGCTACAATCTCGATTCCCGCGATCAGGGCGCCAAAGACCGCTTCCCCGTTCTCTCCCAGCACGACGCCATCTGGGGCTGCACCTTTGTCGGCGAATGCACGCGGGTCTGCCCCAAGCACGTCGATCCCGCCGGCGCCATCCAGCAATACAAACTCACCGCCGCTCTCGACTGGGTGAAATCCGTGCTCTTGCCCTGGGGTGGAAAATGAAATCCGCGGCCTCCACGCCTCCCTACACCCTCAATCACCCGCGCTGGTATCGCAAACGCGTCTCCACCTACTGGTGGCTCCAGCGCTGGGAATATCTCCGCTTCGTCCTGCGCGAAATCAGCAGCGTCTTCGTCGCCATCTTCGTCGTCGAAATGCTTTTCCAGATCTACGCCCTCTCCCGCGGCCCCGAGGCCTACGCGGATTTTCAGAGCCTTCTGAAAAATCCCGTCGTCATCGCCATAAACGTCATCAGCTTTTTCTTCGTCGTCTTTCATTCCATCACCTGGTTCGATCTCTCCGCCCGCGCCATGTCCATCCGCGTCGGCGGCAAGAAACTCCCCGGCTTCATGATTTCCGGTCCCAATTTCGTTGCCTGGTTCGTGATTTCCGCGGCTATCGCCTGGCTTCTCTTGCGCGGATGAGGAAAGAAGACTAGAAGTCATTAAGTCATTTCATAAATGGGTTTTGGGGGTCGGAGCTTTAGCTCCGACATTGGAGTCGGGAAAAATTGGGCTTTAGCCCCTGAGGATACTCTTGGATCATCCGAATCCCACTTACGAGATAGGTTCGAGGAGGACATAAGACCTAATGGACGCGCAACCGACCAAACTTCGCATCGAACCGCTCCTGTGGCTCCTCTTCAGCGCCGGCGGTGTCGTCGCCGCCTTCCTCATCCCCGTGCACCTCTTCGTTCAGGATATCGCCGCGCCCCTCGGTCTGACGAAAGCTACAGAGTACGCAAGTTCTAAGGCCTTCTTGTCGTTTCCCATCGTGCGTCTCTATCTCTTCGTTCTCTGCTCCGTTCCGCTCTTCCACGCCGCCCATCGCATTCGCTACACCCTCTACGACGGCCTGCAAATCAAGCATCTCAACGAGGTCATCGCCGTCTGCTGCTACGGCGGCGCGGTTTTGGGTACTCTGGTCGCCGGCTACTTGTTGTGGAATATTGTTTGAAGGATTTCGCGGGCTGTTACGGCCCAGTAAGTGAGGCACCATGCAACACCAACTGAAGTCCATCTCCAAAGCAGGCATCCCCGAAGCCATCGCCAAAGTCGAACTCTACCGCTACCTCAACGAACCGGAGGAAGCTGAATCCATCTGCCGAGACATCCTCGCCATCGAACCCGAGCAGCAACTCGCTCGCCGCATGCTGGGCCTCTCTATCACCGACCAGTTCCTCGGTATCCCCACCGATCGCTACGAAGAATGCCGCTCCATTTTCCAGTCCTTGCGCGATCCCTACGAGCGCTTCTATTACACCGGCCTCTTCCTCGAGCGCCGCGCCAAAGCCCAACTCCTTACTGGATGCGCCGCCCACATTCTTCTTCCCCTCGTCGAAGAAGCCCTCCACTGTTTCGCCGAAGCCGAAAAAATCCGCCCCATTGGCAACGACGACAGCATCCTCCGCTGGAACCGCTGCGTCCGCCTCCTCGAATCCCATCCCGAATTCCACGCCCAGCACCCAGGCCCAACCAACTTCGAATCCTCCGACACCCCACCAATCCAAACCCGCCACCGCGGCCTAACCCACTAACCCGTAGCGGCCACTTTCAAGTGGCCCCAGTGGCACAGCCATTCCTGGCTGTGCGCTTTTCTTTTCCTACATCCACACCACTTCCCCAACCCAAACCAAAGTCCCAAAGTCCATCCGATCCGTCCAATCGCTCAAATCAATATCCAAAGCCACATGCGTCAAAAGGCACCCAACCACAGCACTCTCCGCAAACTTCGCCACCAATTCCGCCACCGGCGCCGGGGGCGCAATTTCCTCCGCAACACTCAGCCTGATCCCGCCCCGCTCCAAACACGTCATCCCGCACAACAAAGGACTAAACAAAACCGCCCCTATCAATATCGCTGCAACAACCGTCCTGTATTTCCGCGTCCCCATAAAAACTCTCCTGACTACTTCTGCCCTTCTACATGTTAGTCGAACACACCTCCCCCAAATCGACACCCGTCCGCAACGATTTTTCGCCCTGGATCTACCTTTGGAGTGCGGTGGCTCTGCCACCGCTTTTACGGACCAAACCCTTCAACCCAACCAACCACACATTATAAGAGGGCGCCCCTTTGGAGTAGGTTTTGAGTGCTGGCTCATTCCCTACAAGAAAGGAACACCCTCATGAGTAGCACTAAATATATCGGCATGGACGTACACACGGAAAGCATTTCTATCGCCGTGAGGAACTCCCTCGGCAAGCTAGTGATGGAATGCGTCATCGAGACCAAGGCGAGCACTATTGTGCAGTTCATCGACGGGCTGCGCGGAGATTTGCGCGTCACCTTTGAAGAAGGAACCTGGGCGGCCTGGCTGTATGACTTGCTGAAGCCCCACGTCACGGAAGTGTTGGTGTGCAATACGCGAAAGAATGCCTCGCGAGACAGCAGTAAGAGTGATCGGATCGATGCCCGCAAGCTGTCCGAACAGCTGTATATGAACAACATCAAGTCGGTGTATCACGGAGAGCACGGCTTGCGAACGTTGAAGGAGCTGGCGCGCAGTTATCTGACCATCAGCAAAGATCTCACCCGGGTCATGAATCGGCTGAAAGCCTTGTATCGCAGTTGGGGCATTCCGTGTGCCGGCAAAGAAGTGTATGCCCCACGGCACCGTGCGGAATGGCTCGCGAAGATCAGCGAAGCTGGGGTGCGGCGACGCGCCGAACACTACTACCAGCAGCTGGATGTCTTGCGCCCCCTGCATCAGGAAGCACGCCGAGATTTGTTGCTAGAAGCCAAGAAGCACAAGCCGTGGAAACTGCTGCGCCTGATTCCGGGGATCGGCCCGATCCGGGCCGCCATCGTGATCGCGGTGATGCAGACGCCGCACCGCTTCCGCACCAAGCGACACCTGTGGACCTACAGTGGCCTGGCATTGGAAACGTATGACAGCGCGCAATACCGCGTTGCCGAAGGACAGCTGCAACGTTCCAAGAAACCCGCGACGGTTCGTGGTTTAAATAAGGACTACAACCACGACCTCAAAGATATTTTCAAAGGAGCGGCCATGAGGGCCAGCACCGCTGCTGGACCAATGCACGATTTCTATGAAGCTTTGCTCGCCAAGGGGAGGAAGCCCACGATGGCCCGCCTGACCTTGGCAAGAAAGATTGCCGCGATCACGCTGATCGTGTGGAAGAAGGAGGTACGTTTCGACGCCAACTATTTGAAACCACAAGCAGCTTGAGCGCCTCTGGCTGAGAGTCCGTTCGATCCCTGGGAACCATTTCCTGGCGGTGACCGTCGGGTTCTTGAGACGCTCGATTTCGAGGGGAAGTAGCAACCGGTAAAGTCAGGCCCGTGTTTGAAAACACGCGAGTCTCCGGAGCCACCCTATGCCCTCTCGGACAATCGAAGAAAGCCATTAGGCCACGAGTCTCCGATAGGACCATGCATTGCCACTCATGAAGTGGACAATCGTCAGGCTTGTTGTTTCAGAAACGATGGGTGCCGTCACAACAACGAAATGGAACCACAGGAAGGAAGAACTGCTTCTCAGCTTCGTACGCGAAGACAGCGACCTGACCGCCTGAGGAAGACCACTCTTTCACTCGGTTGGGATGAATGCCGAAAAAAGATCGGCATCGAGCCGACGGGGAGCTGTTTTCTCTGGACATTCCCTCTTATAGGACTTTACCGGTTACCGCGTTTATCAGAACCTAGCCAAAAAACCTCAGGACTTCTGCTATGCGCCGCCCAAATCGAAGGCCAGCTAAGAAAACGAGCGCTGCAATAAGCAAGCTAATCCTAACCGGCAGGCCGCCGAGAAAAGTGCAGCTAGCAAAAACAAGGAGCGCCGCCAGGACAGTCACCAGCAAATCCAGTTGTCGATAAAACCCCAATTCTCACTCCCTGGGTTTGTCGAACGTACTGTAACCCATCTTGCCGGTAACCGC
>Ga0137418_10006357_pt1 | contig 10868 bp, 10 predicted proteins | sample CZODoug3_1_2_16f_FD_122242 | JGI IMG/M metagenome (GOLD analysis project Ga0137418, IMG submission 122242) | Vadose zone soil fungal communities from Angelo Coast Range Reserve, California, USA - CZODoug3_1_2_16fungal (Hybrid Assembly) | ecosystem: Environmental > Terrestrial > Soil > Vadose... | reverse complement strand
GCGATGAATGCTGATAAATCGCGAACAAAAGGTGAACAAAGAAGGAGAAAGTGATTCGTCAGGTTTAGTCGCAACTTACTGATTTCCTTCGATTAGGGCCAACTCCGGCAAGTTCTGATGAAGTTAATCAACTGGCTGTTAACCGAAGGGTTGCTAGTTCGAATCTAGCCCGGGGAGCCATTTTTTGGATTGCACGGGCGTTTGAAGATCACGTCGAAATCCCTTGTTCCGCCTTTTCCAGCATTCCCTTTTTGACTTCCCTATTCCCGTTTGGCCAACGCTGCGTCTCATCGCGCCTGACGGATCGGTCGTGAACGGATGGCAGGAGTATTTTTACTTTTTGGCTGCGGTTGAAAACACTTCTGGTGGATCGAGCGAGCAGGATTGCCAGAAAGCAGCTTCGGAAATTTTGCCGTCCTGCCACTGCTGGAGGGAGCTGAAGGTGGCGGCGGCCAGCCCGCCGTCCGCCGAGTCAAACACGACCACCACTCCCGCGGGCGCGGCATCCGAAGGGGAATGAGCCTTCCAGGCCCGGAGAAGAAGTTCTTTCACGAAGGCGCGCTTTTCACGTGGAGTCGTTTCGAGTGTCGGCGACTGAAGCGGTTGCACCGAATATATTTTGACCGGCCTGCCGCGCAACGGTTCCCAGTTTCCCGGAAAAGCGCCATTCTCTTCTCGAATCACGTGGAAAATCTCTGGGGATTTGGCGTCGGCAATTACAGGAATCGTAGACGGGGAAGGAGCGTCTTCAGGGAATTCCAGCTGTTCTTTCCGGATCCAACCACGCGACTCGCCGGAAATCTGGACGTGCACCCATTCGCCGCGTAGTTCGATCATTTCGAACTGGTCCCTGGCGGTTGCCGCGAACAGCGGCTTGCCGGTTTCTTCCGGCCGCGCGTAGACCGGAGTTCCGGTTTTCTTGACCGCGACCAGATCGTTTGGCTTGGACTGATTGTCGAAAAGTTCCTGTAGATTCTGAAACGCGTTGTGGAGCTGCTGAACGCGTTTTTCCGCGGCGGCACGTTTGTTTCGCAGTTCCTGAATTTCTGCCTCGGTCGCGGGAGTGGAAGCGGTCGCTCCGGCAGGCAGCCCGGAATCGGCGGAAGTAGCGCTGGAAGTTCTGCCAGCGGCCGAGCTGCGCGGAATGGCTGATCCTATCGACAAATTATATTTGGGAGGCGTCTGCAGCTCTGATTTGGAAGAGCCAGCTGCGGGACCGCCGAGAAGTTCATCGACGCGGTCAAGAGCGTCGTTTTCGAGGCGCCCGTTGGAGGGAAGAATCTCATAGCCAGATTTCTGCCGATCCGGGTCGGCATACCACGCGGTGATTTTCGCAGTGACGCGGACCGAAGTCTCACCGGTCAGCGCCGGCATAACCTGAAACAAGCATTGGTAGTAAGCGCGTTCGTAGCGCTCGACGGGGTGTGGGGTCTGACCAACGAATCCCTCGAGTGCCGGCAACTTACCGCTGGAGCTGGTCTTGGCGTCGGTGACCGCTTTCTCGACGTCGGCGCGCGGCTCAGTAAAGGTTCTCTCGATTGGATCGGATTGAGCCTGAACGCGCGAGACGGTCAGTCCGGCTGCTGCGAAAAGCACGGCAAACCAGAAACGCGACAATCTACGATTGGCTCGGCTCATGGGAGTTGCGCCAGCTGTTCCTTGCGTACCCAACCGTGATGCCCGTCCGCGGTCTCAATTCCCAGCCAATAAGGCGTCAGAATCATCACCACCACGTCGGTAGACTTCTTCAGCGTGAGCAAGGTAGCCGCGCCCTCGAACGGGGCGGATTTGACCGGAGCGGTATCCGAGGCCACGCGCATTTCCACTTTGTGGCGCAGATCCTGTATACGCTTCACCAGGTCGTCAGCTGAAGACTGAGCGTCGGCAAGTTTGGAGGCTTCTTCCTGGCGGCGCCGGAGCAGTTCCTGCTTAGCGGCGATCTGCGAATCGATGCGAGCCTTGGACTGAACATCGCGTTGTGCTTGCAGTTGAATAGCCCTTAGATGTTCCGCAATCTCTTTGAACTCGCTGGACTCCACGATGCCGTCGGAAGGGTGAACCGTGCGGCGCGCTTTTTCGACATAGACTGCGTCGATTTGAATGCGAAAGCGGTCCGGAGCGTCGTTGATCAGGACATAGCGGACGGCGATCGTTCCCTGGTCGGCGCTGTCCTTGAAGTTTCGGGGCGCCAGAGCATTTTGATAGACCTTATAGTAGACGCGCCCGCTGCCGGTCCAATTCCCAAAGACCTTGGAGGATTTTGCCTCTTCGGCGCCATTCAGAATGGTTTCCCGGTCATACACATAAGTACCGTGAATGACCGTATCGCTGACCACCGCTTCCACTGCTTCGATGATATCGGCTTCCTTTCCTTCGAGCACCGCGCTGAATGACCCGGCCCGGGGTTTGTCCGCAGGAAACAGCGATAAAGCGGCGAGCAGACACATTGAAGCCGCGATGGACGCTCGTTTGATAACGCTACCATCGGATAAGAGGCGGGAAACACGAAAGGCTTGCTGGAGAACGGGACGGGAGGGATTGGGGCGGAATGCAGAAAGCATAGAAGTTCGACGAGACCCTGTTCTGCCGTGCTGGCAACAAAGCGTCGGGATTATTGCCTACTACGGGACAGTTGGCAACTCTTGCCAGCGAAGGGATCGCGGAAGCGAAAGCCTATCGGGCCACGATAGGTTAAATAATCGGGGAAACTTACAGCAGACCAAAGGGGAATTTATGGAGGAGTACTAGTGCCTGCCTTAGAGATTTTGCTAGGGCTTATCGAAAATGTTAATTTTTCGCTTGCAATCGGAAATGAGCCTCACTATGATGCCCGGGTTTTGCAGTTGTAAACACGTTGTAAACAGTTGGTCACGGAGATGTCAACCACAGGCTCCCCCCGAGGACGAACCGGGAGGAGGTTGACTCTCGAATTTGATGTGCTCAACGATTCTAAACCTTCGGCTTGTTCGTCCGGGTGCGATGCCCACGCGCCCGATTACCGTTTTGACGCTTCTAATGTCGGGTGTTCGTCTGGCCGTTCTACCTTACCGAGAAATCAAAAATTTCTGGCTCTTGCTTTTCGCTTAGTTAGGAGGCTGCATGTCTGACCACGTCTGTGCTCAGCGCCACGTTAGGAAGGGAGGATATCTCGCAGGTCTCGCCTCACTGATGGCGTCGCTATGTCCGCTCGTTGTGATTGCGTTGATGTCTGGAAACGCGGCGAAGGCCGCCCCGGTGGTGAGCGTTCGTGCAATTCCAGCTTTTGCTCGAAAGTACGGAATGCCGTGCTCATCGTGCCATGAGGCGTGGCCGAAGTTCAGTCCTTTCGGTCAATGGTTTAAGGACAACGGCTATCAAATGGGGAACGACCGCGATGCCCCGGTCTTCCAGCAGCCCGCCTATTGGCCGGTAGCATTTCGCACCACGCCGCAGTGGCACCGCGAAAGCACCGATCGAGTGGCGGTTGACGGGCCCCTTGGGCCGAACTCGGCTGAGGCAAGAGTTACAACCCACGGTTTTGACTATTCGGGGCTGGACATACTGACGGCGGGCACGCTGGCAAAGAACATCAGCTTCTTGTTTGTGCCGTCGGCGGACGAAACGGGAGCGTTCCACATTGAATCCGCAAACCTGCGCTTCAGCAATCTACTCAAGTCCAGTTGGCTGAACGTTAAAGTCGGGAAATTCGAACTTGATCTGCTTCATTCCGAGAAACGCGGCCTGACCTTGTCTGGGAACGGCGGTGGCTACCAAAACTATCATTTCCAACCGGTGGGTGAGAGTTCCTACGTCTTTGGCATAGGCGATAACCAGGTGGGAGTCGAATGGATGGGGCATTCGAAGGACGACCGGACGCGCATTTCAGCCGCGTTGCTGAGTTCTACTGACGGGAACCCCGACCTACCCACTAGCCGCGGATACGATGGCTACTTTTCCGGCAGCCAGGCGTTTGAGGTGGGGAGCCTCGGCGTGCAGCGCGTGGGAGCATTCGCGTACATCGGACAAGCTCCAACATACTTTCAGTTCACATCCGGCGGCCCCGGGGTCGCGGGCACAGGAATCGGCAACAAGACATTTTACCGTGTTGGCTTGATCGGTATGTGGTACGTCAAAAAGCTGGACGTGACGACGATCTACTTCCACGGGTCGGACAGCGCGTTTCTAGCGACGAACACACCGGCCAACCAGGCCCTTCCAACCGGAGCGCAATCTGCGACGTGGAACGGCGGGCTATTCGAAACACATTACAACGTTAACCCACAATTCATTCTGATCCATCGTTATGAGCTGATCCGAATGTCGCAGCAGGCATTTGGAGCAAACTCTGCAACACCGAGTCCAGCAAACCTGGGGAACATCGATGTGGTCACATTTGGATACCGTTATTACCCTTTCATTTCCAGCCGTGCGGGCTTTGCTTTTCACAACGAATTTTCGTATTTTCGCCAGCGAGGAGTTTCGCCCGTCAACGCGTTAGACCTAAGCAGCAATAGCTTGCTAGTCGGATTCGATTTCGCGTTCTAAAGGTGGACATGATGTGCATACGAAAACTTACGAAGCTCTTTCTTGGATTCGTAGCGTGCGTGGCCCTGCCCTACGCGTCGTGGGCGCAGCAGGGCGAATCTCACGTCGGCAAATACACGGGGCGTGCCGATGCCGGCAAGCAGCTCTATTACCGGTATTGCTGGGGATGCCACGGCTTCCGGGGAGACGGGAACGGAGAGAATTGGCTCCCCACGGGCTCCTATCCCTCTCAGCCGTACCTGAACATTCAGCCGCGGAATTTTGCGACGGCTACATTCAAGTGCCGCTCGACGCCGACCGGGACTTTGCCCACCGACGAAGACCTGTACAACACCCTCGTCCGTGGCGTCAACAATTCGAACATGCCATCATGGATTACGCTGACCTCGCAAAACCGCGCCGACCTGGTGGCGTTCATCAAGACCTTCTCGCAACGCTGGAAGACCGAGAAGGCGGGAGAACCGATCAACGTTCCCGCCGAGCCGGCGCTAACCATCGACAGCATCAAGCATGGCAAAGAACTGTTCACCAAACTGGAATGCTGGAAGTGCCATGGCCCGGAGGGCCGTGGCGATGGTCCTTCGGCCTCCACGCTCACCGACAGCAACGATCAGCCCATTCGTCCTTACAATTTCTCACAGGGTTCGCGCTTTAAGTGCGGAACGACCAACCATGACGTATACAAAATTTTCATGACCGGAGTCGACGGAACGCCAATGCCTTCGTTCGCCGATGTAGTTAAACCGGAAGAGGCTTGGGACCTGGTGCACTATCTGCGCACGCTACAGGTCACGCACAAGAGTCCGGAGCTTACCTTGTGGATGAGCACCAAAGAGGGCGCGGAATACGTGGCTTCGCAGAGGGTGCGCGAAACGCCGACCGGTTCGGGAGTTCAGTAGTAATTCTTGCAGGGTTGATGCTCAGGAGGAGTGAGAGAATGCGAATTCAGCAAATCTTTTTGGCTGCGGTAGCAGTGCTGGCAGCGGCTACGATGTCTGCCGGCGCGCCCAGTGGTGGGACGGTAACCGGCAAGGTGACCTACACCGGGACGCCGGCCAAAGCCAAGGCAATTGACATGTCCAAGGAGCCAAGTTGCGCGGCGCAACATTCGACGCCGCAGATGACCGAAACCGCGGTCACCGGTCCTGGGAACACGCTGGAAAATGTGGTGATTTACATTTCCGAAGGCGCTCCGGCAGAGTCCAGTGCGCCATCCAGTCCCGCAACGTTTGATCAGAAGGGCTGCCACTATGCGCCGCACGTGCTGGCGTTCCAGGTCAACCAGGAACTTAAGGTAACCAACAGCGATCAGACCTCGCACAACATTCATCCACTGGCGAAGGTCAACCGGGAATGGAACAAGTCCCAGCCGCCGGGAACGCCGCCACTCAGCGAGAAATACGACAAGCCGGAATTTATTTCGGTGAAGTGCAACATTCATCCGTGGATGCACGGCTACTTTGCGGTGCTCACTACATCTCACTACGCGGTGTCCGACGCGAACGGCGAATTCAAGCTGCCGAATTTGCCGCCGGGGAAATACACGTTGACTGCCTGGCAAGAAAGTTATGGTACGCAGACCCAGGAAGTCACCATCAGTGGCGGCGAAACAAAAACAGTGAACTTCGCATTTACTGCAAAACCTTACTAACTCGTTTCGCAAGACGCCCTGCCGATTCGCCTGAGAACGGTCCGGCAGCTGAACGCATCTTATTTTTCCACGAGGGGTGGCCGCATGGGCAAGCTGTTGGCTGTCGCGTTGGTGTTGATCGCTATTATTTCGGCCGTTCCGATCCTGATGCATACCTGGTGGATGCCGGAAGATATTTCGACGCACGGCCACATGATTGACCATCAGATGTCGGAGACCATGGCTGAAGCCGGCATCGCGTTCGTGGCTGCACAAATTGTGCTGGCCGCGTTTATCGGAATGTTCGGCGATAAGAAAGACGGACGCAAGGCGACGCATCTGCCCGGCGGTGCCAAGGCTGTGGTGATTGCCGCATTCTTGTTGGTGGGAACAGAGGTCCTGGCCTTGGGCGTGTTTGGCAGGGACGCCTGGGCAGAAGTCTATTTCAAGCCGGCCGCCAGCGACGCCATGCCGATTCAAGTGCAGGCCGAACAGTTCGCTTTCTACTTCCGCTATACGGGGCCGGACGGAAAATTTGGAGCACTGCATCCGGACAAAATCGACGAAGGCAGCCAGAATTTCTTCGGTTTGGATCCTGCCAACGATGTGGAATCGCGCGACGACATCGTAGCGGCTTCGCTGGTCATCCCGGTGAACAAGCCAATCTCGCTGATGATGCACGCCAAAGATGTTGGCCATTCCTTCTATGTCAGGGAACTCCGCATTCAGCAGGACTTCGTCCCCGGTTTGGACATCCCAATGCATTTCACGGCCACCAAAATTGGAAAGTATGAAATCGTCTGCACCCAGTTGTGCGGTCTGGGCCATTACAACATGCGTGCGTACCTCGAAGTGAAGTCCCAAGAAGATTTCGATCAATGGTTGAAGCAGCAATCGCAGTAGCCCGCTTGTGGTAAGCCCCGAACCCGGGCGTTCGAAGGCTCGCCGCCCGCGTCGGTCTTATTCGGAGAAGACACAAAATGCCGGATGCATCAGCACCAGCCGTCCATCAGCACGCGGCGCCAACCAGCTTCCTTCGCAAATACGTCTTCAGCCTGGATCATAAAGTCATCGGCAAGCAGTACTACGGGCTCGCGCTGGTGTCCGTGTTCATCGGAATGATTCTATCGTGGCTCATGCGGTTCCATTTGGTTTGGACCAATGCAGCCATCCCCGGCCTTCAGCTGTTGTCAAAGAACGGGGCGCCCGGTGGAGTGATGACTCCGGAGTACTACCTGTCGCTGCTGACTATGCACGGTACGCTGATGGTTTTCTTTGTGCTGACCAATGCGCCATTCGCGGGTTTCGGCAACTACTTTTTGCCTATTCAGGTCGGCGCGGAAGACATGGCTTTCCCCCGCTTCAACATGATGTCGTTCTGGGTAACATTTGTCGGCTTTCTGGTGTTGGTTACCGCGTTCTTTATTCCCGACGGACCGCCGATCTCCGGCTGGACGGCGTACGCTCCGTTGAGTGCGGTCGGAAAAGACGCGGGCCCGGGACTGGCATGGGGACAAAACCTTTGGGCCATCTCGATTGGACTTTTCTGTGTCGGGCAATTGCTCGGCTCATTGAACTTCATCGCCACCACGCTGGACCTGCGCACCAAGGGCATGACACTCGCGCGCATGCCGATCTGCACGTGGGCGTGGTTCATCACTTCATGTATTGGCCTGTTGGCATTTGCGGTTCTGCTGCCGGCATGCGTGTTGCTGATTCTTGACCGCGTTGCCGGCACCAGTTTCTTCATTCCTGCCGGCCTGGTGATCAGCGATCATTTGCAACCGCATGCGGGTGGTTCGCCGTTGCTTTGGCAGCACCTATTCTGGTTCTTTGGACATCCTGAGGTGTACATCGCCATCGTGCCGGCCATGGGCATTGTGTCGCATATCCTGATGGCCTCGATGCGCAAACCGTTGTTGAGCGTGAAGGTTGTCTACAGCAGTATGATCGCCATCGGCTTCCTGAGCTACATGGTGTGGGGCCATCACATGTTTCTCAGCGGGATGAACCCCTTCTCAGGCTTGATCTTTTCTTTCCCCACATTGGTTATCACCATTCCCGCGACCATCATCACGATGATCTGGATCGGCTCGCTTTACGGAGCCAATCTGCGTTTCCACACAGCGTCGCTTTTCTCGCTGGGCTTTGTTTCGATGTTCGTGGCGGGCGGCGTGAGTGGTTTTTTCCTGGCGCAGCCTTCTCTGGATATCTATCTGCACGGTACGTACTTCGTGGTCGGACACTTCCATATGGTGATGGGCGTCGCGGCGATCTTCGGCATCTTCGCAGGGACCTATTTCTGGTTCCCGAAAATGACCGGACGAATGATGAACGATACGCTGGGCAAGCTGCACTTCTGGGTTACCTTCCTGGGCGCTTATTGCATTTTCATGCCGTTCCATTACCTCGGCTTTGCCGGCAACGTGCGCCGCTACTCGAGCTTTGTCGATGATTACCTGCAGCCGTTGCTTCCGGTCCACAAATTCATCACCATCGCGGCTTTGGTCACCGGTGCGGCGCAGCTGGTCTTTTTGTTTAACTTGATTCACAGCCGATTCAAGGGTGCTGCGGCGCCCGACAATCCCTGGGAAGCCACTTCGCTCGAGTGGTCCACCAGTTCGCCGCCGCCGTTCGACAACTTCGGAGGGCGACACATTGTCGTGAAGCATGGCCCGAACGAGTATGGCGTCAAAGGTGAAAAAGGCGATTACATCATGCAGGATTCGCCGGAGCCCGAGCCTGCAGGCGATTAGTTTTTCGCAAGCAGCGCAAATGGGCCGGAAGCTCCAGGTGAATAGAAGGAAACAAATGAGTTCGAAGAAATGTCCAGCATGACTATACAAACGAATCCGTTGTCACCATCGCGGGCCACCTGGAAGCCGGACGTTGTCAATACCTTGATCGTCGCCCGGTCCGAGATGTTTCGCGGGGCCGCACTTCCGGCCAGCGCGACCTCAGCGTCTCGCGGCATCATGTACTCGCTGAGAGCAGGATATTTGGTACTCTGGGCCCAAGCGGCGGAGGCATCAAGACTCGCCAACAACAATATCAGCATTAAAATAGGCTTTTTCATAAGTTTTCCCTTCGTTTGTTTCTCCCTATGCTCGTATTACGCGCCGCGGGTCACGAAGGATACGCACCGATGTCGCTGACATTAAGATCCATGGACAATGCGCGTAGTCCGCCACTCGGACAATGCGACCGTCAACGAGCTGGAAACGAACGAACGAATGTGGCTTTAAGCCGTCCTTGTGCTTATGCATCGTAATTACCACCAGTTCGCCGTCCACTACACCTGCCTCCATTTTCCAGGGGATTTCCATGCGCTCGTAGTTACCAAAGTAGGGCGAGGCGGCAACTCGGCCTGCGAACCGGTCGGCCACGCGTAGTTGAGCGTCCGCGCTGATCAATTCACGGAGCCCGTCCCAGTCGCGTTGATTGAATCGATCTACATAAAGATGCAGGAGCCGCAACATTTCCTCGCTCGCCGGCTGCGGGGGCTTCGACTGCACAGGCAACGCCGACAATTTCGATCGGCCACGATTGAGCGCGGCCTTTACGCCGCCCACGGTAGAGTCGACAAGATCGGCGATTTCCTCTAATGAATAATCAAAAACATCCTTCAGCAGCACACACGCTCGCTCCTTCGGTGGGAGAGTCAGTACAAGGTGCTCGACTGCCCGGCCAACATCCGGGCCAGTAGGATCGGCTGGCATGATCCAGTCGGGTACTGCCGCGGCTGCCTCAGTACCTTCCCGAACTGCGCGGCGGCGTAGAAAATCGATGCATCGATTATGTGCAATGCGAAACAGCCAGGGCGCTAATGGAAGGCTATCGTCGAATGTGTCCAGCTTCCGATATGCCTGGAACAGTGCATCCTGAACGACATCCTCGCCGTCGAACACTGATCCTGTCATACGCGAACAGTAGCGGTGCAGTTTAGGGCGGAGGTGAGTAATCGTTTCGAGGAACGCCAGGTAACGTGCCTCGAAAGCGCCCCGTGTATCCATGTCAGAAAGAATATCCATGTTGATCTTACCTTCGTATTCAGCGTTGGCCATTTCCTCTGATATCTCCTCACCAATGCGTCATAGGATGATATTCGTCATCCTACAACGGCAAAAAAAACGAGGCGATGCCTCAACTACAGAATGCACTGATATAAAAATCTTTGGAGGCCTCCAGGATGGCTTTACGCGATTGCGAGTCCACTGCCGCTCGAGCAAGGTTTACTGCGCCAACCATCCCTGATAACAGAACCATGCAATTTCGTTCTCGTTCCTTCTCCGTCTTTCCTGGTAAAAACCTCGCGATGCGCTTGATTCGCTCCTGCATGGCTCGATCAATTTCAACGCGCACAGCGCGAGGATAGCGCGCGATTTCCGACGCCAAAGCAGCAACAGGACACCCCCCGCCCGGATTAGAGCAGTGCTTGTCGCTTAGATAGTACTCAATAATCATTTTGAGTTCGGCGCCAGGCCTGGCTTTACTAACGACATCCATAAACGCAGTTTCCGTTTCTTCGAAACTTTTGGCGATCGCCTCCGCCAGTAACTGCTGTTTACTATCGAAATGTTTATAAAAACCTCCGTGCGTCAAATCGAGTTCACGCATCAGGTCCGCAATCGCCGGTCCCTTTCCGCCGCGACGGCGGAAGTGCCGCGACGCCGCCCGTATGATGCGTTCACGGGTTTCCTTTTTGTGCTCTGTC
>Ga0137418_10006356_pt1 | contig 10868 bp, 8 predicted proteins | sample CZODoug3_1_2_16f_FD_122242 | JGI IMG/M metagenome (GOLD analysis project Ga0137418, IMG submission 122242) | Vadose zone soil fungal communities from Angelo Coast Range Reserve, California, USA - CZODoug3_1_2_16fungal (Hybrid Assembly) | ecosystem: Environmental > Terrestrial > Soil > Vadose... | reverse complement strand
AAGAAGCGTGAGCAAGCGTGGTAAGTGCGTGGGATCGTGGGAGAGGTCAGCATCCATTTGGACGACGACGTGATAGGGGCGCGTCAAGGCCCACTGAAAGCCAGCCACGTAGGCGGTCCCAAGGCCCAGTTTGCTAGCGCGGGCGAGGAGATGCACCTGAGGTCCATACTGGTGCTGCATCAGCGTGATCTGGTCCTGTGTACCTTCCTGGCTATGGTCATCCACAAACAGGATGTCAACGGTGGGAGTGGCCTGCAAAATGGCCGTAACGAGGGGTGCAATGTTGTCAGCTTCGTTATAGGTGGGGACAATGACCAGCGTATGCGATGCGAGCGACGCCGACATGAGGACTCCCAACAGTATTGATCCTCAAAGCGAGCAGATTAGTGATGCTCAGAAAGACCTCTCCGCTCCTCTTGCCCTAGCATGTCCCATCGGTAGTGACTGATCACTCGCTGTGGCTTGCCTTGCTCGCGCATGATACCACGATCCAACCAGATCACCTCATCGCTCAGCTGTTCTGCCGAGGCAAGGTCGTGGCTGACGAGGATGATCGTCTTGCCGTGTTGTCGAAATTCAGCAATTTTATCAAAGCATTTCAGCTGAAATGCAACGTCTCCGACCGCTAGGATTTCGTCAATCAGGAGAATGTCAAGGTCAGCATGCACAGCCACAGCAAAGCCTAGACGCATGTACATCCCTGAAGAGTAGGTTTTCACCGGCTCATCAATGAACCCCTCTAAGCCAGCAAACTGCACGATCTGGTCGAAACGCTGCCGTATTTCCTTCTTCGAGAGACCCAAAATGATACCGTTAATAAAGACATTTTCACGTCCGCTGAACTCAGGATGGAAGCCAGTGCCGAGTTCCAACAGCGCACCAATCCGGCCATGCACACGAATCCGACCGTGGTCGGCGCGATAGATCCCGGCTAACACCTTCAGTAACGTACTTTTTCCTGAGCCATTCCGGCCAATAATGCTCAGAGCTTGTCCCTGCTTCACGCTGAAGGTAATACCGCTCAGCACTTCGAAGGTCGCTGCCTCCCCTGACCGCCGACGCCAAAATACGTCCACTATCGCAGATTTTATGGTGGTATATGGCTGCACAGTCTGCCGTCGGAACCGCTTTGACAGGTTCTCAACTTCGACTGCAATCATGTCTTAAATCTCCTCTGCAAATGACCATCTCAAATGCGTGAAGATCCACAGGCCACAGAGCAGTACACCCAGACTGATACCAATCATCCCCCCACATACCCCAGGAGAAGGGTAGATATTATAGAGGAGGATATCCTGATAGGCAACGACAAACGGTACAAACGGATTGAGCAATAAGATGAAGCGATAGGATTCTGGCACCTGGGTAGCCGGGTAGACTATCGGCGAGAGGAAAAACCAAAAAGTCAGAAAATGCCCTAGAATATGTGGGATATCACGATAATGGACACTCACGGCTGCCAGCATAAACGTTAAACCTAAGGTAAAAGCAAACTGGCACACGATGATGAATGGCAACAGGAGGACAGGCAGTCCCATCTGGACGCCATACAGGACAAGGAAGGTAAAGAGGATCGGAATACCTAACAGAAAGTTGACGAAATTGGCCGTTACCGTTACGGTCGGTAACACATGGGCAGGGAAGAAGACTTTCTTCAGGAGGCTTCCACCCTCTACAATGGATGTGGCTCCCATCATCAGAGAGGCAGAAAACCAGATCCAGGGCAAAAGCCCACACAAGAGGAAGACCGCATACCGCTCGGTGGCGGAGCGCATGTAGACGGAGAAGAGTAAGGCATAAATCCCCATGTGGAGGAGCGGATTGAGCAAAGTCCACAGGAGACCCAGTACAGAACCGCGGTAACGCGCCTTCAGATCTCGTGCTACAAGGATGTGTATCAGGGCACGATAAGCCAAGAGTTCGCGAAACAGAGCCAGCATTCTAGACACTCCTCTGCTGCCATACAAAACACGATAAGGTTACCAGCGCTTGCCTGCCTATCTGAAGCGATACTGTAAGAGATAGCGCGAAACCTGGCAAGCTCTCTTCCGGCCTCTCGTGCAAGCGCCGTTTAGACATGCGACAACACGTCTTCTCTTCATGCTAGAATGGTCCTACGTGAGCAGGGTTCTTTCATATCCGGGCGCGGCATGCGATCCCTATTGCTTTAGAGAAAGGTCAGCCATGCATGCCAAAGCAGTTTTCTTTACAGGTTTAGGTCGAATACCAGTGTGGTCCTTTGCGGTAGTTGTGCAGCTCAGGCTCTCTTGCCTAAAGTGTACCAACTCCTCGGGCTTTGCGAGGGCCTGCATAGGGCTCCTTATTTGGCTTCTTGCTTGTGCATGTAGTGGCCCCTCAAGCCAATCTGAGAGTGATGTGCCAGCAAACCGATCTGAGAGCGATAAGCCAGTGTTTACTGTCCTCGTCTTCACGAAAACCGCCGAGTTTCGCCATGAATCGATTCCCGCCGGTGTTAGGGCCATCCAGTCCCTAGGCGACGAGCAGCATTTTCGCGTTGACAGCAGCGAAGACACCGCGGTTTTCACCGATGCAAACTTAGCGAGGTATCAGGTCATTGTCTTCCTCAATACTACAGGCGATATTCTCGATCTTAACCAACAAGCCGCCTTCGAAAGGTTTATCCAGCGGGGCGGAGGCTTTGCCGGCATCCACTCTGCGACAGATACAGAATATGATTGGGGGTGGTACGGTCGGCTTGTGGGAGTCTACTTCGACAACCATCCGCCAATTCAGATTGCTACCGTAAAAATTGTTGATGCGACGCATCTATCAACTATTCAATTACCCGCCACGTGGACTCGTAACGATGAATGGTACAATTTTCGGGCAGATCCCAGTTCCCATGTTAGCGTATTAATTCAGGTAGATGAGATGACGTATATGGGAGGCACTATGGGTAAAAATCACCCTATCTCCTGGTACCACGAGTTTGACGGGGGACGGGCCTGGTATACAGCCATGGGGCACACCACGGAGTCCTACAGTGATGCGTTATTTCTGCGTCATTTATCAGGTGGCATTAGATGGGCGGCTGGTGTACCTAGGGAATAGAATCAGAGCGAGGTTCCTAGCGTAGCGCGTGACTGCGGCACTCCAGGCGACGAGCCGATAAGGTCTCATCTCTGCGGCAGGCGTGGGGCGACGTCTTACGGCAAAGGCTGATCTTCCGGCCAGTCAAGACAGCGCAGCATGCCGGGGGCCACTTCCTGGTAGCGCCACTCGCTTTCCGGACACGTCCAGAGGCCATGCGCCTCCGCTACCGCCTGGCAGGTAAGCCGTCCATCGCGAGTGTTGATGCCGCCGATCAGCGCCGGTTGTTTTTTGCATGCGCCCTCGAGTCCGAAGTCAGCGAGCAACTCCACATAACGATACGTTACATTGGTGAGAGCCTGTGTCGCGGTGCGTGCGTACGCTGCGGGCATATTCGCCACGCAATAATGCGTTACTCCTTCCTCAACGTAAACCGGATCGAGATGCGTGGTTGGTCTCGATGTCTCCGCGCACCCGCCCTGGTCGATTGAAATATCAACCAGCACACTGCCGCGCTTCATTTGCCGCAGCATCGCGCGCGTGATTAGTTTCGGGGCCTTTGCTCCGGGCAGAAGCACAGCGCCGATCAGCAAATCGCAATCCGGCATCAGGTCGTTCAAATTCGCTTCGTTTGAATAGAGGGTGTGCAAATTCTCCATCGCCACATCGAGGAATCGCAAACGCTCAACATCAATATCGAGTATCGTGGCATCCGCGCCGAGACCTTTCGCCATGCGCAGTGCGTTCACGCCTGAAGTTCCGCCACCGACTATAACCACGCGTCCTGGCAAAACCCCAGGCACGCCGCCCAGCAATACCCCGCTGCCGCCATTGTATTTGGCCAAAAAATTGGCGCCCATCACCACCGACATGCGACCAGCGATCTCACTCATCGGTTCCAACAACGGCAAACGGTGGTCGACCTGAATCGTCTCGTAGGCCACCGCTGTGACGCCCGATTTGAGCAACGCCTCAGTGAGAGGCTTACTCGCGGCAAGATGCAAGTACGTGAAAAGGATTTGCCCCTTGCGCAGCAGCGGAAACTCCGCTTCCAGAGGCTCCTTGACTTTCACAATCATGTCGGCGCGCGCGAATACCTCTTTCGCTTGATCGACAATTTCCGCCCCGGCGTTGGCGTACTCTTCGTCCGGATAGCCAGAGCCTATGCCGGCATTCTTTTCCACCAACACCGAATGACTGCCGCGAGTGAGCTGCTTCGCGGCCGATGGCAGCAGCCCGACGCGTTGCTCCTGTTCCTTAATTTCTTTGGGGACGCCTATGATCATTTGCGGAGAGTGAGACGTGATTCGTGGGAAGTGATTAGTGATTAGTGATTAGTGAGAAGTAGGAATCAAGCCAAATCAGTTTTCACTTCTCACGTTTCACCTCTCACGCCTCGTCAATTCAGCGACGGATCGTCCGGCGCCGCGGCGAGCATCTTATACCACGGCCCCAAGCCGCGCATGATGTCGAACCAGAGGTTTGGGAGCCGGTCGAGTTTAAGCAACGAAGGATTGGCTTTTTGAAGCAGCCACGCTTTCTGCTTCAGCTCACTTTCAAGCTGGCCTGCTCCCCAGCCCGCATAACCCACGAACGCACAAAGTGTGACCAGGTTTTTTTCGCCGGGGGCGGCGCTGGCTTTTTCCAAAGCGATGTTGTGACTAAGTTTAACTCCGTCGCCCTTTTTCCATTCGAACGCCGCAAACATTAATTGATTCTTGCCAACCGGGCCGCCGAGGAACACGGGCACGTCGGCGAGCCCTGCGGGTGGTGTGTCGGTCACCAGATCGGCCACTTGTCTGTCGAGCGGGCGATTGATGATTACGCCCAGGGCCCCGTCGTTTGGGTCATGCTCGGAAACAAAGAGCACGGTCCGCCGGAAATTCGGATCGAGCATATTCGGGTGAGCAACCAGCAACGAGCCCGCAAAACTTCGCGAGAAAGGTTCGCCACCCAAATCACGCATCCTGAAACTAGAAACCGCTGCGTGCGCTTGTGCAACCTTATCTCGCTCGCCTATTTGCGCGGCGACGCTTTACTTCGTTCGGGCTTGATATAATTTCCTTAAAGCTCCGTCGTGTTTTTGCCCATTGTCGTGGGCCTGCAATCGCGCGAAATTTTTTAATAAAAAAATTGTTGCGACCAGCCTGAAGCTCGTTTAGTAGCCTCAAAGTTTTCGAAGATTGTTCTGGGGGGAACAGCCGCCCTTCACGCCCATCGGGTGTGGGGGGCGGTACTTTTTTGCTGACAAACGTCTGCCTCTTTCCTCTTGCTCGTGATCATGCTCTTGCTCGATTAGCGCCTGAAAGAATCGCTCAACGCACAACGCACAACGCACAACGTCCAACGTCCAATGTTGAAGTCAGCAAATTCGGGTCGCGTCACGTGGCCAACTGCGTTGACGCTCGTGGCGCTCATCGTCGCAACGATGGTCATCGTGATTTTTGTGCGCCTCGAGACCTGGCCTGCGCGCACGGCGCGGGAAAGCACAGCCGAACTCGAACGGTTGGGGAAGGATCTGCGCGCGGCTTTCATCGACATCGCAAACCTGCAGCCGCGCATCACCATCAATAACCGCGTCTACATGGAACAAACGAAGCCAGTGAGCGAATTGGCGATCGTGTCACGACGGATCGAAGTTGAACATGAGTTCCTCCACACCTGGGTGGGCAGCTCCAAACGCGTCAAACTGCATGGAACGTTCGTTGCGAAAGCCGGCTTCGATCTGCAGCAGGACCTCTCAATCGATATTCGTCCCAAAGAAATAATTATTCAGCTCCCGCACGCTCAAATTTTGGGTGTCGATCAGGAACAGGTGGACGTCCTTGCGTTCGAAAACGGTTTGTGGAACCGAATCTCCGGACAGGATCTTCAAGACGAATTGTCGATGCTTCCTCAGCTTGCCCGAAAACGAGCAGCAGAAGCCGGGATGCCGGCCGAAGCCGAGCGCACATTGCAGCGACAACTTGAGGAAAGAATTCATCCGCCGCAGCCACTGCATTTGATCTTCAGGAACGCTGAAAAACGTGAATAGTGATCGCTGAACAATGACCGCAGCTTGATCAATGCAAGCGTTTATGATCACGGATCAGTTTTAACCTCGTGCAAGCGATGCCGCGAAAAAATCATCTGATGCTCGTGATCTTGCTCGCACTGCTCCTGACGCTCGTAATAATTGTGTTTGCGCCGTTCGCCGTTTCAAATGGCGTCCGTTTCTGGATTTGGTGGAGAGCCCGGCAAGAGGGCTTTGTTGTCAGCGTCGAGGGGATTGACGCGCCATTTCTAAGTCCGCTTGTAATTCACGAAATTCACTTGAAGAGCACGCGCGATAATGCGCTGCGTATCGAAGTAACCGCCACAGACGTGAAGGTTGCTCTGAATTTGAAACATCTGCTCCTGCACATGCGCGGGCGCCTCATTCGCAATCTTTCAATTGAACAATTTCGTGTAGAACTGCGCCGCAGCACTCCGAATGTGCAAGCCCTGACGCGGCAGGGCTGGGCGACCCTGCAGCGACTGCTTCCCGAGAGTCTGAACATTGCTAAAGCAGAAGTGCGCGTTGAGAACGGCCCGAATTTGATTCTGTTGCGAGGCGGCTCTCTTTCTGCGAGTGCAAGCGAGCCCGGCCGGTTCAGCGCTGCCGAAATCATGATTGCATCGCCGTGGTTGCATCAAACCTTTTCGCAATTGCGCGGCGCAACTCACTGGGAAGCCAATCGCCTGACGCTCGGAGGACTCACGTTGAGCCGCGGTCTCGACCTGCAATCCGCCGCAGCGGACTTGTCGCGCCTGGGCAAGCAACGCGTGGGGTTGCAGTTCGATCTCGACGCATTTGGCGGCAAAATTCGTGGAAATGTTTCACACGAGTGGCGGTCTCAACATTCCAACTGGAAGATTGCCGGCGGCGCCAGCGACATCTCTCTGGCGCAAACGTCAGACGCGTTCGGGTTCGCCGACCGCGTGGACGGTTTGATTCACGCCGCCAACTTCACCTTTCGTGGAAATCTCGCCGAGCCGGACCGCGTAACTGCGTCGCTTTGGAGCGAACTGACCGGGCCTACCTGGCGCACTCGCACGGCCGAAGCAATCATGCTCGGCGCTGCGGTATACAATCGTAAGATTCAGCTCCAACAACTCTATATTCGACAGAAAACCAATCAGTTTACTTTAAGCGGCGAGGCAGCATTCCCTACGACCTCATCCGGTTGGCTAAGCCCGGACTTTCGCGGCAACATTTCTGCGTCCATCAATCAGCTTGGCGACTTCGCGGCTTTATTTGGCGCAAATCCCGACGATTTTGCGGGGAAGATCAGTGTCGAGGGAGCAATGGACACCCGCGATCGCAAGTTTGGAGGACGTCTATCGGTTGAAGGCGCGTCTCTCACGTTTTTTCAAATGGGTGTCGACAGTCTCACAGCAGAGCTGAATCTGAAAGCGACCGAGTTGGAGGTTGAACAGTTGGAGATCACGCGCAAGAACGATTCGCTTACCGGCCAAGGCAAAATCGAGATGTCGCACGAGAACAACTACTCGGGAACTCTCGATGCTCGAGCCGATAACTTGCTTGATTATTTTTCCCGCTTTCGTGGATCTGCCGGTAAGAAGCCAAACCCAATCCCCATAGATCTTCACGCGACCATCGATTCCAGCAACTGGGATGCGCACGGCGTAATCCGTGTGCCGGATTCGAGCCCGATTAGTTTCACCGCAAATTTTCCATTGCGCATCGGAACAGATTGGAACGCTTTCCAATTATCTCCAGTGAACATTACGGTCGATTTTCCGTGGATCCTTTTAGGAAAGGGGCCTCAGCTATTTCACCCCGGAATTTTCCAGGACGGCATTCTGAGCGGAAACATTTCTCTTTCCGAGACATTGCAATGTCCCCGCATTATTGGCGACGTGCAGCTTGTGAATGGAAAATTATCAGGCGACGGCTGGCCTTCTTTTAATGTTACGGAAGCGAGCAGTCGGATTAGTTTTACCGGTAATCACGCAGCAGTGGAGTTTTTGAATGTCGCGACTAAAGGCGCCGATCTTTTGCTGCGTGGCGAAATTGACTTTGAGACTGTAAATGACGTGAAGATCAAAATGAGCGGAGCAACACCGCTATTCGATCTCACGGCGCAACAGATCGATTGCGTGAGCAAAATCAATATTACTCCGGCCACGTTGACCCTCGCACCTGCAGTAGCGGAGTTCGAATTTCGTGGTGGCGTCTTTCAATCCGATTGGACCGTCACTTTGCAGGAAACCAACGGCCTCGAGTCGTTAGCCATGTTAGATCCTGACGGCGGCGGCCGAAAGTTTTCGCTCTGCCTCGGTACCTCCGAGGAAAAAACGTTACTACTCGGCGCGCTTCCGCGGGCTACGCCAGGCGACGAAACGCGCGCGAAACCCCGAGACAAGCGAAGATAGCAGCCTCAGAATCAGCGTATCTTTCCAAAAGACGTCACCAGCCAGCGGGAAAGCTTTTCCTTCAGCACCGGCGTAAGATTCACCCGAAACTCAGAACCCGCATCCAGGCGCAACGAATTGCCATTTGCCCGATCGAACAACAGTTCGACTGGCTGCTGGCCCGGTGAGCTCGCCAGAATCTCGCGCACCTGGCGTAGCTCATCGCCTGTCGTAGCGGTAGAAAATTGCAGCAGAACAACCGATTCCTGGGATATACCTGCACATGTTTCACTCGCACCATTACCTTTTTCGGGTGCAAGCAATCTGATTTCCATAGCCGTAGCGCGAAGGACTTCGTCGCGTTTGTCCAGCGTTCCTTTTATCTCAACAACGCGTCCCGCAACGAGCGCATCCGAGACCTTCAAATAAACGTCATTCCACACGACCACCTCGACCGTGTTCGTCAGGTCTTCGAGCCAGATAACCGCGAATGGTTTTCCATCCTTTCTCGTGAATTTCTTTTCAACCTGCACGATCGCGCCAGCGATCTTGAACGACGCGCGATCGTTGAGCTCGCCCAACGAAGCGATCGAGCGATAATTTTTTGCTGCGAAGACGTCCACGTACGCGTCGAGCGGATGGCCGCTCACATAAAAACCAAGAAGCTCTTTCTCGTAGGAAAGTTTTTCGTGCTCGCTCCAGCGGCTGGCGACCCTCTTTCTCGACGTGCTGGAAGCAGTTGTTTCGTCAAACAGTGCAACCTGACCAGCCAGCCGGTCTCTCTGTGCCGCAACGGACGCGCTCACAGCATCGTCAATGCAACTGAAAAGTTCGGCCCGATCTCTGCCAGCAAAATCAAAAGCGCCGGTCTTGATCAGGCTTTCCAGCATCTTCCGACTGGCAATGCGCGAATCCAGCCGGCTGCAGAAGTCCTCCAGGGAAATGAAATCGCCTCGCTGCTCGCGTTCGCGAATTACAGCTTCCATGGCGGTTTCGCCAACGTGCTTGATCCCCGCGAGGCCGTACCGAATGGCGCTGTAGCCGGGATCGGTGATCCCGGTCTCTGGTTCCCGCTTCGAGCGGCCGGCATCATCGATGCCGGCTACAGTTTCTGGCATGAATTTCAGGCCGCTTCTGTTGATGTCCGGCGGCAGGATGGAAATGCCCATCCGCTTGCATTCGCCGACGAAGACTGAAATTTTTTCCGTGTTATTGATTTCATTACTGAGCAGACCGGCCATGAATTCCACGGAATAATGGGCCTTCAGATAGGCGGTTTGATAACTGATCACGCCGTAGGCCGCGCTGTGACTCTTGTTGAATCCGTAACCGGCGAATTTCTCCAGCAAATCGAAAATCGCATTGGCTTTTTTCTCGGGGATCTTGTTGGAGCGCGCGCAGCCTTCGATGAAATTTTTTCTCTCCTTCGCCATCTTCTCCTTATCCTTTTTGCCCATGGCGCGCCGGAGAAGATCGGCTTGCGCGAGTGAGTAGCCGGCAAGTTTGCTCGCAGCAGCCATCACCTGTTCCTGATAAATCATCACGCCGTACGTATCGGCGCAGATATCCTCCAACAACGGATGCAGATATTTAATCGGCGTGATCCCCTTTTTCGCCTTGACGTATTCGGGGATGAGTTCCATCGGGCCCGGCCGATAAAGCGCGATCAAGGCAATGATGTCGTCGAGCTTCTTCACGTCCAATTGTTTCGACAAACTAGTCATTCCGCCAGATTCCATTTGGAAAAGGCCAATCGTTTCGCCGCGGTTGTAAAGCGCGAACGCAGCAGTGTCGTCGAGTGGAATATTCTTCAGTGAAAAATTTGGCTCTCGTTTATGAATAAGCGCCACCGTGTCTTCGATGACAGTCAGCGTTTTCAAGCCGAGGAAATCCATCTTGAGCAGGCCAAGATCATTGAGCGGCCCCATGGGATACTGGCTGATCACGTCATTGCCTTTCACATCCCGACAAAGCGGGATGTAATCAGACAAATCGCGATCCGCGATCACAACGCCGGCAGCGTGCACGCCGGCATTGCGCGACAAGCCTTCGAGAACTTTCGCGTAATCAAAAAGCTGTCGGGTCGGCGGCTCAGTCGTGACGGCTCGCCTTAGCTCCGGATTCTTTTCCACCGCTGAATCGAGCGTGATGTTCAATTCATTGGGAATCATCTTCGCGATACGATCGGCATCGCGGTAACTCCATCCCATCACTCGCCCAACGTCGCGCACCACGCTTTTCGCTTTCAATTTTCCAAAAGTGATGATCTGCGCGACACGCCGTTCGCCGTACTTTTGCCGCACGTATTCGAGCACTTCGCCGCGACGAGCTTCGCAAAAATCAATATCGATATCTGGCGGGGAAACACGGTCCGGATTCAAAAACCGCTCGAAAATGAGGCCGTACTGGAGCGGATCGAT
>Ga0137418_10006355_pt1 | contig 10869 bp, 11 predicted proteins | sample CZODoug3_1_2_16f_FD_122242 | JGI IMG/M metagenome (GOLD analysis project Ga0137418, IMG submission 122242) | Vadose zone soil fungal communities from Angelo Coast Range Reserve, California, USA - CZODoug3_1_2_16fungal (Hybrid Assembly) | ecosystem: Environmental > Terrestrial > Soil > Vadose... | reverse complement strand
CCAAACCCGGTCAGATCGAGCTGGCCTCGGGCGGTGTGCTGTTCCTCGACGAAGTCAGCGAGATGAGTCTGTCCGCGCAAGCCAAATTCCTGCGCGTCCTGCAGGAGCACGAATTTCATCGGTTGGGGGGAACGCGTACGCTGAAGGCGAACATTCGCGTCGTGGCCGCCACGAATCGTGATCTCCGAGCCGCGGTCGAACGCGGCACGTTTCGCGAGGATCTCTTTTATCGCCTTCAGGTCTTCGACATCAACATTGCACCACTACGCGAGCGCCGGGCCGATATCCTCCCGCTGAGCGAGGCGTTCTTGCAGGACATTGGCAAGTCCTTCGGGCGGCCACCTGGCGGCCTCACGGCTGACGCACGAGAGGCGATGCTCCGATACGACTGGCCCGGCAATGTGCGAGAGCTGCACAACGCACTCGAACGCGCGGCGATTCTGTGCGAGGGTGGCCTCATTCATGCTGAGCATTTCGCGATTCAGAGCGGCAGCCCCGCACCTCAGCAGTCAACGAGCGATTTGAGCGCGATCGAGCGCGAGGCCATCGTGAAGGTCCTGCGCGAAACATTGCACCGCGATGGCCGGTGCTGAAACCAAAGCCAACGCCGACACCTCCCGAGCCTGAGATCGACGAAGGCAGTACCATCGTGGTGAACACGGAGCTCGTCACTCTGAACGTCCGCGTTATCGATCGAAACAATCGCCCCATCGACAACGTGCGTGAAAATGACTTTCACGTTTTTGAAGACGGCGTGCTGCAGCCAATCGAGTCTTTCACGCGCGAGGAGATTCCGATCAGTTATGGACTCGCCGTCGATACCTCAGGCTCGTTACGGTCACAGTTGCAAGCCGTAATTGATGCCGGCAAGACCATTGTCAACAGCAACAAGTCAGGCGACGAAACTTTTCTGGTGCGCTTTATCAGCAGCGATAAAATTGAAACTGTTCAGGACTTCACGCCGAACAAAGATCTGCTGATGGACGGGCTCGACAGCCTTTACGTTGAAGGCGGCCAGACCGCGATCATCGATGCGGTTTATCTGAGCGCCGAGCGCGTCGCTGAATACAAAAAAGGCGACGACAACGACCGGCGGCGGCGGGCGTTAATCCTTATTACCGACGGTGAAGACCGCAACAGTTTCTATAAGGAGCCGCAACTCTTCCAGCGCTTACGCGAAGAAGACGTGCAGATATACGTGATCGGTTTCGTGAATGAGCTCGATAAAGACGCCGGGTTCATTCGCAAGAGCCCGCGCGATAAAGCCATCGCCCTGATCAATCGACTGGCAACGGAAACGGGTGGCCGCGCGTTTTACCCGCAGTCAATTTCCGAGTTGCCGCAGATTGCGGGCGAGATCGTGCGCGACCTGCGCACGCAATATGTGCTTGCCTACAATCCCACCAACAAATTGCGCGATGGATCTTTTCGCGCGATTAAAGTGGCAGTTGAGGACGCCTCAAGCCGCGATAAGCGAATCGCGCTGACGCGCAACGGACGTGTCGCACCAAAGGGAGAATCGGGAATAAGAAAGCCCCCAGCTACGCGGACAACGGCCAAGCCCGTCGGAACAAATAAAAGGCCTTAATTGCCCTAACGCCGTGTAGCGGCGAGATGTTTATAGGTTAAGCCCGACCCTCAAAACATTGAGCGGAACGGAATTTCGAAATTCCGTTCCGCTCGAAAGGTTTTGCTGTCGATCGTCGTCTATAAATATCTCGTGCCTCCGGCACGAAAGGCGTTGTAGACAGTTTTTCACACGAAACTCACTCGTTGTGGGGTCTTGCTGACACTTCTTTTACCAGGCCGATTAGTTGCCCAATCTGTGCCTCACGTCCCTGGCTCTTGCGCATCAACTCTTCAAGCATCAGCTCACTTTTTAGATTCACTTTGAAATCCTGCTCCGCCGCCAACCGATCTTTTTCGGCCGCGCGGTTTTGCGACATCATGATGATAGGCGCTTGCAGCGCTGCCGTCATCGAGAGCATCAGGTTGAGTAGGATGTAGGGATAGGGATCAAACTCCGCTCCGTTTTCACCGCGGCCGTAGTGAACCAGCACGAAGGTGTTGAAGCCCATCCAACCGACCAGGAACGACACATAAATAATGATAAAGGTCCATGAACCTCCAAACGATGCCACCCTATCCGCGATGCGCTGACCAATTGTTGACCGCTCTTCCATCTCGACATTGATGTTTCGCGTCGCGCGTTGCGACACCAGCACATTCGTCTGGCGCATGCGCGCGCCGATTTCGCAGATCACATCAATTGCGATGTCGGGATGGTGCATTAGAAAGTCCTGAAAGTCGTCGCTGCTCAAGCGATGAAGGGTAGCGTCGACAATGGCGGTTGCATTGGTTGAGCGCGGCCCTCGATCTAAAACAGCAAGCTCGCCAAAAAATTCGCCGGGCTTCAATTCAGCCAGCGTCACAGGCTCAACATCTTCGTCCAGTACCCAGATACGCACGCTGCCCGATTCAATCACGTAAAGGGCATCCCCCTTGTCCTGTTCATTAAATATTGTTTCGTTCGCGCTGAATTTCACCTGGTCAACCTCTTGCGCCAGTTGACTCAACTCTTCCGGCGTAAGTCGTTTGAACAGTGGAACGCGCGAAAGACTTTCGGCTTCATCGCTGGGACGAATTTCAGTGGGCATCAATCAACATCCTCCTATTTTTGATCTCGACCCGCAAAAAATATTAAGAAGTAATGCGACTCAGAACATCCTCGTTCACCGCAAAGGGATCTGTTGGCGATTCATCCTTGCTCGCTTTCTCGACAATGGCAACCAGCTTCTCCAAGGCCTCACCCAATTCTTCGTCATTTGAGTTGATCTCAACACAAGCGGGTGAATCAAAAGGCGTTATTAAAAGATAGCGAGACACTTTTGTGTTGCTGAGCGGCTCAGAGGGTCCAAGGATGAGCAAATTATTATTCCACCTGGCATAACGATGAGCGGAACCTAATTGCCTCTCCCAGTGTAGCTCGCCGCTCTCCGTCAAGTTGCTTATTTGCGCTATAAGTCGCCGAAGCCGTTCGGTGATGTTTGTATCTCGGGCCATTTAGTCGCCTCCTGGTGTTTGACTTTATATCAAACCGCATTAGCTCACAATTCAAGCGACTTGGACTATAATGCGCGCGCTCTTAAACGCGTTGCCCGGGGCCTTAGAGAGGAACTGCCAATGCCTTGTGATCCCAATTTTCTCGCTGAGATCAGGATGTTTGATCACCTGAACGAAGACGATCGGCTGGCGCTGGCCAACGTTATCGATGAATTGAAAGTGCCCGAGGGGCACACACTGTTCCAGGCTGGCGATCCCGGCGATTCCCTGTTCATTGTCCAGTCAGGCCAGATCGAGCTGTTCATAAAAGACACGGCGGGTCAGAAGATTGTGCTGACCACCGCACAGTCAGGAGATATGTTTGGCGAACTGGCCATGCTCGATACCGGGCCGCGCACAGCGACCGCATTGGCCCTGGCTGACAGCGACGTGCTGGTGCTCGATCGCAGCGACCTGGTTTTACTCTTTCAGCGAAAACCGGAAGCAGCGCTGCACATGCTGGCGGCCTTGAGCGGCTTGACGCGGAAAGCTGACGAGCTGCTGCGCACGCGCGTCTCACGAAACGTCAATGAAGAAATGGAAGTACACTCGACAGTCCTACAAAGGATTGCCGACTGGCTGGCATGGTTTAGCGGCAGCATGCCCTTCCTGATTACCCATACTTTCTGGTTTATTATCTGGGTATCGCTCAACACTTTCATTCTTCGCGACCGCGCTTTCGATCCTTTTCCCTTTGGCTTGCTCACTATGATTGTCTCGCTGGAAGCAATCTTCCTCGCTTGCTTCGTACTTATCAGTCAGAACCGCCAGGCGGAAAAAGACAAGGTGCGCGCGGATATTGAATACGAGGTAAATATCAAGGCCGAGCTGGAGGTCGCTCACCTTCATGAGAAGACCGACCGTATTTACGAGAACATGATGGCACGATTCGAGAAAATGGATAAGAAGACGCAGCCTTAGGCTACGAAATCTTCGGGTCAAAAAGTAGTCGCATGAACAGCAAAGCAATGCAGGTCCCGGACCGCTGGGACCCAGAACCTCGTTGGCCGGCATTTATTGCAATCCTGGCGGTGGGCGGCTTGTATGCGGCGTTGCCACCTGCTCTGATTATCGGTCCGCCCTGGATGTTCCCCGCCATCGTTTTACTTCTCCTTATACCGACGGTCATTACGCACGGCACCGGCCATCACAAACTGAATCGGTTCTTTGGTTTCACTGTCAGCGTTGTGATAACTATTGGCATGATTGCTTCACTGGCGTTGCTTATCCACGCCTTGCCGTCTCACAAAGAATCGCCGACCGACCTGTTGCTTTCCGCTGCGTCGCTGTGGTTCACCAACATATTGGTTTTCGCGTTGTGGTACTGGCGGCTCGATGCCGGCGGCCCACACGGACGAGATGCTCGCTTTGGTCATCCGCAGGGCGCCTTTCTTTTTCCGCAGATGACCATGACTCCTGAAGAGAAATCGCAAGCTAACGGTCACGGCTGGACGCCAAATTTTGTGGACTATCTTTTTCTTGCTTTCAACTCCAGCACCGCCTTTTCGCCGACAGATGCACCGGTGATGGAACGCTGGGCAAAGATCTTGATGATGCTGCAGTCGCTGACTTCGTTAACCGTTTTAGTGCTGTTGGCCGCCCGGGCAGTGAATATTCTTTAGCGCACTCTCTAACTCATGACAAACCGATAACGTTCCATTATTGACGTCACATCGTAACGAACATCGCAATTGCTGCCACGGCCATGATCACTGCGGTGGCCAAACCAAGCCATTTCAGTACCGGCGGATTGGCTCGATTGCCCATAATCTTTTTGTTACAGGTCAGCAAAACCACCAGCACGATTAATGGCGGCGCCAGGACTCCATTCAACACCGCCGCCCAAAACAGCATCTTCACCGCGTTGAAGCCTGCGTAGTTGAGAATCAATCCGATAATCATCGCTGCACCCACTACCCCATAGAATTTCTTCGCGAGGCGCGGTCGATCCTCAAGTGTGCCGCGCCAGGCACTGGCTTCAGCAATCGCGTAGGCTGCCGCCCCCGCCAGCACCGGCACGCCAAGCATTCCGGTTCCAATCAAACCCAAAGTGAAAAGCAAATAGGCACCGCGGCCAGCGAGCGGCTTCAGCGCCTCGGCCGCTTGCTGCGCAGTATCGATATGCGTCTGTCCGTGAGCGTGCAGCGTCGCCGCAGTGGTGAGGATGATGAAATACATCACCAGTTGAGAAAAGAACATTCCCGTGATCACATCCGTGCGCGACTCTCTGATCTCTTCATCGGTAGCGCCGCGCCGCTGGCCGACCGAGCGCCGTCCCATCTTGCGCTCTTCTTCAACCTCCTCTGCTGCCTGCCAAAAAAAGAGATAAGGCGAGATGGTCGTGCCGAGAATGCCTACGAAGGTTGCGATGTAGGTGCTCGACCATTCGACGTGAGGAATGAACGTCGAACGAAGAACTGCCGACCAGTCGGGTCGTGCAAGAAAGGCCGCCATTACATAAGCGAAAAGTACCAGCGTCAGCCACTTGAAAACCCGCGCGATGAACTGATACGAAGTCCAAAAAAGCAAAGATGTGATCAGCGTGGCGTAAATGGGTGTAAAGACCAGTGGTTTTATGCCGGTCATCATTGCGGTCGCATCGGCCATACCGCCAAGGTCGGCGGCGATGTTCACCACATTGGCAACAATCAAAAGGGTGCAGGCTCCCCATAAGACCCAGCGAGAATAGTTGCGCCGCAAGACGCCGGCGAGTCCGCGTCCCGTAACCATACCGAGCCGCGCGCACATAATCTGCACCGCTACCATTAACGGAAAAGAAAAGAGCGCGGTCCAAAGTTGCGCGTAACCAAACGACGCGCCGGTAACTGAATAGGTAGAGATTCCCGACGGATCGTCATCAGCGGCTCCGGTTATCAGGCCCGGGCCCAATTCACTAAAGAATGCGCGCACTCTCCGCGGCGAGATCTTTCCCATTTTTACTTTGGCTGGCGCGGCTTTCTCATTCTCAGTCATGAATTACCCTCAGGCGCGTTATGCCTTTGCATGCACCTTGCCATACTTGATTCCGTGGCGAGCGGCAGCTTCTTCAATTGAGTGGGTCTTCGTCAGCTTCAAGTCCGCCTTCGCCATCTTGACCAATTCCTGGTAGTGCGTGTGCAGCGTCAGAATTTCGTCTTCGGTAAGATCCTCAACATCAATCAGCCTGTTGCTGGCACCCTCAAGCGCAGCAACAATTTCGTTCAGCTTCAGATGAATTGCCAGGGCATCTTTGTTTTGACTGCGCTGAATCAGGAAAACCATCAGGAACGTTACAATCGTGGTGCCGGTGTTAATTACCAACTGCCATGTATCGGAAAAGCGGAACAACGGGCCGGTAACAATCCAGACAACAATCACCAGTAGCGCGATTATGAAAGCCGTCGACGTGCCAGTTGCCTCCGTCACCTTGCGCGAGAACCGTTCCAACATTGGGCCGAGTCTGCTTTTCTTCTTCCTAGCCATAATCTTCCCTCCTAGTTTTCCGCTCGCAAGTAACTTGTTATCGTCCGTCTTTGTGAGTTGCGATTTGCCAATTGTTGCCGCAGGGATCACGAACCATGCCGCGCCGATCGCCATAAGGGGTGTCCCATGGCTCTTCGAGCGATATGGCCCCTGCTTCCAGCGCGAGTTGGTAGGTCGTGTCGGCGTCGTCAACATAAAGGTAGAGAAATGCAGGCATCGCTTCGCGTGTGCCAACATTGCTTACCATGACTAGTGAATCGCCAATTCTGATCACGGACGGCATATCGTCGCGGAATTCTCCAGTCGCGCTAAACGCGCGTCTGAGAAATTCGACCTGCATGGCCGCGTCCTGGACCACCAGCCGCGGCGTCACGTTGTGCCAGCCTTCGGGAACCGATTTCGTCATGGGTGTTCACTCCCTCCTGTCGCGCCGAGTGTTTCCTCCTCAAGAATTCGCATTCTTTGTCTGAATTACCAACATACCGTCAGCTCTCTGCCGCTGAGCAATAAGCTTACGCGCCTCACGCTGAAGGATTGGCAAGGAAAAGCCAAACCCCATCGCGCCCATGATGCAAGCTACGCCACCAGCAGCTAACGTTCTGCGCGCGCTGAAATGCTGCGCCAGGAAACCGACCAGAAGCGATCCAAACGGTGCCAGGCCGCTCAACATCATGACCCAGATCGCCATCACGCGGCCGCGCAACTCGTCGGGCACGATTCGTTGTACTAGCGTGTTAGAAGCATCCAACTGTGTCACCATCGTGAAGCCGATGAGTAGCATCGCAGCCAGCGACAACCAGAAAGAATGTGATCTCGATAGCAGGATCAGACTGCCACCGAAGCCCGCCGCCGCAAAGCCCACCCAGTCTCCCAGTGATCTCACGTTGCCGAGTGTGGCCAGGATCAACGAGCCAAGGATCGCTCCTACGCCTGAGGCGCCCATCAACAATCCGAATTCCCTCGGACCTCCATGTAACATCTCCTTGACATACACGGGCATCAAGATCTCATAGCGTAGCCCCATAAAACTTATCAGGCCGAGTAGCACTAACAGTCCGCCGACCGGTCCTGTATGCCGCACAAAATTGAAAGCCTCCCCAATGCCAGCACGAAAGTGTTGAGCTGGTTTGTGTGCCTTGGATTCCGACTTAATCAATAGGAGCCCAATGATGACAGCGATATAACTCAAGGCGTTGGCAAGGAAGCACCATCCTTCGCCGATCGACGCGACCAACAGACCGCCTATGCCCGGTCCAATGGTGCGGGCACTGTTAATCATTGAAGAATTCAGCGTGACCGCACTCATCAGATCTTCTTTGGTGACTAACTCGGCGACAAATGCCTGCCGGATTGGAAAGTCAAACGCATTAACTACTCCAAGCAACGCGGCGATAGTGAAGACATGCCAGACCTGGACGCGATCGGTAAGCGTAAGCACAGCCAACGTAAAGCTGAGCAGCATCGGAGCAAGCTGTGTTGCAAACAGAATATTGCGCCGCGACTTAGCGTCCGCGACAACCCCACTGATCGGGGCGAGAACAAAAACTGCAATCTGTCCCGAGAACGCCACCAATCCCAGCAGTGCGGCCGAACCAGTGAGTCGGTAGACCAACCAGGCCTGCGCTACGATTTGAATGTAGTTTCCGGTAAGAGAAATGAACTGCGCGCCATAGAAGAGTTTGAAATTGCGGTACTTGAGAGCCTGCAAAGCTGAGGATAGCTTGCCTTCTATCGTTTTCTTTTCTTTAGCTAGCAAAGCGCTGATGCAGTCGTTCGCAATGGCAATTTATGCAGTCGAGCGCCTTAGCATAAGCTGGCGTCACCATTCCAACAAGGCATATTCTCGATCGATGAAGGCGTTACTTTGTGAGGAAGTCAGAACTTCAAACCGATCCCAGAGCGCACCATGGTCTGGTTAGTGAAGTTTACATGCGGATCGTAGTAGAGCTTCCAAAACCATTTGGGACGATCGTAGTAAACGCCAATGCCGACCCTATGAATGAATTCGCCCGTCTCGGTGTGGCCCGATTTGAACAGACCATCAAAAGTAATCCCGTTGTTGCGATTCAGCTTGTGACGCCAGAGGATGTGAGTGTTTTGTTGCTGTGTGTGCAGACGCACATCGAAAATCGTGTACGCCGAGATACTATCGTAGCTGCTGAGCTTATGCGCAAATCCAAGTTGCACGGCGTCGCCCGGATCCCAAAAGAGATCGAAAAACGCCCTCAAGTTGGTCCGTGAAACTCCTACAATCGCGACCGTGTGCCCGGAACCAAGTTCGGAGTAAAGCGATCCAGACATCGCCCTGGTTGTCGCGACTTCCAACGTCGGGACCAGATGGAACCAGGCCTTCCTGTAGTCGTATTGCGCGCCCACCCGTAAGAGTTTGTTGCTCTGGGGATGGTAGAACCCGGCAATCCAGGCGGTAAATGGTCCAAACCGGTGACGGAGGTTAAGGTCGTAAGCGCGTGTGCCGGGTGTGAAGTAGATGCCGAAAGTCAATTTGGACTTATACTCATCGGCATTCTCCACCGGATCTCTCGGCTCCTGCTTTGACTGCCCCGACTGCTGGGATGATGAGCTGTCAGGACTTGGCGATGGCTGAGGGTTGGCATTACTGGACTGCGCCAAGACGGTGTGTTGAGAAAACCAAACCGCAAGAACGAAAAACATCGTGCGAGCAAGAAGAGCCAAAACCGCGGTCGCCGGTAGTCGTTTATGAACCATGAAGATGCCAGGTTCCCGGATCAGTTCGCTATTCGCCCCAGGTTAAGACCAGCGCGACCGCGGCAGCAAACATTACCAGAGTAGTCGTCCACCCAAGAATATTAGACCAGCGCCCGTTAACTCGACCCCTCATCACCTTCCGGTTGTTGGCAATCAGCATAATAACGATTAATAACGGCGGGGCCAGAAAACCATTGATCACCGCAGCGAAAAAGAGTGCTCTGATCGGATTGATGCCTACGAAATTAATTATGACTCCGATTAGAGTTGAAGCAGCGATCACGCCGTAGAACAGTTTAGCTTGTCGCACCTTTTGATTGAAACCATATCTGCTGCCACCGAATGCCTCCGTAACCGCATACGCGCTCGATCCGGTAAGAATCGGTACGGCTAGAAAGCCAGTGCCAATCAAGCCCAATGCGAGCAGGAGCGACGCTCCACCACCAGCAAGCGGCTTGAGCGCCTGCGCGGCATCGGCGGCTGACTGAATATTACTGTTGCCGGCTTTGAAAAGCGTGGCGGCTGTGGCAAGTATGATGAAATACATCACCACATTTGAGATGAACATTCCTATGCCGACATCCCAGGCGGCATACTTCATCTCTGCATCCGAAGCACCTCTGCGCTGCGCCCTGGTGACGCGACCGAAACTGATTTCTTCTTCGACTTCCTGATCCGCCTGCCAGAAGAAAAGATAAGGCGAGATCGTTGTGCCGAGAATGGCAACCAGCATCGACAGAAAAGTTGCGTCGAAACTGAGTCGTGGAATGAATGTCGCCTTGAGAACCTGAACGGCATCAGGTTTGGCAAAGAACGCGGAACCAATGTAGGCAAACAGCGCGAGCGTCAGCCATTTAAAGGTCTTCGCAATCAACCGGTACGACCCCCAGATTTGCAACGCCACAATGACAAGTGCGATTGGTACGATCACCGACGCAATGGGCACCGGGATTAGTAGATTAATTGCGGCGGCCACCGCGCCGATGTCGGCGCCTGCATTGATGCTGTTGGCCAGGACCAGAGCAAAAACCGCCACGTACAACAAGCTCCTCGAGTAGTGTCTGCGCAGCACCGCGGCCAGGCCCATGCCGGTGACCATGCCAATTCGCGCGCAGGTGAGCTGCACGGCGACCATCAAAGGGAAAGTGAAGAGAGCGGTCCAGAGAGTTGAGAACCCAAGCGTGGCGCCGGCGACGGAATAAGTGCCAATGCCCGAAGGATCGTCGTCCGAAGCGCCGGTAATCAAGCCTGGTCCAAGTACCTTAAAGAAACGCTTGACAGGATTCTTTTCCTGCGTCATGGCTGCTTCGAGCGAGCCAGTCCCGCCAGCAGGCTCGGAGTGTGGGATGACGGGCGCATCGCTGCGACGCGGCGACTTATCCCGCTCACTATGGTTTATGGAATTTTCCTCGGGAGCCATCAAGTGCCCGGCAATGATTTTAGTCTTTCATCCAGATGAGAACGGTCCGCAAAAGTTTGCAGCATTGGTCCGTGTGAAGTGAACTCCACACTGCTGAGTGAAGCTACCGGACACGCCAGCCGGTAGCGAAAGCCGCCCAGGTCGATCCCCAGTAAACT
>Ga0137418_10006354_pt1 | contig 10869 bp, 11 predicted proteins | sample CZODoug3_1_2_16f_FD_122242 | JGI IMG/M metagenome (GOLD analysis project Ga0137418, IMG submission 122242) | Vadose zone soil fungal communities from Angelo Coast Range Reserve, California, USA - CZODoug3_1_2_16fungal (Hybrid Assembly) | ecosystem: Environmental > Terrestrial > Soil > Vadose... | reverse complement strand
TGTCCTGGAGTGTTCTGAGATTGGGTAGCTATCGTTCGCCCGGTAGTAGGATCGACCTGATACTGAGTATTCTGTCCAGATAGTACTTTAAAGGCGCGGCCAATCATTGAATCGTGCGCGGCGGTTGCCTGTTCTGGAGTTGGTTGCGCTGGCTGAGGCTGGGCGTTCTGCTGTACCACAGGTGCTTGTTGCATCGGTTGCGGAGGAATGGTAGCCTGTGCCTGCGGTTGATCTGGATCAGGTAGTTGGCCGTTAGGCGTTGCCATTACTGTTGCCATGTTTTTCTCTTTGGAGTGTATATGAATTGAATGCGACCGACGAAGATACCTGTCATAGAGTACCAATCAAACCAAGCAGGTAAATTCTTCATTCTTCTGTATCCCCAAAAATACGATTTGCTTTTGAGGATGTGAAAAGACCCGCGAGTGAAATGACTAAATTTGCTGCTCAAATCTTTATGAATCACTTTTAACTTCCTCTATGAAATAGGAAAGTCTGGTGTCACGTGTTATTGAGTCATCCTGAAGGGCGTAGCGTAAAAATTTCACTACTATATCCACGTCGTGTAGATCTTTTATACCGTACACGCCCAAAAGGTTGCGGATTCCATCCGTGGGCTTTAAACCAGCGCGACTCTGGCCGCGTACTTTCAACTCCATGTCGTATACAGATGCTTTATAGCCAGAAAGTAGCGACGGAAACACACGACGGCCCTCGGGATCGAGTACGTGCTTGCCAGGTTTGGCGAAGGATTTGATTAGAAGGGGAGAGCGAATCTGGTAGGCTAGGGAGCTAGGCACGTGTATGTGATGCAAAGATCCAATACTATCGACGAGCGCTTCAATTTTAAGTTCTTTACTTTTCATTGTCATTTTCTATTTCTCAGAAATTTATCCACCGTAGAAACTGCCGCCGTAGGCTGGGTTGGATGATCCACTAGTTCCTCCAGATACGGCTTTGAACGCAGAACCTAGTCCAGGTACGGCAACATTCGCTAATGTGGGAACTATGCCGCCAAGAATTCCGCCTACTACATTCCAAGGGCTGGATGCGTTGTTCATGGTTTGAACCTGTTGAGCGGTGCTGGCTGCCGCAGAACCTGCGGTATTTGCTGCGGAGGCATAGGCTGTCGGATTTTCCAGAGAAGCAACTCCAGTCAAACCACTGACCGCGTTATTAAAATTCTGACGGCCAGCTTCATAACCAGCAGTCTTGATTCCGAGCAGTTGACTAGAGGTTTGTTGCGCAGCGCTCTGTGCGATTCCGGCTTGAGTTTGCGCGGCGGCGTTGGATGGAAGTACTGCGTTTCCTCCTCCGACTGCGGATGCAGCCTGACCTGCGGCTTGAGCGGCGTTTCTATACTGTGTCGCAGTTCCTGTAGTGGCTTGCGTGTTTAGCGCGTTAGTTTCGGCTTGCGAATATCCGTATTGGTTTACCCCACCTTGAAGAATTGGAGTCAAGGCGGAAGTAAGCGAACTGATGATATTCTGCTGGCCAGAAAATGCAGTCCCAAAATCCTTCTGAAGAGTGTTCATGAAGTCTTGTTGAGATTGGGATATATCTGTTAGTTGGGAACCTGCGCCCTTGCAGTAGGCTATGTTACCTGTCCATTTTCTGGACAAGTCTTCGATCAGGATATAGCAGCCAAGACGGTCATTCCAATTGTATACAACTTTAGTACTAATCTTCATGTTTACTCAAGTCCGACATGCGTAACCGATATATCGGCATATCAAGTTTTTCAAACAAAGTATTCTCGGCGAATCGGTTTGTATCCTCATTTGAGCCGAGAAAATACATTTCTCCCGTTCCCTTCATGTAGCCGATTGTCACGCAGGCTTGTATCAGTTCTTTCAGTGCAGAAGCTATTTCAACATTGGTTGAATCAGGTCGAACGGCTAAAGACTCCAGCATCATAGGCTCTACAAACATTGGCTGCTGCACAGGCAAATAAGCCAACGGCCCCTTAGTATCAAAAGCGCACAAGGTAAAGCTGTCAGGGTACTGTCCTGCTTCTGGATCGAATGCGTTACCCTGATTGGCAACAGACCACTTGATAAAATCAGGCGCATCTTCCGCTGTCGCGGGGCGAACAAAAATTGGTTGGCGATTTCTTTTAGACATTATTTCTTTGTGGCGATAATAAGTAGGTCTTGACGAAGACCTGAGATGGCATCAGTCATCTGATCGAAACCACTTGGTATGGCTTCATTCAATTTTTCAAGTTCAGCTTGAAGGTGCGGAATATGATTTGTAGCTAAGAGCTGAACGGTAGTCTCTGTATTTTCCAGACGTTTTTTAAAGTCGAAGAATCGGCCTGATATTTTCCAGGTAAGCACGATAAGGGAAGGCCAGCCGAATAACTGGATGTGGTCAGAGACCCATACTAAAAAATTCATGTGTTGACAACTTATGAGAGATGAGCAAAGTCAGGCGCTACGGATTTGTACTTGTCAGCGTGCCGAGGTCTACGGGACTGGTTGCGGAGATAATCCAATACTGCGGAGAAGCCCACACCTTAAGTCCTTTGTTATTGTAAGCTTCTACTGTGTAGTAACTAGAAGCAGGAGAGAGATTGGAATTAGCCCACAGATACTGTGTTCCGGCTACGTTTCCGTTGTTATCGAGAAAAATTTTGGTACGAATTCCGGCAGTTATCTGAGCATACGGAGAAACCGCGTAGGTAGAATCATGAGATAGCGTGCAGACTACCCAACCTTGGCTAAGGGCGTGGCCTTCGTTATCTTGCAGGTTTCCGTTTATTACTTGCGTAAGTGGCATATTATGTATTGTATAGAGGTAATTTGTAGTTTACAGCGTTAATAGAAAGCACCAGAAACGCTGCTGGGCTGGCAGGAAGAGTCTGTGCTCCCGCAGTTGCTGTGGTTGCTGTGGTTGCTGCGGTCAAGATAATATCGGTAACGGTCTGGTTTGCAGTAAATACATTTGCTACGTTGTCGTACGCTATATTTGCAGTATCGCTTAATTCTGTTGAAGCAAACGTGCGAAAAGCAGGTACCGCAGTTCCTGATGTCGGCCCTGCCATAACAGTGTGCGCTGCCTGTGTAGCCAGTTCGATATCAAGATTTATTGTTCCCGCAGTAGTAATAGGCGAACCTGTGACTGCCGTGGTTAAAACAGGAGTAGAGGATGCGGTAAAAGCTACGCTGGTAACTGTACCCGTAGGCTGGAAAGTTGCATCTTCTCTCAAAAATTTTGTAGTACCAGGAGTGGCACCTGGATCTGGTACATTTCCAGACGCATGGTTTGGTCCGGATGCGCCCATTTGCGTGTTTGCATTAACTACTTTGATTGCCATTAAAATACCACGCTTACTAACTGACCTGTTGGCGGTGCAACAGAAAAGTCCATTTTCCAGACACCTGAATATAGATTGAGGTTATAGTCTGCCAAAGGTGACACAAAAGATCGATTCACGTACACGTCTACGTATAGACTTGTTGGGGTTCCACCTGTCAGCAGGAATTGAGTAGTAACTGAATTTGATACCGGAGTAATATTGTAGTTTTCCCGAGTTAAAAAGACAGTATTGTCGTACACCGCAAAAATTACGGAATTTACTCCTGGAGCAACTACAAAAACAACATTCCATACTCCCGCTACATAGTTCAGAACGTAATCAACAGTAGGAATCTGATATACACCATCTATGTAAACATCTATATAAGCCGCTTGAGGAACGCGAGTAGGGAAACTAAAAGTAGTTGCAACCCCCGTTGCAGGATTCGGAGTTAAGTAGAACATTGACCTGGCGTCATTGACCGCGTACACAACCCATATTGCCTGTCCGGTTAAAGGAGGAGTTACAAAAGTAATTACCGTACCAGATACAGTATAGTGTATGTTGGGTTGTTGAAGAACTCCCGCTACGTATACGTCTACGTAAAGGGGTAGAGGTTGTAGCGGATTTACAACTGTAAACTGCGCAGCAACTCCGTTGGCCGCAGGTGAAACCGCATAACAGTTTCGGTTACCTGTGGAGGATGTTACTGCCGATGCTATAGTAAGCGATCCACCTAATGTAACGGTTCCGCCGCCAGTAAGTCCATCTCCGGTATTGATAGTAATTCCGCTGTTTGACGAAATTGGATTGGGAAATAGCTGGGGCATTAAAGTTCCATACTTACAAACGTGATGCTAACTTGAATCGGATTTGAGGTAGAAACCGGATTACTTATGACCGCGTATACATTGGTTGTTGCGGGTTCATCAGCGTTGAATCCGATTGCCATAGGTGAGGAGAACCACTGATATTCAGATGGAACCTGAAGCAACCAGTCGCCTACAATTCCATTTGGATTTCCTAAAGCTATTGGAACTGAAACCGGACGACCCGCATCAGCGTTGGCTGCGGCTTGGTTCGTATATAGCCTTATTCTGGCCGCTGCATTTACTGATACGCTGATCACGCCGTAGGTTCTCGCCATGATGAGTGTAGTTTGATAAATGCCGCCGGGATTTAAGGTAGGAGTAGTAATCGACGAGGTAAAAACTCTACCTAAAGCAGAGGTAGGAGTTGTTCCTCCACCGCCAGAAGTTCCGCTCGATGAACTACTACTTCCCTGTACAATAGTTGTTGTGGAGGTGCTGCCTGTAGTTAAGGAGCCGTACGGCAGGGCTGCGCTGATAACCTGTGCTCGAAACTGAGGAACAGCGCCCTTGTTGTAGAACTGCCTCAGGTTGTCTACTGGACCCAAACCTACCGGAGGAATAGGGCAGCGTAATACAGGACTCTTTTTATCCTGATAGCTTTGTGAATCTTCTTGATTAGTTAGAGGCATGGCTATTCGGTACTAAAACCGCCCCAAAGTGTGCTAGACAAAAGTTCATTCTGAACGGCTTCTGCTTCCCACTGCACTTTAATCTGAAGATGACGGCACAACGCAGGCTCGTCAGTCTGGGAGAAGTAGAATCTTTGCGCGTATAGAGAAGTGCTATTGCGGTCAAGTTGTGTGGGGTCTACTACCCAGCGATTGAGCGGATCAAACACGCCTTCAATTTCATCGCGAAGAATTCCGAGAGTTAGCGGTTTTCCTGTGCGGATAGAATCAGTAGTGATAAACCCTAGCTGTGCGAGTTGCCCGGGTTGGGCCAACACGATAGAGCCGATGGTGAAGAAAGCGGGATAGATCGATCCGTTATCACTGAATACGCTTAGGTTGCGGTAGAGAATAGGACCGGTGCCAGAAGGACCTACTAGCAGACGATGTACTCCAGGAACGGTCTCCACTGACAGCACAGTTTTGCAGCCAGCGGCAATCGTAGCTTTGGGGCACCACGTTTCTCCGCTCTCAGGGCTTGGGGTTGGAATCATCCTAAACCAGGAATCAACTCCATCGGCTACGTAGATAGCTTTGTCTCTCGAACCAGATACGTGCCAGGTTAGGTACGCAGAGGAAGGAGACCAAGGAGCTTGTTCAAACTGATCGCCAATCGGAAAGCCGATTTCAGCCACACCAGAGGAAGGTTCTAGGGAGACAATCTGACTGTCAGAGGTGAAGAAGTATATGACACTTCCATTGATGCTAAGTGCATTATACGACAAAAGACCTATTCCTGTCAAGTAGGGGACAGGAGTTAAAGGACTTGATGAGGTTCCAGACCCGTAAATCAGGTATATATCAGATACTGTAAATACCAGCAATCCAAAACTGACAGGCACTAAGCACTTCACCAATGACGGGAAAATAGCGTAGTTGGCTGGAGAAAACCCATTAATTCCGTTCCCAACCGGAGTATCTGGCCCCGTGCTCCAGTAAACTGTATTTCCAACGCTGCCAAAAATACGGCTAAGGTGATACGTAAGGTTGATAATGCCCTTCGGCGGAAGAGCATTTTCCTGGTTTGCAGGGGCTTGGATGAAGGTATTTAACTCCGTATCAGGAGTGTTATCTGTGTAGCCGTTGGCTTCGTAATCAGAAAGCAGAACCGTATATTGAGTGTTTCCGTCGCCGGGAATCAGGTAATAAGTTGCTCCACCATCCTGCGTGCGGAAAATCGCAACATAATCTACCTGCGGGTCAATGACTGTCGGCAGACCACCTGATACATGAACACCAGTTCCTGCAAAGAAGTTTCCTGTGGAGACCGAGACTGGACCTACGTCCGATACTGTATTATCCAGGGTGTTGACCAGAGCAATGTAGTATTTCCACCCACCATTGAAGGTAGAGATGGTGTTCGCAGGAGCAGAGGAAGCAGGACCTTGGTTAATCCACGTTAGATTGGGATTATCCAGGGTCAGAGCATTGATCGTAGTAGCGAAAGTAGGAATGGTTGTTCCTGATACGCCGGTACGATACGGTGCTTCTTTATTTGAGTTCGGATCTACAATGCTGGTTGTTGTTGTGTAGCTTGTAGCCGCGTGCCAAACAAAGTCTGACGCTGGACCCACATTCCACCAAGTCAAGTTTCCAGAGGACTCAGTAACTGCGGGGTAAGAAGGAGCAAAGGATGTTGTCCAAGCTGGCCAAACAGGTTGAGTGGGTCCGCTCTCCGCAGGTTCTGGTACGATATTATTGGTATTGCAGGTCATTTGTAAAGTCTGACCACTATGAAACCAATAATCGTAGTTTACTTCAACAGGATAAGTTCCCGCCGTTGGGAAATAGATGACCGCAGTATCTGTATTTGATCCAGATACGTTGTTGGCGGTCAGGATCGGATACCCCAGTACAAAAGTCTGTGTCTGTCCAAACCCGTTGTTGTTTGGACCTGAAATCAGTGTTGGAGTATTTCCCGAAGATACCGAAGCGAAGGCCGTTGAGCTGGTTTCAGCAACTGGACCATAGTCCGCGTGACCGATTGTTGCCGTAAATTGATTTCCACTGATGGATGTTACGGTAACACTTAACGTGTTCAGGAACGTGGCGTTTGTCAGTCCTGAGAAAGTAACGCTGACTCCAACATTCAGAATATTTGTTAAAGTTTCATTTGATGTGATCGTAAGTACGTTTGATACGATTTCAACATCGGTAACTAATACGTTTAGTACACCTGCTCCGATGCCCCAGAACATACCATCTTGGTGAACGATGGTGAAGGTATACTGCCCCGCTGCTGGGATTACAAATCCAGTTTGAAGAGAAAGCTGATAGTCCGAAGCATAGGCAGGAAAAGGGACAGTCGATCCTGTAATTTCACCGGCACCGTTTAGAGTAGCCCACGCTACTGGCCGTTGATCTCCAATTGTTGGGGGATTAAATAGTAAACTGTTTCCTGATGCTGAGGCTAATGCCGATCCTACAGAGGTTGGATAAACATTTGTTACCGCTCCAACCGGTCCAGTGTGCGGGGAAGCCCATAGATACGCTTGCACTGCGCTCGAAAGTTGAACTCCTGTGAAATTCTGTAGCTCAAACAGGCAGGGAGTTCCAGAAGCTGCTTCTACAAGAAAATGACCTGGAGTATAAGCGGTATGAGCGTTCCAACTCAAGGATGCAGAAGTCTGGACCATTGTCCAAGTTACAGTGTTATCTGGCGTGGTATTTCCTACACTGGTTGCCCACGTCGGGGTAACAGTACCACTTTTGCCGCCAGTGGTAAGCTTCTGAAGGTTGCCGTTGGAATCGACGATGACTTGCGGTAGTGAATACCAAGTGTTTGGCTGCCAAGCTAGTGCTGCGCCCGACACGACCAAATCCGGAGCAGAAGTCGGAGGAGCGATTCCCCAGTTTTCAATCTCAACTCCGCGATTTCTCCACTGCGCAGTTCCGTCGTTTGTGGTGCCAAGTAAAGTAGTGTTCCAAGTCGGTTGGACTGGCCCTGTTACTGGAGTTCCACCTACTAGAACAGTTGCTGTTCCTGTATCAGGGCTTGAGTAAGTACCCGCGTACGTGAAAGCCGCAGTGAACTGATTTGTAGAAATCGTCAGTACTGTGATCGGAGTAACATTCGGATCAAGATTATTCAGGAACGTAGCATTTGTTAACCCTGAAAATACAATTTCGTTTCCTACTTGGATAGTCGCTGGCAGGTTCGCTGACGATGTAACAGTAAGAACGTTCCCTGTAATCGATACGTTAGTTACAGGAAAAATAGTATTAATAAGTTGCTGAATATTTCCGTTTGGATCGAGAATGAAGGTATTGAGATTGTACGGGATTAAATCATACGCAGTATTTGGCTGCCAAGTGAGTAGTGTATTCAACCACTTCTTCTGATCGACGCCATTCCCAAAATATAGTGAGTTGGCCACACTCTGCATGTAGGTCTGACCCGCGCCTGCGGATTTTGTCCACACAATGGACTGCGTGCTGGGACCTGTGCCGTCATATAGAGCGTTGGCTTGGTCCACCATAACTTTTATTTGTTCTACGTTCTGGTTGAAGAGACGGAACTCATAAAAGTAGTCAGGCGAAGTCCACGTGGCTGAGTTATATATCGATAAACCAGGACGACGGGCGATAGTTAGACGGGTAGTTATCTCGACATTTAGACCGTCGATGAGAGTGTCTAATCTGTTGCCGAAGTACAGACTTTCTTGACGGCTTCCAGCACCTCGCAAAATATTGCGATTGGTGTACAATCCTGAGAAAAAATATTCACACCAGAGAGGAGCAAAGCGAGTTGGTTTAGGAGGCTGCGCTCCGTGCAGCGACAGGGTATTAGGCAGCTAGTATTTTTCTCATTAGTACCCCGCCCAACCGTAGCCGAATGGATTGGCTGCGTTCGGGCCAGCACTTACGCCCCACATAGATCCGACTCCTCCGCCCATAATCCCACTAGAGGGATAAAGAATGTCCGTGGAGGTCTCGCGGTCACCTGCCTTAAGCGCGGTCATAATCTGTTCTTCCCACTTAGCATACTGAGCAGTAGCTTTAGGCGCACTAACGTGATCGTAGCACATAGTAAGAAACCCGCTACGGAATAGATACACATACTCATCTGGAATTGGATCTAGTGTTTGTTGAATCGTAACAAATGTTTCCGCTTTGCGCTGATACACAGGCCACAGCAGCCAAGCAAGACCTGATAACGGTGGCAAAGGTGCGACCCTAAACGCGTACCCTCGTGGATCAGCTACAGTCCAAGTAACAGTTCCATCCAATATGGTCGCTCCTGCGGGAGACTCGGGGGGTAAAACAGGTTGAACTGTTCCCGTGGTACCGTACGGGTTCGGTGTAGGCAGAGTTACAGGACCGTTTACAAAACCAGGACTCTCTAAATTAAGATTCAATACTGTTGAATCAATGAATAAAATATTACCGTTCGTGTCTACAAAAGACTGAATAGGAGATATCGGAGTCATCGACTGTCCGTATCCGCACAGAATTGCAGTATTAGGTGTCCATACACCGAAAGTAGCTAGGTAGTTCGGAACGAAACACATGTTAAACGGATTTGCTTGGACGGCAGTTAGAGACAAATCACGAACAACCTCTAGCGCATACATTGGTTTAGGTGCCAAGTTACCGTTGTTAGTAGAGTTGTTGATGTCTATTAATCTACAAGTCTCCAGCCAACTTATGTCGTTGACCTGCGTTATGTAGTCTTGCTGAAGCGCCACAGTCATGAAGGGTGGAGCGTAAACCCGGTTCCACTTCCAGTTCATACCCTGCGCCAGAATCTTCTGCATAACATCGTTCGCGAAGGTAATCGCAGGTTCTTGGCTGAAACCACTGGTCCCGAGCACAGGAACGCATTCTGGGAAGGTGCGAGCCCAGTTGACTATCTGCTGGAGGGTAACTGACGATCTGGGAGGAACTAGAGGAAATACTGGCATATTATTTATCGTTTACCCACGTCGTACCAACACATACATAGAAAGTGCTGCCCGCTGCACCAGAAGTGTTGGAGTATAAAGAACCATTTACGCACGGAGGAGTAGGTGTGGTGGCCCCAAAAGTCCAGCTCGGACCGGAAACCCCTAAAGTAATACCCTTCACAAAGTAGTGCATCTGCTCAGATATATTCGCGCCGGGTTCCCATATTTCTGCTTGAACCAAATTGCCCGATCCCAAAGGATCTTGTACCATCATGGACTGAGCGGTGGAAACAATTCCCCCAACTGGTGCACTTAACTGGGTGCAGATCAAGCCGCCAGCGTAGATGAATCCGGAGGCGTCTGGTCCTTGCCCTGCCGCAGAATAGGGGCGGAACATGTAGGCTCCGCAATACGCTCCGATAGAAAGCTGTCCTGGGGTTCCCTGTGTACCTGTTGCCGCACGAGTTGACCACTCTGGACCGTAGGGCAGGTCTGACAAAGTACCGTACAAGGTCGTGTATTTCTTTTGCATCGTCTGTGTATCGACCGAAGCCGCCATAATGCCGCCGGGATCGAGATACGGTACTATTCCATTCTCGTAAATATTGTTGTTCTGGGTAAAGGGATAATTCCCAGTCAGTGCTGACTCATAAAGTACTGCTGAAGTGATGCTTGCGTCTGTCGTCGTAAAAGTGTTATCGTGAATATTGATTGACTGCAAAACTTGCGGGATGAAAGAGAATGGATGCAGGTCAATGGCAGAATGTATGCCCTGAATCGGGTTGATGTTCGTGAATTGCACGTTGTCCACAGTGACGTGATCGCAATTGCTGATAAGCATACGCACGCCAACCATGTGCCCATGGCTCACTCCGACATCGGTACAGGTCGCTGGCTGGCTACTTGCGCCGACTTCTAATAATTGATCGAAGCCAGAGATATCCTGTGGCGTCACTCCCGGAGCTACTGCCGTAGGATCGAACTCGAAATTGCTCAGTTGATTGTGCTTAGGCATCACCGTCGTCACGCCTACGATATCGAAGCCTATCATCCCGAACTGAGGACCATTTGCGCCCTTGATGATCGTTTCCGCTGCGTTTCACGCCGGACTGGACGAGCGCAAAACGCATCTGATGGTTCAC
>Ga0137418_10006352_pt1 | contig 10870 bp, 6 predicted proteins | sample CZODoug3_1_2_16f_FD_122242 | JGI IMG/M metagenome (GOLD analysis project Ga0137418, IMG submission 122242) | Vadose zone soil fungal communities from Angelo Coast Range Reserve, California, USA - CZODoug3_1_2_16fungal (Hybrid Assembly) | ecosystem: Environmental > Terrestrial > Soil > Vadose... | reverse complement strand
CAATCGCGACATTCGTTTTTCCAAGGACAAGTCGCCGTACAAGACGCACGCGGCGTGCTGGTTCCGGCACCGCGCGGCCGACCATCGGGTGGGCGGCGACGCCGAGGCGGGCAGCGCCGGATTGTATTTCCATCTCCAGCCCAGGCAGTCGTTCGTCGGGGCGGGGATCTGGATGCCGCCGCGGCCGGCACTGGAGAAGATCCGCGACGCGATCGCGGACGATCCCAAGGGATTTGGGCAGATCGTCAAGCGCCCCGCCGCCCGGCGGCGCTACGGCGGTCTCGATGACGAAACGATGCTCAAACGGATGCCGCGAGGCTTCAGCGACAATCATCCGGCCGCGGCGTGGCTGCGCCATCAATCGTTCACGATCGGCCGGCAGCTGAGCGACCGGGAAGCTCTGTCGCCGCGGCTCGCGCACGGCCTCGAGCGGGACTTCCGGCTGATGCTCCCGCTCGTGCGCTGGCTGAATGCGGCGCTGGGTCTCAAGGCTGCGTCGCGGCCCGCGATCTAGGGAGCCCAGAAACGAAAACGGCGCCCTCCGAAGAGAGCGCCGCTTGGTCCTACCGTACCGCGATGGTTACGAGAGCTTGACGACGTTCTGCGCCGCCGGGCCCTTTTGGCCCTGCACGACGTCGAACTCGACGCGCTCGCCTTCGGCGAGAGACTTGAAGCCCTGCGCCTGGATAGCGGTGTGATGCACGAAGCAGTCCTTCTCGCCGTTTTCGGGCGTGATGAAACCAAAGCCCTTCGCGTCGTTGAACCACTTCACGGTACCGGTGATACGTGCCATCTGATGAAACTCCTGTGCTGAAAGCTGTTCCCGGCGTCGCGCGACGTCACCATGCGGTGCGCCGCGACCTGTGATTCCGGCGCCGGTCGAGCGAGGCCATAAACACAAAGGACCTGAGACGCTGTCCCAGGTCCTCGATCGGTCCACTGGCTTGTTCGCTCGTCTCAACTATCTCCAAATGGCCACGAAAAGTCAAGCGCCGGGCCGGAAGGTATTAAGGCCTTACCTACTGGTGCGCTGTGCTACTGAGGCTGTCGCGAGTCGCTCCAGTCGTAGCGGTGTTGTTCCCGCGGGCATTGATGGTGTAGATCTGCCCACGCACGAGCGACACTCCCCCGAGCGTGATCCGGTTCGTGGTCGAGTCGGTGAAGCGGGCGCCCAGATCGTAAACGCCGGGGACGACGGCAGCAAATGCACCCGCGCCCTTGTAGGCTACCGGCGTGCCGAGGGCGGTCCAGTGCGCAATCACCGTATCTCCGACCTGCCTCGCGTACAACGTCAGCGGATTGGCGTTGTAGATCGCGTGGACGAGCCTCACGTACGCGGTCGAAAAGTTCTGTGCGGGGACCGGATCCTCGACGATGAAGGCATCGACCTTTTTTGTTCCGGCGTCATACAGACCGCTCAAGTAGAACGAATAGGATTTGCCATCCACGATCGTGGCGTTGAGCGTGTCGATCGCAACGTTCTTGTTCCCGCCGACTGTGTCGGCGATCCGCCCTGTGAGACTGTACGAGCCGGGCGCGATGGCGAGGTAGAGTCCAGCGTTCCCCGCGTTGCCGTAGGTGGTCCCGTTGGTGGATTCCGTGTCTCTGGTCGTGAAGATCGCGGTCAGCTTCGACTCATTGGCGTAGAAATTCACACCGGGTGCGCCCAATCCAAGGTTAAAGAACTTGATGCGTGTCGAGAAAACGGGTGCCAGTGGCAGCTGTTGCACGCCGTTTTTGTCGCACGCCGCGAGCGCGCCCGCACAGAGCAGCGCCGCGCGCGTCAGGTGTCGTATCATGGTCCGCGTCACGGTTGGGTGATCCACAGTGGCTTGGTGTGATAGGTGGACGTCAGGGCGCCGATGGCGGACAGACCCGCCTGGTTCCAGACGTATTCGGAGTTGTAGCGCGGCCGGATGCGCTGCGCCACAAAGGTCGCGTTGTCAGGAAAGAGGTTCGTCGGGATCGTGAAACCCCGGAACACCTCGACGCCACTCACCGAGTCGGCGTCGGTATAGTGATAACGGCGCATGTCCATCCAGGTCTCGTTGTGCCCCCAGCCCCACAGCGCGATGAACTTCTGCGACATGATATGGGACCGGGTGAGCTTCCCCAGAGCAGGAACGATGTTGGTATCCGCAAGGAAGGCCGTCTTCTCCGCACCGGTGATCTGGGTAGGCGTCTGGCCGGCATCCAGGTTGCGCGCGTTCACGAAATCGATCGAGGCGGAGATCCCGGCCTGATATGCGGCCAGAGCGGCGGCCGCGTTCCCCGACCGCAACGCCGCCTCGGCTTTGATGAATTGCAGCTCGGCGTAGGTCATCACGGGGAGCCGTGACTTGTCAGCGAAGATGTACCGTGCCGGCAGCCCCGCCCCGCTCGTCCCGGCATACCCGAAGAGATTGTTGGGCCGTTGCGCCGTCGTCAGTGCCCCGAAGCCCCCGAGGTTGGGATCGAACCCACGGTACTGCCCATCGGGCGCTGGCGACAGCATCCGGCTCATCCGCGGATCCACCACGCCGCCGAACTGGGTGCCGTTCATCAAGCCGAGGATAAACAGGGTTTGCCGGTAGCTCCTGATGTTGTTTCGCGAATACCCGTAGAAGTTGTAGTCCTGCAGGTCCGTACTCGTGGCCGGATACTGGAGTAGCGCGTCGTCGGTGTTGCTCGTGAACGACGAATCGACTGCCGCCATCACCGCGGCCGGGTCGTAGGCCGCCTTGTTGGAGAAGTGGTTCAGCAGCAGAGCCTTCATCCCCCAGGCGAAGCGGAGCCACTGCACTCGGTTCCCGTTGTAGATGTGGTCGCCCTTGCCAAGATAGGTGGCATCCACCGCACCATCGGTCCGCCGCAGCAGCACGATCGCGCTGTCGAGCAGGCGATTGACCTCCTGATACGCGTACTCCTGCGTGTCGTAATCGAACGAGGTCCGCGACTGGTCGAAGGCTTCCTTGATGATGATCTCGCCGTGCAGATCGGTGAGCACCTGCCAGCCCCACGCCTTGAGAATCAGCCCGACGCCCAGCAGGTCCCAGCGTTGCTCGGCCTCGGCCTTGGCGTTCATGTCGATCAGATTCTGGCCCAACGACCAGTACACGTCCCGCCATTGCTCGGCGCCGTTGTCGCTCCCGGCGTCGTAGCCCATCCGGTCCCACGACGTGGGCGTAGAGCTTGGCTGGGTCAAGCTCGGTAGCGTCCACTCCTGCGTGTACCGGCCGACAAACCGCCCATCGTACTGGGGCGCGGTCACCATCCAATGCAGCATCGCCGGGAGGTACAAGTTCGCGGTCACAGTCTGTGGACCGTTCGGATTCGTATTGACGTCCAACCAGTCTTTGCAGCCGGCCACAAGGGTCACGACGCCGACCAGGAGTGCGGTATGCCGAGTATTCATGGTCAGAACCCCATCCGAATGCCGAAATTGACGCCACGGGGCATCGGGAAATTTCCGAAGTCGATACCCACGGCCCCCGAGCCGCCCACGGCGGCGCTGTTGCCGTTCACGATCGGATCGAGCCCGGTGTAGTTCGTCCACAGGAACAGGTCGGTGCCCTTGAGGTAGACGCTGGCATTGCGCGAGTGCAGGAAGCCGTCCGGCAGCGCGTAGCTGATCTGCAGATCCCGAAGGCGCAGCCAGTTGATGTCGCGCTCGATGAACAGCTCTTCACTCATACTGGTGTAGTAGGCCGGGTTCGCGCTGGGCACGACGACGATCGTGTTGACCGTCGGATTCGCGCTGTTCTGGTTCCCATCCATCAACACACCCTGGATCACGCGCGGCTGGTCGCGGTCCAGCGTCTGCATGCTCAGGCCGTGGGTCGTGAGGAAATGGTCGGTCGCATCGAAGACGTCGCCACCCTTGCGGATGTCGAGCAGGAAGTCGAGGGTCAAGCGGTTGTAGTGGAACGTATTCGTGAGGCCGATCGTGAAGTCCGGCTGGCGGTCGTAGCCGCGGTTCAGGAAGGGCTGCGTCGGCAAGCTGTTCGATCGTACGGGAAGCCCCGTCGTCGGATCGATCAACAGATCGCCCCGGTTGTTCCTCAGATAGAAGAATCCGGTGAGTGACATGGTGGACCCGCCGGGGGTGACGCCATTGCGCACGTTGCCATATAGCCACGTATCCGACACGTAGGATTCGGGAATGCCGCGGGGGAGGCCGGTGACGATCTGTCCGGCGCTGTACCAGTTGGCCTCTATATCCCAGGAGACTTGCGGCTTCAGGATGGGCGTGGCGCGCACCGTGAGCTCCAGGCCCCGTGCGCGCGTCGAGGCGCCGTTCAGGTTGAAGAGAACGAAGCCCGTGGCGTAGCTGCCGCGGACGTCGTTGACGATCTGATCCTCAGTGACCTTGTGATAGACAGTGCCATCGAGCCCGAGCCGGTTATTGAAGAAGCTCACTTCTGCGCCGATCTCCCACGACTTGGCGAACTCCGGCTTCAGGCCCAGGTTGGGCCCCCAGAAGTTGTAGCCGTAACCACCGTAGGACGTCGTCTTGTTCTGAAGCGAGGGCCGGTAGGCGTACGGCTTCGCGTCCTTGCCCACCTCGGCGTACGCCGCCCGGATTTTTCCGGTCATGAACCGTCCAATCGAGGGGAACGCATCGGAGAACACGAAGCTCGTCGAAATAGATGGATAGAAGAACGAGGCCGCCCCCGGCGGCATGGTGGACGTCCAGTCATTCCGACCGGTGACGGTCAAAAACCAGAAGTTCTTGTAATCGACGACGGCCTTTCCGAACGCGCTCACTAGCCGACGCTGCTCGATCCAAGGCGCGGGGTGCGACGCACTCGTGTTGTTCAACGAAATGAAGTTCGGATCCAGGAACTGGGTGCCAACCGCGGCATCCGTCGAGGACTTGTGGTCGGAGACGTAGTTGCCCAGCAGACCGCTGATCGAGAAGCTGTGCGTGAGCGGTCTCCTGTTGAAGTTCAGAACGGTCTGGACGTCGAGGTTGCGCGTCACCACGTCCGCCTGATCCAGGATGCCATTCGTAGAGAGGCCTTCGGCGGTCTCGGGATGGCGTAGCACGAGGTTCTGGTTCGTGTAGGAGTCGGAACCGATGTTGGTCTTGAGGCTGCCCCAAGAGAACGGCGTCGCGAGCAAGCCCAGGTTCACCATGATGCGGCTGGTTTTGGCGTTGAGCTTGTTTCTGTTGATGTTGAAATACGGATTGTCCGGCTCGTCCGACGCGGAGAGGCTGGTCAGGCGGCGGCGGAGGCCCGAAGGCGTAAGGTAGTCCTTCGCATTGTCGGTTTGGGGCCAGAGCATGAGGCCGATGAGTGGTCCCAATCCGGAGCCGCACGTACTGATGGTGCCGCACGTGCCCTTGAACACCTGGTCGTTGTTGTCGTAGGTGTATGCCATCGACAGGTCAGTGTTCAGCCAGCGACTGACTTGCGCTTGCGACGCGGCAGTGACGTTGATCCGCGAGTAATCCGAGGACGGGACGACGCCGCTTTGTTTGTCCACGGCCGTGCTGAGCCGGTAATTGATACGATTGTCGGTCGAGGCCCCGCTGAAGGAAAGGTTGGTCGTCGCCGTCGTTCCCGTCCGCAGAAAGCCGTCGATGTTGTCGTAGAACGTCGTCCCAGGGGCATAAGGAGCCCCGAAGTAGAAGAAGGAGCTGAGCGTTCCGTCGCCCGCGATGGTGGTCGGACCGTACACCCGCTGCAACTGCGGTGTCGCCCGGGTGGTCTCGAGACGGAAAGTGCTGCTGTACTCCACGCCGCCACCGCTCTTGCCGCGCTTGGTCGTGATGACGATCGCGCCGTTCGCCGCATCGATTCCGTACAGCGCGGCGGCCTCCGGTCCCTTCAGCACGGTCAGCGTCTCGATATCGTCCGGATTGAGATCGGCCGCGCGGTTCGTGAAATCAACGGTGCGATTCGAGAGCGCGGTATTCGAATTCGCGTCTGACGCGAGCACTCCTGTGTTGAGGGTCCGGTTGTCCATCGGCAGGCCGTCTACGATGATGAGCGGCTGATTGCTGCCGCTGATCGACGTGATCCCCCGAATCGTGATCGACGAGGAGGCACCCGGCACGCCCGACGTGCTCGTCACGTCCACACCCGCGATGCGCCCCTGGAGCGCGTTGACGAAATTCTCGCGCTGTGCTTGCACGATCACGTCGCCGGGCACGGTCTGCTGCGAGGTCGTCACGGAGCGCTCGGGCGCGTTTACGCCGAGCGCCGTCACCACGACGGCGTCGAGATCGAGCGCCACGCGGCGCAGCTGGACGTTGATCACGTCGTCGGTGCCGACGGGGCGCTCCGCGAGCCCCGTCCCGATGAGCCGGAACTGCAGCACCTGGCCGGCCGTGGCGGGAATGGAGTAATCGCCCTGGGTGTTGGTCGTGGTCGCGGCGATTGTGCCTTTGACGGCGACCGCGACGCCGGCCAGCGGAGCGCCCTGCTCGCTCGTCACCTTCCCGGTAATCGTCCGTTGCTGTGCGAACGCGGGACCGGCAACGAGGATGAGTGCCAACAACACGAGTAATGATCGTTTCATATCAACCGTGTCTCTTGTTGGAATTAAGGAGGAAAGGCGAAGCTATGTGCGGAACACAGACCGTCAAGCGCTCGCGTGTTCGATTTGAGTACCTGATTCCTGTGCAGACGGTGCAAACTTGCGCCGCTCGGCCTGGTGCGCGCGCCAATCAGCCGCGGTCTTCAGCGCCACCAACACCAGCAGCGCGAAGAGCGGCGATCCCAGCAGCATGACGACCCAACCCCCGAACAACACAGTCAGGTGCAGCACCACGACGCGGCCGTAGGGCTGCGCCATCAGGGCGTTCAGCGAGGCGCGCTGGAATTCGCCGCTCTTCAGGTAGTTCCAATAGAAGGAAAAACCGTGGCTGAGCACGAGGCTCAACACACCCCAACCCAGCTGATTCGCGCGGATCGCGGCAGGGACTGCGGTGAGCAGGTCGAACGGCTCCGTTCCCTTGGGACCGAAGAACGCCACCACCAGCACGCCGTGGATGTAGGTGAACCCTCCGAAGTGGACCAGGAAGAACGGGACCAGAAAGGCCTTGCCGAGCCAGTACACCGGCTGCCGGGGTTGCGCGAGCAGCAGCTTGGCGACATTGAAGCCGCCAACCACCAGGTTCTCGAGCCAATACAGCAGGACGAGGGGGAACACCGTCCAACCGAGGAACAGCACGCCCACGAGCGGGAGCGCGTTCGCGATGACGAGCGCAACCAGGGACGGCGTCATGATTCTCTGCGGATCGCCTCAACCGCGGCCGGATTCTCGAGGGTGGAGAGATCGCCAAGATCCGCCTGACCGAGATAGGCGCCGCGAATCACGCGACGGAGAATCTTGGCGTTGCGGGTCCTTGGGAGATCGCTGACGAACCGCACGGCCTCGGGTCGCAACGGCCGGCCGAGTTTCTCCCCGATGGAATCCCCAATCTCGCGCCCCAGCGCGTCGGTCGCGTCGTGACCTGGACGCAGCACCACGAACACGACGATCGCCTCGCCCTTGAGCTCGTGCGGCACACCGATCGCCGCCGCCTCCAGCACCGCGGCATGCGCCGTCGCCGCGGATTCGACTTCCGCGGGCCCCACGCGTTTGCCCGCCACTTTGAGGGTGTCGTCGCTCCGGCCCTCGATGTACCAGAAGCCGTCGTCATCGATACGCGCCCAGTCGCCGTGCACCCAGACGTTCGGAAACCGGCTCCAGTACGTGGCCACATATTTCTCCGGATCGCGCCAGAAGCCGCGCGTCATCCCCGGCCACGGCTGGCGAATGACGAGCTCACCCACGGCCCCGCGCAGCGAACGACCGTGCGGGTCCGCCACGTCGGCCGCGATCCCGGGGACCGGACAGGCAAACGCCGTGGGCTTGAGCGGTGTCCACGTCGTGCAGCCGAGGATGCCGCCGGAGCATTCGGTGCCGCCCGAGTAATTGATGAGCGGCGCTCGCTTGTCTCCGACGATGCCGAAGTACCACCACCACGGCTCCGGATTCCACGGCTCGCCCGTCGAGCCGAGGACGAAGAGCGACGACCGATCGTGCTTGCGCACCGGTTCTTCCCCCGAGCGCATCAGGCCGCGAATCGCCGTGGGTGAGATGCCGAGGTGCGTCACGCGATGCCGCTCCACGATCGACCACACTCGGCCCGCGTCCGGAAAGTCGGGCGCGCCGTCGTAGAGCAGGATCGTGGCGCCATTGATGAGCCCACCGGCGATCAGCCAGGGACCCATCATCCAGCCGATGTCGGTGAACCACCAGAGCAGGTCGCCCCCCCCGGGCTGCAGGTCGAAGACATGCGCGAGATCCTGGGCGGCCTTGACCGGGAAGCCGCCGTGCACGTGCACCGCGCCCTTCGGCCGCCCCGTCGTGCCCGAGGTGTAGATGAGCATGTAGGGATCTTCGGCTGACGTGTCGGCAATGCTTTCGTCTGCGCCCTGCGCCATCATGAAGTCCCAGGTGACTTCGCGGTCGCGCAGTCGGACCGTTCGCCCCAACCGCGGCACGACGATCACGAGGCGGACGCTCGGCGCGCCGTCCACGGCCGCGTCCGCGGTTTCCTTCATCGGGATCACCTGCCCGCGCCGCAGGAAGCCGTCCGCCGTGATGAGCACGCTTGCATCGCAGTCGCGCAGCCGGCCGGCGATCGCGTCACTCGCGTAGCCCGAGAAGATGGGCGTGTAGATCGCGCCGATCGCGGCGACGGCGAGCGTGGCGATGGCGCACTCGGGCGTCAGTGGCAGAAAGATTCCCACGCGATCACCGGGTTTGATCCCGAGTGCGCGGAGGCCGGCGGCGCAGCGCCGCACCGCGGCGTCCAGGTCGCCGTAGGTGAGTCGCCGCGTCGTGCCCTCCTCGCCCTCGAAGATGATCGCCGTGCGCGACGAATCGTGGCGCAGCGCCGATGCGACGAAGTTCATTCGGCCGCCGAGCCACCAGGTGGTCCAGGGGATGCCGCGGGACGTATCGAGCACGCGGTCGTACGGCTGCTTCCAAACCAAGCCGAGGTCACGATCCACTGCGCGCCAGAAGCCCTCCAGATCTTCGATGGACCAGCGGTGGAGCGACGCAAAATCTTGGTGACCGTGAGACTCGGCGAAGCGGCGCAGGCGGCTGCGTTCGAGATATGGTTGGGAAGGAACCCAGGCGAATGACATTCAAACGAACCTAGCTTCGGCGTTGTCCTATGACCATGAACTCACTCGCCCTTGTTCTCGCCCTCTTCGCGCCGGCTCATCCGGCGCTGAAACCCTCCATCCAATACACACTCCGCGTCGACAGCACCGATCTCTCGGGATGGACCGTCGAGATCCGGCTCCGAACGACGTCCGACACCATCCGACTCGCGATGGCCGCGCATCCCGAGTACGACGATCGCTACTGGCGCTACGTGCGTGACTTCGCAGTCGACCGCGGTACGGTCACTCGGGTAGACAGCGCAGTGTGGCAGGTCGTGGCTCCGCGCGGCGCCGTGACTGTGCGCTACCGCATCGCGCTCCCGCCGGCGGAGGCCGGATTACGCGCGGCGTGGCGCCCGTACCTCACGCCGACCGGTGGATTGATCGGTGGTCCGCACGCGTTCATGTATGTCCTGGGGGCCCAGGACAGCACGGTGCTGGTGACGCTCCGTCTGCCTGCCAGTTGGGACATCGCCACCGGCTTGAGAGATGCGCTTCCACGTGGTGGGCAGGGGACGAGGCGAGGGAGTGAGCGCGAGTGGTGGTACGCCGCGACAGATGCCGCGACCCTTGTCGACTCGCCGATTCTCGTCGGTCGGCTGCGTGAGTGGCGCTTCGTCGAAGACGGAGTCACACACCGCGTCGTCTACTGGCCGCTCCCGAACGCAACGCCGTTCGACACGATCGCATTCGTCTCCGGGATTCAGCGCATGGTGCATCAGACGTTCGCCCTGTTCCGCCGGGCGCCGTATCGCGAATACACATTCCAATTCGAGGATGGCGCGTTCGGCGGCGGGCTCGAGCATCGCAACTCCGTCACGCTCGGCGCGCAAAGCGTGGATCTGGCACGCGATCCCAACGCGGTAATCCCGGAAACGGCACACGAATTCTTCCACACGTGGAACCTGTTGGCGATCCGGCCGGTCGAGTATCACGACATCGACTACCGCACCCAGCCGCCCGTCTCGAGCCTCTGGTTCAGCGAGGGGCTGACGATGTTCTACGCCGACCTGTTGCTGCGGCGGGCCGGCATTCCGCTGCGCGATTCGACGCGCACCGCACATCTCGAGCGGCTCATCGGCAGCTACCTCGCCAATCCCGCCTACGCCCGATTCTCCGCGGAGTCGATCAGCCGGGTGGCGTACAATGTTCAGCCGGGTGAGTTGGGCGACTACAGTGCCAGCACCCATCTGCAAGGCGAGCTCATCGGCACGGTGGTCGACATCATGATTCGCAACAGCACACACGGTCAGCGGTCGATGGATGACGTGATGCGACTGTTGTTCAGTCGTCAGGACGTTAGGATCGACGGCCGAGTCATCGAAAATGCCGTCGAGTCTGTATGCAACTGCGACGTGACCCCCTTCTTCGATGCCCACGTACGCCACGGCGCCGCCATCGATTTCGACCGCTACATCGGCCTCATGGGTTTGACGACGCGCGAGACCCGGGGGCCCGCGATGTACAACGGTGAGCCGGAGCGCGACCTGCGCATCTACGGGTACGAGCCGCCCTCGCCCGACAGCGGACTGCGACTCGTCATCAGCAATCCGTCGAGCATCTGGGGCAGGGCGGGGCTGCATAGCCGCGACCGGCTCGTCGCGATCAACGGGATGCCTGTGCGCACCTGGTCCGAGCTTCGGGCGACGGTGCAAGCCTTGCGGCTCGGCGACACGGTCCGGGTGCAGGTGCAGCGCCCGTCGGGTCCCTTCGAGGCG
>Ga0137418_10006351_pt1 | contig 10870 bp, 9 predicted proteins | sample CZODoug3_1_2_16f_FD_122242 | JGI IMG/M metagenome (GOLD analysis project Ga0137418, IMG submission 122242) | Vadose zone soil fungal communities from Angelo Coast Range Reserve, California, USA - CZODoug3_1_2_16fungal (Hybrid Assembly) | ecosystem: Environmental > Terrestrial > Soil > Vadose... | reverse complement strand
CAGTTCGACGTGATGGCGGTCTAGAGACGGGGGCTGGGGGCTGGTGAGGCCGTACGCACAAAGGGCCGAGGGTTTCTGCCCTCGGCCCTTTCGCGTCGCCCTGACGAGCGAACGAGCTGTCTATGCCGACGTGGGAAGGTGGACCAGATAGTGGTTCCCCCCCTTGTTGATCCAGAGCCGGACGTAATCGCCGCCCTTCAGCGTCTCGACCTTCGCGGAATTCGGCTTCGGCGGCGTGTCCTTCTGCACCTTGGCGATGTCGGACTGCGGGACGATTGTCACGACCTCGCGCCCGACGACCTTGCCGCCCTTGACGAATTCGGCCCAGCGCTCGAGTGTGGGCGTCTGGCCTCTTGCGTCGGGCGCTGCGGTTTGCGGCGTCAGCCGCACCATGTAGGTGCCGGCCGGCAGCGGCTTGCCATCGGCTTTTACGCTCTTTGGAATGTTCACCGTTCCGAGGGCCATCTGACCCTCGGGCGCCGCCGGCGGCGGTTCAACGGGCGGCTGCGGCTTTGGAGCTGTGTGCCCGGCGCTCTGATCCGCGGACCCGCCCCCGCGCGCTTTGGGCGCCTGCTTCTCGGCCTTTGGCGCGGGCGCCTGCGCGAACGCCACGCTGGCGCCAAGCGCTCCCACCAGGGCGGAGATCAAAATCGAACGCTTCATGCTGGCCTCCAGATGACTGCCTGAATGGCTGGCCGCCTTCGCTCGACGGCCTCTTGTTGAGCGCATCAATTATACCGGGTTGGAGCAAAGTGGGTGCCACGCATGAGGCTGAAGAATCGCGGGTTTCCCGAATTGTCCGGATTGGGATCGTGTATTGAAATCCTGCAATCCTGCAGTCCTGCAGTCCTGCAATTCAGCGTTTCGCAATGATGATGTCGCCGCTGAAGGTGCGAATGATCAACGTCGCACTGCCATCCCCGAATGTCGCGCGCATGCTGTGGTTGTTGAAGCCGGTGTCGCGCCGGCGGCGGTCGCGGTCCCGGCGCGCCGAATCGCCACCGATGGTGAGCGGCAGGTCCGACCGGATCGATCCGCTGAAGCTGTTGGCGTTCAGCTCGAAGCCGGACGGATTGGCGAGCACCAGACGGACCGTTCCCGAGTGCGTGTTGATGTCGTAGCGCCCGCTCTTCGCGATCGAGCCTCCGTATTCGATGCTGCCGCTCACCGACTTGATGCCGAGCCGATCGCACATCACGTCGCTGAGAGAAATGTCGCCGCTCACCGAGCCGAGATCCAGACCGTGCGCCTTCATGCCCTTGGCCGTGAGGTTGCCGCTGACGGTCCCGGCCGACAGATCGCCGTCCGTCGCCGCGCCCGTGAGCGACACGTTGCCCGATACGCTCTTGGCGCTCTCCAGCTTCGGAGTGTCCGTTGTCGTCACGTTGCCGCTGACCGTCTCAGCGCGCACCGGCCCCCGGACCCCGGTGACCTTCACCGCGCCCGAGATCGAGTGCAGATCGAGCGAAGCCGACGAGGGCACCGTGACCGTGTAGTCAACCGACACATGATCGTTTCGCGCGGTGTGCGTCGTCTGCACGTCGACGCGTCCCTGCCGCTCGTCGACATCGATGTGCACCGACGCGAGCTCGCTCTGGCTGCCGCGCGTCCGCTTGACTGCTTCGATCGACACCTCGTCGCCGGCTCCGCTGGTGACGACGATGTCGCCGGAGATGTTCGCGATGCTGACGCGCCCGTCGCGCCCGATCTTCACTTTGCGGGAGAAGCGCTCGGTCTGCTCGGGACCGCGGTCCCGCCCCTGATAGGCCCGCGTCCACTCCGACGAGGCTGCCGCGTTGGGGACCACGGGGCTGACGCCGTGCGTCATCTCGCGAAGCGCGATCCGCTGGTCGGCACCCTGCGCCGCGGCGGACGCCGCCAGGGCAAGCCCGGCCATCAGCATTGGTAACGTGAGTCGCATGTCAGTCGCCCTTTTGTTTGAGCCCGGAGGCGATGCGCGCCGCCCCAGCCTCGTTCCCTTTGCGCATTTCGTTGATGAGCGCCACGGTGTCCTGCAGCAGCCCCATTTTCATCTTGAAATTTTCGATCAGGCTCTGCTGCGCCGGGTCGCTGGTCGGCTGCGATCGCACGGCCGCGCGGCTCTCGCTGATGGCTTGATCGATGACGGCGAGGTTCTTCTGCAGCGTCGCCGCTGTGGCGGGGTCGAGCGCGTTCTGCTCGCTGCTCGCAATCTGCTCCAGGCCTTTGATCGCTTTCTCGTAATGCGCTTCGGCCTGCCGGAGCTCGGTCTCGACCGACTGCGCAGCTTCGCCGGCCGCGATCGTCGCGCCCGCGCCCGGCTGATTCGACGCTGCCGGATCGGGGCCGGTCGTCGGCATGAAGCGCAGGCCGATGGCTGTCGCGAGCGCGAGCGCCGCCGCGGCCGCCAGCCACGGCGCCCACCGGACGCGTCCGGTCCAAGCCGCATGCGGCGCTCCGGGAGCATCCTGTGGCGCCGCGTGCTCGCGCTCCAGTTTGATCGCCCGCTCCAGACGCGACCACGCACGCACCGGAGGCTCGCGCAGCCCGAGCGTCGTCGCCGCGCGGAGCACCTCGCGCAGATCGTCAGCGAGCTGCCGGCAGGACGCGCACGAGGCCAGGTGCTGCTCGACCTCGCGCCGCTCGACCGGGTCCAGCGACTCCTCGACGTAAGCGTTGATGGCGGTTTCGTTAGGATGCATGACGTGGGCGGGCCTCTCAGGCCCGCCGTCCCAACAGTGCCCGCAGCTTCATGCGCGCCTTGAACACCTGCGACTTCGACGTGCCTTCCGCGATCCCCAGCAGCTCCCCCACTTCCTTGTGATCGAACCCCTCGACGTCGTGCAGCACGAACGCTTCGCGGCATCCTTCCGGCAGCCGCTCGACCGCGCGCTCGAGATCCAGCCGCGCGATCGGCGTCTCCCGCCGCGCCGTCGGCTCGAAGGAGGCCTCCGCGTCGAGCGTGTCCGTCAGCTTGTGCATTTTCGCCTGGCGGCTGCGCACGTAATCGAGACAATGATTGAGCGCGAGGCGATACAGCCACGTGCCGATCGCCGCATCGCCCTTGAAGCTTCCGAGCTTGCGATAGACCTGCAGGAAGATCTCCTGAAGGAGATCTTCACCGTCTTCGGGCGATCCCGCCATGTGGCACGCCAGCGTGTAGATCCGGGCCGCATGCTGCCGGTAGAGCGTTTCGAAAGCGTCGGTGTCGCCGGACTGGCATCGCCTGACAAGATCCGTTGTCTCCGGTTCTTTAGACGGGAAGGGGATTGGGGCGCGTTGCTTCGGAGCGGTCACGTAAGCAGATACGAGAAGAACCGGCCAGAATGTTCAGGATTTTCGACGTCGCGCCGCGCGCCAGCGAACCCTGTCGAGCTCACGAACGCGTTGGCCGGAGACCGCGATGCCTTGCGCGACGAGCAGGGACCGCTTCAGCAACTCGCTTCCGCCGTAGCCGCCCAGGCGTCCGCCGGCGGCGATCACGCGGTGGCACGGCACGTCGGGCCGCCCGCAGCCGCGCATGATGTTGCCGACGGCGCGCGCCGCGCGAGGCCGTCCAGCCAGCGCCGCCACGTCGCCATACGTCGCGACGCGCCCGGGCGGGATGCGGCGCACGACCGAGAGGACACGCGTCCAGAAGGGGTCGGGCGGCGCTTTCACTTTTTGCAATCTCATCGACATTTGTCGACGACTCCCGGCGCCTACTGCACGCACGGCAGCGCGTGGCCTTCCGCCGCCATCGACAGGCCCGTGATCGCCGCGAGCGTCGGCGCGAGATCGGCGGGCGTTGCCGCGTCCTGATACTTGCCGGGCTTGATGCCGGCGCCAACAAACATTACCGGTACCCGCTGATCGTCGGGGTTCCCGGATCCGTGCGTCGTGCCTGCGGCCGAGATCATCCAGCCCGGTTTGGTGGTGTAGATGATGTCGCCGCTGCGCCCGGGAAAATAGCTGAGCGCGGCCGCGCGGACGATCGGGTCCTTCGACCTGGCGCCGTCGCGGAGCTGCTCGCTCATGAAGACGCGCTGCACGCCGGGGCGCGCCTCGATCGCGCCGAGCACCTTCGCCGTGAGCTCGTGCGACTTCCGGATCTTCTCGTAGACGCCGGACTCGAAGTAGATGTCGTTCGTGTTGATCGCAATGACGTGCTGCCCCCGGGCCATCACCGGGCGGAGCGTCTCTTCAATGGCGCCCGCAATGCCCGAGCCATCGATGCGGCCGCCGTCCTTGCCTTCGGCCGCGAGCTGCTCCGGAATCGGCGTCACGCCGTGATCGGCGCTCAGGCCCGCCACCCAGCGATCCTTGCCGACGTGCGCGTCGAGTGCGTCGAACAGCGTGCCGATCGTGCGGTCGAGATGCGCGAAGATGTCCTGCACCTCGTGGCTGCGCGGACCGAAGGCATGGCCCGCCAGATCGGGCGTCGAGAAGCTGACGGCGAGCACATCCGTGCCGTCGTGCTTGCCGAGCTGCAGCGACTCGACGAGCGACGCCGCGAATCGCCCGAGGTAGGCGTCGGCGTACGGGCTGCGCTCCCACTGCGCGACGAACGTCGCGTCGACTCTGTCGCTCGTCCCCTTCAGCGGGTGTGGAAAGCTGCGCGTCCATCCCTCCGGCGGCGCTTCCCCAGCGCCATCGTCCGGTCCCGAGTACGAGGCGGGCGGCAGCAGGCGATCCCACGTTTTGCCGAAGTCGGCAGAAATCGGGTTCGCGTCGAGGAATGCTTTCACGGCGGGCACCGGCGCATCGCCGAACACCGACGAGGTCTCCCACCCGCTGAGCGTGTTCGTGAGCCAGGTCACGGCATCGCCGCCGTGTCCGGCGAGCATCACGGCGCTGCGATCCTTGAGCGACAGCGCCACGACGTGAGCCTTGCGGCGCGATCGCATCTGGTCGGCGAAGGTCGGCACTTGCAGCCGATACGCGCTGTCGCCGCCGGTCACCGGCACGCCGTAGCCGATGTCCATGGCGCGCGGATCCTCGGTGCAGGTCATTTGCCGGCGCGCCTCGCGGTCCCACCACGCGTTCTGAAACACGCCGTGCGTGCGCGGGAACGACCCCGTGGAGATCGTCGCGTGGCCTGCGCAGGTGACCGTCGTCAGATACGGATAGGCCGCCTGCTGAAACCAGGCGCCCTCGGTCACCATGCGCTTCAGGCCCGCAGTCCACTCGGCGTTGAAGCGGTCGACGAAATCGGCGCGCATTTGATCGACGACGATGATGACGGCGAGCTTCGGGGGCGCTGCCGGCGCCGCATGTGAGCGCGGCGAGAGCGCAGTCGCGAGGGCGGCTGCGATGACGATCTTGCGCACGGTGTCTCTCTTCCTTCCCGGTTCAGCCTTGAGCGCGGCGCGTTGAGACGTGGACGTCGAGGTTGAATCTTACATCAGCAGCAGCGGGTCGAACTGATAGTCCGCGGGGTCGAGCGGCGCGACGATGGACGAAGGCCGCTGGCGGTCCTCGGCGGTTTCCCACAGGTTCAATTCGTAGGTGAGCTCCAGCCGCTTGCCGTCGCGGCCGACGAGCACCCGCACATGAGGCCGATAGGGGTCCGCCGCGTACACGTTCATGACCACGGCCACTTCGCCGGTGTTCAACCGCACGAGGTTGCCGACCGGGTAGATCCCGATCAGCTGAACGAACCGCCGCACGAGGTGCTGATCGAACTGAAGGCCGTCGCTTCGCTTCAGCACGGCGAGAATGCGATCGGTGGGAAACGACTGCTGGTAGTTGCGCTGGGATCGCATCGCGTCGTAGACGTCCGCGATGCTGCAGAGCATCGTCCCCACGTTGAGCGACGGCCGCGACACGCCAGCCGGGTAGCCGGATCCGTCCTTGCGCAGGTGGTGCTCGAACGCGACGACCGGCGCGAGCGTCGGGACCTCGGGCGTCATCCGCAGAATCTCGGCGCCGTCGACGACGTGGCGCTTCATGATCGCGAACTCCTCGTCGGTCAGCTTGTCCGGTTTGTTCAGGATCTCTTTCGGCGTCCGGACCTTGCCGATGTCGTGCATCAGCGCCGCGAGCCCGAACTCGCGCAGCAGTGGGCCGTCGATGCCGAGCCCGCGCGCCTGGCCCATCGTCAGGATCGAGACGTTCACCATGTGGGTGAAGGTGTAGTTGTCGTAATTCTTCAACGTCGTCAGCGCCAGGAGCGCCGTCCGGTTCTGCGCCACGGCCTGCGCGAGGCCGTCGATCATCGTCCGCGCGACCGTGTGATCCGGCCGTCCCTCGGTCTCGGCGCTGTCCCATACGGCGCCGGCGACCGACACCGCGTCGCTGTAGAGCCGCTTGATGGTCGCCATGTCGGTGAGGCTGCCTTCGATCTGCTGCTCGACCGTCACGCGCCCGACCCTGATATGCGGAATCGCCGGGAACGCGTCGGCCGTATCGCGATCCGCCGCCGTCCGCGGCTCGATCGTGCCGATCGCGTCGATGAAGGTGACCAGATCCTCGGTCGTCACGCCCCGGTCGACGGTGATCCGCTCGACGCCGCTCTGCTGCAGGCGCCGGATGAGCGGTCCTAGCGTGTCCGCCTTGGCCATCGGCATGTCGTCGACGATCACCTCGTCGCCGACCAGGCCAATGACGACCGCCGGCTGAAGGCTGTGGAGCAGTTGGAACGCGATCGAGAGCGACTCCAGGTTGCGTCCGATGATCGGGTGGCCCCGCGAGTACAGCTGGGCGGACCGGAGGGAGGCCGCGAAGCGGCGCAGCAGCTCGTCGGCAAGCTGGAAGCGAGGCGCGCTCATTCCTCGGCGCTCCCGGCGGCCGGCCGCTGCGCACGGCGCCCGCGAATGCTCGACAACTGGGCGCGCGCGGCCGACCGGATGCCGCGCGAGGCTCGCGCCACTGCTTCTTCCAGGACGGCGATCGCTTCCTCGGTGCCGATCCGGGCCAGCGCGGCCGCCGCTGCCCCCCTCAGCGCCGCCGAGCGCCGCGGCGCCCACCACTCGCCTTTGTAGAGGGTCTCGCGCAGCGGCGCGATGCCGTGCGGATCGCGCAACGCGCCGAGCGATTCAATCGCGCGGAGATAGACCGGCGCCAGCGCGCCGCGGTGATCGACGTGGCCGAGGATGTAGATGAACAACGGTGTCGAACGCTCGTCGCGGACCAGGCCAATCGACTGCATGATCGCTTCGCGCGATCGCGTGGTGCCGCTCGTGAGCGCCTGCTCGAGGATGCGGAAGGCCGCATCGGTGCCGACGTTGATGATCGCGCGCACCGCATCGCGCTGGACCTGCGGCTCGTTGTCGTCGAGCAGCTCGGTCAGGTCGGGCAACGACTCACTCCCGCCGAATTGCCGCATCAACTGAATCGCGGTCCGGCGCACCGCCGCGTTCTGCGACGTCTTCAGCCGCTCGATCGTGCGCCGTCCCACCGATCCGAAGCCGAGCAGAATCCTGGTCAGCCGCTCGCGCGGCCGCGGCCGTTCCTCGACCGAGAGCGCCTCGGCGAGCGGGCGCACCAGGACCTCGCCGAGCGACACGCACATCGCCTTCACGCGCTCGAAATGCGATTCCTCGATGGTCGCCAGGTGCGTGGTGATGTGCCGCATCATCGGCCCGGCGATCAGCAGGTCGATGGCCGTCATCGCGTGCTGCCGCCGCGCCGTCGGCCCGTCGCCGCCGGCTTCGCGCACCAGCACGCCGACGAGCTCGATCGCGGCGTCGAAGTCGCCGACCAGCAGCAGATCCTCGAGCAGCCCCACCACCGGCGTCATCAGCTCGCCCCAGCGCTGCTCGTCCGGCTCGATGCGGAGCAGGTCGAGCACCAGCGTCAGATCGAGCGTGCGCAGCGCGGTCGTCGCGATCGTGCCGAGCCACGCGCTGACGCGCTCCGGCGGATCGTCGTTCATCTGCTCGACGTCGATCGCCTTGGTCCGCGAGCCGGACAACTCGCGCCCGTACGTCGTCGACACAAACGACTCGTCGGAGTAGGACGTCAGCAGCTTTTCCGCGACGCGATTCCACACCGACTCGAAGCCTTCGGTGCTCCCGAGCGGCGATGCCGCGACGTCCTCCCGCGCGAGCGCCAGCATCCGCTGCTGCTGCTCGGGCTCGCGCACCAGCGACTGAAACGCGAGGGCGAGCCGATCGGTCGGCGCGCTCTCGGCAATGACGTGCCGCGACACGAACCGGGCGATCGTCTGATCGGTCATGCGGTTGACGACCGCCTGCATCAGGCGCGGCCCCTCGTCGTCGTGCGGCTGATGCAACAGGCCGAGCATCACCTCCGGCGACACGACGCCGACCGCCAGCGCCATGTTCCGCAACACCGGCTCGAGCCTGTCCGGGTCCTTCTTCGACACCACGTCGACGATGCCCCGCAGCATCTGCATCAGCGCGGCCGTCTTGGCGCCGATGCCGCCGCCTTCGGCGCTCTCCTCGAGCGACGTCATCAGGGCGGTGAGCTGATCGCTGTCGATGGCGATGCCGAGCAGCTCGCGAATGCCGTCTTCGTCGAGCTCGAAAGAGCTGCCCTGCAGGCAGTTGGCGATGACGAGGTCCCAGACCGCGGTCTCGCCGCCCGCGCGCTCGCGCAGCACCTCGGCGTAATCGATCTCGCGCAGCTCCACGTGGCGGCCGGCCATCGTCGTCCAGACGCGCGCGATGCCGCCGTCGGTGCGCACCGACTCCGGCGATCGCCCGAGGAGCACCAGAAACGTGCGCCACGCCTCCACGTCGCCGCCAGGATGAACCGTCAGCTCCCCGATCAGATGGCTGTGGAGGAGCACGGCCAGCTCGGATACGGCGGCGTCCGGGCGCGCGGGTGGACGATCGTCGAGCAGCAGTCCGTCAGGCAGCACCCGGAGGCGAAGCGGCGCCGACAGCGCCGCGGTCGACGTGATGTGCGCGATGCGGCCGAGGGTGGCCGCGATGGCGGGGTGACCACCCGGGTAGAGCACGACCGCGCGGGCGGCGGCCTTGCACGCGCGCGCGAAATCGGTGAGCCTCGCCGTTTCTGCGGCTCCGAGCGGCCCGGAAGCGGCGTCAGGAAGGGGTTGGCGAGTACTCACCAGTTCACCACTGCTCAAAGGAAGGTGAGCGGATCGATGTCGGTCGATTCGGGATCGACCGCCTCGACCACCGCGTGCGCATGTTCGCCACGGCTGTCGCGCTCCCACGTGTTGGCGAGCAGCGGCGCTTCGAGCGGCGCGCCGGACGCGTCCGCGATGATCTTCACCTGCGGGCGGAATGGATCGGTCGGGTGCTCCGCCGTGACGACCGCCATCTCCCCCGTGCTCAGGCGCACGAGATTGCCGACCGGGAACAGCCCCATCAGGTTCACGAACCGCTTCAGCAGCACCTGGTTGAACGCGGGACTGCCCTGCTCGCCCATGATGGTGCGAATACGGACCGTCGCCATCCCCTGGCGATATGGACGGTTGCTGCGCAGCGCGTCGAACACGTCCGCAATCGACACGATCATCGTGCAGAGATTCAGCTTCCGGCTGCCGATGTTCTCGGGGTAGCCGCTGAGATCCTGTTTCAGGTGGTGCTCGAAGGCGACGATCGGGGCGAGGGCCGGCATCTCGGGTGTGCGCCGCAGAATGTGCGCGCCGTCCACGACGTGGCGCTTCATGACGTCGAACTCGTCCTTCAGCAGCTTGCCCGGCTTGTTCAGCACCTCCAGCGGCGTGTGCACCTTGCCGATATCGTGCATCAGCGCCGCGAACCCGAACTCGCGCAGCAGCGGCCCGTCCAGATTGAGCGCGCGCGCCTGCGCCATCGAGAGCGCCGCCACGTTGACCATGTGCGTGAACGTGTAGTTGTCGTACTTCTTCAACGCGGTCAGCGCCATCAGCGATGTCCGATCCTGCGTCACCAGGCGCGCCAGGCCGTCGATAATCTTCCGCGCCGCGCCGGGATCCGGCTGGTCGCCCGCCTTCGCCGCGTTCCACAGGGTCTCGGCCGTCTCGACGGCGGTCCCGTAGACGCGCTGCGCCGCCGCGATGCCGGCCTGGTCGTCGCTGACGTCGTCGACCACGATGCGGCCGAGCGTGACGTTGCGCACGCCCTTGGCGATCAGGCGATCGGACAGCGGCACGGGCGACGTGCGATCGCTGAAGACCGCGATGAGGTTGCCGACTTCCGTGCGCGAGAGGCCGCGCGTCAGCGTCACCTTCTCGATGCCGCGGTCGCGCAGGTCGCGCGCGAATCCGATGAGCGACGCCGTCCCCCGCGGCAGGCGCACGCCGTCGACGACGACCTCGTCGCCGATGAACCCGATGATCACCGATGGGGTGCTCTCGAGGCGATCCGTGGCGGCGGACGTGAACGCATCGATGCCGCGCTGCACGAGCGGGTGCGTGGGCGAGTACAGCTCGGTCCCGCGCAGGGCCGCTGCAAGACGCCGGATCAGTTCCTCGCCTTTTTTCTGATCCACCTAAGCTCTGACCTTTTGCGCGACGATCTGCTTGAGCATGCCGTCGCCCCGGGTCGATGCCTCCTCGAGCGCCGCCGCCGCTCTGTCGGTCCCGACGCGCACCAGCGCGTCCACACTATGCTCCTTCAGCGCGCGCAGCTTCCTGCGGCTGAAGAAAGCGCGGCGCCCGGCCATGTTCACGAGAATCGGCACGGCCGCATCGGTGCCGACCGTTCCCAGCGCGTCGATTGTCCCGAGCACCATCTCGTGATCCTTCTTGAGCGGCTGGCTCTCTTCCAGGACGCGCGCGAGCATCGGCACGACGCGCGGGTCGCGGCCCGCCACGAGCGCCTCGGTCACCGCGCGCCGGAGCTCGCCGCTCGCCGCGCGCAACACGGTGTGAATCGCGCGCGCCGCCGCCGGGTCCTGAATGGCTCCGAGCGCGGTCACCGCCTGGCGCGCCACGCGCGGATCGGACTGCCGGAGCAGCGGCTGCAGGAGCGGCACCGCTTCCGCGGTGCCGATG
>Ga0137418_10006348_pt1 | contig 10872 bp, 10 predicted proteins | sample CZODoug3_1_2_16f_FD_122242 | JGI IMG/M metagenome (GOLD analysis project Ga0137418, IMG submission 122242) | Vadose zone soil fungal communities from Angelo Coast Range Reserve, California, USA - CZODoug3_1_2_16fungal (Hybrid Assembly) | ecosystem: Environmental > Terrestrial > Soil > Vadose... | reverse complement strand
CGCCGAACGAAGAAGTGACCGAGCCGCAGCTGCTGACCATTGTCTTTCATTTCGCAAATCGGAAGTGAAGATTGACAAACCGTAAGTATTCTTCAGGCGATGCCGAGTTTTTTCTGCATGTCTTCGAGGGTGATGCCCTTGGTTTCCGGGTACCAGAGCAGGACCACGAAGAATTGCACGGCCATCATCACGGAGAAGAAGACGAATGGGTAGCCGCCAGATTTTGCGGCGACGGTGGGAAAGCCGAGAGAAATAATTCCGGCCATAACCCAGTGGGTGAAGCTGCCCAGGCTTTGGCCCGAAGCGCGCACGCGATTGGGAAATACTTCGCCGATGTAGACCCAAATTACGGCGCCTTGGGAAAAAGCGAAGAACGCGATGTAGGCAACCAGCAGGCCCACCAGAATATTTTCGTGACTATGCGAGAGGAAGACGTAAGCGACTCCCGCGAGGCAGAGTGTTGTTCCCACCGCGCCGGCAAGCAGCAATTTTTTTCTGCCAATGCGATCAATCAGCGTCATGGCGATCATGGTAAAAATCAGATTGGTGGCGCCGATAGCCACAGCCTGCAGGTCGGAGGAGACTTTACTAAAGCCGGCTTGGGCGAATATTTGATTCAAGTAATAGAGAATGGCGTTGATTCCGGAAAGCTGGTTGAACATGGCAATGGAAACTGCCAGAAATATGGGGAAACCATATTTTCCGCTGAACAGCGAATCGCCGGCGTGATGTTCAGCGTCGATTGAAGTTACGATGTACTGCAACTCCTGCTCGTAATTCAGTTCGCCGGTGATGCGCAAAACTTCGCGGGCTTCGTGAATGTAGCCTTTTTTCGCCAGCCAACGCGGACTGCGCGGAATGCCGAACAACATCGCGAAGAAGAATGCCGCGGGCAACGCGGCGATACCAAGCTTCCAGCGCCATTCGGTGGCGCCGAGGTTCAGAGTGCCGATCAAGTAGTTCGATAAGTAGGCAAGCAGGATTCCGAAAACCACGTTAAATTGAAAAAGGCCGACCAGGCGTCCGCGATACTTGGCCGGTGCGATCTCGGCGATGTACATCGGACCGAGAACCGACGAGCCACCAATGGCCAGGCCGCCAATCACTCGAAACACCACCAGTGCGGTCCAATTCCAGGCGAAACCACAGCCGATGGCGGAAATAAAATAGAGAATGGCGAGGATGCGCAGGCTGTCGCGGCGGCCGTAAGTGTCACCCGGAATTCCCGCCAACATGGAGCCGATGATGGTACCGGCCAGTGCGCTGGAAACGGTGACGCCGAGCGCCAGCGGTGAAAGGCGGAAGAGTTCGGTGAGCGCCTGAGTGGTTCCGGAGATGACCACGGTGTCGAATCCGAAGAGCAATCCGCCGAGTGCGGCCACCACGGTACTGCGCAACAGAACTGAACTTAATTGCATGGAAGACACCTTTTGAGCGGCGAAGCCCTAGTGATGGTTCGCTTCGCCAGACTGGCGGAAAAACGGAGGCGGAGACGAGTTCGCAGGGATTTGCCGGCGCGGCATTGTATTGGAATCGTTCGCGCAGCGGGAGTATTTTTTCTTGCACCGCGTTCAGTCGCCATTGTGGGGCATTGGAAAAGCCGGGGCGCGGTGGAGTATCGTCTTGGAGGCCGAGTCTGCTTATCGATGGAACAGAAAATATTCTTGACAGGGATCAGGAAACTGCGAGCGGCATGAAAACTCAGGTAGGAATTATCGGAGCCGGGCCTGCGGGGCTGTTCCTGGCGTTGCTGCTGCAGCGGCTGGGAATTGAGTCGGTGGTCCTGGAAGCGCACACGCGCAACTATGTGGAAGAACGGGTACGCGCGGGGGTGCTGGAATACGGAACGGTCGAGTTGATGCACGAGCTGGGAGTTGGAGAACGATTAAGACGCCAGGGACTAGAACATGGCGGAATCGAGCTGCGCTTCGGCGGGGCGGGCCATCGAATTGATTTTCGCGAACTGACTGGCGGTAAGTGCGTGACGATTTATGCGCAGCATGAGGTGATTAAGGATTTGATTGCGGCGCGGCTGGCGGCAAACCGGCCAATTCTGTTTGCAGCGGAAAATGTAAGTGTTCACGGGTTGGATGGAGAGCGGCCAACAATTCAGTTTCAAATGAATGGCGCTCCGGAAAAACTGGAATGCGATTTTGTTGCCGGATGCGACGGCTTTCACGGAGTGTGCCGGCCATCGATTCCCGCGAATGCTCTGACGATTTATGATCGAGAATACCCTTTCGGTTGGCTGGGAATTCTGGCGCAGGCTCCGCCGTCGTCCCACGAATTGATTTACGCTTACCATGAGCGCGGCTTTGCGCTTTTGAGTATGCGTTCGCCGGAGATCAGTCGTCTGTATTTGCAGTGCGAACCGGACGAACACATCGCAGGCTGGCCGGACGAACGGATATGGGAAGAACTGCACAAGCGGCTGGCAGCCGATGGATGGAAATTGACGGAAGGCGCAATCATGCAAAAAGGAGTGACCGGCATGCGCAGCTTTGTCACCGAGCCGATGCAATTTGGAAAATTGTTTCTGGCCGGAGACGCGGCGCATATCGTGCCGCCAACCGGAGCCAAGGGATTGAATCTAGCGGTGGCGGATGTACGGGTGCTGTCCCGCGCGCTGGGAGAATTCTACGCGTCGGGAAAAACGGGACTGCTGGCTCGCTATTCGGACATTTGCCTTCGCCGAGTGTGGAAAGTACAACGCTTTTCGTGGTGGATGACTTCCCTGCTACACCGATTTCCGGATGGAAATCCGTTCGATCGGCGCCGGCAGCTCGCGGAATTGGATTATGTGACGAGTTCCCGTGCGGCCGCTCAAACGCTAGCAGAAAACTATGTCGGACTTCCGATGGAATAAATTTTCAAGTAAGCTGATCAACATGCGGATTTACGATCGCCTAACCTTAGGGGGTTGAAACCCGCGAAGTCATTTCGCCATGCTGCTGTTCGCTATTCTGTTGAATCCAGGCTATTTCGGCTTTGCGAGATCCCGAATGTAAGTAACCATCTGCTTGATCTCGTCTGGTTTTAACTTGCCGCCGAATGCGGGCATTTTGCCCTTGCCTTTGGTGACTGTCAGCGTGAGGTCGGAGTCTGATTTGGCCTGAACTTCTTGGGAGCGCAGATCCTTAGCGCCCAATGCTCTTCCGGCTGAAGAGTTACCGCTGCCGTCCGGCGCATGACAAAGCGCGCAGTTGGTTTTGAATGACTTTGCAGCATCCGTCTGTGCACGCGAGGCTGAGGGCATAACCACCGTGCTCAAGAATGCGGCCGCTGCAACTATCGCAATCCGAAGGAAGTGTCGTGGCATATCGTCTCCATTTTCAGGCAAACCGTTGGTATCTGGTTTCTGGAGCCTAATACTAAACTAGAATACGAATCTTCCAAGTAAGAAGACTGTATTATTCCCGGAGGCTGCGCGGCCGGCGCCATCGTAGTTGGCTGTCACCAGTCCGGAGTAAGTGAAATGGTGGCGGAAGGGGCGCGGCTTATTTCCATCGACTAATTCAGGTTATTCTTTGCGATTTTTGGCATAATCGGCGTTCGACATTCCGCGCCATTTAGGTCGCAGTTCGTTACCAAGGAGATTTCTTATGCCTGACCTGGAAGTAAATCTTGCAAAGACCTACGACGCGGTGATCATCGGTTCAGGTGCAGCGGGCGGAATGGCGGCGCACGTTCTGACCACTCACGGATTGCACGTGTTGATGTTGGAGGCCGGTAAGAAACTGCCCATTGAGCAGGAACTGCGTTCCATGGAATGGCCCTACGACAACGCCAATCGAGGAGCACTTCCGCCGGATTCCCATTCGCTAAGCTTCAACGAATATACGATTCGCAAGCCGCCCTATGGCGCTGGGTTTGAAAAGGCCAAGCACCTGAAGAGCTACATCGGCGACAGCGACTATGTGAAGAATATTGTGGTGGACGAACGCGAGAACCCTTTTACGGGCACCAACTACGCCTGGGTTCGCGCGCGCTGCCTGGGCGGAAAGACCAACATTTGGGGACGGCTGGCACTGCGTCTTTCCGATTACGACTTCAAGGCCAAGGACCGGGACGGATACGGCGAGAACTGGCCGATCAGCTACAGCGACATCCAGCCGTACTACGACAAGGTTGATCTCTATCTTGGCATCACCGGCGTAAAAGAAAATCTGCCTTACCTGCCGGACAGCATTTTTCAGCGGCCTACAAAATTAAACTGTGCCGAGTTAACACTGAAACAGAGCTTGCAAAAAATGGGCCGAGTGGCGACCCAGTACCGCGCCGGCGTAACCAGCGACGGATTAAAGCACAACAAGTATCGCAGCCGTTGTTATGGGCGCGGAGCGTGCGAGCGCAAAGGGGGCTGCGACATTCACGCCGCGTTCGATTCGCCTACCGGTCTGATTTACCCTGCGCAGGACACCGGAAATTTGACGCTGCGCACTAACTCGACGGTGCGCGAGATTACCGTTGATCCGAATACCGGCAAAGCCAGCGGCGTGCACTTCACCGATTCGCAGACCATGAAGGACTATCACGTGAAAGCCAAGGTCGTCGTAGTGGCGGCCTCCACGCTGGAATCCGCGCGGTTGTTATTGCTTTCTAAGTCGCGGCTGTACCCGAACGGGTTGGCGAACTCCAGTGGACACGTTGGCCACAATTTCTGCGAACACGTCATGGGGCCCGGAATCGCCGGGAAGGTGAAGGATCTGGTCGGCAAGCCACCGACTCTCGATGACGGAAGGCCCGGCGGATTTTATTTGACGCGGTTCCGCAATCTGGCTGAGAAGCATCCCAAGTTCATCCGCGGCTATGGATTCGAAGGCTCCAGCGGCAGCGCGATGTTTCCCCGTGGCACCGACGTGCACGGTTTCGGTGCGTCATTTAAGGAGGAGGTTCGCAAGAACCAGGGAGCGTATATAGGCATGGGCGCTTTCGGCGAGGTGCTGTCGCGTTACGAGAACTTTGTTGATCTTGATCCTGTGGTGAAGGATAAGTGGGGAATTCCCGCATTGCGTTTTCATTATAAGTTCGGCGACAACGAGCACCGCATGGCCGAAGACATGAAGGAGACCGCGCAGGAGATGTTTGAGGCCGCGGGATTTGAAATCATGTACGTGAGCGATAGGGTGCTTACCGAAGGCTGGTCGATCCACGAACTGGGCACCGCGCGCATGGGCAACGATCCGAAGACTTCGGTACTGAATCAATTCGAACAATCACACGACGTGAAGAATTTGTTTGTGGTCGATGGCAGCGCCTTTGTTAACGCCAGTTGCCAGAATCCCACCTGGACCATTATGTCGCTGTGCTGGCGCTCTTGCGACTACCTGGCCGATGAACTTAAAAAAGGAAATCTTTAAGGAGAAGCCATGTCTACAAACGATCCGATTGACCTAAGACAAGATCGCCGCCAATGGCTGAGGACTTCCGCAACAATGGTCGGAGCATCGTTGCTTCCCTTGCCAGCAGTCGCGGCGGAGACTTCACAAGCCGAAGCCAAGCCGGCCGCTTCTACCGCCAAAGCTGACGAAGGGAAATCCGCAGCGCACTTCTTTACCCCGGTGCAATTCACCCTGGTTGAAGAATTGTCGGAAACGATTATTCCCGCGGACAGCCGCTCCGGTGGAGCAAAGGCCGCCAAAGTCGCCGACTATATCGACAAGGTGCTGCGGGAAACGATCGATGACAATAAAAAATCACTTTGGCGAGAGGGCTTGCGGCTGATCGAAATCATGAGCCAGCACTATCACGACAAGAGTTTTGTCGCATCCACGGCGGTGGAGAGAATTGCGGTGCTCACGGTGCTTTCGGACAACTCAAAATTAACTGAACTTCCGGAGGTCCGTTTCTTTAATGACCTGAAAGAGCTCACGGTTACCGGCTACTACACCTCAAAGATTGGAATCCACGACGAACTGGAATACAAAGGCAATCGCATTTTGAAGGAGTACGTCGGCTGCGACGACCAGGGTCCGGCGACATCGTAGGGCGAGTTCCAGTGTGGCAAACCGCAATTTATTTTCGATGGAGTGGGAATGGGCGACGGCAGAGTAAAAGTCGGAATGATCGGTTCGCAGTTTCAGGCAGACATTCAGGTTGTTTCTTTGCAAAGCATGCCGCACGAAGCGGAAGTTGTGGCGGTTTCCTCACCCACGCCGGGCAATGCCGCCAAGTTTGCGAAAAAACATGGCATCCCGCGGATCTTCACGGACTACCGCGAGATGTTGAAAGAGCGCGACATTGAGCTGGTCTCCATTTGCGCGCCGAATAGCCTGCACGCGCAGATGACCAAGGATATTGCCGCGGCCGGCAAGCACATTATCTGCGAAAAACCGCTGGCCATGACCATTGCCGAAGGCGAAGAGATGATCGACGCCGCCAAACGCCACGGCGTTTTGCTGATGTACGGCGAAGAACTTTTCTTCACGCCGAAGTATCTGAAGGCCAAAGAGATGGCCGACGCAGGAGCCTTCGGGAAAATTCACCTGATCAAGCAGAGCGAGAAGCATTTTGGTCCGCATAGCCCCTGGTTTTGGGACGTGAGCCGGTCGGGCGGCGGCGCGCTGATGGATCTGGGCTGTCACGGTATTGCGTTCTGCTACTGGTTTCTGGGCCGTTCACCAATCAAATCGGTCTATTGCCAGATGGGCACCTACGTTCACGGCGGCAAAACCAAAGCTGAAGATGAATCGTTGTGCATTCTGGAATTCGCCAATGGAGCGGTTGGATTAATCGAAAATAGCTGGGCCCGGCGGGGCGGCATGGATGACCGCATCGAAGTTTTCGGCGACGCCGGCGTGACCTACGCCAATCTGCACATGGGAAATGCGCTGGCGACCTACAGCGAAAATGGTTATGGCTACGCCGTGGAAAAAGCGCCTAGCACCAAGGGATGGAGCTATCCGGTATTTGAAGAGCTTTGGAATTATGGAACGCCGCAAGAACTGGTGCACTTTGCCCGCTGCGCGCGCGGCAAGGAAACTCCCCAGGCCACTGGAGAAGATGGACTTGTGGTGATGAAAGCGCTTTATGCGGGATATGCGTCCGCTGGCGAAGGCAAGAAGATCGCGCTTCCTTTTCAAACTCCGCCCAACGTGAAGAGACCGATCGATCTCTGGTTTAATGGACCCGCTTTTATCAAAGTTGCGGAGAGTTAAGCCGGAGACGTTTCAGCTCTACAAAAGTTGTAACCCGTGGTACGAGAGGTGATCGCTTGCTGCTGCAAATGAGAGCTCGGCTGTCAGTAATGATGTTCTTCGAGTATTTCATCTGGGGTGCGTGGTACGTGCCGGTGGCAACGTGGCTGGGGCAGACATTACATTTTTCCGGTCAACAGATTGGGCTGGTCATGGGCACCACTGCTCTCGGCGCTGTGGTCTCACCGTTTCTAGTAGGGCTGATGGCCGATGAATATTTTGCCAACCAAAAATTGCTCGGCGCGCTGCACGGAATCGGCGGCGTTTTGCTGTGGTACGCCTCCACGCAGACCAGCTTTTGGATGGTGTATTTCATCCTGCTGATCTACGCGCTTTGTTACATGCCTACTATGGCGCTCACCAATGCGTTGGCGTTCCGCCAGATGCAAGACACCCAAAAGGACTTCGGCTCGATTCGCGTGCTCGGTACCTTCGGGTGGATCGTTGCCGGTACTCTGATCGACAAAGTCTTGGCCAAACTGCCCGGTCTGCAAGGCATCGAGGCGTCACCGACGCCGCTTCGTCTCGCGGCGATCGTGTCGATCATCATGGGCATTTACAGCCTGACCTTGCCGCACACTCCGCCGCTGCGTGCCGCACATGGCTTCAAGCTGAGCAACATTTTTCCACCCGAAGCTTTCCGGCTCTTTAAAGATCGCAGCTTTTCGATTTTTGTGGCGGCTTCCTTCTTGATCTGCATTCCCTTGCAGTTCTATTACAGCTTCACGAATCTTTACCTGAACGAAATCCATTTTAGCGATGCCGACTTCAAGATGAGTTTCGGACAGTGGTCTGAACTGTTGTTCATGCTTGCCTTACCATGGTTTTTCAAGCGCCTCGGCGTGAAGTACACCATGATGCTTGGCATGTTCGCTTGGGTCCTGCGCTATCTCGCCTTCGGCGCCGGAAACACAGGCAGCCTGGAGTGGCTGCTCTACGCTGGCATCATCATGCACGGCATTTGCTACGATTTTTTCTTTGTCACTGGCCAGGTCTATGTGGACCAGAAGGCGCCGCAGGCCTTGCGCGCCGCCGCCCAGGGAATGATCACCTTCATTACTTACGGTATCGGCATGTTCGTTGGTTCGTTGATCTGCGGTCGAGTTGTAGACGCGTACGCAATCAACTCGCCCGCCGGAGCCATCTCCCATAAATGGTTCTCGATCTGGCTGGTCCCAGCCATCGCATCCGCTGCCGTGCTGCTCTTCTTCGCCTTGGGCTTCCGCAATCCAGATGCTGCGAAGCAGTCCAGTACCGCCGACTAATTTATTGGTGATGTTTGAAGTTGGTGGGCCCGCCAGGATTTGAACCTGGGACCAACGGATTATGAGTCCGCTGCTCTAACCGCTGAGCTACGAGCCCGCACGCGATGCAATGAAACGATTTTATATCCGATTGGCTGAATTGCGGAAACAATTGGGGCCGGCAATTCATCGCGGCGCTTAACTCTAACAATTCAATCGAGATAGAAGACTTCCTCCATCATTGCAAATCGTTCTCCGGGTTTGAGTCCAGTGACAGGTTCAAAAATCGCGGACATCTTCTCCTGCCACTGCAGGTTGGTGGGATCGCGGTCGAGTGCACTCCACGCTGCGTCAAAATCGTCCACATCCATTGCTAGGATCAAATCCTGATCTCTGCGAAAAATGGAGTACCTAGAAATCCCCACTTCCTTCAGCTTTGCCAGCAGTTCCGGCCACACCCGGCGATGAGCTTCATCGTATTCTTTTTCTTTGCCGGCTTTGATCCGCAACCGAAATGCTATTCGAGCCACTGCCACCTCCGAACCGACCTTTAACGCGGAACGGAAACTACATTACAAGTTTACAAATGGCTGAGCGCAACCTAGCGGGCAATGATTTCCAGTCTGGTGCTTTGGCCTTCAGCGCTATTTGGCGCAATCCAAATCGTTACGCGCGCCGTCTCCAAGCCAAATTTATTTTCCGCGCCCCAAAACGCAAACGTTTCTGCGTCTAGTTCAAACGTCACTGTGCGCGATTGGCCCGGCGCTAGGCTGCCGCCTCGGCATCCTCGCAGACCACCAGGTGATTCAGTTGGCTGGTCATATCATACTTGAAAATAGCGCTGATCAACAGGGCCGGAGAACTGCCCTGCAGGTTCGCACAATGTATACGCTGGGGATGGGACAAAACGATCTTCTCCGCCAATTGAAAAAGGCGGGGGGAATGCAAAAATGACCCGGATAAAACCTCACTACTCATTCAGGATGCAAAGATAGTCATTCAGGGTGTAAAGAAGATACGGCGATTTTATTGTTTTGCGATGGATCAGGCAACCGGCCAAACCCGGAAACCGTATCTTCTTTTAATCACTCCGCCCCGATGCATTCAAATACTATTTAACTATGGGAAAAATTAGACACTCGTTTCCGGCTAGTCGTTCACTTCCGATCCTGCTATTCGTGCTGATCCTCTGCTCACATGCCCGGGCCCAGGTCATTACTAACAAGGCCGTCCTGCAACAATCCAGTCAGCAGATGGCTCAAAAAGAAAACGCTCTTAGCCAACAGCTTTTATCTCTTTCCAAACAAAAAGGATGGCCTTCGAAAATAACAGGCAGGCACGGCCGTATTGCCGTCCTGCACGGATTGGACGATAAAGGCCGCCCCCTCTATATTGCTACCTGTGACAATATCATCTCGGCAGCCACCATCGGCACCAGCCAGCTCTGGCCGGGAGGAAGCACCGGCCTTAGCCTTAACGGCTCCTCCGCTTCGGTAAAAGGGAAAATAGCCATCTGGGATGAGGCCAAGCCCCGCCCTACCCACGTAGAGCTGACAGGCAGGGTCACCCAGAAAGACAATGCCAGTTCCATCAGCGACCATTCCACCCATGTCTCCGGCACGATGATCGCCACCGGCGTCCTCTTCGTGGCGGCCCAGGTCGCGCTCGCGCTATTCGTGTGGCAGGGAAGTGACGCCCGCGAGGGGCGTACCGTCAAGCGGTTCCCCGGCGGCGCGACGCCCCTGGTCGCTTTCGCCGTCGTCCTCGTCGGGATCGAGATTCTCGCGCTGACGTTCGTCGGCTCCAAGGTGTGGGCCAACATCTACATCGCGCCGCCCGACTCGGGGGCCCTGCACATCGACGTCCAGGCGGAGCAGTTCGCCTATTACTTCCGCTACGCCGGCGCCGACGGCCGCTTCGGCAGCCTGCACCCTGATTTGATCGACGACGGCAGCGGCAACTTCTTCGGTCTCGATCCCGCGAACGACACGACCGCGCGCGACGATATCACCTCGAGCTCGCTGGTGGTGCCGGTCAACCGGCCCATCCTGCTGACGCTGCACGCGAAGGACGTGGGGCATTCGTTCTATGTCCCCGAGCTGCGGCTGCAACAGGACTTCGTCCCGGGGTTGATCATCCCGCTGCATTTCACCGCCACCCGCACCGGCAAGTATGAGCTCGTCTGCACGCAGCTGTGCGGGTTGGGGCATTACAACATGCGGGCGTTCCTCGAGGTGATGACGCAGGACCAGTACGACCAGTGGCTGAAAACCCAGGCGGCACAATAATGGCCGGCATCGCGACTGCACATCCTGCCGCGCCGCACGCGGCGCCCCAGAGCTTCCTGCGCCGCTACGTCTTCAGTCTCGATCACAAGGTCATCGGCAAGCAGTATCTCGGCCTCGCGCTCGTGGCCGTATGCACGGGGATGG
>Ga0137418_10006345_pt1 | contig 10876 bp, 13 predicted proteins | sample CZODoug3_1_2_16f_FD_122242 | JGI IMG/M metagenome (GOLD analysis project Ga0137418, IMG submission 122242) | Vadose zone soil fungal communities from Angelo Coast Range Reserve, California, USA - CZODoug3_1_2_16fungal (Hybrid Assembly) | ecosystem: Environmental > Terrestrial > Soil > Vadose... | reverse complement strand
GTATTCGCCGCGGCGCTGCGCGTTGGCGAGTTCGATCCGAAGCGCATCGAGGTCGCTCTTCAGCTTCTGCGCGTTGGAGAGCTTGTCTTTCTCGGCGCCCCAGCGCGCGGTCAACGCCGCCGACCTCTCCTCGAGCTCGGCGAGCTCCTTTTCCAGCGAGTACAGCCGGCTCTTCGAGCCCGCGTCACTTTCCTTCTTCAAGGCCTCCTGCTCGATCTTGAGCCGGATGATCTCGCGGTCCATCGAATCCAGCTCTTCCGGCTTGGAATCGACCTGCATCTTCAGCCGCGCCGCCGCCTCGTCCATCAGGTCGATGGCTTTGTCCGGCAAAAAGCGATCGGTGATGTAGCGGTTCGACAAGGTCGCGGCGGCCACCAGCGCGGAATCGGTGATGCGCACGCCGTGGTGCTGCTCGTATTTGTCCTTCAAGCCGCGCAGGATCGAGATGGAGTCCTCGACCGACGGCTCGTTGACATAGATCGGCTGGAACCGCCGCGCCAGCGCCGCGTCCTTTTCGACATGCTTCTGATACTCGTCGAGCGTCGTGGCGCCGATGCAGTGCAATTCGCCGCGCGCCAGCGCCGGCTTCAACAGGTTGGACGCGTCCATCGCGCCGTCGGCCTTGCCGGCGCCGATCAGCGTGTGCATCTCGTCGATGAACAGGATGATGCTGCCCTCGGCCGAGGTCACTTCCTGGAGCACGGCCTTCAGCCGCTCCTCGAACTCGCCGCGATATTTCGCGCCGGCAATCAGCGACCCGAGATCGAGCGCGAGCAGCTTCTTGTCCTTCAGGCTTTCCGGCACGTCGCCATTGACGATGCGCAGCGCCAGGCCCTCGACGATCGCGGTCTTGCCGACACCGGGTTCGCCGATCAGCACGGGATTGTTCTTGGTACGGCGCGACAGCACCTGGATGGTGCGGCGGATTTCCTCGTCGCGGCCGATCACCGGATCGAGCTTGCCGTCGCGCGCGGCCTGGGTCAGGTCGCGGGCATATTTCTTCAGCGCGTCATAGGCGTTCTCCGCGGTCGCGGAGTCCGCGGTGCGGCCCTTGCGCAGGGTTTCGATCGCCGAATTGAGGTTCTGCGGCGTGACGGCGCCCTTGCGCAGGATGGCGCCGGCGTCGCCGTCCTTTTCCAGGGTCAGCCCGAGCAGCAGCCGTTCCACGGTCACGAAGCTGTCGCCGGCCTTCTCGGCGGCTTTTTCCGCGGCGTCGAACGCGCGCGCCAGATCGGAGGCGAGATAAATCTGCCCGGCGCCGCTGCCCGACACTTTCGGCAGCTTGCCGAGCGCCTCTTCGGTCGCTTTCAAAATCGCACGCGAATTTCCGCCGGCGCGGTCGATCAGGCCGCCGGCCAGCCCTTCGGCGTCATCCAGCAGCACTTTCAACACATGCAGCGTCGAAAACTGCTGGTGGCCGTCGCGCATCGCCAGCGACTGCGCCGATTGAATGAAGCCCCGCGCCCGCTCGGTGTATTTTTCGATGTTCATCGTTTACTTCCCTCAGCCTGCCGCTTCGCCCCTAAGGCACGGATACAGCATCTTCATTGGGTTTCCGCTGATCGCATTGACATTCGTCAACCGGCGCCCCGCGGTCGCGCTGCCGACGTTTGGGCCGGCTTGAGGTAGACGTGGGATCACCCTCACGAGAAAACCACCTCGCTCCTGGCGGTTTCTGTGTCGCATTTCGAGGAGCACTGGGATGTGGAGTTGGACTCCCGCTGGGCTTACAGATGAAGCACGCCGCCCCAGCACCAAAAGGGGCATGGCACGTTGGGCGGCCGACCATGCCGTCGATAGGATCCGCGATCGCTTCGATAGGATGCTGTCGGATACGGATCGGTGGCGCTGGGCACCTCGTCTTCCGTCCCCCGACGAGTTTCGAAAACTCGCCGAAAAGAAGCTGTGACAGTCACCAGTACATCGTGCCTCCAAAGGTGCGTGCTCTGAACCGGGGCGGCAGCGAGCATCGTTCTCCAGGCGGCCTTACTTCCGTTTTTCTTCCTTCGATAGATCGGATAGAAAATCCGCAAGCGCGCGTTTCCCGGCAAATTCGGCGGCCATCTCAGATTGGAACCCGTCTCCGGTCATCTTAATGCCCAATGGGCTGCTCTTGCGGCATATCTCCCAACTCCAGCGATCAGGGTACTCACCCCGCCGAGAGGTAATGAGATAATAGTCGCTGGGTTGAACGGCCATATCTCAAATATTAGACCGGACTGACGCATTGCAGCAGACCGTAGTTTAAGCAAAACCTATTTGGGCGTCCGTAACTCTTGCGACGCAGCCCACTCGGCGGCCTGGGGCTGGGTTTTCAGGTCTTCGCCCCGTTTCAATTTTCCGAACCGAAAGAGTCCTATCATCGCAAAGCTCGGGATCAGCACGGTTGCGGTTACCAACGTCGCCAGAGTCCACATGACAGCACCCTGTCTTTGACGCCCCGCCGATAACTCGGGCGGCTCGGGCCCGGTTCCTAGAAATCAGCACCTGCTGGACAGGAACCCGGGCGGGTCTTCGGCGTTCTGGGATTCGTGCCAGGCCGCCCTGGTACAGTTCCCAAAGACGGCCCCAGTTGCTCCCCCGAGGCTGGGGCCGTTTCTTTAGCATTTCCCGAAATAGCCTCTCACCATTTTCAAATCATGCCACTCGCTTTGGAGCTATTGGGGTCACGACGGCGGTCTCTGAGACCGGATCGGGGCCGGACTGGATCATGCCGTCGGAGCACACGAATAGCTCTGAGTAGGGATCGACCGCCAACCGGTCGAACAGTGCTTGCAGTTCAGGCCGGAGACCATCGCCACGAAGGGCGGCAATAGAGTGAAACTTACGCATGTCGTGCTCCTATCTGGTTGGAGCACGATAGGAGTCTTCGCGAGGCGAGCCACCCGATTACCGAATAGGACGAATCATGCCGTCACTTGCAAATTCAAAACAGGCCACCTCGACATAGACGGGACGGATAACGGAACGTAACAAAGCTGAACGTGTCCGCGTTTCGAGATGAGCAAGGTATGGAGGTTCTCTATGAAAAGACTGACCTGTCGAGATTTAGGTGGTCCGTGTGATGCGGAGTTCGCTGCGGACTCGTTTGAAGAGATCGGGAAGAAGAGCCAGGCGCACGTCATGGAGCAAATGCAAAATGGCGACGCGGCGCACCTTTCCGCTGCAAGCAGCATGAGAAGCGCAACGCCCGAGCAACAGAAGGCTATGATGGCCGAGTTCAAACGGAAATTTGATGAGGCTCCGAACGTCTGACGCGCGGGCCGGCGAAGGCGGGAACAAGTGGCAACGGACCGGTATTAATGACGGGCTGCTGACCCCTATTGCCCCGGCAGCAGGCGCGGCCGCGGTGTCCTCACCCGAGGGCCGGGGCCGTTTCCTTTTGGATCAATGGTTGCGCTTCAGCGTTCTCCAAAGGACTAACCTTGACGGGATCGAGTTTAAGCAAACCGCTTACGCACTGGATCGGGGTTCACGGAAAGCCGCCTTGGCCCGTTTCCTGAGCAAGGCTGCGGCTGGTGATGACGAGGAGACCGAAGAGGAACGCCGCCTGGCGGCCTGACTGCTGCGGGCGAGCCTGTCACGTCGGGGTAGACCGGATCCATGGCTTTCAATCAGTCGATACGATCCTACATCTGAGCGCCCTGTTGGTTGAATTACTGTTTCAGCTACGGGCCGCCTTCGAAACGTCGAAGCTGTCCTCCAGCATCTGGAAGCGCGTCACGACATCGCCCGAAATCGTCAGGATGATCGCGAACTGCGTCGCGGTGATCTTGCCGGTCGCCTTGATCCGGGTCTGGAGCGCACCGATGATCGCGGCGCGGCTCTCGCTGGCCAGGATGTCCTCGACCTCAAAGGTGACGGGCTCGGTCAGCGCGCGGATATCGCGGATGAAATCGGCGACCGCCTGGCGGCCGGTCTTGCGGCCGATCCAGGGCAGCACCCCATCATCGCCCTGGATCTCGAATCGGAGATTGGCGTCGAACGGGGCGGCGATCTCAGCCGGATCCCGGCCGCTGCCGATCCCTTCCAGAAGCTTCTGTGCAATAGCTATGTTCTGTTGATGACTCATCTTTTTGCCTCCGTGATCTGGGCCGAACGTTTCGACGCTCGCGCGTCACGCGCCCGTTGGGTCGAGAAAGGTGTAAACCGCCGAGATCCGCCCCGCGTTCACGACGGCAACGTCCAGTCCGGTGATCTGGCGCGGTTGGTGCGGCGGGCCGAATGCCCAGGCGAGCCGCTCACTATCCTGCGGGGCGTCAACGTTGCCGATCTGCGAAAATACGTGGTCCGGGAACTGTGCCTGGAGGGTGACAACCGCATCGTCCACGGCTCGAGCCCGACATGCTGGCCGCGCGGATCGGAGAAGACGTGATCGCGATCGAATATCGCCTCGATCGCGGTCGCGGGCCGTGCCGGGTCGCGCTCCCCGAAGACTTCGTGAAGGTTGCGAACCAAAAGATTCTCGATGCTACCCGACATTCGCTGTTCTTCCTTGTCTCTGCTTAGAGTCTGTCCGGGAACATCAAGTAGGATTGCAAAGCTTTCGGAGCATGAGTCGGATTGAGGCGAGACGCAAGAAAGCCAGCGCCTTGCGATTGAGGTTCTCCCAATCCTTTGCAAGCCTGCGGCAGCGATTGAGCCAGGCGATGGTGCGTTCGACGATCCAGCGCTTGGGTAACACCGCAAATCCTTTGACCTGATCGGAACGCTTGACGATTTCGGCCTCAAGTCGGGGCAGGATTTTTGTGAGCGCGTTCTGGAATTTCGGCCCCTGATAAGCCGCGTCGGCAAACAGCTTCTTCAGGAGCGGATGGCTCCCGAGCAGGGTCGCAAGCAGCAAGATGCCGCCGTCGCGATCCTGGATATTGGCGGGATGAACGATGGCGTGGAGTAGCAAACCCAGCGTGTCTACGAGAATGTGGCGCTTCTTACCTTTGATTTTCTTGCCCGCATCATAGCCATGCGTATCGATGCAGGCCCCCCTTTTTCTGCGCTTTTCACGCTTTGGCTGTCGATGATGGCCGCGGTGGGGCTGGCTTCCCGTTCGCCCTGCTCCCGGCACTTCAGATAAAGCGCCTGATGAATGCAATCCAGCGTGCCGTCCCAACTCCACAAATCGAGATAATCATGCACCGTGCTGCGCGGTGGCAAATCTTTCGGGAGTGCACGCCACTGACATCCCGTGCTCAAAACATACATCACCCCGTTCATCACTTCACGCACATCGACATGGCGCCGGTTACCCCCACGTTTGGCCGCAGGGATCAACGATTCAACAAGCGCCCATTCGTCGTCGCTTAGATCGCTCGGATATCGCAATTGGCTGCGGTCGTAGCGCCCGCGGTTCTTCGCCGTCCACATCGGTGCCCCTCCATCGAATCAGGTCACACCCCTTGAATCACAAACGATTCATATGATTCAATATGTTTTCGGACGGACACTTAGAGGCAAGCAGGCTGTAAGCTCGACAACAAACCTTGGGCGCAGACAAAGGCGGCCTGCCAGTTACAGTCCAACGAGTTACCGCAAACCATTCTCGCGCCGAAAGGCCGTTGGCGTAACTCCGACTAGTCTTCGAAACACGCGGTTCAGTTGGGCAGCACCGCTAAATCCCGCCGCGAGCGCCACGTCGGCAATTGATAGGTCACTTTCCCACAACATCTTTGTTGCAACGCTGATCCGCTCTGACAGGACGTACTGATAGGGTGAAAGCCCAACTGAATGTTTAAACGCTCGAATAAAGTGGAAGTGGCTCAATCCTATCAAGCCCGCCAGCTCGGATATGCCAATGTCTTTCGAAACACTAGCATCAACGAACTCTTTGATGCGTCTTAATTGATGCCCAGTTAAACCTCCGCGAACCGGCTCCAGTCTTGAGTACTTGGGGTCTGCGGCGTGCCGCAGTTCCCATAAAAGCAACAGCCCGAGCGTCTCAGCATACGCACGGTCATCTATGCCCGAGCCATCTATGACACTTCTGAGTTTTTGGAGCGTAGCTTTAAGATTGTCATTTTCGAAATACAAAGACGGAGGAATTTTTGAGATATCGTTTAAGTCGTGATTTGATGCAGGAGGGATCAGGTGAACTGCAATGGCTGACGATACCGAGCGTTTGAAACAATTCCAACCTTCCACGGAAGATCCGATCGGCGCGAAAGTTAATTTATCGCGGGCGTCAGTAAGCGTCGAACGGCTTCCTCCGTCTATAGTCGTCTCGCCATCAGAGCGAATATAGTCATGCAGCGCTAAATAAGTCGCATCTCCCCTCACCCGGAATTCGAATTCCGTTGGCTGAACACGAACAAGCTCAGCGGAGAACCACGACCAAGACATCCGTTTAACGAAAATGGATGATGTGCATCGGGGCGGCGCTGACGGAGCTCCATCTAAGCGTCCGGCCCCAAGCCACTTGCCGTTGAAGGTTCGGTCTTGCTCATTCGCTCTTGCTGGCATTGTACATGCCAACATTTCCTTCGAAACCTCGAACTTTCCCGAGTTGTTCAAATTTCCGTTGGAAGCACCCGATATGCAACATTGCGGTCTCACAAATTGCGCTGAATAGCTTTTTTTGCGCCAAAATGATCCGACCGCGGCTCGTGCTATTGCCGATCACTGTTTTCTCAGAGTTGTTGTTCCCGCTCGCTGGAAGGCACTAGAGGTTCTCTAGCGGCTCCGCCCGAGCGGGGGGCGCGTGGCGCGATTACTAACGACAGTATTAGCGGTAACTCGGCTTGTTCTCGTCGGGACATCCGAATGAAGTGGCAGTGCAGTCGCAACCCCGGTGATAGTGGATGCAGCGCTCATCGATGGGAGCCGCTTGCCAGACCGCTAGTCTCGTCTTAGGAGGGCTCTTGTCGGGACGCGTGCATGTTGTTGACGACGATGCTTCTTTCCGAACAGCAATCGCGCGTCGTCTGCAGAAAGCTGGCTACGAGGTCGTGACCTATCCGTCGGCTCAGCATTTCCTGGATCGTATGCCCAGCGAGAGTGAGCTGGGCTGTATTCTTCTCGACGTGCGGATACCGGGACTGAGCGGTCCGGAGCTCCAGTGTCGTTTGAGCGAGCTCAGCTCGACCCTGCCTATCGTGTTTCTTACTGGTTACCCCGATGTTCCGACCACGGTGCGGACCATCAAGGCGGGTGCCGAGGATTTTCTCACCAAGCCCGTATCGTCGGACAAGCTTCTTCAGGCAATTGAGCGGGCTATAGCCCACCATGAAGCGGGGCGTGGCCTGAAGAGCAAGCTCGACATGGTTCGCGCTCATATCGGGAAACTGACGCCGCGCGAGCGGCAAGTCTTCGAGCTTGTCATTCGCGGCCAGACCAACAAGCAGGTCGCGAACGCGTTGGGCTCGACCGAACGCACAATCAAGGCCCACCGCCAACGGGTGATGGAGAAAATGCAAGTTCAATCCTTGGCCGAACTTGTCTCCCTCGCCGAGCGGGTCGGCGTTTTGGACGGTACGTACCGTAACGGACCGTCGGCTTGAAAAATCTCTCAACAGTTTAAAATGGTTATGGTCATGCCGAAGCTTTTCAGAACCACGACGATTTCGAGGAAGCGGTTTGCGCCATTCTCACATCAGGCACTTCCGAGTCTGACCCATCTCGGACATTGGGTCGCAGCGTCTGGGGCCGATTGTTGGCCCTTTCTCATTCGCCGCCCCGTCGTAAAGTGCTAGGCCTTAGACGTCGATGAGGCGTTTCCTCCGGGGGCTCAATGAGACGGCGCGAGTTCATCACGCTCATCGGAAGTGCGGCTAGTCTTCCGCTCGCGGCGCGCGCGCAGCAGCCGATGCCGGTGATCGGGTTTCTCCACAGTGTGTCGTTCGACACCACCATTGCGAATCTCGTGCAGAGTTTCCACCAAGGCCTGAGGGAAGCCGGCTTCGTTGAAGGCCGGAACGTGTCGATCGAATACCGCTGGGCGGAGGGTCATTATGATCGGCTGCCGGCGCTGGCGGCCGATCTCGTTCGCCGTCAGGTGGCCGTGATCATGGCATCCGGCGGCACTCCTACGGCACTCGCTGCCAAGGCGGCGACTACGGCGATTCCGATCGTCGTTCTCGTCGGCGTTGACCCAGTCACAGCTGGTCTCGTCGCCAGCCTCAACCACCCTGGCGGCAACGTCACGGGCGTAAGCATCCTTAATGTCGCCGTGGTCGCAAAGCGGCTTGAGCTCCTGCACGAATTGGTGCCCACAGCTGCAGTCATCGCACTGCTCGTCAACCCGACCAACCCCGTATATACCGAGCCGGAAACCAAAGAAGCGCGGGATGCAGCACGTTCTCTCAGGCTGCAGCTGCATGTTCTGAATGCGAGCAATGAAGGCGAGATCGACGCGGCTTTTGCGACTATGGTCCAAGAGGGGGCTGGCGCACTCGTGTTAAGCCCCGATCCATTTTTCAACAGCCGGCGCGTTCAACTCGCGGTGTTGGAGGCGCGCTATGCGATCCCAGTCATCACCGATCGGCGCGAGTTTGTCGCAGCTGGCGGTCTAATGAGCTACGGCCCCAACCTTGCCGATGCGAATCATCAGGCCGGCGTGCTCGTCGGCCGCATACTCAAGGGTGCCAAGCCGGCCGATCTGCCGGTCCAGCAGGTGGTAAAAATCGAGCTGGTCATCAACCTCAAGACCGCCAAGACGCTCGGCCTCACGATTCCCCTGCCACTGCTTGGACGCGCCGACGAGGTGATCGAGTAAATCATTTGAGAACCCGTGCACATCGTATGTTGCGGTGCATGAGTCAGCTTCTGACCGAAGCGGACATATTGAGCTTCCTAAGGCCATAGCTCTTGCTCATACTGGAGATTGCCAAGGGCATGGATAAGCGCTTTTGGTTTCGCGTTTCCGCCGCCTTTATTCAGGCGTTGCTTCGTTATCGATTTTTGGTTCGTACCCGTGCATCCTGGTTGCTATTGTTACAGCTAAATTCGTAATGGAGGCATTGATGAAACGTCGCGACTTTCTGGCGCGAACTGCAGTTGGCGTTTCCGCAAGTCTCCTTCTGGGGAACGTTCGGTCCGGCGGTTATCGTTTCATCGGTTCCGCCCTTGCCGCTGGCGAGGGAGATCGGCAGAAAGCTACCCTTGAGCAGAAATTCGCCGAATTTGCACTTTCCATCAAGTATGAAGGCTTGGCTGCGGAAGTTGTCGCAGCGGCCAAGCGGGTGCTTCTTGACACACTAGGATGCGCATTCGGTTCGGTAGGAAGCGAGCCCGCAAATATAGCCGAGACGACAATTCGCAAGACTTTCGGAGAAGGCAATACAGCGACCATCATCGGCTATCCGCGGCCCGCTACCGTGGAAGGCGCACTGTTCGTCAACGGCGTCCTTGTCCGCTCCCTCGACCTGAACGATACCTATATCGGTACCGAGCCACTTCACCCGAGCGAGGTGCTTCCGACGGCCATTGCGCTTTGCGAGGAGAATGGACGAAGCGGCCGGGACCTCATCGAGGCCTTGGTCGCCGGCTATGAGGCCAGCATGCGCGTCAATGACGCCATCTCGTTCATTGAGCGTGGCTTCCATCCCTTGTGTGCGGCTTCCTACGGTATCCCTCTGATTGCGGGCAAGATCTGGGGACTTCCCAAGGAAGCCATCGCAAATGCGGTTGGAATTTCAGGCGCTCGTGGTTTCACAAGCTTTGTCGTCAATAGTGGCGCGATCAGCATGATGAAAGCCATGGGACTCGCCGCCACTGCAGCGGATGGCGTTTTCGCAACACGGCTCGCCGCGCAGGGATTCACCGGCCCGTCCGGCACGCTGGAGTGGCTGGCGTCGAAAATGAAGCCCGTCAAGGAGGGGGTTGCTGTCGATCTTGAGCTTGCCCGATACCGGTTGCCACGGGTGGCATTCAAACGCTTTCCCATTCAAATCGAGTTGCAAGCCGTGGCAGAGGCCGGCGCATCGCTCTCCGCGAAGATCAAGGATCGTACACAAAATATCAGGTCGATCACGGTCGACACCTATCCCGGAATAATCGAGCGCGTCGCGGATCCCGCAAAATTCAAGCCGCAAACAAAGGGTACCGCCGATCATAGTCTTCCGGTCTGCCTTGCCATGGCTCTTCTCGACGGCGATGTGACGGTTGCTCAATTCGAGAAGGATCGCTGGCGGGCTCAGGACGTGATGGCGCTGGTGGAAAAGACGTCGGTGAAGCCCGGAGAGGCACTTATTGCCAAGCTCCCCAAGGGGCGCGGCGCAAGCGTCGAGATTGTATTCGCAGATGGTCAGACCTTCCGCGAGACCGTGGAAGTTCCCGAAGGCGACGCGGAACGACCGCTTTTGCGGTCGTCGCTCGAACGCAAGTTCATAAACTTCGCGGTCCCCGTGGTTGGCAAGGCCGGCGCCGAGCGTGTCATGTCACTCGTCGATGGTCTCGAAGAGCTAAAGGATATCCGGGAATTGACCCAAGCCCTCCGTGGAAGTGGAAAGCAAAATCCGGTGTGAACCATGAATAGCAGCGATTAAAATGCCGATGTCGGTTGTTGGCACCTTTGAGACATGCCGACCGACTCTGAGAATGTCCGCTAACCGGGGAAGACCGGAAGTGAACGGAGCACGGTCAATAGGACGCGAATGACCCCCACAGCGGACGTTGCAGTGGCTGGGCGTACCGGACCGCTTTGCGAAGCTTCATCAGATCGGAGCTCTACCATCGCCTCTCAGGCAATAGTCGCGCGGTGTTGCAGCCGAACTTCCGATTATACGATCGTGCAGCGTTATACACGGGAGCGAATCTCATATTGGCTTTGCGGGCCCGCCGTCCTAGAATTGCGGCGATCGTAGGATGGGCGAAATGCAGTATGTTTGCGACGCGCCGAAGGGTAAGACCTGGTTCCGTATCGAGACGGAAGGTGAAGCGGCGC
>Ga0137418_10006344_pt1 | contig 10876 bp, 6 predicted proteins | sample CZODoug3_1_2_16f_FD_122242 | JGI IMG/M metagenome (GOLD analysis project Ga0137418, IMG submission 122242) | Vadose zone soil fungal communities from Angelo Coast Range Reserve, California, USA - CZODoug3_1_2_16fungal (Hybrid Assembly) | ecosystem: Environmental > Terrestrial > Soil > Vadose... | reverse complement strand
CTTGGCGCCCGGCCTGTTGTAGCCGTAAAATGGCAGGCTCAGATCCTTCCAGAAGTTCGAGCGATCGGCCTGGACCGCCGCGCGCAACTGGTCGAACGCTTCGATGGGGGTGCCGGCGGGATTGGCGGGTGTTTTCAGCATCAGGGGCGGGATCGCGCTGATCAGCACGGCTTTCGCTACGCGCCTGCTGCCGTGACGGCCGATGTAGCGCGCAACCTCGCCACCTCCGGTCGAGTGGCCGACATGGATGGCACTGGTCAGGTCGAGATGCTTGACCAGTTCCGCAAGATCGTCGGCATAGGTGTCGAGATCGTTGCCCTGCCAGGGCTGGCTCGAGCGTCCATGGCCGCGGCGATCATGGGCGATACAGCGATAGCCGCGCGACGCCAGGTAGAACATCTGGTCCTCGAACGCATCCGAGCTCAGCGGCCAGCCATGGCTGAAGACGACAGGCTGTCCGGTGCCCCAATCGCCATAATAAATCTCTGTCCCGTCCTTTGTGATAAAGGTGCTCATACGCGGCCTCCTGTCTTTGGAATGCGTGCGATAGCAGAGCGTTGCTCCGCTGATCGCGGGGGAGCGAGATTATAGGCCGCTCCTACGACGCTGCTTTTTCGTTCTTGCGGTATTCGGAGCGCAATTGCGATAAGTTCGCGCGGGAGACCGTTCCAATGGAAACCATTGTAGGAAACCTTTGGGTGCCCAAGTCTTGGTCAAGTATGTCGAGGCGGCGCTGAAAAGCCGAGCATCCTAATCACGATGGGCTGCGGGCCCTAAACCAAAGTATATCCAAACATACCAAATTCGATTTGCAACCAAACCTATGTCTTATGGCGTCGATTGTCGCGGCGCGAGTACCATCGTTAACGTTGAAGCCCGCCGCGGTGCCCCATCGCGGCGACAATCTAGGAAAGGTGTCCGATCATGCTCGCGAACGCCCGCTCCATGGTTCTTCCTTCCGGCGCCCCCCTCGACGATTACAAGCCCGGTCGGAGTCTCGAGCGCATGATCGGGGTCGTTCCGGCTGACCGGGTGAAGCGCCGCACGATTGCCTGGCCCGGCATCGCCGTGGAATTCATTCACGCGGCCGCCGGCAGCGAGCGGATCGACTACCGCTTTCAGGCGTCTACGCACCTGCTCGTGGCCTGGGAGCAGACCGCTCGCGGAGGTGGGGAGACCTATGTCGAAGGATTGCCGCGATCCACGCTCGGCGTTCTGACGCGCAAACTGACGTTCGTGCCTGCCGGGCATGAGTACCGCGACTGGCACGAGGCGCGCTCTTCGACCCGGGTGATGTTTTTCCATTTCGATCCAGCGGCTCCTGAAGTCCGGAGCGCGATAGCCGCCAACGGCGCATCGTTTGCGCCACGTTTACTCTTTGAAGACGCAACGCTGTGGGAGACCGCACTAAAGATGAAGGGAGCTACCGAATGCACCGGCCCGGAGGACTCGGCGTATTTTGAGGCGCTCGCCGTCGTGCTTCTTCACGAGCTTATCCGTCTCAACCGTGCAAAACCCCGTCCCGACCTTCCGGCGCGCGGCGGACTGGCAGGATGGCAGCAGCGATTGGTCACGAACTATATCGAGGACCATCTTGCGGAGAGCATCTCCCTTTCGACGCTTGCACAGCTCGTTCGTCTCAGCCCCTTTCATTTCTGCCGGGCGTTCAAGCAATCGTTTGGCACCCCGCCCCATCGCTATCACATTGGCCGCAGAGTCGAGCGGGCGAAGGATCTGCTGGCCACACGCGCTGTCTCGGTCACGGACATCGGATTGACGGTGGGTTTCAGCGAAACGAGCGCGTTCTCCACCGCGTTTCGCAAAGCCACCGGCCTCGCCCCGACGCGCTACGGCCGCGCTTTCGCTTAAGCGTTATGACGGCTGACCGCGGCCGACTGACACGTAATGCCAGTCGCTAAAATTGACGCGTTCGCGCACGAGGGAGTCGTCGCGACAGCAAAATCAAATCCAGTAGAACGCAACGGATGGCAATGCTGCTGTCCTGTCAGGCTTCAGCACGTCGCTTGCGGAGACCTTTCGTGAAAGCGGCGCCGCATGCTCAGCGCGGCCGAATTGATCAATGGTGTGCCGCGGCGGGCGGTCGCGAGGCGCGTACCGATCGTTGCTGTCCGCGTTGCGCGCCGGGTTTCGACGCTTCGCTTTGCGTCGCGCCATTGTCGTGCCTCTCTGAACTCCCATAAAAAAAGCAGCCGGCCCGGGGGGGCACGGACCGGCTGCAGCGTCTCGGAAGCGACGGGGAGGGCAGTCGTGGGAATTGTTCCCGATCCGAGTGCTCGCCATTGTAGTTCCGTGCAGGGAATCGTCTTGGCAGCAATTGCTGTAAGTTTTTCGGTCCTGCTTTAATGCGTCCGGAAACGCTAGGCCGGAGTCTAGGACGTCTGATTTCGCACCAAGAAGAATGCGCTTGCCGAAGCGGCAATGGCGGTGATGGCGCCCGCGACGGCGGCGGCATGCACTCCGGCAAGCAATTCCTGTCCGCTTGCACTGAGCACGGCGCCGAGCAGCGCCGTGGCGATGAGACCTCCCGTGCGCGCCACCGCGCTGTTGAAACCCGATGCGGAACCGGTGTGCGCGGCGTCGACCGACGCCAAGACGGCCGTCGTCAAGGGGGCTACCGCGACCGCCATGCCGATCGCGATGACAAGCACGGCGGGCAAGACGACCGTCCAATACCTGCCGCTGCCGTCCATCCGTAGCAACAGAGCGAATCCGGCGGCGACCATAAGCGGTCCGAGCGCGAGCGGCAGGCGCGGGCCGATGCGACCCGCCAATCCTCCCATCAGCGGCGATGCCAGCGCAATCACCAGGGGTAGCGGCAAGAGCGCGGCGCCGGCCGCGGTTGCGGGATAATGCGCGCCCGCGATCAACGTGTAAGGCAGCAGCACGAACAATCCGCCGAGCGCGCCATACAAGAAGAAGGTCAGCAGCGTGAGGCCGATGAAGGTGCGGGAAGCGAAAAGCGTCAACGGCATCATGGCGCGCTGTCCGCGAACGCCTTCGACATACACGAGCGCAAGCATCAGTGCGCCGCCGGCAACAACGGCACTGATAGCTTCGCCGGTCCAGACCGCACGCCCTGATCCGACTGTCAGGCCCCAGGTCAGCGCGCCGAGTCCAGCCGTCGCCAGCAGACCCCCCACCCCGTCAAGTGGGGCGCGCTTCGCGTCGCGCGGCGTGTCCTGGACGAAAGAAACCGCAAGCACGATCGCGGCGAGCGCGAGCGGCAGATTTAAGAGAAAGATCGCGCGCCATCCAACCGTGTCGATCAACCATCCGCCGAGCACCGGGCCCACGGCGCCGACGACCGCGCCCATCGCAGCCCAGATCCCGATGGCGCGACCGCGCTGCTCGCCGGCGAAGGCCTCACCAAGGATCGCCAAGCTGTTCGGCAACAGGATGGCGGCGCCTACACCTTGGATCGCGCGGCCGGCGAGCAAAAAGAACGGACTCGCAGCGCTCGCACAGAAGGCGGACGCCAAGGCAAAGACGGCGATGCCGGCGATCAGCAGCGGTTTCCGGCCAAAGCGGTCGCCCGCCGCGCCGCCCAAAAGCAAAAGCGCGCTAAGCGGCAGAAGATACGCGTTGATCACCCATTGCAGCGTCTCGCCTTCGGCGCCCAGGGATTCGCGGATCGCAGGCAGGCCGACATTGACAACCGATCCGTCGACGAAGGCGAGGCTTGAGGCGAGAATCGTCGTCGCCAGAACCAGATTTGGATAACGCGCCTTCGCTCTCCGGGTAACGGCTCCGGCCACAGCGGCGTCGCACGTTGCGTGCAGGAACAGGCTCACCTCAGGACCTCTCCCGCTTCTGTCGTCCCTGGGCGGCTCCAAAAAGTGATTGGCCAGTGGACACGATGTCGATAAAATCCCAGGGTGACAAGGTTATGGCGGCACGCTGGGTAAGAGAGTGCAAAATCCAGCCGCCCGCCGGGAAAGTCGCGCGCAATCAATCGAACATCGACGGGAGGCACAGATGCGGTTCGCAGCCTTAACAGTCTTGGCGGGTACGGTTTTGGCGCTAATGACGGCACCGGCCGAAGCAGCATGGAAAACTTACGTCAGCCGTGATTTCGGGTTTTCGTTCACGGCACCGGGGGAAATGAAGGCGGAGAGAGGGATTTACAAGGGCGAGAAGGACGGTGATCACGGATACGGGGATCATCCCGCGGTCATTTTCCGGTCCGTCGACAACAATATCGAATATACGGCGACCATTGTGGACTTCAACTCACAGGTCGGGGATTCGGCGAGCCTGCTCCAGGAAGCGGCAGTTGCCTTCCAGAACGGCGGGAAGACCGTGATGGACAATTACGGCCGCATCAACAACATCTATGGCCGCAAGGTCACTGTCGATCTCCCCAACAATGGTGGCCGCTCGATGGCCTCGTTCTATTTCAACAAGGGCTATCTCTACAGGATGCAGGCCACCGTGCGACCGGCCAATGGGGATTACGCGTCGCCCGATGCGGCGAGATTCATCGACTCGCAAGTGTGGCTGTTGCGCAACAATCTTTTCGAAGCCCACCCATTTCCGCCACACGATTTCCCGGATTTGGCGGGCGCCATTGACCTGACTTTGCCGAACTAGACCGAATCAAAATCCGAGCGAACCCATGAAGGGGGATCGCTCGGATTCCGAACGTCCTGACTCGAATCGTCAGTTGTTGCGGCCTGCGAGGTTATTGGGGCCGTTGGACAGCGACTTCCCGTCGGCGAGCGTTGCCGTCATAAACTGACCGCCGCGCGCGCCATCCTTCAGGGGATGCATGGTCAGGGTGATCTTGTCGCCCGGCTTGATTGTGGTTGGATTCCAACCGCGCTGCGTAAGCTGGGCCGGCGCGTTCATCTCGATGGCCCATTGCAGCTCCTTGCCGGTCTGGTCCAAGACATCGATGCGAATCCAGCTATGCGGATTGGACCATTCGAATTCCTTCACCGTGCCGTTCAGGGTCACTGTCTTCTCGGCATCGAACATGGCGAAGGAGTGGTGGGCAAGGGCCGGCGCCACGAAAGCAACCGCCCCGATCGCGGCGAGAGAAAGGACTTTGAGTTGCATTGGCGTCTCCTCAAATGACGGGCCGCCCAACAACGCAGGCTCTTACAAGCCTACCGCGCAACCACGGCTGCAGGCAAGAAAGGCCCAAAATAAAACCGTAGCGATTCGGCAAGTAATCGCCCCAGTCCAACTCTTTCAGCGAGGCTGAGTTCGAGGCCAGCATCCGGCGGCGGCGACGCCCAGAGGGTGCCTGGAAGTTGCTCCGGCCCTAATTGGGGGCGCGCAACGAACCGTCCGGATTGCGCGGCGTGATATTCGCGGCGATCGAGGCGGATCATCGCAACAACCGAGAACCATTTCCCAGCGAGCAGTGCAAGACCTCCACCCGATCAAAGCAGACGTCCCTTGCGCCCTCAGGAACTCGATTGGGCGAAGAGATGTATGTCCAAACTTTCTTTTGAAGAAGTTTCTCTCAATCCGCGTGGTGCAAAGGCTCCCTCGGGTCAGGAGTGCATGTGGCCGAATAGTTAATTTAATTTTACGTTGAACATCATCTTATTTTTTCCCCGGAACAAGAGTAGAATCCCTAGAAGTTTGCGTTTGTGCAGCAATTCAGCAATTCGCATAACGGTTTTTTGGAGCGGGATCGCGGCCCCGTTTTGAATTGCACTGTTGGTCGGTCTGCTTCCGTCCCCCGCACACCGCCCCAGCGCTCTCCGATTACAAGCGCTTAGTGAAAACTGCGTTTCGGCCCATCGGTACCTTCAAGCGTGTTGTGAAGACGGGTGAGAAGCCCGCTCCGCGTGCCGCGTGATCGGTAGCAGCTCGGAATCATCCGAGTGCAATAGCGGATTGCCAACTCTGGCATCCGAGGGGGGAAATACCATGCATCCAACGACATCCAGGCTCGCGACGCTTTTGGGCACGGCATCCGTCCTGACCATGGCAAGTGTCCTGAGTGCACACGCGCAGCAAGTTGCGCAAGCTCAAACGGCTCAGACAGCCGAAGAGGTTCCGGAGACGGTTCTCATCACCGGTTCGCTGATTCATGGAGCGGTCGCGGTCGGAGTGCCGGTGACCTCACTTTCCGACCGGGACTATAAGCAGATCGGCGCGCTTACCTCAGCCGACCTTCTGAAGAGCCTTCCGTCCGTTTATGTTCTCGCCGGTTACAGTACTGTCACCACCGGGGGAAATTTTATCGCAGCGCAAGACACCAGGATCCATAACATCGGCGGCGACCCGACCGGGCCCAAGACGATGTTGATGATCGACGGCAAGCGTGTCCCCTTCACGTCGACCGCTCTTTGCTTGGTCGACCCCTCGCTCATCCCGCAGCTCGCAGTCGATCGTATCGACGTCCTTGCCGATGGCGCATCGGCAACCTACGGCGCCGACGCCGTGGCCGGGGTGATCAACATCGTGCTCAAGCGCGGTTACAACGGCGCGATCACCCAATTCCGCGTCGGACAGTCGACAAGTTACGGCGGCCTCTCAGTGATGGGGTCTCAGCTCTTCGGCAAGACGTGGGACGGCGGCGATGTCACGGTGACGTATGAATATTACCACGATGCAAAGGTGCAAGGACCTGGGACACCATTTTTCACCTACGACTTTACGCCCTGGGGACTCGAAAACAGAACTCCGATCATCAGCTCCAATCCGGGCATCGCCACCGTGGGCAAACCAACTGCACCGGCGGGGACGCCAGCCGGATTCGATGCCAATACCGGCACGACCTGCAACAATTGCTACTCGATTCCGAAAGGACAGAATGGCGTCGGACTGACATGGGCTCAGATTCTCGCCAATCCGGGCATTGGGAACGAGTATAACCCCTACCGGGATGCCTGGGTGTTTCCGGATCAGCAGCGCAACGCCGTGGTCCTTACTTTCGATCAGGACGTCTACAAGGGTGACGGCTTCCTAAAACGCGCGCAGTTTTACGCCGAGGGCTTCTACAATAATCGGCGCGTAATCCAACACAATGCCGGCACCGCCGGGCCCCAGAAAACCAACGCCGTAAGCCAGGCGATACCCACCTTCAACCCCTATTACCCGATCGGTGCGCCGGCGGGTCTCAGGGTGGCCTACAATTTGGCCCAAGAGCTAAACTCCTACGGCGCCTCCGGTGTGCAGCAAGGGCGCTGGGAGGGCGGCTTCAATCTCGATCTGCCGGCTGACTGGAAAGGAAAAATTTCCTACGCGAAGACCGAGGATCATGCCGACGATCAATTCAAGGGCAACGCGAACCCAAATCTGGTGAATGCCGCCGTCGGCAACGTCGTTGCGGCTTCCGGTGCTTTTCGCTCATATACCAAGCCAGCCAACATTCCGTATTTGAACCTGTTCTGCGATCCGAACGCGTTCACCTGCAACGATCCGGCAACGCTTGCCTACATCAAGGGCGACCGCGTGCGGGAAACACGCCAGGTCTTCAACGAGGCCAATGCCACGTTCGATGGACCCGTCTTCAACCTGGCCGGAGGGCCGGTACGGGCCGCCGTGGGCGGCGACTACCTGACCGAGCATTACGTCCGTACCGAGATCGATGGGAACAGTTCCCAGTTGGGTAACGCGGCCCCGGGCCTGCGCCCAGATCATGGGGCGCTCTCTCTCTGGGCGGTCTTTGCCCAGTTGAACATTCCGATTGTCGGCGAGGCTAATTCGATTCCGTTGGTAAGAGGGCTAGAGGTCGAACTGTCGGGCCGGATCGACCATTATTCGAATTTCGGCTACACCAAGAACCCAAAGATCGCCATCAATTGGAACGTGGGCGCCGGCCTGACGCTGCGCGGCACGGCGGGCACGTCCTTCCGAGCACCCATATTCGGGGAAATCAACGGTGTCGGGGGCGGCGCGCCCAGCCCCACGAACATTGCCGCGGGCGCCAACTCGAACACCACGCCGACGTGTCCAGTGGTGGGCGTGCCGGCCGTTCCTGGATCCGCGGCCGCCATATTGAACCCCACTTGCAGCGCTGCGCTCCTCTATCCAGGTATCCTTCCCGCAGGTTTCGGTGTCGGCCATGCACTCGACACGCCGGGGAATATCTTCCATGTCGACCCGGAGACAGCGAGAAACTGGAGTACCGGATTCGATTTTGCGCCGATGGGCTTCCTCAAGGGCTTGGACCTCAATGCCACCCTCTACAACATCAAGATTACCAGCACGATCCAAGCATTGCCCGTGGGGGGCGGGTTGGATGACCCGGCAACCTTTGCAAGCGGCTATTATATTTTACCCTCAAACCCCTACTTCAATCAGTTCGTACAGAATATCGCCAATTTGCCGAACGCGAGCCCCTTGATCATCCCCTCGGGCGTCCAGGTCATTACGGACGGCAGAAGAAAAAATCTTGGCTGGATCCGATACCAAGGGATCGACTTCGGCGGCAGTTACGATTGGGACATGGGAAATTGGGGAGCATTCAATGCGGGCGTCACCGGCAACTACATCCTTGAACGTCAAACCAAAACCGTGCCGGGTGTCCCGGTTCTTGACGACTACAGGGGCAAGGATTCCGGTGGCAGGATAAGCTACCGGGCGCGCTTGGGTTGGGCGGGAGGCCCGGACGGTGCGTGGAGTGCTACCGCCTTCATGAACTGGCGCCCCCATTTTGGGACGCAGGAGGCGGGCGACTCTGCAAGGCCGGGATTGCTTCCTCCGACGTGTTTCCTGGTCGGACAGACTCCCTGCAATGCGAGCGGTTTGCCGCAATTCGCTCAGTACACGAAGCAATATTCCCAATTGAGCTTGTATGAACCGGCCTGGGTCACTTTCGATCTTTCGCTCGGGTACAACACCGGCGAGCGCCCGGCCAATAAATACCTGAGGAACCTTGGCTTCCAGCTCGTGGTCAACAATATCCTGAACAGGAAGCCAAACTTCGCCTACTATGTTACAAATGCAGCTGTCGAAGCATTTGAGCAGCGCAACGATCCCGCGCAGCGCGTCATAAGCTTCGCGGTCACCAAGGCTTGGTGAGCATGGAAGATTCCCAGCATGTCCAATCAATTGCTGCAGGATGCGCAAGGCTTGCACAGAGCGGGAAAACTCGCGGGAGCGGCTCACCTCTATCAGCAGTTCTTGCGCATCAATCCGGCGCATTTCGAAGCGCTTTACGCGCTCGGCATGCTTCATTTCCAGAGTGGACAATTCGATCAGGCGCAACTGCTTTTCAACGAAGCGCTCCTGCTCAAACCGCTCTCGCCGCATGTCCTCTGCGTTCGCGGCATGGCGCTGTTGCGGCTGCGGCGCCACAATGATGCACTCGCTTGTTTCGACCTTGCGTTGTCGGTTAATCCCGACTCCGTCGAGGTGCTGAGCAACCGCGCTACCGCATTGTTGGAAATGAATCGTCTCGACGAAGCGCTAGTCGGTTTTGACGCCGTCTTGGCCATCGAGCCCAAACACGCGATCAGCTGGAACAATCGCGCTAACACGCTTGTAGGGCTCAGGCGGTTCGAGGATGCGGTTGCGAGCTATGACCGAGCGCTGACGATTTTGCCGGACTTTCCCGAGGCCAGAGACAATCGCAAATACGCGCTCGGAATGGTTTATTTTGAAAGTGGGAAATTCGAGCAAGCTCAGTACATTTTCGACGAGGCGGTGCGCCTGAACCCGCTTTTGCTCGATGGCATGTGCATTCGCGGCATAGCACTGATGCGGCTGCGGCGGCATCAGGAAGCGCTTGATTGTTTCGACCGTGCCTTGTCCATTAAGCCCGGCTTCGTCGAGGCCCTAAGCAACCGTGCAACGGCACTTCTGGAGTTGAACCGGTTCGATGAGGCGCTTGCCGGGTTCGACGCGGTCTTGGCCATCGATTCCACGCACGCGAACAGCTGGAACAACCGCGGCAATGTCCTGACGAGCGTGAAGCGTTTCGAGGAAGCGATAGACAGTTATGACAGAGCGCTGGCGATTCAACCCGATTTCCCGGAAGCCAGGGACAATCGCACGAACGCCCTGTTCGTGCTCCGCCGGTTAAGCCGCTGCCCGCCGGCCTACATGCGCACGCTTTTCGACGATTATTCCCATTATTACGATGCCGCGATGGTGGAAGGGTTGGGCTATCGTGGCCATCTCCACTTGCGCTCATTGGCGGAGCGCGTCCTGCCGAGATTGACGCCGCCTTGGCGCATCCTCGATTTGGGCTCTGGTACAGGGCTCGTCGGCGACGCATTCAAAGATCTCGCGCGAGGAGGACGTCTCGACGGTATAGACCTCTCCCCGCGAATGATTCAGGCAGCGCGCCAACGCGACATTTACGACGATCTGATCCTCGGCGATCTCGAGGCGGTCCTGACTGAACCCGGCCGCAGCTACGACCTCATCCTCGCCGCAGACACCATGGTCTATTTCGGCGATCTGGCCCCCACTTTCGCAGGCATTGTGGAACGGTTGGAGCCGGGCGGTTTCTATCTCTTTGCCGTCGAAAGCATGGCCGGCGAAGGTTGGGAACAAATGCCGGTCAACCGTTTTCGCCACAGCGAAACATATCTGCGCGCGGAAGCCGCTCGAGCCGGTCTCGAATTCGTTGACCTCATGCAATGTTTGTTGCGTCGCGAGAAAAGCGAGCCAGTTGCCGGTTTTGCCGTCGCCCTGCAAAAGCCAGCCGGCGACGAGCGGCCATTGGCGATACGCTAACGCCAAATTCGTAAAACCACATATGGCGCCAGCGCGCGTTCCACGATCTCCGCGATCCCGTCACCGGCGTCGATGACGCCGGCGTTCTCTCCGGGCCCGACGAGCACGCCAGGTCCCTCGCTGGGCAGGCGCCGGAGATGCAGCCGTGACGACTTATAGGAGCAGTGCTCGCTCCACATCACCGCGAACATGGCCAGCTCGAGATGGT
>Ga0137418_10006342_pt1 | contig 10877 bp, 10 predicted proteins | sample CZODoug3_1_2_16f_FD_122242 | JGI IMG/M metagenome (GOLD analysis project Ga0137418, IMG submission 122242) | Vadose zone soil fungal communities from Angelo Coast Range Reserve, California, USA - CZODoug3_1_2_16fungal (Hybrid Assembly) | ecosystem: Environmental > Terrestrial > Soil > Vadose... | reverse complement strand
AGTCCCTCGCCTCGGTCACGGTCGGGCTACCGCTCACGGCCTGCAGGGCAAGTCTCATCTGGTCCGTTATCGCCACGAGCCTTCCTCGCACCACCTGGGCCAGAACAGGATCCACGTCAGCTCGTCCGATCGGCGTGGCCATCACTGTCCAATCTTCACGTGGATGGCGCCGAGGCTGTCCGTCGCTGCGCTAGCGCCTGGCGGCACGACGACTACGCATCCGGGGAGTTGGATCAAGCACGGTCCGCTGACGAACTGATTCGCACCTGGCCAGTCACAGCCGTACACGACGGTCGCTTCCGGCGTGTTCGCGTCATCGAACACGACCGGCCGCACGTCCCGAGTCTCGAACCCTTCGCCGGAGGTCGACGACGTTTGCGAGCGTGAGCGCTGGGCGGCTACGGCGCGGACCGAGAGGATCTCGAATCCCGCCTCGCGGTAGCCAGCCCCTTTGCCGAACAGCATCTCGTAGTCGGACTCAAACCGATCCAGCAGCCGGGACAGCGTCGATGGGTCGGGGTCAGCGTCTAGAGCAACGTCGAGGTGATGTGCCTGACCGCGGTATCGAACGGCGGCGGTGTAGCTCACCTCGGTTGCGTCTGACAAAGGGATCGCCGCGAGAACCCTTCGGGCAGTGTCACGAAGCGCATCGGCGACTAGGACGGAGTGCGATTCGCTTGGCTCAACGCCTCCGAACAGTCGGACGTAACAGGTTCGCGACGCTGTAGTTCGGAGATCACTTGTTCCAGCACCGAAGGCGGACTGCGCGGTCGCCGTGGCCGGAACCACGAATCCGTCGAGCCCCAGCTCGCGACATAGGGCCCACGCGTGGGATGGACCGCTACCGCCCCCGGCGACGACCACGAATTCTCGCGGATCGTGCCCGCGTTCGATGGTCACCGACCGCATGAGATCGGCCATTGCCGAGTCAAGAACCTCACGGATCGCCCTGGCCGCTTCGACAGTCGTCAACCCGAGAGGCTGACCGACCCACTGGTCGATGGCCCGACCGGCCGCCTCGGCGTCGAGCACGATTCCACCGCTACCGAAGCGGTTGGCGTCCAAGACACCGAGAACCAGATCCGCGTCGGTTGCGGTGGGCTCGACACCACCCTTGCCGTAACAGACCGGGCCGGGGATTGCTCCGGCGCTGCGAGGGCCGACCGTGAGGATGCCACCGCTGACTCCAGCGATCGAGCCACCGCCCGCGCCGATACTGGCGACGTCGACGCTGGGTACGCGCATGTCGGCTCCCCCGAACGTGACGTCCTCGCGGAGCAGAGGCGCGCCGTCGACGATCACCCCCACGTCGAAACTCGTGCCTCCTACGTCAAGGGTGAGCACGTTGGGGCGCTCCAGCTGTTCGCCGAGGGCTTGGCCGGCCACCACGCAGGAGGCGGGTCCGCTGAGCAGTCCAGTTACCGGGGTTGCGCTCAGGGCAGCCGCCGGAACGACCCCGCCGGCGCTGGTGGTCATCATGATTGGCGCCGCCATACCCAACGCCGCTAGCTGCTCGCCGAGTATCGCTAGGTAGTTCCCGGCGATCGGGCCGAGCGCCGCGTTGGCCGCAGTGGTGGACGCCCTCGCATATTCGCCGATGGTCGGCGCAATGATGTGAGAGACACTGACGAACGCGTCGGGGAGCCGCTCTCGGACAAGCTCCGCGACCGCAATTTCGTGGGCCGGATTCTCCGTGGACCAGAGAAGGCAGACGGCCACCGCTTCGAGACCCTCGCCCCCCAAGATCTCCACTGACGCACGTGCTGAGTCGAGATCCAAGGGCACGACGATCTGACCGTTAGAGCCGACCCGCTCTCTTACCTCCACGACCAGGTGCCGCGGTACGAGTGGTTTCGAGCGACCGCGGAGCGCATAGTCTCCGAGCTCCAACCCCTGGAGAGCAGCAGTTCCTCGTCGAAGTCGCCCAATTTCCAGCACATCGCCGAATCCCTGGGTCGCAATCAATCCCACTCGCGCAGCGCGGCCGGTCAACAGAGCGTTGAGGCCAACTGTGGTTCCATGACCGAATCGACTGATCCGCGGACACAGATCCTCGACCGACATTTCCGCCAGTTCGGCGGCTAGGCGTAAGGCATCCACGACGCCAGTCACGATGTCGGCCGTCGTCGGCGACTTGCAGACCAGGGTGTGTCCGCTCGGCGATCGCAGCCAGAGATCTGTGAACGTGCCGCCGACATCCGTGCCTACGGCCCATCCACCTGCACTGTTGACCAGCGCGTCGTTCCCGCTCACTCCTGACTCACTTCTCGGATGCTCCTACGTCGGACGGGTTTCGCGGCCAGAAGATCGGGATAACTGGTTCGAGTCATGGTTGCGTCGAGTTGCTCCGAGAGCAGAGTTCGGGCCTGGCCGATGGGCGACCTAGCAGCGGTTGATGACAATCATGTGACACGGCCAGCATCTCCGTCAAGGGATCGTCACAGGTAGTGTAGGTGCGGAACGGCACAGCTAGAGCGCACGAGGCAGAAATCCCAGCAGAGCGAGGAAGACCTTGTCGAAGGCCTACCCCGAACACGTATCTGACCCCGAGACCTTCACGCTGACTGCTGCTGGCGCGGTGCAAGGAGTCTACGAGGACGGCGTCAACATCTACCGGGGTATCCCATTTGCCGCGCCGCCGGTCGATAGTCGACGCTTCTGCGCACCAGGACCGGTCGAACCGTGGACCGGAACCAGACCGGCCCATACGTCTGCCGATGCCTCGGCTCAAACCAACTCCACGAACCGCGACCGAGTACTCGCGCACGTCCGCGAGCTCGATCCCGGCGTACCTGGGATCTTTCCGTGGCCCGACTACGCAATGTCGACGTACGACCAGCCCGATTCCGGAGAGGATTGCCTGTACCTCGACATCTGGGTCCCCGCCGATCGCGGCATCGAGACTCTGCCCGTGCTCCTGTACTACCACGGTGGGGCCAACGCCGTAAGTTCTGGTTCGTTCGCGCTCGAGCGGGGAGCGAACTTCGCCCGCGAGCAGCGCGTGATCGTCGTACGCCCGAACTACAGGATGGGTGCGGTCGGCTGGGTCCACTTCGGTCTGATCAACGACGAGCTTGCGGACGCTGTGAACCTCGGGTTCCAGGATCAGGTCGCCGCCCTGGAGTGGGTGCACGCAAACATCGGCCGCTTTGGAGGCGACCCCGATAACATCACCGTCGCCGGAGAATCCGCCGGCGCGACGGCAGTCTCGCAGATCCTGACGAACCCTCGAGCCCGACGTCTGGTCCGGCGAGCGATCATGCAGTCCCTATCGCCCTTCAACAACTGGTGCACGCAGCCGCGGCCTGATGCCGAGGTCGTTGCACGAATGTATTGGCGGCTACTCGGCGCGAGGAGCGCGAACGACATTCGGAACGCCGATATCCATAGGCTCCTCGCCGTTCAGAACATCATGACGCGTTACCTACCCCCCGATGCAAACGTAGCGTGGCGCCCGCTCGGCGCTGTCGTCGATCAGCAGTGGGTTCCGGAGCTGCCTGGCCACTATCTCTCGACTCAGGACGGCGACCTAGCAGACGTTGACATCGTCGTTGGGTTCGCCAAGGACGAGTGGCAGTTCTTTCGCGGACACTCCGGCACGGCACGAGATGGCACACGAGACGACGTCCTGGCCGTCTTGCGACAGGTGTTCGGTGATCGGGCCAGCAGCGTGTACGACCGGTACCGGTCGATCCACCCATCGCACACCCGCCCCGGCCACGTGCTCGCCGACGTGCTGTCGTTTCAATTCTTCAAGATGTCCTCGCTAGAGATTGCCCAAAATCTCGCCCGGCAGAACTCGCCGGTGTGGGTGTTTCAATTCGCTTGGGATCTCCCCGGGCTCGGCGGAGACTTACGGGCAGTGCATACCGGCGACATGCCCTTCCTCTGGTCGACCTACACCCACCGTGATCTTACAAACTGGCCGATTTTCCACGGCATCGATCGCGCGCGCCTAACTCAGGTGGCGCGCTCCTTCAGCAGTCTCTACGGCAGCTTCGTTCGTACGGGCGATCCGGGGCGGCCATGGAAGCGCTTTGGCGCAGAGGACCACGACATCCTTTGGCTTGGAGAGACGCTCGACACCCGCTCACGCTCACTCGATCGGGAACTCGAGATCTTCCACTCGACCGGCCTGCCCAGCATCGATGCCCTCGAGGATGCGCTCACCGCCAACGTCCGTGCTGCGCTCAACAAGTGACAGACGAGGATCATGCCTCAAGCGTCCAAGGCTCCGATAAGCTGTACCCATGGCGAGTCGACCCACCTCAGTCGCGCAACCAGTTCGAGTTCGGAGGGGTGCAGCGTCGGTCGAGAAGGCAATACTCGACGCGGTAATTGCTGAGCTCGCCGAAGTCGGATTCGGCCGTTTGACATTCGAGAGCATCGCCGAACGGGCGGGGACGGGAAAGAGTCCACTTTACCGACGGTGGCCAGATACGACCTCTCTCGTCATCGATGCCTTGGAGCATCTACGTGCGGATCCGGCTGGGTACCGGCGAACAGGAATTCTTCGTGACGATCTAATAGGCCTCAGCTACCATATGACTCGAGCCCAGCGTGGTGTCAGGGCTGAGGCACTCCGCAGTCTGCTTGGGGAGGCGCATCGCTACCCCGTGCTATTGGTGCGGTTCAGATTAGAAGTTCTGGATCCGATGTTCGATACGTTGACTGAGATGTTGCAGGATGCCGCGGCACGTGGCGAGATACCGGCCGAGCGACTGACACCGGTCGTACTCGAGGTCCTTCACGCGCTGATAATCAAGCGCACCATCCTCGACGTTCGCGATCCGACCAAGAAGGACATCACCGCAATGGTCGATGAGATTCTTGTACCGCTCGTCTATGCGTAACTCCTCACCCCGGCTGTCGGCAACGGGCGCTAGGGGATGACGGTGACGGGCCACTGCGCGTTACGCATCAAGCGCCTCGCCGGTGATCCGAAGAACTGATACCCGAAGTTCCGTCCACCACCCATGACCACCGCGTCGACCCGAAGCTCTCCGGCCAACCGCACCGTTTCGGCGTAGGGGCTGCCGTCGCGCTCAACCACCGCGATGTCGACTCCGACTGCTGTGGCCTGACGATCCATCTCAAGCCGAAGAGCTCTAACGGCCTCGGCATTGGCGACTCGTATGGCGTTGATGCTGTCCGGCGTCGACGCAAGCGGACCCAAGGTGTGGACGTAGAGCACCACCAGCCTCAGACCTTGTCGCCGAGCGAGACCGATTGCGTACGCGGCCGCGCGAAGCGACGATTCGTGCCCGTCAACGGCGACGAGGATGGTCCGTTGTCCGTCGCCATCTAGATCCAGCGCCGCGAGGGGTGCCAATTCCACCTGGGAGTACCGGCCTCGTGGAGTGAAGACGTCCCTCATAGCCATTTGACGACCTCACCATCGCCGAGACGGGGCAAGCGCGCCGACCAGGCGTCCGCTCCAGGATGGCCAATATTCACCACGAGCACCGCCTGCCACCGGCCGTCCGGAAAGAAGTCTGTGTTGATTGCGTCAGCATCGAATCCGCCCATCGGCCCTGCGGCGAGCCCGTGGGCGCGTACCGAGAGGATGAAATAGCCGGCCTGCAAGGTGGCATTGAACGTCCCCCAATCAGTGCGCAGTTCAAGGTCTGCTTCGAGCGCATCCCTCAGCTGTGGCCGAAACGGCAGGATTTCCGGAATATAGTCATGAAATCGCGTGTCCCATGCGAGTACGGCAACAGCTGGGGCTGTAGCAACCTTTGCCCTATTCCTCTCGTACATGTGGGGAACCAGGCGTTCACGTTCCGCCCCTTGTCGCACGTAGAGCACTCTAAGAGGCTGCGTGTTCGCCGAGGTTGGCGCCCATTTTGCGAGCTGCCATATCGCGAGCAACTCTTCATCGCTCACCGGCGTCGAAGAAAAGGTGTTCGCTGTCCGCGCATCGGTGAACAGCGTGGCGCGGCCGCGCTCGTCAAGACCCTCAAGCAAAGGAATCATCTGTTCGACGGTGTCGGACAAGCCATTGCCCCGTCTCTGGAAACGGTCGCGCATGGGTTAGCTAGCGACTCGCGGTCACCTCTCGTTCGCGAGCCGCTCTCGGACCTTCGATCCAATGCGAAACGCTTCGTCACGGTTCGCCAATTCAGGCGCGTGCGCCAGCAGGCCAGCGCTTCGGAACTCCTCAGCCACGGACGCCACGCGGCTCATCACCATGAAGTGGAAGTGCGACCATTTCTCGCCGAATCCCATCATGTAGACGCGCTCGGCGCCGGCATCGGCAACCGCGGCAGTGCCCAGGCTGCGCAATAGCGGACCTAGGGTCGCCGCCTCTTGGTCGGAGAGCCCCATGAACCATTCGTCGCTGTGGCGATTGAGCATCACCATGAACCAGCCGGGGACGTCCCACCCGACCACGACACTCCACAGATCGTCCGCATAGATCAGGGCCTCGCCGGGACCGTTCAAACGAAGGTCGCACACATGACAGCCCGCAGACTCGCTCGGCAAGACTTCTTGAACATCGGTCTCAGACATGGTGCTCCGATTCAGCCCGAACGGGGGTGACCATCTCTCCAAGCCCGGTCATCCCGATGCGGACAGTGTCACCAGGTACGAGCCATTTGGGCGTAGGCATCCCCGCTGCCACGCCCGCCGGCGATCCGGTCGTAATGATGTCTCCCGGCCGCAAGGTAGTGGAGGCGCTGAGCCACTCGATGAGCTCGTGCGGGCCCTTCGCCATCTCCTTCGCGAACGCGTCTTGGCGCAGTTCGTCGTTGACCCAGGTCTGGATCCGAATGTCCTCATAGCTTCCGACCTCGTCCGCCGTAAGAAGCCACGGACCAGTCGGCTGAAAGGTATCCCAGCCCTTGGCTCGCGTCATCTGGAAGAGCGTCGGTTGGTTGAGCTTCTTGCTCTCCCCGGGGCCGAGGTCGCGTGCGCTGACGTCGTTGGTGATCATGTAGCCGGCGATATGCTCCGCCGCCTGCTCAGCCGGAATCCTACGTCCGCCCTTCCCGATGACAAACGCAAGTTCTGCTTCATAGTCGAGCTGAGTGCATTCGAGCGGACGCTCGATCGCATCAGTTGGACCTGAGAGCGCAGACGCGGGCTTGAGGAACATCACCGGTAGCGTCGGAAGTCCATCAGGGTCCATGCCATGCTCGGTGAGGTGCGCGAAGTAGTTTCCCCCACAGTTGAACAGGTTCGGCGGATCCGGGACCGGCGGTCCGAGGCGAGTCTGCGTCACCGGGATTGTCTCGTCGCCGCGCTCGAGCGCCGCATCGATCCCTTCCGCAAGCGCGCTGAGGAACGGCAGCACGCTTCGGATCCCCCCGGTCGGGGAGAGGCCCATCTGAGTCATTACCGCGGGCAGCGGGAGAATCGTGTCATTGACGAGGGCGCCGGGAGCCTCGCTCCCCCGCGGGCCATAGCTGACTAGCCGCATTCGTATTCGTCCTCTCGTGGCTGGTTGGTCATCGCAGATGTGGTGGCGCCCAGGCGGTCAGCTCTTCAGTTGTCTTGCCGTCCTGAAGCTCCTTCAGCATCGCCGCGGGGTCAAAGCTCACGAATCCGAGGGCGTAGCTCGCACCGCCGCCGTACCACTCAACGATCTGTTCCTCGGTGTAGCTGGTGTCGTAGAACAGCTCGACTGTGTTCTGGTCGGGATCCGGGAAGTAGATCGACACTGTCGGCCCGTGGTTGAGGCACTCAGCGGGGTTGATGTCCTCCCGCGCGAGCCGCGCATGCGTCTCGAGCAAGTCCTGCAGCGTCGGATACTCAAACGAGAAGTGATTCAACCTGGACTTGGAGGCAGGGTCGGGCGAGCCGGGCTGAGCATCCCCCTCGGAGCTGTCCGCGTTGGCAACCTTGAACATGCCAAGTCGATGGTGCGATTCGTCGATGCGAAGGAAGCACCCCGCCCCGCCGCCGATCTCGACGCCGACCGTAGCGTCGAGAACGCGCAAATACCACTGCTTCATCGCGTCGTAGTTGCTCGTGTTCAAGATGAGGTGAGCAAGCTTCGGAGATGCCACGACTGCCTCTTCTCTGCCGGATCCGCGTCGACCCGCGTCTCGAAAGTTGAGCGGGCCATCGAAGCCGCCGGCCCATCCTCGACTCTAGGGACGACACCGTCCTTCGTCAAGGACGCATTCGTCCTTATGTTCGGTTAGGCGAGCGTAATCCCCGGTGCAGCTCGGTTACCGTTTGCGGGGCGCCTGCGTCAGCGGCCGTCGAAGATCGGCTTCTGCTTGGCCAAGAATGCGTTCACGGCCACCTGATGATCAGACGTCAGTCCGAGGCGATGCTGGGCGGCCGACTCCGCCGCGAGCGCGTCACCTACCGTCGATGACGGTGCTGCGGCGAGCAGCGACTTCGACTCCGCGTAGGCCTGCGTTGGTCCCGCCGCCAGCCGCTGCGCCAGCTGCTGGGCCCGCGCCAGGACGTCGTCCGGCTCCACGATCGTGCCGCCGATCCCCCAGGCCAGCGCCTGGTCAGCGCCGAACGCGTCCCCGAGCAGCACCAGTTCGCTCGCCCGGGACTGGCCCACCGCTCGCACCAGGGTCGCCGACAGGCCCGAGTCGCAGGTCAGGCCTATCGCGGAGAATGCCGTCCCGAACTTCGCAGTGGACGAGAACACCCTCAGGTCGCACGCCAGCGCGAGGCCGAGGCCGGCGCCGACACACGCACCGTTGACCGCTGCGACAACCGGCTTTGGCATCGTCGTCAGCGCCACCACAATCGGGCGATAGTGCTCGTCCACCGTCTCGAACGCCTTGGCCGCATCGGTGCTCAGAACCTCGGCGTGTTCGGCAAGATCCTGCCCGACACAGAATGCGGATCCGGCGCCGGTCAGGACGACAGCACGCACAGTTGAATCCTCGCCAACCTCGGCGAGCACCTCCCGCAGCGCCACCTTCGTCGCGGTGTCGAGTGCATTGCGCCGATCGGGGCGGTCGATAGTGACGGTTGCAACCGCGCCGATGCGATCGACCAGGACGGGGAGGACTGGGTTCGACATCGTGCTCCTTCTGCGATCCTGCGTCAGCGGGCCGGGCGGTGATCGACGATGCGCCGCATCTTGCCGAGCGACCTTTCGACGGTATTCGGGTCGACTACATCTACGGCCACGCTCACCCCTATGGAGTTCTTCACCAGCCTCTGCAGGAGTTGTCCGGCCTCGGCCGCGGTTTCGAGCGCCACCCCGTCGCGACGCTCCACCACGACCGTCATCGAGTCGAGGTTCCCGGTACGGGCGAGCACGCACTGGAAGTGCGGCGAGAGGGGTGGGGTGGCGAGGATGAGTTCCTCGATCTGCGTCGGGAACAGATTCACGCCGCGCAAGATGATCATGTCATCGGTGCGGCCGTTGATCTTCTCGATGCGCCGCATCGTGCGGGCGGTGCCGGGCAGGAGCCGGGTCAGATCACGCGTTCGGTAGCGGATGATCGGCATTGCCTGCTTGGTCAAGCAGGTGAGGACGAGCTCGCCCTCATCGCCCTCGGGGAGCACCTTGCCACTGACGGGGTCGATGATCTCTGGGTAGAAATGGTCCTCCCAGACAGTGAGCCCGTCCTTGGTCTCCACGCACTCGCTCGCCACACCCGGACCGATCACTTCGGACAGTCCGTAGATGTCGACCGCGTGCAGGTCCAGCCGCCGCTCCATCTCGCGGCGCATCTCGTTGGTCCACGGCTCAGCGCCGAAAATTCCGACCTTCAGCGATGTGGAGCGCGGATCGATGCCCTGTCGCTCCATCTCGTCAACGATCGCGAGCATGTACGAGGGCGTGACCATGATCAGGTCGGGCTGGAAGTCCTGGATGAGCTGCACCTGTCGCTCCGTCATGCCGCCAGACACCGGAACCACGGTGCAACCGAGCTTCTCGGCCCCGTAGTGCGCACCCAGGCCGCCGGTGAATAGGCCGTATCCATAGGCGTTGTGCAGGATATGGCCGGCCCGTCCGCCCGCGGCCCGAATGCTGCGCGCCATGACGGCCGCCCACATCTCGAGGTCGTCGGAGGTGTACCCGACAACGGTCGGCTTGCCGGTCGTGCCCGACGACGCATGGATTCGCGCGACCTGCTCGCGAGGCACGGCGAACAGGCCGAAAGGGTAGTTCTCCCGTAGGTCGGCCTTGGCGGTGAACGGTAGCTTCGCTAGATCATCAAGGGTCTTGATGTCGTCGGGGTGTACTCCTGCGGCAGCGAACCTGGACCGATAGTGGGGCACGTTGTCGTATGCATGCCGCACGGACCTGCCTAGCCGCTCAGTCTGTAGCGCGCGTAGCTCATCGACTGACGCGGTTTCGATCGACTCAAGATCACCCGGGCGAGGGCTGAGATCCTGCATCGTCACTCCTTGAGTCGTATTGACGCCGCGGCCGCAGCCCCGTCCGCCTCAACTTTGGCTCAGCGGCCCGGAGCTCGGCATCACCGATTGCGGCGCCCGGCCGGACGAGCAGGCCGGTCGGGCGCCGCAATCGTGCTCCCTACTGGCCGCCCTTGCTGGCTGCTGCGATGATCGGGTCCAGTACGGCCGGCGAAACGCAGGTGGGCTTGTCAGCGCTGGGACCCGCCACCAGCGTGCCGCCGCTGATCTTCCATACGAAGTAGCAGGTCAGATTGGTCGGCTTGCCCTTTGCGTAGTTCAGGGGTTGAACCATTCCGCCGAGAGTTTCGTCCTTGAGGACATACATGCCAGACGTGATAGACGCTGCGGTGACCGCCCCGGTCGTGGTCCTGGCCGCCGCTGCGAACAGCTGCGCGGAGGACCAGGCGAACGCAGACCAGGAGTTATCCGTTGATTGTCCGACGATGCCCGAGGCGTACTTGGAGAGCGCTGCCCGGTACGTCTGTTGTCCGGGAGTGTTGGCGTCGAAGAAGGGCGCTACACCGTCT
>Ga0137418_10006341_pt1 | contig 10877 bp, 9 predicted proteins | sample CZODoug3_1_2_16f_FD_122242 | JGI IMG/M metagenome (GOLD analysis project Ga0137418, IMG submission 122242) | Vadose zone soil fungal communities from Angelo Coast Range Reserve, California, USA - CZODoug3_1_2_16fungal (Hybrid Assembly) | ecosystem: Environmental > Terrestrial > Soil > Vadose... | reverse complement strand
ATACCCAGCACAAACCGCACTGGTCTGATGCCAAAGCTGGAAGAGGCGGGTCCAGAAGAGCGAACGATTTGCATGCCTGGATTTCGACTATGGGGCGGTCACGCAGATGCGGCAAGTTTTTCCCGGCCGTCCCCAAGATGTTTGACTCCAACGGAAACGTCCGATCTCAATCTGAACGTTGCATCTAAGCGAAAGAAAAATCGCTAAAATGAGACGAGCCGGGCACGAGAGCGATGATATTCCACTTACGCACGAAGCGAGCGATGGATCATATCGAGCATCGATATAATGGCATGTCCAATGCTGCAAAAAACATAATTTCTAAAATAATGAGCACCCCACCACTAAACCAAAAAGGATTTACTCTTGTTGAGATCATGATTGTGGTCGCAATCATCGCCTTGCTTGCGGCCATCGCAGTGCCCGGATTCATGCGCGCACGCAAGCGCTCACAGGCCAGCCGTATTTTGAACGATTTACGGATAATTGACTCAGCGCTTGACCAATACGCGATCGAGAACAACAAAAAGACCAACGACCCCGTTTCAGTGGCGGATTGGACCAGCTACGTTAAGAAAGGTTCTCCCTTATACAACACAGGCAATAGTATCTTCGGGACGCCGTATGGTTCACAGACGGTAGATCAACTGCCACAAGTCTCTTCAAGTGATTACAACGTATTGTCTGACGTTGCTGGGACAGGCTTCTGGTCACCCTACGGACCTTAAGAAAATTGCGTTTCGTGCCGAGGGATTTGGTTCTACGAACGCCAGAAACCCCGACCGTGAAGAAATCTCTCCAGGCAAAGGACTACGCTGCGCTCGGTGCCTTCCGACATGCGATGCGGAAGCTTCTTCGCTTCAGTAAGGAACTGGTCGCCACTAGGGCAAACTGACGACGGAACAATATGACGCTCTTCTTGCGATCAAAGGTAGTTCGGGCGCCAACGGCGTGACGGTTGGAGAGATAAGCGAGCAGCTCCAAGTGAAGCATCACACTGCCGTTAGTCTTCTCGACAGATTGGAAGCACGAAAGTTAGCCACCAGGAAGCGGGCCACCGCGGACAAACGCAACGTCAACGTGCAATTAACGAAGGCTGGCGCTTCTCTCCTCGCGCGTTTGGCCGCGATTCATCACCGCGAACTCCAGCAGCGCACTCCCGAAATAATCGACGCGCTGCGGCGATTACGGGAATAAAGCAGACACAACACGCGAGACGCGCGTTACCCAGCATCGAGCCTGGCCCGTCCATGCTCTCGAGTGAGGTCAAGGATTGGGCCGATTGGAACAATACGACTCGGATTAATCGTCCCATGTGTCATGTAGTAATGCCGCTTGATGTGATCGAAATTCACCGTCTCGGCAATGCCATCATGCTGGTATAAGTCGGTCAGATATCCCTGGAGGTTGTAATAATCGAGGATACGCCGCAGACTGCACTTGAAATGGATGTAGTAAACGACGTCAAATCGAATGAGAGTGCAAAACAACCGCCAATCGGTCTCGACTATTCTCGTTCCAAATAAATAACGACTCCTAGCCAGCCGCTCTTCCAATTGATCAAGGGCATCGAATAGTTGTTTGCAAGCCCGTTCGTAAACATGTTGCCTGGTGGTAAAGCCAGCCTTGTAAACGCCGTTGTTGATCTTGTCGTAAATAAAGCCGCTTAGCTTCTCCTGTTCCGCGGCAATGTCCCGTGGAAAAAGATCGATCTCCTTATTCTGCGCGAGGCCGCGAAAGGCATCGTTGAACATGCGGCAAATATCGTCTTCGCAATTATTGACGATCTTTTTCGTTACCTCGTCCCAGAGCGCCGGGACGGTGACGCGGCCATCAAAGTTCGGATCGGTTAGCCGGTAAGCTTCGGCGAGAAAGTGAAACCCGTTAATTGGGTCGGTTGAGGCAAAGGGCTCCTGGGAACTCGCCCCTCCGGTAGAATCGGAATTGGGATCGCGAAAAGCCCATCCACGTTCATCGCGTACCGGGTCGACCACTGTCAGGCCAATGACCTTTTGCAACCCGAGCAGTTTACGAGCAATTAACGTCCGGCTCGCCCATGGACAAGCCAGTGAAATGTAAAGGTGGTAACGATCAGCCACGGCCGGATAACCGGTGGTGCCATCGCTCGAGATCCAGTCGCGAAAGGCGTCCGCCTGCCGCCGAAACTCACCGGACGCGGATTGTTCCTTTTCAAACTGCGCCTTCATTTTTCCAAACCATTTTTCTTTAGCACGGCGAGTGAGAGGTTTCCAACAAAGAGCGGCCTCCAGTTCCCGGCGGCCAGGAGCGTTATCAGGGACGGCTCTTTGACTGAAGGCGGCTTTTGGCCCCCCTCAAGGGCCATTGCGTGTGCATCGACAACAAGGAGCAATGACGTGACAGCCCCCGTCTTTTTCTCCAACCGGATATCGTCACCTGGATCTATCATCCACAGGTCCAATCAGATACGTATGTGGAATCCTTGTGGCGAAGGGCTGCGTCGGGGTCCTCCTACGTACTTTCCGCACCGCAAACTGCGTAGCTTCCCGCTTCGGACCGGCACATCAGCAGCTCGTTATTGTAATTATGACATTTATAGATTACCTGGCAGGCGTGACCTTCTACCAGGGTCGCATCGCGCTTCTTCTTGTTTGCCAGATATTCTTTGAAAAATGGCAACGCGAGTTGGCATCACGATCGCTCTCTAGCTCGGGAAGGAGAACGAGTCGACAATCGATCGTCAGCTGCGTAGAGGGGATGCGCTAAACCCCACGCTTCCTTGAACTTTGAAATGACAAAAGAGAGCAACGTATGAACAGCTCAAACGATCAAAGGAACCGGCGCATCCTCGTGATTGACGACAATCGCGGTATTCACAATAGCTTTCGCGAAATTCTGCGCGGCGCCGCTTCAGACAAAAGCACGCTAGATGAAGCGGAAGCACGGCTTTTCGGCGAAACCCCTTCTGGCCGGCGGACATTGGGGTTCACGATGGAGTCCGCATATCAGGGCGAGGAGGGAATCGAGTTGGTCCGAGCCGCGCTCGATAAAGGCCAGCCCTACGCAATGGCATTCGTCGATATGCGCATGCCGCCCGGGATGGATGGCCTCGAAACGATCGTAAAGCTTTGGGAACTCGACTCCGATCTCCAAGTTGTGATCTGCACGGCGCACTCGGATTACGGCTGGCACGACCTTCAAGCGAGACTCGGCAGCTCTGATCGACTGCTTATTTTAAAGAAGCCCTTCGACATCATTGAAGTACGACAAATGGCGGAAGCGCTCTGCTCCAAATGGGAATTGTTGCGGCGCAGCCGGCATCATCTGGAGGAGCTCGAGGCACGCGTGACCGAGCGCACCCAGAACCTTTCTCAGGCCAACCAGGAACTACGCGATCAGATTGCCGAGCGGAAACTGGTGGAGGCCGCACTGCGCGAAAGCGAATTACGGTTCCGTCAACTGGCGGAAAACAGCAGCGAGGTTTTTTGGGTCTTCTCACCTACTGGCGAAGAATTGTTCTATGTTAGTCCCGCCTATGAGCAGATTTGGGGATGGGCCTGCCAGAGCATCTACGAAGATCCAAAACAGTGGTTTAACAATATTTTGGAAGAGGATCGGCCCCCTGTGGCCAAAGCTCTGTCGGAATTGTCCCAAGGCACGAAGTACGACTTGGAATATCGCATCCGACATCACAATGGTTCCATCCGGTGGATCCGCGACCGGCGTTTCGCGATCCGCGGCGAAGACAAGCAGGTCGTGCGGACCTGCGGCGTGGCGGAAGACATCACCCAACGGAAAAATCTTGAGGTCGAGATGGCCAAGGCGCGTGATGCGGCCTTGGAGGGAGCGCGCATGAAATCTGAATTTCTGGCTAACATGAGCCACGAAATTCGCACGCCGATGAACGGTGTGATCGGCATGACTGGACTCCTTCTGGAAACCGAGCTCGATCCCAGGCAGCGCGACTATGCGGAGACGATTTGCAGCAGCGCCAAGTCGCTGCTCTCGATCTTGAACGACATTCTTGATTTTTCCAAAATCGAGGCCGGCAAATTGGAGTTTGAGAATCTGGAGTTTGATTTGGATGAAGTGGTCGAAGGCGCATTGAGTGTTCTTGTACCGCAAGCACGGGCTAAAGGGTTGGAGCTCCGGAGTGAGATTGATTCCAAGGTTTGCACTTTTCTTTGCGGTGATCCCGGACGGTTGCGCCAGGTGCTGACAAATCTTCTTAACAACGCGGTGAAATTTACCGAGCAGGGCGAAGTGGTGCTGCGGGTCCTTCCGCAAGAAGATACACCATCAGGAGTTTCTCTCACTGAGGCGGTCCCGGGCAGCAAAGCGACGCTGCGTTTCGAAATCAAAGATACCGGGATCGGTCTCAGCGCGGACGCACGCGGACGAATTTTCGACGCCTTCAGTCAGGCTGATCAGTCGACTACCCGACGTTATGGCGGTACCGGACTTGGGCTGACGATCTCACGGCAGTTGGTAAGGATGATGCACGGCGAGATCGGAGTCGAAAGCGAACCAGGTAAAGGATCAACGTTTTGGTTTACCAGTAGGTTTGAAAAACGCGCTGGCGGAAAAGCGGCGCCGGCAAAGCAGAAACCTCTTCTGAGCGGGCGTGTGCTGCTGGCAGATGACAACGCCACTGACCGCCAAATTCTTCGATCACAGCTGACCGCCTTGGGAATGCAATGCACCTCAGCGGCCAGCGGGGAAGAAGCGCTTCAATTCTTGTGCGAGGCGATTGCGGATGAAAACCCATACGCGCTCGCCATTATCGACATGCAAATGCCGGGAATGAACGGAATGGAGCTGGCTCAGGCCATTAAAAGCGATCCTACCACCAAAGATACGCGCGTCATCATGATCAGCTCCGTCGGGAATTCCATCGATGCGCAGACTCGCAAAAATGCGGACATCGACGCCTTTTTCGAAAAACCAGTGAAGCAAACGCAACTTCACCAGTGCTTGGCCAGCGTATTGGGATCGGCGCCTTTAAAAAGGGCTAAAGCAAGCAACCATACCCCGAGCGAAGCGTGCCGGCGCGCAATTCATGAGACCCGCATCCTGGTTGCTGAAGATAATGAAGTGAATAAAAAAGTCATGCTCTTGGTGCTGGACGATCTCGGTTATACCGCCGACACGGTCTCGAACGGCAAAGAGGCGATCGCAGCGCTTAGGGGTCATTCCTACGATATTATTTTGATGGATTGCCAAATGCCGGAGATGGACGGCTATGAAGCTGCGGAAACCATCCGTCGCGAATTCGACCGGCCGCCACGCATTATCGCCATGACCGCACACGCGCTGCGTGGCGATCGCGAAAAATGCCTGGCTGCGGGAATGGACGACTATCTTTCCAAGCCGATCATTGGAGAGGAATTGGAGGCAGCGTTAAAAAAATGGGCACCAACCCGTAGCACAAACGCGCCAGTCGATCTTCAGCGGCTCCGCGATGTTTGCGGCCACGCTCCCGACACCATGCGAAAGATCGCCGACCTCTATCTGGAACAAGGCGCGGAACTTTTACCAGCCATGGAAACGGCCATTCGCAACAACGATGCGAAAGATTTGGGCGCGATCGCGCACCGCTTTCGAGGCGCAAGCCTAAGCTGCGGAAGTAATTCAATTGTTCCCTTTCTAAACGAACTGGAGCAGATGGGTAATAGCGGCAACCTCGAGGCGGCGTCTGCGATATACGAAAAAGCGAGTTCGGAATTCGACCGCATCCGTTCGTTTTTCGAAAGCCACTTTCAAAATAGTGAACACACGCTCGAAAAGGAAGAAATGCTCGCCCGGGCCTGCTATCGTGGGACCGTTAGGCCGAGCCATGCAGCGGTCGGCCTGCGCGAAAAGGTCGTCACCTAGAGCGGAAATCTCAACTTCAGATCATCGATTTCGCCGGCCGCCTTCTCCAGCTCCTTCAACCGCGCTGCTAAGTTAGAATATAACTCGAGAATGCGTAATCCGACCTGGATACGCGCCAAAAGCTCGTTCTTGTCGAACGGCTTGATCAGGTAATCATCCGCGCCCGCGTGCAATCCTTCCACTGGACGTGCGTCGAGCCTGTAGCTTTGGGCTGGTCCGGTTTTTTCAAATTAGAGATCTGCCACGGAGGCAAAAATGGGATATCCTTTGTGTTCGACATCCGGTGCGTTCCGCGCTAAGGCAAAACCTCCAACCTGTCAATGGAGCAAGCGACGCCATCAACCGCCATCGGAACTTCTGCCGCCGAATTGCGGCAGGGCGCGATTAAGCCTCAATGATCTTGTTACGAACGGCGTAGCGAATCAACGCACTAAACGATTTCAACCCCAGTTTTTTCATGATCGCGGCGCGATGCGTTTCCACCGTACGCACACTAATCCCCAGGATGATGGCAATTTCCTTACTACTTTTACCCTCACCCAGAAGCTGCACTATTTCCCGCTCCCGATCGGTGATCCGGCTGTTTTCGGGAGTCCCTTCGAGGGCTTGTTTTCCCTGAATACACCGCGCGAAAACGATCTCCGAGATCCGCGATGTAAAAAAATGTTTGTGCTCGGAAAGTGCTTTGATCGCGTCGATTAAATGATCAGCCGCATCTGTTTTCATGATGTAGCTACGTGCTCCGGAGTCGAAGACATCGTGAACTAGCTTTTCCGTCTCCTGCGCCGTAAAAATCAGGATTTCGGTCTCAGGGGACTTCCTTTTGATCTGCCGTGCCGCATCGAGGCCGTTCAATTCGGGCATTGTGATATCCAGAATCACGATGTCCGGTTTTAGTTCCGCCGTCAGTGCAACCGCATCTCGACCGTTATCGGCCTCGCCGACAATCTCCCATTCTGGGATCGTCGACAGAAGCGCACGCGTTCCTTGACGGACCACCTTATGATCGTCTGCGAGAAGAATCCGGACCGTCTTCACGACACAACAATTATAGCTTGTGAAGGTCTTAGGCTCATTGCGCTTTCTGAAACCGAGCCACGCTCTGATCTTGAGCGGCAGAAATCATTTTTTTGGAAGCGGTGCCAATTGCTTTGAAACGGCGCTTTCCAGCACGGTGAGCAGTTTCCTCGTATCGTAGGGTTTGCTTAAAAAATTCGCCACCCCAAGCTCCTGAAGTTCGACCAGGCGAGGCTCCTCGTCCTGTCCGCTAGATGCGATGAAGATTATATCAGATTTTATCCTTTTGAGCGCGCGGATTAGCGCAACCCCATCGATATAGGGCATCATCATATCGGTAAGAACGACGCTGACCGAATCCTTGTGTTGAGCAAAGATAGCCAATGCCTCGGGGCCATCATTAGCTTCGAGCACGCGGTAGTTGTGCGTCTCCAGAGTCATCTTCGTGACCCGACGGATGTTCATCTCATCATCGACCAGCAGAACTAATTCGCCATTTCCTCTGGTGACAGGCGGGGCCTCTTTCCGGGGTGAAGCGAGATCGGCTTGGACAGCAGGAAGGAAAACCGTAAAAGTCGTACCCCTGCCTTGTTCGCTGGAGACCGAAATAAAGCCGGCGTGACTCTTCACGATTCCTAACGAAGTGGACAACCCTAAGCCGGTGCCCTTACCGGGATCCTTGGTGGTGAAGAATGGCTCGAAGATCTTCTCCACCAGCGCACGCGATATCCCGACGCCGGTGTCGCTCACACGCAAAGTCGCATACGACCCAGCCTTTGCGCCTGGCATCATTGCAGCAAAATTATCGTCCACCTCCACATTTTCTGCTGCTAAAATCAGGGAGCCGCCATTGGCCATAGCGTCCCGTGCATTCATAGAAAGATTCAGCAAAACCTGGTGCAGTTGAGTTGGATCACCGCTAATCGCCCAAGGATGCTCTGGGTATTTTCCTGTGACTTCGATCGTTTTGGGAAATGTTCTTTTCGCGATCTCGACCATTTCGTCAATGAGATGGCGCGGGTTAATTAGCACCCGCTCACCTTCCACGCCGCGCGCGAAAGTGAGTACTTGCTTAACAATGCTTGAGCCGCGTCGCGCGCTTTCCTCGATGAGTGAAATCATGGCCGCGGCATGTTCGCCCGTCCGATTGCAACGCAGTGATTCCGCACCCATCAAAATCGGACCAAGGACATTATTAAGATCGTGAGCTACGCCACCCGCCAGGGTACCAATGCTTTCAAGTCGCTGCGCGCGCAGCAGCTGCATTTCAAGTTTCTTTTGCTCAGTAATGTCCGTGTTGATGAGGAGCAGCGAGCGAGGCTCCCCGGCGGGATCGCGAATGAGGGTGGCGCGGCAGTCGACAACGATATCCCGGCCACCTTTCGTGACCTGCTTGAGTTCGCCATGAAATTCGCCCGTAGAGAGCAGGACCTTTAAAGGGGCGTCGCGCTCGTTTGCGTCGGCGTAGAGTAATTCGCCGCTTGGCTTGCCCAGAGCTTCGTTGACGCTCCAGCCGTACAAGTGTTCCGCCCCTTTGTTCCAGAAGGTGATGTGATCATCTTGGAAGTGCCGGATGATAATCGCGTCCCGTGCATGATTGATGATGTCAGCTTGCTCTCGCAGGCGTTCCTCCGCGCGCTTGCGCTGAGTAATGTCGCTTACGGTAACGATCGCCAGCAACGGTTCGTTGCTCCCATCGTGAACGAGAGTACCGCCATAGTTAAAAATACGCTCCCAATCCGCCCGAATATTTCTTACACGCAGTTCGAGATCGCGCAGATTTTCGCCACGAAGGATGCGAAACAGCGGCCACTCTTCCAGCGGAACGCGGGTGCCGCCCAAGGTCGAGAGTTCGAAGGTGTCAACGAGGTCGCTCTGGGATCGAAGACCCTCCTCCAACTTGGTATACCCATGAATCTTCAATGCGGCACGATTCCACTGCACTAATCCGCCCTTGAGATCCGAGACAATCACACCCTCGTCGAGGTTCTCGACGACAGTTTGCAAATGAGCCTCACTTGCACGTAACGCATCCTCCGCACTTTTACGCTCTACGATTTCCTGCCCGAGTTGGTGAGTAAGCGTCTCCAATTCCTCCACCTTTTCGGAGAGCTTGTCCGTTACAAGATGAAGATGTTCACGCTCGAAATCTGGTGTCGGAACGATCGCCGCCGGTTTCGACCTCTCCCCCAGCGCTTCATCAACAATCTCGAGGACGGTATCGGGGTCCGTCGGTTTGACAATGATATGATTAACCCCACAGGCTTCTGCCAATCTCCGTGATTCTTCTTCGATATAGCTGGCGGTATAAAAAATTACTTTCGTTTGCGCGTTTCTCGGATCCTGCCGCAACTGTTGGACAAACTCATAGCCATCCATCCTGGGCATAAGTACATCGGCAATAATCAGGTCCGGCTCTTCCTTGCCAATCAGCTTCAGCGCTTCCTCTCCGCTTGATGCTTCGACCAGGCGATAGTCGCGATGCTCTAACGTCGCCATGAGCAGCGCCCGGTTGTCTTCGCGGTCGTCAACAATGACAACGGTCTTCATGGTCGACTTGAAGTGCTTCCACTTCGGCTACGATCGTCCTACGGTTTTCCCGAGACGGGCCGCTCGAGAAATGGTGTTTAATCTTGGTCGTTTTTTCTTTGGTTCCATCATGTGGTCGCAGCAGGACCCATTCCAAATTCAAGTATGGCGTTACCGCTCTCAGATCAGCCTTTCTTCCTGGGCCTTCGCAGAAGTGGATTCGCGGCGGGAAAGAGACCCGAGAAGAAGTTGTCGGGCATCGCGGGTAAACGACGCGATCGTCCCGGTGCGTTATGAACGGCGGATCGAACGCCCCTTGGCTCGGGCCGAGTGTTTCCGGCAGCTATTCCGCCACCCCGCTGGCGGAGCAGAAGAGTTTGCGCTTCGAAGTCGCACAAAAATCAGCGAGCGCATTTTAGTTTGACCATTTCAGCTTCAAAACACTCGGGGCAAACACCGTGGCTGAATTCCGATCCGGTCTGTTGCTCGATGTAGGTTTCGAAACGCTGCCAGTAGTCTTCGACGGTGTGTATTTTGTGACAGTAGGCACAAATCGGGATCAATTGCTTGAGCTGGTGAACTTCTCTCGTAAACCAAAGAATTCGATCCGCGACGCGCAGTCGCATCCGAATAGCGATGGCATCAAGCGGTTTCGTTAGGAAATCGTCAATGCCGGCTTCAGTACCGAGGTCGTAGTTTTCCGCGCCGGTATCCAAGGCGGTGAGAAGGATGAAATAGGTATACGGTGTGTTCGGACGCGCCCGCACTCGGTGGCAAAACTCCAAGCCGTCTATCCCTGGCATCATCCAATCGCTTACGACAACACGCACAGGAGCGCGATCGAACGTTTCCCACGCTTCGATTCCAGTGCGCGTCACCACCACTTCGTGGCCCATGCGCTCGAGCGTTAATTGCAGGATTTGCGAGGCAACAGCGTCGTCTTCGGCGATCAGGATTTTCATCTCGCTGGCGATCTGCGGCGCACCTTCGGCGCGCCATGACCCGCAGCGAGTTGCGATTCGTGACCACCCGCTTTGGTCGGAACGGCGCTTTGCACACTTGCGATTGGGAGTGGCTGCGGGGCTTCCTTAAACAACCAGGTGAGCGTTTTCAAGGCTAGCTCAACCAGCAGGAACGGTTTCGCGATGAAATCATTTCCTCCACTTAAAGTCGATTGCGCCCGACTTCCGAAATCAGAATGCGAAGTGACAAAAACGATCGGAGTAGTCCGATTAGGCTCCATCCCGCGGATCTTCACACACAGCTCGAGACCGGTTTGCCCCGGCATCTCGACATCGAGAAAAATGAGGTCGAAATGTTCCCCCTCCAGGAGGCGTTGCGCGGCGAGCGGATCATCCAGGCTTTTGGCCTGAAAAGTGGCCCTTCCCAAGGCGGAGCAGATCGTTTCGCGCGAAATAACTTCGTCGTCCACTACTAGGATCTTTGGCGATGTTATTGCTTCGTCTTGAGAATTCGCG
>Ga0137418_10006340_pt1 | contig 10878 bp, 7 predicted proteins | sample CZODoug3_1_2_16f_FD_122242 | JGI IMG/M metagenome (GOLD analysis project Ga0137418, IMG submission 122242) | Vadose zone soil fungal communities from Angelo Coast Range Reserve, California, USA - CZODoug3_1_2_16fungal (Hybrid Assembly) | ecosystem: Environmental > Terrestrial > Soil > Vadose... | reverse complement strand
TCGTTTGAGCGAACGCGCGCAAACCCTCGGCGGCGCCGTCCGCTGCGTCACCGCCGATCTCACCGACCCCCACGATTTGGAACGTGCCGCGAGCCTCATCGCTGACACGCCGGATCTCGAACTGCTGGTGAACAACGCCGGCATCATCGAACCGGGGGATGTCGCTGATTTACCGTACGCGGCCTTGGAACGGCACGTGGTCATTAACTTGTTGGCGCCGATGCGGCTTACCCAAGCGGCGATCGGGCGCATGATCAGCCGCCGCAGCGGCTGTATCTTGTCCATCGTCTCGGCCGCCGGCGTCGTGTCCCTGCCGGGCAGCGCGGCGTACAGCGCCTCGAAGTTCGGCTTGCGCGGATTCCTGACGGCCCTGAGCCAGGAAGTAGTCCGCCACGGGGTCAAGGTGCGCAGCGTATTTCCGGGGGCCGTCGACACGCCCATGCTGCGCTATGAGGCTACGCACGGCGGTTCGCCGCTCAATTTTCTCAATAAGGAGGTGCTGTCCCCGGCACAGGTCGCGGCGGCATGCGTGCGGGCCATGGACGGGAAATCGCTCGAGACCTACTTGCCGTTTGCCGACGGCATCACCGCGCGCATTTTCAGCGTGGCACCGGGGCTGATCCCGCTCGTGCTGCCGCGATTGCAGAAGAAGGGCGAAAGCGGCATGCAGCGCTACTTGAGTTCACGCGGGCTCAAACCCGGTGGATGAGAGCCTGCGCGCCACCGCGCGCCAATTCGATCAGGGCAAAAAACGTCGCGTACTTTCGACGCAGCGAATCGTCTTTTTGGTCGTCGCGGCCGCGGCGCCGCTGGCGGCAATGATCGGCAACCTGCCGATCGCGCTCGCGCGCGGAAATGGCGCGGGAACGCCCGGTGCCTTTCTGTTTGCGGGCATCACGCTGATTTGCTTCTCCGTGGGCTACGCTGCCATGAGCCGCCGGGTGGTGAACACCGGCGCCTTCTATACCTATGTCGCCAAAGGTCTGGGTAAACGCGCCGGAGTCGGCGCCGCGTATACGGCGGTCGTCGCCTATGTGTCCTTCACGATCGGGCTGGCTGCTTTTCTCGGATATTTTCTCGATCTAGTGCTCGGCGAACTCAACATCCATTTATCGTGGCTGCTCTATGCGGCCGGTGGGATGGGTGCGGTCGCCATCCTCGGTTACCGGTCCATCGATTTATCCTCGAAGATCTTGGGGGTGCTCATGGCGGCGGAAGTGGTCATCCTCGCCATTTTCGACATCAGCGTCATCGCGGCCAAGGGCGCTGCGGCGTTTCCGCTCGAGTCGTTCGCACCCTCCGTGGTGATGGCGCCGGGACTGGGCGCCGGGTTGATGGTGGCCTTTACTTCTTTTATCGGATTCGAATCGGCCGCGCTGTATGGCGAGGAGAGCAAAACACCGACCACCAGCGTACCCATCGCGACGTATACCTCGGTGTTTCTGATCGCGGCTTTCTATCTACTCACCTCCTGGGTCACCGTCGGTGCGCTGGGCGCCGGAACGGCGGCGAGCGCGGCCGCCGAGCAGAGCGGGCTGCTGATGTTCAATCTGGTGGCGAAATTCAGCGGCAAGTCCGTATCCGACCTCATGGGCATTTTCGTTTGCACGTCGTTGCTGGCGACTTATCTCGCCATCCACAACGCCGCTTCACGTTATGTGTTCGCGCTGAGCCGCGAAAGACTCTTGCCGGCGGCTTTGGGCCGGCTCAACCGCTTTGCCCCGTCCAATGCCAGCATCGCCGTGACCATCACCACCCTCGTGTGCGTCGCGGCGTTCGGCATGACGGGAGTCGATCCGTACAAATCCGGGGTGCCCGTGCTGATTGGATTCGGCACCCTCGGCATTATCTTCTTGCAGGGTTTTGCGGCGGTCGCCATCGTGTCCTATTTGGGGCAGCGGCGCCGGGAGGTAAAGCCCGCGGTGTTGGCGGCCTCGGCGTTGGGTGCGATCGGACTTGCGCTGGCCACCGCCTTGGTTGCCGGCAAATTCCGTTTACTGTCCACCAGCGATTTGCCCGGCGTCGAATGGCTGCCGCTGGCGTACATAGCGACCGTCGCGTTCGGCGTCGGCTTCGCGTTCTGGCTGCGCCGGCATAAGCCGCGCACCTATTCGGCATTGGCGGAGTCTGACCTGCGCGCCGATAGTGCTCGGCCGCTTCCGCGGATTCACTATGACGGCAAGTATTGCATCGTGGGCGCGGGGCCCTGCGGACTTCTCGCGGCCCGAGCATTCAAGCTCGCCGGCATTCCTTACGATCAGTTCGAACGACACTCCGATGTCGGGGGAATCTGGGATATCGACAATCCCGGCTCCTCCATGTACGAATCGGCGCACTTCATCTCCTCGAAGTACACCTCGTCCTTTTTTGGGCTGCCCCTGCCCAAGGACTACCCGGATTATCCGGACCACCGTCAGCTGCTGCACTACATACGCGATTTTACCGACGCCTTCGAGTTGCGCGCGGGCATACGCTTCGACACAGCGGTAACGCAGGCCGAACCGCTCGGGGAAAACGCCATCGATGGCTGGCGGGTGACCACGAGCCGCGGCGACACCGCGGTGTACCAGGGCATCGTCTGCGCGAACGGCGTCACCTGGCACCCCAATTTGCCGTCGTATCCGGGACTGGATGAGTTCAAGGGTGAAGTGCGCCACACGGTCGAGTATCGATCTCCGGAGAGTCTCGCGGGCAAGCGCGTCTTGATCGTCGGCGCCGGCAACTCGGGCGTGGATATTGCCTGCGATGCCGCTCGCAGCGCGGCGCGCGCCTTCATCAGCCTGCGCCGAGGCTATCACTTCGTACCGAAGCACCTGTTCGGCGTTCCGACCGATGTGTTTCTGTCGGGTCAAGTGACGCTTCCCAAGGGCGTGGCGGTGCCGGATGACCCCAGTAAAATGCTGTCGGCGCTGGTCGGCGATTTGACGCGCTATGGGCTGCCGGCCCCCGATCATAAGGCGCTCGAATCGCATCCCATCATGAATACGCAAATCCTGCACTACTTGGCGCACGGCGATCTGCAGGCCAAGGGTGACATCCAGAATTTCACCGCCACCGGAGTGCGGTTCGTCGACGGGTCGGTCGAAGACATCGACCTGATTCTGTTTGCCACCGGCTACGAGTACCGAATTCCCTACATCGATCCCGCGCTATTCGCCTGGAAGCAAGGACATCCCGAGCTTTACTTGAATATCTTCCATCGGCGCCTGCAGGGACTGTCCGTGGTGGGATTCGTCGAATTCGCCTCGGCCGGCTATCAGCGCTTCGACGAAATGGCGCAGATGGCGGCCATGGATGCCTACATTCGGCAGTCGGGGGTCGGCGCGGAGGAATGGTCGGCGCTGAAAGCCAGCGATCGACCGAACTTGCGCGGCACGGTGAACTACATCGACTCGCCGCGCCACGCCAATTACGTCGAAGTCGGCGTGTATCGCCGCACGCTCGCTGGATTGCGGGAAAAGTTCGCGTGGCCGGACCCCGACAACCATTTGTATAAAGTCCTGCGCCGCAAACCCGCATGACGTTCTATCGGCGAGGCGAGCACGCAGTCGCCCGGCTTCTCGGCGGCGACAGAGCCTGCGTAATACCTTCGCTACGCGGGTTCCACGTGCGCGGCAGTCGCAGGGGCGAGAAAGGCCTGCAACTTCTCCACAGGACGCAGGGTTGCGCGGCGCGCTCTTACGGCGGCAAAAGCCCCCTCCGACGCATTCAAGGCGGCGTCGATATCCGCCGCCGTCATCGCGGCACTGAGAAACATGTTGTGCCACGGATGCACGTAGATCCCGCGCTCGAGCATCTCGCTGCTCCAGGCAAAGCCGACGCGAAGATCCGCATCCTCGTCGAATAGGAACAGCGGCATCTGCACGGGTCCGGTTTGGCGCAGGCCGAATCCGTGCGCCGCGGCGCGCTCCCCGAGCCCGGCGCGCAATCGCTCTCCCAAGGACTGGATTCTCTCCAGGTAGTCGGTTTCGTGGACCAAGCGCAAGGTTTCGAGGCCGGCGGCCATGGGTGATGCGGCATACCAGTAGGAGCCGGTCACGAAGATTCGAGTTGCGGCTGCGCGCACTTTCTCGGCGCCCATCAGCGCCGAGATGGGATGGCCGTTGGCAATGCATTTACCCCAGCTCGACAGATCCGGCTGCACGCCGACCACCGACCACGAGCAATCGCGCGCCACGCGCAGCCCGCCCCGCACATCGTCCACGATCAGCAACGCGCCGCGTTCATCGCACAGCTCCCGCGCCCGGCGCGCATAAGCAGGGTCCGGCAGCGCCTGATCCACCAGCGCATCGTGCTTGAAGGGCGAGGCAAAGATGGCGGCCAAATCGTCGCCGGCGCGCGCCACGGCGGCGTCGAGGCTTTCGATGTCGTTGTAATGACAGAACACCTGATTGGCGCGATCCTCGGGCGTCGTGCCCGCCGTGCGGGGTGTGCACCAGGGCGCCGTGCCGTGATAAGCGCCCTTGGCCAGAACCACGGTCTTGCGGCCGGTATGGGCGCGTGCCGTGACCAAGGCCATGGTGGTGGCGTCCGTACCGTTCTTGCAGAACATCGCCCATTGGGCGTGCGTCACCAGGGCCGTCATGCGCTCGGCGAAGCTCACCATGTATTCCGTCGGGCCCGTCAGCGGATCGCCTTGACGAATGCGTTCGATGGCGGCGGCGTCGATGGAGTAATGCGCGTACCCGAACAGCTGCGGCCCGTAGGCGCACATCAGGTCGAGATAGCGCGATCCGTCGACGTCCCACAGGTACGCACCCGCGCCGCGCGCGAAGAACTGCGGATAGTCGTCCGGCAAGGCCGCCACCGATTGGTGTCCGTACATGCCGCCGGGTATCACCGCCTCGGCCCGGCGGCGCAGCTCCAAGTCTTTGGCCGTAAATGCAGTCATCGTTCATCTCCCGTTTGACTATGATCGCGCAAGCGTCGCTGGCCCTCGTCTATCTGCAGCGACGACATCATGCCGACGCCGCAGAGGCGATGGCATCCGCCTGCTCGTAGGATTCAAGTAGGCCCAAGGTCGCGGGGCCGCGCGCCACCAACGAGGCGGTCGCGGCTGCGAACCTCAGGGCCTGATCCCAGGGTCGACCGCGCAGCGTGGCGGCGATGAATCCGGCGCAGAAGCCGTCCCCGCAGCTGGTGGTGTCGACCACCCGGTCGATTCTGAACGCCGGAACGACCTGCAGCCGGCCCGCGCTATCGAGGGCGATTGCGCCGTCGGCGCCGTTCTTGATCACGATTGCGCCGGCGCCCCAGTCGCGCAAGGCGCGCGCCGCGCGCGGCAGATCGGCTTCGCCGGTGACGAAGCGCGCCTCGACCGCGCTCGGCATGAATACATCGATGTAGGGCAGCAGCCGGCGCAGTTCCGCGGCGCTGCCGGCCCCGGGGGCAATCAAGTCGCAGGTGATCAATGCCCCGCGCGCCTTGGCGGGTGCCAGCAACTCCGCGGCATGGCCGTCGAGATGGCGGGCGCCGACGCCGGCATAGTGCACTGCACTCGCGCTTGCCGCTGTCGCCTTGAGCGCATCGCTCAAACTCATCAGCGCGGCGGCACCCGGCGAATGGTAAATCATGCGGTTACCCGCCGCATCGATGGGTATCAGCGTCGCGGAGGTGGGCAGACCCGGCAACACCTCGAGCAAGGCGACATCCACCCCGGCGTGAATGAGCTCACCGCGAATGAATCGTCCCGCTGCGTCCGCGCCCACGGCACCCGCCAGTTGGGTCGCCACTTGAAGCTTGGAGGCCACCAGGGCCGCACCCGCGGCCGTGCCGGCCGGCGCCATTTGCATGGCATCGATGAGCCGCACGCCGTCAAAGGGCTCCAGCCGCACCGGAAGCGCCACCACGTCCACGGTGGTCAGGCCGATGCAGAGCAGCGAGGGGGGCTGGGTCATGGGATTTCCTACGATAGTGAATAGTACTACAGGCAGTCAAGCGCAATCCGGAAGCGGTCCCCGCGAACCCGTTTGGCGCCCCGCGTTGCGAAAAAAATGTCGTCATTTCGGCGTTGACACCGGTGAGTGTGTGGCATTTACTACAGTGAGTTGAAGTCGTCCACAGTAGCGCCAACTAGCACTCGGAATAAAACCAGGGAGCCAACGATGCGGGATGTGACGAAATTGACGGCGTGGCGGATTACTCCGGGGTTCGTGCTTGCGGCGCTCATCCCCTTAACCGGCGGCAGTCTCGCTATGGCGCAGAGCCCAGGCGGGGCAGCGAGCGAGAGCGATATCGAACTGCAAACGATCGTGGTCACCGCCCAGCGGCGCGCCGAAGATATCCAAAGCGTGCCCATCAGCATCCAAGCCTTCACCGCCCGGGACATCGAGCAGCTCGGAATCCGCTCGTCCTCGGATATCGGACAATTTGCATCGAACGTCGAGATTGCGCTGCCTGCGGGGGCGGGCAATCAGCCGCTGATCAGCATTCGCGGCATCGGGCTCAACGATTACGACACCAACAACGCCGGTCCGAATGGCGTCTACGTGGACGAAGTGTATCTAAGCTCGCCGTCCTCCCAGACCTTCGCGACCTACGATTTGCAGGGCATCGAAGTGTTGAAGGGCCCACAAGGTACGCTCTACGGGCGCAACACCAACGGCGGCGCCATCAATATGACGACGGTGAAACCCTCCGATGACTTTTCCGCCAATATGCACGCGGACTACGGAAGCTACAACACCGCCAATCTCGAGGGAGCCATCGGCGGCCCCATCACCTCGACGGTCGATGGGCGATTCGCGTTCAACGCGAACCGCTCCGACGGCTACATGCACAATCTGCTCACGGGCGACAATGAAAACGGCGCCAACAATTACGCGGCACGCGGCATGCTGTTGTTCAAACCCCTCGGCGGCTTGAAGATTCTTTTCAATGTGCACGCCGGGCAGGTCAACAACCGGCCGGTGGAGTACCGGCATATCGGTACTTTCGATCCAACCACGCTGGGCAACCTTTCTCCCACGGTGTGCTCCCCGGCGGCCGCCTACGCCGGCCAGTGCACCGACTTGTTCGGTTACGGCACGCCGGGCAAGTTCTACGACGGCGCCTACAATCGGCAGCAGCATTTGCGGGTCACGACTGTAGGGTCCTACTTGCGCGTCGACTACGACACGGGGATCGTGAATGTGACTTCGATCTCGGCGATCGACTACAACGACAAACTTCATCCCGAGGACACGGATGCGTCGCCGAATCAGCTGCTCGAAATCAACTACGGCGTGCGCTCAACCAATTATTCACAGGAATTTCGGGTTTCGCAGAACCGAGATTCGTACAATTGGGTCGCAGGCGCCTACTACCTACACGAAAAACTTCATCAGAACCAGCCGCTGTTTCTCGGCCTGAGCGGCGATACGGTCGTCGGGTTTCCGGGCGCTTTCGACGGCATCGCTTTCCAGGCGTTCGACGTGAGCCAGCAATTCACCGACGCACGTGCGCTGTTCGGACAAGGCGAGTATCTGTTGACGGATCAGTTGAAGTTGATTCTCGGCGGGCGATTCACCGACGAGCATCGAACTTTCGACTATGTCGGAACGATCCGATACCAGCAGGGCGGAGAAGGCAATTTCGGTCCGACCCTGCCCGTCGGCAGCGCGCACGAGTTCCTGCAGAACGGCGCCTTCTCCTGGCGCACCGGACTCAACTTCAATTTCACCAAAGACATTCTGGCATATGCCAGCATCGCCACCGGTTTCAAAAGCGGCGACTTCAACGGTAGCTTCCTGAGTTTGCTGCCTGCGGAGATCGAGTTTCAATTGCGGCCGGTGAAACCGGAGCACGTTGAAACTTTCGAGATGGGTGTCAAGTCAACCTTGCTCGACCGCCGTCTCATCGTCGACGCCTCGCTGTTCTACAACAAATACCACGATATGCAGGTGTTCCAGCTCATCAACGTGCCTGGTAGCCTGCCGGTCAACGACCTCGTCAACGCCGACGCTCACACCAAAGGCCTCGACTTGCAGATCACGGTCAAGCCGACATCGCAGCTGACGGCGACACTGCAGCTCGGCTTGCTGCAAACCAAGGTGGATAGGTCGAATGCCGACCTGGCCGCAGCACTCTCCAGCTTTACCGGCAATCAGCTGCCGCTGGCGCCGCACGTGTCGGCGTCCACGCTGGTGCAGTACCGGATTCCCTTGGGCGAGGGCGCGCTCAACTTGGAGGGTAACGCCAACTACAAGAGCCACGTGTTCTTTGACGTCTACAACGATCCCTATATTCAGCAAGACGCCTACTGGATCGGCAATTTGCGCGCCTCGTATGAGTTCACGAAGCACCTGGAGATCGGCGCGTACGTCAACAACGTGGCCAACAGGCAGTATTATTCCGACAAGTTCGATCTCACCAGCACCTTCGGATTCATCCAGGGTATCGTGGGGACGCCGCGCATCGCCGGGGTTGAGTTCAACTGGCGCTATTGAACGGTGCCGCACGCTCAATGGATCGGACCGCGTCCTGCCGGACTGCAGATCGGCATGATTCTTTTTGTCGGCACCATTGGGATACTCATTCCCGGCGTGCAGCCCGTGGTGCTGGCGGCGCTCCTGGCGGAACAGCACATCACCCTCACGCAGCTGGGGCACGCGGCCTCGGTTGAGCTGTTGAGCATGGGGTTGGCCGCCGCGCTCGCAGCCGCGTTCCTGCCGCCGCGGCGTTTGCCGGCAATTGCCTGCGTCACCAGCCTGGTGCTGGCGGCCGGCAACTGGCTCACGCCCTTCGCCATGGGCGAGATGGTGACGGCGGTGCGCGCGCTCACCGGCTTCACCGGCGGCATTCTCATCTGGGTGGCTGCCTGCATGATTGCGCGCTCGGCCGCACCGGATCGCTGGGCCGGCATTTATCTCACCGTGCAAACACTCACCCAGCTGCTGTTCGCCGCTGCCATGAGCGTCTGGGCCGAGCCCAAGTGGGGTGCCCAGGGAGACTTCGCGCTGCTGGCAGTTGCCGTCCTGACCGCAGGGTTCGTGATCTGGCGCGACAATAGAACAGGCGCTGTCGCATCAACTGCTGCGCGCTCGCCGATCAGGTCTATCGCCGTGCTCCCTCTCGCCAATCACTCCGGCGATTCGACGCAGGATTATTTCGCCGAGGGTATGACAGACGAACTGACGACGGCGATCGCGCTAACCATCCGCGGGTGAAGCACAGAAGTCGCCCAACACACCAGCCCCCCGTCGGCGTGGCCAACCAGCGTCGCCGCCTTATGGCCCAGTGCGCGCACCAGCCCCGCGGTGTCGCCTGCGAGCGTCCAGCCGTCGTAGCCGCGCGGCGGTTTGTCGCTGCCGCCATAGCCACGCAGGTCGACCGCCACCACCCTGGCGCCGGTCAAGCCGCGCAACTGGTGGCGCCAGGACCACCAGAACGAGCCGAAGCCGTGCAGCAGGATCACCAGCGGGCGATCAGTGATCGCAGCTGTCGATTTTTCTGCCGACTCCGCCTCCACGACGTGAAAGCGAATCCCGTTGGCGTGCACCTCGAGATGGCGCCAGGGACCCGCGATGCGCACCACCGACGGGTCGGGTGGGGCCATTACCAGCCTGACGGATCGGCGGTCGAGTCAGAAGCGGCCTGGCCGTTCGGTGACATGGGCGCCTTGTCCTTGTCGTGCCCGCGTGTGAGCGCCTCGCGGGTTTCCTTGACCGATTCGATGGTCTGCTGCGGCCCACGGATGCGCCGCACCTTGAGATAGCCGAAAACCGCCAGCACCGCGGTGGTGAGCACCATGATCCCGAACACGATCAGGAAGGCGACCCACCGCCACAGCCAGGTGTCGAGCAGTTCGGCGAGGAAGAGGAAGAAAAAGAACGTGGAGTAGAACAGCACCACCAGCGCCAGGATGAAGAAGACGCTGCCGGTGAGGCCCTTCTTGACGTCGCGGGTGATCTCGGCCTTGGCCAGTTCGACCTCGGCCCGCACCAGCGTCGACACCTGCGTCGTCGCGTCCTTGACGAGGTCACCAATGGACGGGTCGGTTTTGGGGGCGTGCGGGTCGACCAGCGGTATCGACGCCACGGTCGTCGGCACGCCATCCCTGTGATCACTCACGGAACAATTCCTCCCCGCATCCGGTGATAGTCGCGGTTTATGTTGCCATGTGGCGTCCATCGAAACGATCCCGGCCGACGATAGACTGGCCCCGTTGGATGGTCGGGCGGCACTTCGATGGGGGATAGATACTTGAGGACCAGCGTCCGCTGCCCGACGATTCCAGCGGTGCTTATGGCCTTGGCCGCGATATCCAGTCTGCTCCTCGCGTGCGCAGTGTTGCTGCCTTCCGCCCGCGCCGATGCTCCGGTTCCGCTGGGCGGTGGTTCGGGCATCGTGGTCGAGGGCAACACCTTGTGCACACTCACCGCGATCGGCAATGACAACCGCGGCAACCTGATCGGCTTCACCTCGGCGCACTGCGGCGGACCGGGCGAGCGCGTGGCCGCCGAAGGTGCCGACGCCGCAGGGGTGCTCGGCACGATGGTCGCCGGCAACGAGGCCCTCGACTACGCGGTGATCCAGTTCGACCCGCAGAAGGTGCAGGCGGTCAACAACGTCAAGGGTTTCGAGATCGACGGCATCGGCCCGGATCCGTCCATTGGGGACATCGCCTGCAAGCTGGGCCGCACCACGGGTTACTCGTGCGGGGTGACATGGGGACCGGGCGAGCAACCCGGCACGATCGTCAACCAGGTGTGTGGACAGCCGGGCGATTCCGGCGCGCCGGTGACCGTCAACAACCGGCTGGTCGGCATGATCCACGGCGCGTTCAGCCAAGATCTGCCGACGTGCGTCGTCAAGTACATTCCGCTGCACACGCCGGCGGTGACCATGTCGATCAACACCCAGCTCGCCGACATCACCGCCAAGGGCCGGCCGGGCTCG